>Ga0265327_10001044_pt1 | contig 38914 bp, 32 predicted proteins | sample 41621metaG_FD_202089 | JGI IMG/M metagenome (GOLD analysis project Ga0265327, IMG submission 202089) | Rhizosphere microbial communities from Carex aquatilis grown in University of Washington, Seatle, WA, United States - 4-16-21 metaG | ecosystem: Host-associated > Plants > Roots > Rhizosphere...
GTGCTACCCGAGGTGTTGTAGTTCACCGTTAAACCGCCTGCCGGTGCGGGTGTATCCAAGGTGATAAGGTAAGTACCGATTGAGCCTTCAGTCGGCGATGTTCCCGCTTTTAGCGTGATTTTAGGTAAGGCCATGAGTTTATCCCGATAGAGAGTGATAGGCGGCCAAAGTGAAAACAGCGCTCAAGCCACCCAAAAAGAGAATGAGTTTTATACACTAGATTTCTTGTGATTTCCACTTCCTTTATAAGCGAATCCTACCGATCGATAACTTTTTGCTTATGAGTTGAATTTAAAAAGTGAACAAACGGCACAAGCTGTTCAACTCGTTCCCTGGCTATGAAAAATCTGCGTCAATCATCACTCCCCGCGTCGCTTAAAGCGCCTACTTTGGGCTTCTGCATTTCACTGTATTCGTCGTTTATTTTTGCGCGTTAGCTAAAGCCGCTTGATGGTTTTATCAATCCTCTCACTTAAAATCGAACCCTAACAGCTGAAGTTGACCAATTGTCATCTTAAAGAAATATTCACGTAATAATAATCCTCTATTCTAAATATGAATCTCAACATGCTTAAGGGATATACCCGATGCAGGATCTACGCAAAGAAATAATCCATATTCTCGACGGCAGGCTGTTAACGCCGCATTTTCAACCTATTGTTTCGTTGATTCAAAAAAGAATTATCGGGTACGAAGCGCTGATCCGCGGTCCCTCCAAGAGTCCGCTACACATGCCGTCCGACTTATTTACCACGGCCGAGCAATTTAATTTAAGCACAAAGCTCGAATTCCTGTGCCGGGAAATAACGATACAACGCTACGCCGATCTGGGTATTAAAGAAAAGCTGTTTATCAACGCCAGCCCTTTGGTGCTGTTGCAGCCGGAATTTAAAAAAGGCGAAACGCTCAGACTGCTCGATCAATACGGGGTTAATCCGCACACCGTGGTGATCGAGTTAACCGAACACAAGCCCGCCGATAACTACGAAATCATGCGCGCTTCGGCCAAGCACTATCGAGGCATGGGCTTTGAAATCGCTCTTGACGATTTGGGCGCCGGTTATTCAGGATTAAGGCTCTGGGCGGAACTGCTGCCTGAGTACGTCAAAATAGACAAACACTTTATCCACTGCCTGCATACCGATCAGGTCAAACTTAATTTCGTTCGTTCCATTCAAAGCATGGCGTCTTCTCTGAATTGCAATGTCATTGCCGAAGGCATCGAAACGGAAGAAGAATTTAAGGCGATAGAAAAACTCGGCATTACTCATGCTCAAGGCTTTTACTTTGCCAGACCGACGGCTATCCCGGTAGACAAGATCGACAGTTCAATGTTTGCGCTCGACCAGACGAAACCTCACAAAACCGCTCCGTTTAATAACGCGACCACAGCGTTGCATATCATCAGGGACGTTACCCCTATTTCGGCAAAAACCCGCATCAGCGACGTCATGTACCTGTTTCATCACAACAGCGAACTCACCATCCTGCCCTTGGTCGACGACAATATCGCTTCCGGCATTATTTTTCGCGACAAATTTCTGACCAAATTATTCTCCAGCCGATACGGCATCGACTTACACGGGAAAAATTCGATAAAAACCTTTATCGACAGCACCCCTTTATGCATTGATAAAAACACGCCTATCGATTTGGTCAGTAAACAGTTGACCTCATTAATGACCAATGACCCGGCTTTTATCATTACCGATAACGGGGAATATATGGGTATAGGCACCTTGCTGGATTTGCTCGCCGAATTTACCCGCCAGCAAATCGACAATGCCAAGCATGCCAATCCGCTGACGCTATTGCCCGGCAGTGTTCCGATCAATAACCAGGTCAATCAATTACTGAGTAACAAAATACCCTTTAGTTTCGGCTATTTCGATCTCGATAACTTCAAACCGTTTAACGATGTGTACAGCTACGATGCGGGCGATGACATCATCAAAGCCGTTGCCACTACGCTGACTAATCATATTCCGGCAGAGAGCGGCTTGGTCGGCCATATAGGCGGTGACGACTTTATCGTAATTTTTACTTGCCCTGACTGGTTAATGCGTTGCGAACAGATATTGGAGGACTTTAAAAATACGGTTCCCGCCTATTACAGCGAGCAAGATATAAAAGCCGGCGGCATTCATACCGAAAACAGGACCGGGGAACATTGCTTTTTCCCTTTGGTCAGCTTGTCTATCGGTTTGGTCGATCCGTTATCGACCAGTCACTGCCAGTCTCATGTCGATATAGCCGATTTAGCCTCGGAAGCTAAAAAAATGGCTAAAAAAATTCCCGGCAACAGTCTTTTTATCAATAAGCGGGTCACTGTAAAACACTCGGAAAATGCTCCATCCATTGGCCACGGCCCAATAACCAAGCTACATGTCGTTAATTAAGGCCTAGGGCAAAACGTTGATTGAAACAAAACATACTCTATTTATAAAGGTGATTAAAATGTTTGAAAATATCAGCTTTAAATCCCAAATACTGCTGGGTTTTTTGACCATGATCAGTTTAATGACGGTCATTTCCGGATCGAGTTTAATTAATCTCTCCAACACAAAACGCGACCTTTCCGAAATAAATAACACCTTGCTACCCAATGCACTGCTGATGGGGCAAATGGCGCGCGATATTGTACTGGTGCATCAATTTTTATCCGACGCTTCGGCCTCCCATTCGCCGGCGGCTTATCAGGACGCCGAAAAATCCGCTCAGGATTTTAAGCTGGGCTTAGTGCAGTTCCGCCAATCCCTCGGTAATCAAACGGGCGGCAATCCTCAAAAAGCCAAGGAGATCGACCTCCTCGACGCGAACTTCGACCTGTTTTATCAAGACGGCAAGCAGATGGCCTCCGCTTATATCAGCCAAGGCCAGGAAGCCGGTAACGCCGCTATGCAAGCGTTTGATCATCAGTCATATAAATTGTCATCGCAAATCATCAGGCTCAGGAATAATGAGGTAAGCGCCGTCAAGCAGCATGTCAGCGTCGGCGCCGAAACCACAACTCAGGCAACCAACGCTTTATGGATCATCTCTCTGACCGCCATCCTGCTAGCGCTGGCTATCGCCTTGTGGCTAACCCGCCATCTCAGTAAACAAATCGGTATCGATCCCTTCTATGCCAAAGGTATCGCCAAAGAAATCGCGGCCGGTAATTTATCGCGGTCTATCAAATTGGATGAGGGCGACAAGGACAGCCTGTTGCATGCGATAAAAAACATGCAACAAAAGATGCAGGTCCGCCGAGCGGCTGAACACAAAACGGCGGAAGAAATACTGCGGATCAAAAACGCTTTGGACTGTATCTGTACCGGCGTGATGATTACCGACAATGACCGTAACATTATTTACGTTAATAATTCGGCGCTCACTATTTTGGGCAAAACCGAAGCGGACATTCATCAGCAGGTGTCGAAATTTTCTATTGCCAATTTGGTCGGTACCAATATTGACGATTTGCACAAAAACCCGGCGCATCAGGCGCAGTTGCTTTCATCCTTAACCGGCCCCCATAAAGCCGACATAGTGTTGGGCGATAGGTCGATGACGGTGACGGCTAATCCGATAGTCAACGAGCAAGGCCAGCGCTTAGGCACGGTGGCCGAATGGTATGACCGTACCGCCGAAGTCGCGGTGGAAAAAGAGGTGGCCGCACTTGTCGTTGCCGGCACTCTGGGCGATTTTACCAAACGTTTTGATTTGCGAGGTAAAGAGGGCTTCTTGCGCGAGCTGGGCGAAGGCCTTAACCAACTGCTATACGCCAGCGAAACCGGTCTCAATGAGGTGGCGCGCGTATTGGATGCGCTGTCCCGTTGCGACCTGACGGCAAAGATCAGCAATGACTATGAAGGCACTTTCGGACAACTTAAAAATAACGTCAATACCACCGTAGCAACGCTTAAAAACATCATTTATCAAATCAAGGACGCGACCGACAGCATCAACACGGGATCGGCGGAAATTGCTTCCGGCAACAATGACTTATCGCAACGCACCGAACTGCAAGCCGCCAGCCTGCAACAAACCGCAACCAGTATGGGCGAGCTTACCGCTATCGTGCAACATAATGCCGAAAACGCCAAACAGACCAACCTGCTGGCCATGGGCGCCGCCGAAATAGCCGGGCAAGGCGGCGTGGTGATGGCTCAGGTTATCGACACCATGAATAATATAAAAGAATCCTCCCGGAAGATTGAGGAGATCGTCTCTGTATTGGACGACATCGCCTTCCAAACCAATATTCTGGCCTTCAACGCCTCCGTGCAAGCCGCTCATGCAGGTGTGTACGGGCAAGGCTTTGCGGTAGTCGCCAGCGAAGTACGCCACCTTGCCCAGCGCGCGGCGGTGTCGGCCGAAGATATTAAAAACCTGATTGACGACTCGGTGAAAAAGATTGACGGCGGCAGCAAATTGGCGGCTCAGGCCGGTAAGACCATGGAACAAATACTCAGCTCCATCCGCGGCGTTTCCGGCATGATGTCGGAAATAACCGATGCCTCGGTCGAACAAAGCGCCGGTATCGAGCAGATCAATCAAGCCATTAGCCAAATGGATAATGTGACTCAACAAAACGCCGCCTTAGTGGAACAAGCAGCGGCCGCGGCCGAATCGCTGGAAGAGCAAGCGCAAAATCTGATTGTCATGGTAGGCGGCTTTAAAATAGATGAAAAACCGGCCCATCCTCTGGTTGAAGACAATGCCGCCTTGCCGGAACTCCATCTGTCGCACCATCACCGGGGCTATAGACAACATAGTCCTTGGGAGGCCGGAAGAACAAACAGCAGTCATGTTTTTCATCATTCCGAAACAACAGCCAAACCGCACCTGTTAGCGGTCGCCAACGGCGATTGGGAAGAGTTTTAAGCATGGAAGCTTTTGATACGGTACAGGCTATCGATAACAACCACATTCCACGTGGAAACTTTATGACCCCAAAACAAAAGAAAACACGGTTACGCGCCAAACAAGATCAACGGGCTCTACATCTGGATACTGTCAAATCGTTGCAAAAATTGCAAAAAAGTGCGGTTAAGTTATATGTCCTCAGTTCGCAACTCACCCGCCTGATCGATGCAATTCCGGATTCCGTCCTGCTCAAAGATAGAGAGGGCCGTAAATTAATCACTAATAAGCTAACCCAAGGTCTTTTTAAACTGCACGATCTTGATTGGTACGGCAAGACCGATATAGCGCCGACCTCAGCCCCCCAAGAGATGCGCATCAACCATGAGCTCTACCAGATGGCGCTGGAATCGGATCTGCACTTTGCATTGGCAAGGCGGGAGCTCAAACTTTACTATCAAATCCTGGTAGACAGCGATCGTCAAATGCTGGGTGCGGAAGCCCTGCTGCGTTGGGAACATCCGCGCTATGGATTGATTACCCCGGAGCATTTTATTCCGATAGCGGAACAATCGGGCTTGATCTTACCCATAGGCGCATGGGCGCTGAAAAGCGCTTGCGAACAGCTCAAATTATGGCAGGGCGATCCGCTTAGAAAGGAGCTGTCGCTCTCTATCAACATCAGTCCCTGTCAATTTAGCCGGCCTGAGTTCGTCGGGCAATTGCGCCAAATATTGAAAAAAACCGGCATCGACGCGTTACAGCTTAAATTGGAGCTGACCGAAAGTTTGATGCTGCACGACATCGCCAACACCATAGAGAACATGGAGCGGTTGAAGCTGCTCGGCATTCAATTTTCCATGGATAATTTCGGCACCGGTTATTCGTCATTAAGTCACCTCAAGCAATTGCCCATCGACGTATTAAAGATCGATCAGTTTTTGATGCGCGATATGGCTAATGACAGCTGCGATGAGATGATCGTAAAAACGATCATCGACATGACCAAAAAGCTGGGAATCAAGCTGGTTGCCGGCGGAGTTGAAACCGAGCAGCAATTTGCCTGTCTAAAACAGCTCGGCTGCTCCATTTATCAAGGCTATCTGTTCGGCAAGCCGGTGCCGGTCGATCAATTTGAACAGTTGATTGACAACAGGCTGGGTTTGACCACTCTCAGGGACAAAGTTAGGTAGGACAATCCGAGCAGAAGCGCAGCAACAAAAAATCTTTCAGGATTAGACCATGCCTACTAACAAATTTGTCATTAGCAAGCCCAAGTCATCAATTACCAAACTCCCCGAGCAAGGCAATAAAAAAACCGATTTTATTGATGACTTCAAAGAATATTATGTTCATCTGCTGGGTCGGGATGAAAACTGCCGGTCACCGTATTATGCCGGTGAAGCTTTGTCATTAGGCATTCGCGACCGCTTAATGGAACGCTGGAAAACAACTCATCAAACCTATAAAAACAATAACTGTAGACGCGGCTATTATCTGTCGATGGAATTTCTTATGGGGCGGAGTTTGAGCAATGCGATGCTCAATTTGGGAATAACCGATACCGTAACTCAGGCCATGTACGATCTCGGCATTGCCATAGAAGAACTGATCGGCAGCGAGCTGGATGCGGGGCTTGGCAATGGCGGGCTGGGCCGTCTCGCCGCTTGTTTTATCGACAGTTGCGCGACCTTGCAATTGCCGGTCATCGGTTATGGATTGCGTTACGAATACGGCATGTTTACTCAGACTATCGTCAACGGCGAACAGGTCGAAAAACCCGATCATTGGCTACGTCACGGCAACGTATGGGAAATTGAACGTCTGGAATATTCCCATACCGTTAAATTCGGCGGCCATACTGAAATTCAAACCGACGAAAACGACAAACAGCGGCATTGCTGGATTTCCACCAGTAACGTGTTAGCGGTGCCTTTCGATACGCCGATACCCGGCTATCGGAATGGGACCGTTAATTCATTGCGGTTGTGGAAAGCAGTGGCTACCGAAGAGTTTAACCTGGATGAATTTAATGCAGGCGATTATGCCGAAGCCGTCGCGGCAAAAAATACCGCTGAAAATATCACCATGGTGCTGTATCCCAATGATGCCAATGAAAACGGCAAAGAGCTGAGATTACGGCAACAGTATTTTCTGGCTTCCGCCAGTTTACAGGATGTTATCGCCCACTGGACGGCGATGCATGGCAATGATTTCGAGCACTTCGCCGAAAAAAACTGTTTTCAGTTAAACGACACTCATCCGAGTATTGCGATTGCCGAATTGATGCGGTTGCTGATGGATAACCATGACTTAAACTGGAATCAAGCTTGGGCCATCACCCAAAAGACCATGGCCTACACTAATCACACCTTGTTACCCGAAGCGCTGGAAAAATGGCCGGTTAGCTTGATGCAACGGTTATTACCCAGACTGATGGAAATTATTTTTGAAATTAACGCCCGTTTTATGGCTGAAGTTTCCATGCACTGGCCCGCCGATAGCGAGCGCCTAAGCAGAATGTCCATCATTGAGGAAGGCGATCGGCAACAGGTAAGAATGGCTCATCTTGCCATCGTGGGCAGTTTTTCGGTGAACGGCGTCGCCCAGTTGCATTCCCGGTTATTGATGCAAGACTTATTCAGAGATTTTTATGCCTTATGGCCGCATAAGTTCAACAATAAAACCAATGGCGTGACGCCGCGCCGTTGGCTGGCCGCCTGTAACCCCGAGTTGGCAAAGCTGATAACGGAAACGATAGGCGAGCAATGGATTACCGATTTATCGCAACTGAAAAAACTGGAACCCTACGCGGAAGATGCGGCATTCCGGCAACGTTGGCGCGCTATCAAACACGCGGCAAAACAACGCTTGATCGACTATAAAAAAATCAAGCACAGCAGCGAACTGCATTTAAATGTCGAAGCCCTATTCGATGTGCAGGTTAAGCGCATTCATGAATACAAGCGTCAACTGCTGAATGTCTTGCATGTGATCCATCTTTATAACTGCATTAAAAAAGGCGGCGCCGAGCGGGTGCCGCGATGCGTGTTAATCGGCGGCAAAGCCGCTCCCGGTTATCGCATGGCAAAAAAAATCATCAAGCTGATTAATAACGTTGCCCATGTTATTAATTCGGACCCTGACGTGGGCGACAAATTGGCCTTGCTGTTTTTACCCGATTACCGGGTTTCGGCAATGGAAAAAATATGCCCCGGCGCTGACTTGTCCGAACAAATATCCACTGCGGGCAAGGAGGCTTCCGGCACCGGCAATATGAAGCTGATGATGAACGGCGCAATCACCATCGGCACATTGGACGGGGCTAATATTGAAATTCGCGAAGAAGTGGGCGACGCCAACTTTTTTCTGTTCGGTTTGACCGAACAACAAATTGAAGCCAAACGCGGCCACTACAATCCGCTTGAGATAATCGAGCAGGATGAAGACCTGCAACAGGTCATGCATTTGTTGGAGTCCGGTTATTTTAACCAATTCGAGCCGGGTATCTTCGATGAGTTGATTAACTCGATAAAAAGCGCTTATGACCCTTGGATGACCATTGCCGATTTCCGGAGTTTTGTCGATACGCAAAAACGCGTTGAAGATGCGTACCAAGATAAAGATCATTGGACCAAAATGAGTATTTTAAATTGCGCGAACAGCGGTAAATTCTCTACCGATAGAACGATTGGCGAATACAATCGGGATATTTGGAAATTGCAACCGCAACCGGTTAAGCGTAAATAATCGGTAATTTTCGGGCATGCCCGCTGCTACGGGTATATCACTATGTTTAACTTAGAATGCGCACAAAATAACTTCGGCAAACGGCTCCCTCTCCTGCTGGACGACTTGCATGGATGCAGAAGGTACGACTCCAAGGATGGAGGGGGTAGAGCAATGCATGGAGCAATTGCCGAGAGCAATGCAGGCGCAATTGCCGAGAGGGTTGGGGTAGGAGAAATCAAATGCTCAAGTTATTTCATGCTCGTTCCTAAGCAATAGGACAGCTAAAAAATCAATCCGAAGTAAGTTGGAATGCAGGCGAAGCCTGCACTCCGGATACCTGAATTAATGTTGCTTGATCAACGACGGCATCTATATCAACTTTGGATTCTATCTACCGCTCCTTTGAAGATGATTTGATAAGTTCTTTTATGCGGTGAATTATCCGGCCCGCTCTTAAACTCTGTTGTTGTATTTTATGTAGGATCTCGGCGAGTTTTACTCTATCGGGATTTTCGGCGTTAATTATGTTTAAGCCGGCTTGCGCATAACCGGAGATTGCCGATAGCGGCTGGTTGACTTCATGAGCAATGCCGGAAACAGTTTTATCCATCAGCTCAAGACGGTAGGCGTAGGAATGTTCAGCCGCAGTTTGATCCATAAATCCGCACGAACGGGCGTCAGCGTCATCGGCAGCCAAAATATAGTGGGCTGAAATATTAAGCGTCGCTAGCCTTTCATCCGAAAAAGATGTGCCGAGCTGAATGGCTCGTTGAACAATGGAAGCATCACCGAAAGCGGCCAACGCAAGCATGCTTTTATCGAATGTCTCAAGCCAACTGCTCAGTGCCGCAACGTCATATTTTCCCTGCACAAACTGAACTTCCAGCTTAGTAAAGGACGGCGATAAAGCTTGACTGCTTAAATTGAGTACGCTTCCTTCGCTCGGATGTTGCTGGTGTTCCGAGTCGGGTAAATAGTCAACAGCGATGACCGGGGCAGGGGGGATAAGCTCATCAACGGGTTTGACCCAGCGCGCTAAAGTTTGGAAAAACAGTTCCCATTCAATGGGTTTGCCAATATGGTCGTTCATGCCGCTGGCAAGGCAGTGTTCGCGTTCTTCAGCCATTACATTGGCGGTCATCGCAATGATCGGCAGGTCGGCAAAGCGCGGATCGGCACGAATGATACGGCTGGCTTTAAAACCGTCCATGATCGGCATTTGACAATCCATGAGTACGGCCGAATAGCGGTTTTTGCCGATTAGGGTAATCGCTTCGGCGCCGTTATTGGCGAGGTCAACCTTAATGCCGCTGTTCCCCAGTATTTCCATTATCACTTCCTGGTTAACGAGGTTGTCTTCCACCAGCAGCAGATACGCGCCGCTTAACGCCGGGTGCTTGTCCGGCGTATGCGCTTGCTGAGAGGGCGGGCGGGGCTTAGCCTCGGCTTGCACACTCAGCGTCACGGTAAAATAAAAAATACTGCCAATCCCCAAACAACTTTCAACTTCGATAGTGCCGCCCATCGCTTCGGCCAGATCCTTGCTGATAGACAGTCCCAGCCCAGTGCCGCCATACCTGCGGGTGGTTGAGTCATCGGCTTGATTGAACGCACTGAACAAGCGGCTTTGTTGCTTTTTGCTCAAACCGATGCCGGTGTCGATAACGCTAAAGCACAAACAGACCTCTTTACTATCCAAAGCTTGTACCTGCACCTTTAGCGTTACAGTTCCCTGCTGAGTAAATTTGATCGCATTGCTTAATAGATTGAGCAACACTTGCCCCAAGCGTAACGGGTCGCCGATTAAGGCAACGGGCACATCGGGGTCAACTTCAAAGTTCAGCGTTAACTGTTTGCCGTTTAGCAATTGCGAAGTTACGTCAAGCAAATGCTGGATAACGGTGTCAAACCTGAATTCGGTATGTTCCAGCTTAAGTTTGCCGGCTTCGAGTTTGGAGAAATCCAAAATGTCGTTCAGTATGCGCAACAGCCAATGTGCCGACGTGTTGATTTTATCCTGATAATTGCGCTGTTTTAGCGTTAATTCGGTTTGCAAGGTCAAATAGGTCATGCCGATAATCGCATTCATGGGGGTGCGAATTTCATGGCTCATATTGGCTAAAAATGTCGATTTAGTTCGATTGGCGGCCTCTGCCTCCTGCTTCGCCAACTCCAACTGCCGGGTGCGTTCCCGAACTTTTTCATCCAGATCGGCGTTGGCTTCCACTAACAGGCGGTTTTGCTGCTCCAAGGTTTCCAGCATAATATTGAAGGTATCGGTTAATATCCCAAACTCATCGTTATTATGTTGCGGTGCGCGTACGGAAAAATCCTTTTCCTTGATAATATGCAGCGCGGTTAAAGTAAGCGTATTCAGCGGTTTGGTGACGATTCTGCGGAGGCTGTCGGCGAGAAAAAAGGCGGCCAGACTGACCAACAAGAAAATAGCCGCGCACCAAAAAATAAATTTCCGCCAGTGTCTGTCTAATTCGGCTAGGCTGGTGCGAATCAAAACCGTGCCGATAACCGCATCATCGGACATTACCGGATAAAACACCTCCAGCACCGTCCCCTGAAAGCGATACCCGTCTTGTTGCGCCGGGCCGCTTTGGCAAGCAAGATTCGGCTGCGTATCGCTAGCGTGGTATTCGGCAATCAGAACCTTGGCGTCAGAAAAAATACAGGCCTGAATAACGGCCTGTTTCGCCTGTAACGCAGCAAGATTTTCTTTCGCCACCTGTTTATCGTCAAACAACAGCGCGGCCGTGCTGCGGTTTGCCAGCAGTTGGGCGGATGAGGAAATGTCCTGCAGCAGATAGTTTTGGTTACGCACTTTGTCATAATAAAGAATTGCGCTAACGGCAAGCAGCAAGGCGAACAAAACGGTGGTCATGATAATGATCATCAGTTTGCCCTTAATGGGTATTTTGCTGAAAACGGCGGGGCGTTGGCGGCGCAATCTTGGCATCGTCAGTCTCCCGGCACAATATGGGCAACTTCCAGTAGTTTCGAACTGATCCGTATGCCGATCTTGGTCACATTCGATACATTAATCTCCATTCTTACATTCTTTTCGTGGACTTTAAGCTCCACCATCCCGCCCAGCCGGGCAAACCGATCCATGTCGCTGACCGTCAGCATTTCGTTCAGCGATGCGATTTGTTGCAAAATCTGCGGCAAACGCGACTCCTCCGAATTGCCAATGTAGAGGACGCCGCAGTGGTCGGCAGCTTTTGGCGACTGGGTCAAAAACAGCACTTTGATTTCATTTCCATTAACCTCTTTCCCGTCAAGGTCGGCAAAAAGCCGGTCAAGTTGATTGCCGGCTATTACGCAAATACTAACGGAGCCGCGGTTCTCGTTAGCGGTATTATCAGTCAATTCGATAAACGAAATAATTTTATAGGTAAAAGCCACTTTGATTTTATCGATAAAGCCATCATTTTCGTCGGCAGAAGCCGTGGTTAAGCCGGCAAAAACCAGCAACATCGCGCAACAGCTTGCGTGAAATTTTAATGGGTTGCGGCAACCTTTAGCAAAAAGCGGCCAAAAGCGCATAAACATTATTTTTTACTCATTGACTGACTCTATTCTCGGCTATCACTAGGCCTTTGTTTAAAAGTTAACCCGGATTTCGCCAAAAAAATTCCGACCGGGCAGGGGTAAATCATTAGGAATGAGGGCCGCAGGCGCGCGGGCGTCGACATCGAACAGGTTACGCACAGAAAACGCCACTTCCCAATGCTTCGCAAGGTGTTGGCGGCGCAGTGTCATATCCACCCACGTGTAATCGGCAATCGGCGGCCGATTGTCGTTGGCGATTCGGCTACGGTCAAGAATCCATTTGACCTGAGGCGTTATCTGCCAATTAGGCATAAAGTCCCAAGTGGCGCGTAAATAAACCTGATGGTGCGGAGCAAAACCCGCATCGTGTTCGAGCGATTCGTCTTCGGATTTTTGATAAGCGTAATTGCTTAAAAATTTCAACGTGTCGTTGGCTTTCCATTCCATCTCCAGCTCAGAACCGTAGCCGATTTGGGTAATGGAAGATGTGTCCGCGGAAATAATGCGGATAAGATCTTTCCACCAATAATTGAATAGATTTAATCCCAAGCGCAAGGTGTCGGTCGGCAAGTAATTAAACGCCAGTTCGACGGTGTCCATGGTTTCCGGTTGTTGGTTAGGGTTGCCATTGACGACAGGACTGTTGGTCAGGTACAAATTAACGAATGACGGCGCGCGAAAGGCTCTACCATAGAGCAGTTTGCTGGAAAAATCACGGCGCGGCTCCCACACCAGAGCCATGCGCGGATTAACCGTATTGCCGAAATCCGAATAATGGTCGTAGCGGACACTGGAGATAATCGTCCAATTTTTAGCGACTTTCCATTCATCTTGTAAAAAAGCAAAAAACACCTTGCGATCGGCCGGGCGCATAAAGCTGTAAGAGGTGCCGGTCACATTGACCAAGGAAAAGTCCGGCAGCAGCGGGTTTGCGGTTCCCGTTAACGGATTAATGCCAAAATTATGGGCGGCTTCGACCTTGTACAGTGAGCCATAATTAAACCCGGTTCCGATACGTAAGGTATGCCGGTCAAAGCCGCTATAAAATGCCGACGTGTTTATTGAGGCGTGACGTTCGAACACGGCAGGGCTACCGATATAGCCTTGGGGAAAGGTCACCAGCGGGCCTGAACCCACTTGGCCGGTCGTGATGTCTATAGGCAGTCGGGTACCCGGCGGATAATAGACTATGTTGCTTTCTACCTCTTGCGAAGTGTCGAGATAGCTCAATTGCGCTTGCACACGCCAGTCTTTGGCAAAATCGGCATTGTCGTAGTTCAAGTCGGCGTTCCAACGTTCGCTGCCGTAGCGATTGGTGGGATCCAATGCATGATTGAAACCGGCGCCATTACCGACATTTCCCCGCTTTTGCAGCCCGGCATGAAGCCGCCAATTATCTCTGGAAAGATCCAGCCGCGCATCGATATTCCGACTCTGTAAGTTAACCGGCCCCGGCGCCAGTGAGGCGTGGGTTCCGTAACGCTGGTCCAAGACCGTTTGGGCGTCGGCGTCGATAATGCCTTTTTGGCCTTCTGTATCATGGTATTCCAGTATCGCAGCCAGGTCAAAACCGGCCCAAGTGCCGCCATGTAAAGCCCAGCCGTCATACGTGTCAAAACTGCCGACGCGGCCGCCGGCTTGGTTGCCGTTAATATCCTGCTTGGTTTTGGTGATGACATTGATTACCCCGGCAAAGGCATCGGCTCCGTACATAGCTGAGCCCGGCCCGCGGATCACTTCAACCCGGGCAATGGCTTGTACCGGCATACTGCTGCCGATGTTGTTGCGACTGCCTTGATATAAATTGGAAACGGACACGCCATTAATGAGCACCAGCACCTGCGGGTTAGCCGGAGAGTAAACGCCGCGGATGGTATAAATCGGGTTATAGCCCTGTTGTCTTCTGTCTACGTGTAAACCGGGAACGGTTTCAAGCACCTCGTCCAAGTCGGTGGCGCCGATGGCCTTGATGTCATCGGCGGTAATCACCGTGGTGACCGATGGCGCTTTGGTCAGCGGTTGTTTATAACCGCTGGCGATGCTGACCAAATCTTTGGCTTCAAAAAGTTTTAACAGCGCGGCTTCGTCGAGATTGACTATCCGGTCTTTGCCGTGGGCGTTGCCGATCCAGCTGAACAGGATAATAAGCACAGAGATTTCAATGATAATGCTGCAAGACAACATGACATTTAGGCAATTTGCTATAAACGAAGCATTGAGGCGGCGATTTAATTGAGCTGTGCCGGATAATTTTTTTATATCCCTTGATTTTGGCGTTGTGCATTGACTGATGGTTGGTGACTTCGACGGGAAAAAGTGCATATTACGCATATCAATGCTTAGTTTTTTATGTTGATTCAGCAGAAAAGGAGATTCGGGTTTAATAGAATAAAAACATATATTAATCAACTTTAAACGTTAGGTTTTTTATCTGCTCTACACCTTGCCAATCAAAAATGGCTGCCATGAAAGTAATGGGTTAATGTTGTATATTTTGACGAAAATCCATTTCAGTCAATAAAATAAGGTTAATGTTTTTGCAGGATATAGTAAAAATGCTTACACGAAAAGAGCTGTTTGCTTACATGCGACGAGTTATTTACTTACATGCGACGAGTTATTTACTTACATGCGACGAGTTATTTACTTACATGTGACGAGTTATTTACTTACAACCGACACCTCTTAAGTCCCCTAAAATTTTCGACGAAAGACCCCAAATAACTTGAGCATATGCCTTAGTCGGCGTTTTCAGGGATATATTAAACGCTTCGTCAATAAGTTTTGCGCCTTGTCCGCTGAGGGCGGCTAAAGCAAACCGCGCTTGCCGCCCGTGCTCCGAAGGTAATTCCCTGCTATGATCGATTTTGTTTAAAATTTCACTGCGTGAAGCGACAGCCTGCGGCAATGGTGGTATTCTCCAGATATACCGGATTATAAACGTGCGTTTCCTGTTATTGTGAGATGACGACAAGGCCGGCAACAACGTTAATCTCTATTTTCATGCTATCCGACAGGATTTTTCACGTGGAGTTATCCGGCTGTCCCACCCGTGCTTATTTACATAATTGCTTAATTTTCATTCCTTATATAGGTAAAACATCTTAAATATCATGTCTAATTCCCAACATTACGATGTTCTTGTTATCGGCAGCGGCGGTGCGGGCCTAAGTTTGGCGCTTAAGCTGGCGGATCATTCAATGCGTATTGCCGTGCTGTCGAAATTCGCCTTAACCACGGCCAGTACTTATTATGCGCAAGGCGGCATATCCGCCGTATTCGGGGCCGACGATTCCATTGAATCGCATATTGACGATACGCTGGATGCCGGCGCCGGTCTTTGCGACCCCGAGATTGTCAGATTGACCGTGACGCACGGCAAAAGTTCGATAGACTGGCTGAGGCAACAGGGCGTTGTCTTTACCGAGGAACAGACCGCATCCGGACACACCCAATTGCATTTAAATCGGGAAGGCGGACATTCTCACCGCCGCATTGTGCATACCGCCGACGCAACCGGTAAGGCCGTATCTCTATCGTTGATTGAACGCGCTCAAGAACACGCCAATATCGAACTGTTCGAACATCATAATGTGGTGGAATTAATTACCGGCAAAAATGCCGAAAAACGCATTGTCGGCGCTTATGTGCTGGACTCAAAAAAACAGCAAGTCAAAACCATGCCTGCTCGCGTCGTGGTTCTGGCCACCGGCGGCGCCAGCAAGGCTTATCTTTACAGCACCAATCCGCAAAGCTCAACCGGCGACGGCATCGCCTTGGCCTGGCGCGCAGGCTGCCGGGTCGGCAATATGGAGTTCATGCAGTTCCATCCGACTTGCCTTTATCATCCGCATGCCCATTCTTTTCTGATCAGTGAAGCGGTAAGAGGCGAAGGCGGCAAATTGATCCTGCCGGACGGCTCGCCGTTTATGCAGCATTTCGATCCCAGAGAGGAATTGGCGCCTCGGGATATTGTGGCTCGGGCCATCGACCATGAAATGAAAAAGCGCGGCATCGACTGTGTCTATCTGGATATTAGCCATAAATCGGAACAATTCATCCGCGAACATTTTCCGACCATTCACCAGCAATGCCTTGAGTTTGATATAGATATTACCAAGCAGCCCATTCCGGTGGTTCCGGCCGCGCATTACACCTGCGGCGGCGTACTGACCGACAGCTATGCGCGCACCGATCTGGCTAATCTCTATGCGATAGGCGAGGTTGCCTGTACCGGCCTGCACGGCGCTAATCGCATGGCCAGTAATTCGTTATTGGAATGTTTGGTGTTTGCGGAACGGGCCAGCGAGGATATTTTGCAAAAGCTGCCCGGTATTGTGCCGCCGCCGGAAATTCCGGATTGGGATGAGTCAAAGGTCAGCGATTCCGATGAAGAGGTGGTGGTTTCTCACAACTGGGAAGAGTTGCGCCGTTTTATGTGGGACTATGTCGGCATCGTCAGAACCGATAAACGCTTAAGCCGGGCCATGAGCCGGGTGGAATTGCTGCAAAAGGAAATCACCGAATATTACAGCAACTTTCGCGTCACCAGCGATTTGCTGGAATTGCGCAATCTGGTCATTGTCGCCGAATTAATCATCCGTTGCGCACAGCAGCGCAAGGAAAGCCGCGGTTTACATTACACACTGGATTATCCGCAAACCGATGACAGCAAGCCCGCGCAAAACACGGTGTTAACGCCGCGGCCGTTCGAGCGTCATTAAGCGGTTAAGCGGGCGCATTGAGAGCACGAAGGTTTATCTATTTTTTCTTCGTGCCTTTGCGGTGTTTTTAGGGGTTAGCCAACAGCAATTTAATCGCTAAAGCCGCTTGCTCGCAGTCTATCGCCGATTTCTCAACGCGCCGACGCAAAAAAAGTCCGCTGCTCAATCCGTCAATATCGCGGGAAACATATTCGTTAAGATCGGCGCATGCCTGTTGCATGTGTTGTTCCGCCTGCATTAAAGAGGCGGGCTTTTGATCGTCATTCGTTTCCAGCAACATCATCACTTGGCTGGTCATCTGGTTTTGCAAACGGAACACCTCTTCTACGTGCCGGGCAAATTCTTCACGCGATTGGCCGTTGGCGCCATAACCGCTTAAAAACGGAAGCGCACAGCCTGATAATAATGCGGCAATCGCTAGCATTATTAAACGTTGAAGAATAATCCCCGCCTTCACATTCATCATTCAACTTTTTCACCGCTCATTAATTAGGGTCGCAAATATACTATAAATCACTCTTGGTAGAGTACGAAAAAGGCAATGTTTTTTCATTTTACAGCTCTAAAACGCCTTTATCGTCCTTGGTTTTATTGCCTAATTCACCCCTTCTAGGTGTATACTTCGTTACCCTTTAATCCATAAAAATCCAACGAATACGGTGTTAATCTGATGACTGAAAAGACCGCAAGCAAATACCTGCTTAACCTCGAAAAACACTTCGCCGCTGATAGTCCGGTATTACTGAAAGCGGCAAAAGTCTTTCAGGAACTCGATCAAATCGAATACGATTTGGGTCTCATCGAAATGGATGAAACCACGGCCAGCAAAAACTCATGGTGGCCGATCATCAGCTTGATTGGCGGTAATTCAACCGCCAAATCCAGGTTTATTAATAACTACTTGGCGGCGGATAACCTGTTTTCCGGCATTCAAACGTCCAGCCATAAATTTACCGTTTTACTGCATAATAATCAGTCCAACCCGACAACTTTGCCTGGCACGGCGCTGGATGTCGACCACCGGTTTCCGTTTTATCAAATCAGCCGTAAAATCGAGCAGCGGCAAGAAGGCGAGGGCGAGCGCATTAATTCTTACCTGGAATTGAAAACCCTCAATAGCGACCGCCTAAAAAGCAAGCTTTTCATTGACGCGCCCAACATCAGCGCGGCTCCGGCCAATCCGATTACGTCACTGCTGGCAAAGCATACTCTTGAAAACTCGGATCTGGTTTTGGTCTTTACCGACATTTTCGATTCAACTTCGCCGCTGGTGGATGAAATCATTGAAAGCATCATTCTGCATCAGGATTCCAATAAATTCGTTTACCTGATAGATAGACCGGCCACCATGCTGAGTTCGACCACCAACAGCGAAATTATCTCGTCATGGCAAAGAAAACTGGCCGGATTGGGTTTAAACACCGGACAATTTATTGTTTTGTCCAGCCAGGAAGGCGGCGTTATACCGCAAAGCCCGGCCGACTTTGCCGCAATAGACCAACGCATAGCCAATGTAGGGTATGACCGTACTTACCGGATATTGAACTCGGTAGAAAAAAATATTCGCGAAATTACCGGCGTAGTCATGCCGGAAGTCAAAAAAGCCATCGTACAGTGGAAAGATCGCTCTGCTTTTTCCAGCCTGATTGTGCTCGGATTTATTGCGACGGTTGCCATTTTTGCCGAAATACAAACCGGTATTTTGGAGTTTTTGATAGACCCTATCATTGGGCCGGCAATCATCCTCACTTTACTGGTCATCATGACGCCGTTGCATATTATTTTCAGCAGGCTCCAGGCAAAATTAATCATTAACCAGCTTAACGCCCGGCAAAAAGAACTGCATTTAATGGAAAATTTAGCCGGTATTTTCGAAAAAAATCTAACGTTTACTCGCATGATGCTGCCGATTTCCGAACCGGTCGGCTGGAACAAAAAGACCAAGCTCCGTTTGACTCAGCTGTCCAATAAAGTCAAAGAGTTGGTTCAGTTATTAAACGATAGTTTCAGTACCTATGACGGCCAATCTTTTCCCGGCCATTCCGATTCAGCCGATTTTAAATAGTATCCCCGAACCCTAGGGCGAAATTGTGTCCCTAGGGTTTAAACGGTTTTAAAAATAAAACTCTAGGTGACTATGGATGTTTTAAAACAATACCTGCCGTTATGTTGGTTAAAAAATAACCCGTTAGCGCTTCCGAGATCGGTCGATTTTTTCAAACAAAATCTGCTGTTCTATTTTGTTATTGAATATTTCATGCAAACCAACATGACCGACGACCCGGTGGAATCTTTTACCGAGGTCAGTATACAGACCTTCTTAACCCTTATATTTATCGGCATCATGCTGTTCTTCAACAGGACGTTATATGCCTACGTACAAGTAACCACCGCCATCGTATTCTGTTCCAATGTCGTTGCCTTGTTCGTCATACCGGTATTAATCTGGTTAACGGTCAACGAGGATCCTTTAAGTTATTATTTTTTGACCCTGTTGTTATTTTGGGATTATGCGCTGGTAACCTACATTATCAGGCAAGTTTTATCGGTTAACCTTCTCGCCGGTTCGATGTTGTCTTTGTTTTATTTTACAGTCACTTATCTTGGTGCTTTTGCGTTAGGGCAATTGGTGTAGCAGGTGGCGCGTTGAATGTAAAAAACATTAAACGTGTGGACAGGTATAGGCCGATGAGTCCCTACTTGGCTTGATAGCCCGCCTTATATTTATTTTCAGAGCGGTTTGTTTAATCATGTTCACTACGGATGCGTCGAATTACGCTAGTGCTAACCCGATCTACATGGCTTCCGCACATGATTCAAACCGGAAAAAACGCCTTGAGAATTAGAGTTAAAATGCCGCCAAGCACCAAACCAACCATCCATTTCAAAACGAGCAGTTCACGCTCCAGACGATTAATATCGAATTTTGTGGCTAACTGTGAATCCATTGCTTCAGAAAAAGCAGTGACCAATGCTTCCGCTTCCGCCTTAGCCTGTGCTTCGGGAACACCACCGGCTTTGAGTTTTTCAACAAATTTTAAAGTATCAAAAGTGATTGTAGCCATAACCGTATCCAATGAATTCAAGAAGTTGACAGTGTAGCACAAACGAAAAAACCGCCCCCAGGTTTCCCCAAGGGCGGTTTATTCAATCATGTTTTACCCTGAGCTGTATGGGGCTAGGCTAACGCTAACCCGGCTACAGGGCTAGACAAAAGTGGCTGTTGTCAGTGATGTAACAGTTGAACCGGTAATTTCAATCACAAAATCAGAGGCGGTAAAGGTGTCATCCGCATTTAGGTCGACAGCAAGAAATGTATGACCACTTAAGCCACCAGCATTTGCAGTCACTACTGCCGCAGTAATTCCGCCTACTGCCGCAGTATTAAAGCCTGCTCCCCCTCCTACGCTTAACAAGTTATTCATATCGGTAACAAATGAAGATTCAGTAAGTGTACCGCTACTAATAGCAGTGCCGACAGCGGCAACAGTAACTGTCAAATCAATGGTATCTGAAACAGCCGCATTCAAAGTTAAATCGCCATAAAGATCCACACCGGTAATTAAATAATGTCCAGCAGTACCGGTAACGCCAGTATCCGTAACCCCGGTCGCAAATACAAGCTTGTCTGTGCCTGTGCCCGTAGTCACCGTGTCTTTGCCGGTACCACCGGTGATCGTATCGTTTCCAGTGCCGCCGACAATAGAATCGTTACCGCCAAGTCCTATGAAAGTGTCGTTACCGCCGCTACCTGTCAGAGTGTTTGCCGCACTATTGCCGGTAAGGGTGTTAGCTCCTGAATTACCTGTCGCATTGATTGCGCTTGAACCGGTCAAGGTAATATTTTCGACATTAGCGGCAAGGGCGCTGACTGTCACGCTACTTTGAACCGTATCGGTGCCGCTAGTTCCGCCTGATGCTTCAGTTATCGCCAAGTTTTCAACATCACTATCAACAACGTACGTGTCATTGCCGTTTCCGCCGGTCAAAGTATCATTACCTGTACCACCGTTCAAAGTATCGTTACCGTCGCCGCCATTCAGCGTGTCGACACCTGCATTTCCCATGATATTGTCATTTCCAGTTCCCCCCGTCAGTATATTATTACCGCCGTTGCCTGATATGGTGGTAGCGACGGTGCTTGTGATAGTGGTTGCATTAATTGCAGTCGTCCCTGTTAAAACAATATTTTCGACATTGTTCGGAAACACATATGACACGCTGCTGTAAATAGTGTCAGTACCTTCATTTGAAGCTTCGGTTACTGTGGCGGTAGCATCAGTAATATTGTAAACATCGTTACCCGTACCTCCCACCAAAGCATCGGCGCCTCCGTTACCGTTAAAAGTATCATTGCCCGCAGCGCCGGTTAAGGTGTTAACGGCGGTATTACCGGTTAAAATATTGTTACCGGCGTTACCCGTACCGTTCGCTACATTGCCCACTAAGATCAGGTTTTCAACGTTGGTGGCCAAGGTATAGCCTGTTATGGTCGCTTTAACGGTATCCGTACCGGAACTTCCCGCGACCGTCTCATCGATAACATCGGTGGTGTTTCTAATGATATACGTATCATCGCCAGCGCCGCCGATTAAACTATCGACAATAGCGCTTGCCTCAACGCCGCCATCTATCGTGTCATTGCCTGTGCCACCGGAAATCGTATCGATGCCTGAGCTACCTGTTAGCTTGTTAGCCAAGGTATTGCCGGTGATAGTACCGGCGGCCGTCAAAGTTGCGTTTTCGATATTTAATCCTGTCGTGACGGTGCCGCCGCTTAGGTCAATCGTTGATGCGGAAACAATAGTATCCGTACCCGCACTAGAGGCTTCAGTGATAACATCATTTGATCCCACATAATAAGTGTCATTACCTAAGCCACCGACTAAAGTGTCAGCGCTGCTGTTCTGTGTGCCGTCGAGCTTGTTGTCTTTGCTATTGCCCGTTAGGGTTATGCCGCCTGCGACAGCCGGCGTTACCGCCGCACCGTTTTCCACTTCGGACGGCAAGGTATAACTTACTGTTGCATAAACGGTGTCAATGCCTTCATTGGCAAGTTCGGTAATCACGACGCCCGCTGCATTAACAATGTATACATCATCGCCGGCGCCGCCTTCCATAGTATCGGCATTGGTGGTGTCAGCAGTTGTCGCTATTGTTGCAGAGGCGCCACCGGTAATGGTGTCGTCCCCAATAGTGCCAAATAAATAGTCAAGAGCGCCGGAGCCAAATAGAGTCGCTGTTGTTGGTTTGGTTGCAAGAGCCATAATTGAATCCTCATGTTTATCCGCCGAGATTAGCGGTGTTATGTTCTATAAAATAGCTTTTAGGTTGGGCCGCTTCTACGCCCTATCAACTACGCTGTTTCATTAATAGATAGTGGGCGATGGGGCCATACCCAATCAATCCCAGTTGAGGGGTTGATTGGGTGAATGGAGGTTTGTGCCGGGTGCGATTAAACACTGGTTTTCATTTAACTAAGTAAGTGAAAAAAACGCTATCCCCTTGCAAATACTAATATCAGCAAATTCCAGTACTTTTACAACCGCTTGTAGTATCACTCCAGGTCATTTTCCCTGCGGCATAACTACCCACTAGTATATAAGTATCAGTTGTTTGGATGCCATTAACTGCGACTGGTGTTGCTGTAATTGTTGCACCGGTAGTGCTATTGCCTGATACGACTACACTTGTAACTGTGGGGGTTACTGCACCCGCTTCAGCTGCTTGAACAGCTGCATTACCACCAGCAGTACCACCAGCAGCATCATTGAAGCATGTTGTTGGATCATCGTGCTCTTGAGCGCAAGTCTCGACAGCAATTTTTACACCGGCAGTTGCCAAGGTAACTTCTGTAAAACGCGCTTTTTTGGTGTAGGTTTGATAAGCCGGAATCGCAATCGACGCCAAAATACCGATAATCGCTACCACGATCATTAATTCGATTAAGGTAAAACCTTGTTGTGCTTTTTTCATAGACAATGTGTTCATTAGTAAATCCTCTTAAGTTAAAAAATAAACCACAATAAAGCGTTAGCAGATGTCGTGCCACAATTTTGGTGTGTCGTCATTCTATTTCAGCATTGACTGTTATACGCCAATTTTCCTCGGCTTCTCATGCCGCCATAAACGATAACTTGGCGATTCTGCGCTGGCTTAATCAACGTGAACTATCCCAGATCCCGGCACGGGGCGGTCTGCAACAGATTGGCATTAACTCGAAAGGTTCCGGGCGGGGGGATAGGCTTGTCTCGTTCCCTCGTGCCGCGTCACTGCCATTAAGTTAAGAAAAGTATTTAATAAACAAAATGTTATTCGAGTAGGTGGCGCCGTGCACCACAAAGGGATAGCAAGATTTTTTAAGCTATCGGAAAAGGCCCGCACGGCACGCAATAGTCGGAGTGCAGGCTTTGCCTGCAATCGCAAGCAATGTTTGCACTCCCGCTGAAAATTTACGGAGCGGGCTGTTCAAATTATTTCATGCTCATTCCTTAATGGCAGCGACGCGCCGCGTTGAGAGGCAGAGTGCAGCGTAAGAATTAAATGAGCACTTATAAATGATGCTGTCGTTTCGAGGCGAGAATATTATTATTCTTGCCGGACAAAAAACCATGTCATTTTAGAAATGCCGATCAAAAACAGCTGTCATGTTAAAATGCCGGTCAAAAATCACGGACAAACTTATTGCCCATCTTTAACTCTAGGGAAGCACTATGCAACACGTCAGCCTTCAAACCGCCGCGAGCTTAACCGAATGGAGCGAGCGCACTATCAGACGCCGCATCGCCGACGGCCGGTTAAACTGCGCTGCGGATAACAAGGCCCATTACAAAACCATGATTTGTTTCGATTCGATCGAACATGACGTTTGCATGGCGCTTGATGCGGAGGATATTGAACTGGTTGCCCGTGCCGATGCCGGTGATGCAAAAGCGCAAAATGATTTGGCTTTGCTTTTTTTAGAAAATAATAAGCCGAAAAGCGCGATTTATTGGTTGGAGTCGGCGGCAAAGCAGCAATATACCGATGCGATGCATATGCTGGGGCGGTGTTATTTGGAAGGCAAGGGATTGGCTAAAAACGATAGTCTGGCCCTTATGTGGATTGCCAAAGCGGCTTCGTTGGGGCATCCGATTGCGTTGGCGCAGATTCGGTCGATACGGCTAACTTAAAGCTGATTTATTTTTTTGTCCACTTGACTCAGCTCGTCATAAAAGTCCTTGCATATCAATTGGTACATTTCCGCCATTTTTTCAGGCACAACATAGTCATGTACTATTCTATTGCCCAGATCTCTCATGTCTAACCAAATATCGGTGTTTGTCACCAAGCCAAGCTTTTCCATCCGATTGAGACCGTCTCTTAAAGTCTGGCTCTGTTCCGCTTGCAGGTAGTATTCGTAAGTCCTGAAATATTTAATGGCTACTTCGACGGTCCGGATAAAACGGTCGCTTAAAGCATCGTAAGGCTCTAATTCATCGGCGGAATAGGCTTTATCCGGGTTGTAGCGTTGTATTTTTTCTACACTGGCTTTTAATAACAGATAAGTTTTCTGAAACTTTTCTTTGGCAATAAGCAATTGCTGGGCGTTGACTTGACTCATATGTTCGATAGCGGCATTTTTTGAATGGATTGCACAAATAAAGCTTGTTCTTTTGTCATCTGCCGGGGATTTATAATGAGGACATCCAGCTTTTCTTCACAATGTTTAAAAAAATCCCGTATGATTTTGCGTGACAGCTCAAACCCCGGTTGCTGAGAAAAAATTAACAGATCAATATCTCCCCCCCGCTTTGCATCGTCAACCCTAGAGCCGAATAAATACGCTTCATCGCCTTTTTTTAAGTTTTGTAAAGCAATTTTTAAGGCTGTTTTTTGAGTGTGGTCAAGTCGCATAATAAATTTCCGAATAGGGCCGGTAAACATTACCCGGCGTTACGCACATCCAACGGAAAGAGGGGAGGGGGTAACTCGTTAAAATTATCACTTATCTGTATTTTCCCTTTAAACAAGCCCAACGCTATTGGCTTGACCGGCTGCTCCGGTCTTTCATAAATAATAACTTTAGCTTTACGTGCTAATTGCACATGAATTCGATGATTGCGGTCAATTGCCACGGGTAATTCTATTGCCTGCATAGTTGCGTTTCTCTGGATAGGAGATGTGTAAAGGATGCTAACGCCGAAACTCCAGCTTTAACCGGCAAAATGAAGGCGATACGGTTGGTGAGTTAGACCTTCCCGGTTTTTGAAACTTGGAAGGTCTTGTGACTAAGTTATTTTTTGCCGGCAACCTAAGCTAATGTCCGGCTTATTGCAACTTAGCCTTAAGCATTTTATTCACTTCGCCGGGATTGGCCTTGCCCTGCATATCTTTCATCACTTGCCCGACAAAAAAGCCGAAAACTTTATCTTTGCCGCTACGGTATTGCTCAACTTGATCCTGATTATCGGCAATAATTTTATCGATGATGGCTTCTATCGCGCCGGTGTCGGTGATCTGCTTCAAGCCTTTCGCTTCAATCACTTCATCGGCTGTCGCGGTACCCTGCCACAGTTCTTCAAACACTTGTTTGGCAATTTTTCCGGAAATGGTGTTATCGCTGATGCGCTTTAACAAGCCCGCCAGACGTTCGTGACTGACCGGTGAATCGGTAATATCCAAATCGGCTTTATTAAGTGCAGCTAAAAGATCGCCGGTTACCCAATTCGCACACATTTTTGCTTCGCAACCCGATTCTTTAACCACGGCTTCGAAATAGTCAGCCAGCGGACGGGATGAGGTCAGGATTGTCGCGCTCTCTTCATCCAGAGCATAATCCTCTTTAAAACGCTGTTTTTTGGCTTGCGGCAATTCCGGCAATTGGATTTTTATTTGGGCTTTAAAATCTTCATCAATCAACACCGGCAGCAGGTCGGGATCGGGAAAATACCGGTAATCGTTGGCTTCTTCCTTGCTGCGCATGGAGCGGGTTTCATCCTTAACCGAATCGTACAGACGGGTTTCCTGTACGACGGTACCGCCGCTTTCTATGAGTTCTATTTGCCGCTCGACTTCGTGATTAATGGCTTTTTCGACGAATTTGAACGAGTTAATGTTTTTAAGCTCCGCCCGAGTTCCGAATTCTTTTTGGCCTTTGGGGCGTACCGATACGTTGGCGTCGCAACGGAACGAGCCTTCCTGCATATTGCCGTCGCAAATGCCCAGATAGCGCACCAGTTCATGCATGGTCTTCATATAAGCCACGGCTTCTTTAGCCGATCTCATATCCGGTTCGGATACGATTTCCAGCAACGGCGTACCGGCGCGGTTTAAATCGATGCCGGTTAAACCGTGAAAATTGCCGTGCAATGACTTGCCCGCGTCTTCTTCCAGATGAGCGCGAGTGATGCCGATGCGTTTGCCGACGCCGTCAACTTCAATATCCAAATGGCCGACGCCGACGATAGGCAACTCCATTTGGCTGATTTGATAGCCTTTGGGCAAGTCCGGATAAAAATAATTTTTTCTGGCGAACACCGAGTACGGCGCGATGTGTGCTTCGATAGCCATGCCGAAAATGACCGCCATGCGCACGGCTTCTTCATTTAATACCGGCAGTACGCCGGGCAAGCCCAAATCGACCGCGCAGGCTTGGCTATTGGGTTCCGCGCCGTAAGCGGTGGAGGCTCCAGAGAAAATCTTTGATTTGGTCGCGAGTTGGGCGTGAATTTCCAGTCCGATGACTGTTTCCCATTGTGTATTCATGTTGATAGTTCCGTATTATTCGGCAAAAACGTCGGCCAGATCGATTTCCAGCTCGGGAAAAAGAGAGGGCTTTGCGATGTCGTCGCCCGCGTGCATGGCGAATAGTTGATATTTTTCGGTGTTTTGGTTCAGCACAAACTGATAAACCGCTTGCTCGTAGGGATAAACCAGCCAGTATTCGGTGACGCCGTTTTCCTGATAAAGATCGTATTTCAGGCGCATTTCTTTTTTGGTGTTGCCTGGGGATAAGACTTCAATCACCCAATCCGGCGCGCCGCTACAACCTTGCACGGTTAATTTTTCAGGATCGCAAATCACGCATAAATCGGGCTGCACTACGCTGAAAATTTCCCGGTCGGCCAGTATCGATTTTCGCCTGTCGTATAAGCTCACATCAAACGGCGCATGGAAAACCTGGCAAGGTTTTTTGTGGAAATAACTCCCTATAATGACCAATAGATTGCGTGACAAACGTTGATGTTTCACATTCGGCGCAGGGGCCATCAACATGATTTTGCCGCGTATCAGTTCAACGGTTTCCTCCAATTGCCAAGTCATATAATCGGCATAGCTGTAGGTGGCGTTTAAATCTAACTGAGAAAGCTGCGTAATGGTAGTCATGACCGTTTCTCCTCATTCAAAACCTTTTGGTATCTGTTGATGCCAATCGGTAACTTGCTGATATTGATGGGCAATATTCAACAAGCGGGCTTCGGAAAAATAAGTGCCTATAAGTTGTAAACCTACAGGCAAGCCGGAAGCAAAGCCTGCGGGAACCGACATCGCCGGAACGCCGGCAAGATTGATCGCAATGGTGTAGATGTCGGATAAATACATTTCAATCGGATTGCCGATTTTTTCGCCGATGCCGAACGCGGTAGACGGCGCTACCGGGCCCATGATTACATCGACTTCCGACAGCGCGCGTTTAAAGTCTTCACTGATCAGGCGGCGAATTTTTTGCGCTTTAATATAGTAAGCGTCGTAATAGCCGGCCGATAGTGCGTAAGTCCCCATTAAAATGCGACGCTTGACTTCCTTGCCGAAGCCTTCGCCGCGCGAGCGGGTGTAAAGATCGGTTAAATCCGCCGGATTTTCGCAGCGATAACCGAAACGGACGCCGTCGAAGCGCGACAAATTAGCGGAACACTCGGCCGGAGCGATGACGTAATAAGCGGGAATAGCCAGCTTAAGGCTAGGCATCGATATTTCCGTTACCGTTGCGCCCAATTTCCGGTATTCGTTAATAGCCGCCTCAAGCACTGCCGCCACTTCACTGTTTAAGCCTTCGCCGAAAAACTCTTTGGGCAAGCCGATTTTTAAGCCTTCAAGGCTGTTGCTTAACCCAGCCATATAATCAGGGACCGGCGCATCAACGCTGGTTGAATCTTTGTCATCAAAACCGGCCATGGTTTGCAACAGGATCGCCGCATCTTCGGCGTTGCGGGTCATCGGTCCGCCTTGATCCAGGCTGGAAGCATAAGCAATCATGCCGTAACGGGAGACCCGGCCGTAAGTCGGCTTTAAGCCGGTAATGCCGCAATGGGCGGCCGGTTGTCTTATCGAGCCGCCGGTATCGGTGCCGGTTGCGCAGACCGCCAGTCGCGCCGCGACCGCCGCCGCCGAGCCGCCGGAGGAACCGCCGGGAACGGCATTAATGTCCCAAGGATTTTTAACGACGCCGTAATAACTGGTTTCGTTGGATGAACCCATCGCAAATTCGTCCATATTGAGTTTGCCCAGCATGACCGCTCCGGCGGTATTGAATTTATCGATGACCGTTGCATTATAAGGTGCGATAAAATTATCCAGCATAAGCGAACCGCAGGTGGTTTTAACGCCCTCGGTACAAAAAATATCTTTTTGCGCAATCGGAATGCCGGTTAACAGTTCCGCATCGCCCGTTGCCAGTCTTGCGTCGGCGGCTTTGGCTTGTTGCAAGGCCAGATCTTCGGTGACGGTAACATAAGCGTTCAGTACGCTGTGCTGTTTGATTCTATCTAAAAAGGCCGAGGTCAATTCCACGCTGGAAAACTCGCCGGAACGCAGGCCCTTGGCTAATTCTGCAATTGTTTTGTTATGCATATCGATTACTTTTCCCTTTACTCAATTACTTTGGGTACTAGATAAAGTCCCTCATCTACTTGCGGCGCAATAGCCTGGAATTTTTCGCGGTTATCCCGCTCGGTGACGACATCGGTTCGCAGTCTTTGCACTTGGTCCATCGGGTGCGCCATAGGCTCGACGCCGTCGGTATTCAGATCGCCCATTTGAGTCATCAAATCCAGCATGCCGGACAAGTCTATTGCATAAGAAGCAACGTCTTGCTGTTCGATTCCCAGTCGCGCTAAATGCGCAATTTGTTTCACATTATCCGCCGTTAAAGACACTATTTACTCCCAATAAAGTTCAGAGATTCTAAGATTATTGGCTTTATAATACTTTATATCTTGCCCAAACACTCGCTTGATTGATAAAGTAATACAATTTTTTATTCCCCAAAGGATACCGATAAAAATGTTCAAAAGAATTCGCGGCCTATTCTCCAACGACCTCGCTATTGACTTAGGAACCGCCAATACATTGATCTACATTCCCGGTCAGGGAATTGTGCTTAATGAACCCTCGGTGGTTGCTATCAAAGAAGACAGAATCCGCGGCGCTAAAACGATTGCCGCGGTCGGCCTCGATGCAAAACTGATGCTGGGACGCACACCGGGCAACATTACCGCCATTCGCCCGTTAAAAGACGGCGTCATCGCCGATTTTGCGGTGACCGAGCGGATGCTGCGGTTTTTTATCGAAAAAGTCCATCAAAGCAAGCTGTTGCGTCCCAGTCCACGCATTTTAATTTGCGTACCTTGCGGTTCAACTCAAGTTGAACGCCGCGCCATTCGCGAATCTGCGGCGATGGCCGGAGCGCGCGAAGTTTATTTGATTGAAGAACCGATGTCGGCGGCTATCGGCGCAGGCTTGCCGGTCGATGAAGCCTGCGGCTCAATGGTTTTGGATATTGGCGGCGGTACTTCCGAAGTGGCGGTTATTTCGATAAACGGCATCGTTTATTCTTCCTCCGTCCGCATCGGCGGCGATCGCTTCGACGAAGCCATCATTAATTACGTACGCCGAAATTACGGTACCTTGATTGGCGAGGCCACTGCCGAAAGAATCAAACACGAAATCGGTACCGCTTACCCCGGCAGCGAAGTCAGGGAAATAGAAGTGAAAGGCCGCAATCTGGCCGAAGGCGTGCCGCGCAGCTTTTCCTTAAACAGCAATGAAATTCTGGAAGCGCTGCAAGAGCCGCTATCCGGCATTGTCGGCGCAGTCAAATTGGCCTTGGAACAAACTCCTCCCGAACTCGGCTCCGATGTCGCAACCCGCGGCATATTCTTAACCGGCGGCGGCGCATTGCTGAAAGATATAGACCGCTTGATAGCCGAAGAAACCGGTCTGCCGGTTTATATCGCCGAAGATCCGTTAACCTGCGTCGCCAGAGGCGGCGGTATGGTTTTGGAGATGCTTGACAAAAAAGGAGTCTCGACTTTTTCTTTAGAGTAATCCCGCGTAATCATACTCATCCTTTAAATCGTTATTAGGGCCGCAGCAACAACACGAAAATCCAGTCGCACCCTGGGTTACGGCGCAAAACCGGCCCTGAGCGCAAGCGAAGGGAGGCGTCTAACCCACCTAGAGCTTTTACCGCTTAACGCTCCCATCTTTTTTAACTGGATATAGAGGCATCCCGCTATAAAACTTTTATTTGCTACCGGTCCTTCCATCAATACCCGTTTGCTTGTGGCAATCATTGCGTCAGTTGCTTTGCTGGTCACTGAGCATACCAGTCATCGCTTGGATGCGCTTCGGGCTACGTTATCCGTTATTGTCGATCCGTTAAAATATTTGGTCGATTTACCGACCGTGTTGATTGCGCAAACCGCCGATTCGATTCGTTCCTATTCCGCTTTAAAAGATGAAAACACCCGCTTGCGCGATGAGCAATTTATCGATAGAACCCGATTGCTTAAATTCGATTCGCTGGAAAAAGAAAATATCCGCCTGCGCGCGTTGCTGGAAAATTCGTTCAAACTCGGCGAACAATTGCTGATTGCCGAGTTGTTGTCGATTAATACCGCGCCCTACGAAAATATAGTCGTGGTCAACAAAGGCACGCGTTTCGGTGTTCATCCCCAGCAACCGGTACTGGATGCGAACGGCGTGGTCGGACAGGTTTTTCGCGCGTTGCCGTTCAGCTCCGAAATCATGTTGATTACCGATCCGAATCATGCCATTCCGGTTCAGGTTAATCGTAACGGTTTGCTGACTATTGCCGTCGGCAGCGGTCAACTGAATCGGCTTAATTTGCCTTTCCTGCCGAATAATGCCGATATTCGCCCCGGCGACTTGCTGATAACATCGGGCTTAGGCGGTACTTTCCCGTCCGGCTACCCGGTTGCCGTGGTCGATGATTTTACCCCGATGACCAACAAGCCTTTCGTCAACATTACCGCCACGCCTAAAGCTATGCTGGACCGAAACCGAGAATTGCTGATCGTTTGGAGCGATTCTTCGCCGGTTTCACTGAGTACGCCGCAAAAGCCGAAATCTCCGGAAACTCAAACTCATGATCCGGCAGCCGAGTTGGAACATAAAACGCCCGAAGGCGTCCATGCCGGAATAGCCCGCGACGGCCAATCCACCCGGAGCGGGTCAGCACACGAAGCACCCGCAGGGTCCCGAACAGGGACGGCGCATAGCGCCCCTCCCGCTCAGACCAGATCGGTACGCGAAGCTCCCGCAGCAGTGCGCGCAGGAACCGCCCGTGCAAGCTCTCCAGCCGGGACCGGTGCGCTGCGTAAAGCGCCCGCAGGAACAGCCAATGATGAATAACTACTACAGTTTTGGCCGGATTATGTTGACGATTATTATGGCGATGTGCCTGAGAATCGCGCCTTGGCCGGGCTTTTTGGCCGGTATGAATCCTGACTGGGTGCTGCTGGTGCTGATTTATTGGTCCGTCGCGGTACCGGAACGCGTCGGTATCTTTCATGCCTGGACTATCGGCCTACTGACCGACGTGTTGACCGGCAGAGTCTTCGGTCAATACGCGCTGACCTATACTTTGGTTATCTACGTCTGCCTGATGCTGCACAAGCGTTTACGCCAATTTCCCTTGCCGCAACAAGAATTGTTTATTTTCTTTTGCCTACTGTTTAGCCAAATCCTGTTGTTCTGGTTAAAAAACATCCAGCACCCCGCTCAATTGCAAGCGTCCTTTTGGCTGCCCGTGGTTACCGGCACCGTATGCTGGCCCTTGATTTATATGGCATTACGCCGCGTCCGTTTATCGCGGCGCAGAAAATAACACCTCTTCCTTCGTCGCTGTTATGTCCCGTATCTACACTATTAAAAATAAGTTAGTAGAGAGCCGTCTATTTCTCAATCGCATCATTGCAGCTTTCATTGTCATTCTGCTGCTCACTTCCGGGCTGATTGTACGCCTGGTTTATCTGCAAATTGTCGGGCATGAGCACTACGCAACCCTGGCAAAAGACAACAGCATTAAAATCGAACCGCTGGTGCCGACTAGAGGCATTATTTATGACCGGCACGGCAAAGTCCTGGCCGACAATACTCAGTCTTTCAGTCTTGAGCTGATTCCCGAGCAAATCAAAGATATTGACGACACCTTGCGTCGCTTACAACAGCTGCTCAATATTTCCGACGAAAAAATCGATCAATTCCAAAAACAACGCAAGCGGCAGAAACGCTTCGTCAGTACACCGTTGTTAATCAGCATGACCGATGAAGAAATCGCCAAGTTTGCGGTGGTCAGGCCTTATTTTCCCGGCGTTGACATTCAGGCGCGTCTGGTTCGGCATTACCCTTACGCCGAATTGGCTTCCCATGTGGTCGGTTATGTCGGCCGCATCAACGAAGCGGAAATGAAGTCGCTGCCTATCGCCGAATACCGGGGTTCGACCCACGTCGGCAAAATAGGCATAGAAAACACCTACGAAACCGAACTGCACGGCAAGACCGGTTACGCGGAAATAGAAACCAATGTGCAGGCGCGCGCCATCAATACGGTAAACTCGGTCATTCCCGTACCGGGTGAGAATCTTTATTTGACCCTGGATATCGATTTACAAAAAACCGCTTATGACGCGTTGGGCGACTTCAATGGCGCTGTCGTCGCCATTGACATTAAAACCGGCGGCGTACTGGTTTTTGCCAGTCGCCCCGGTTTCGATCCTAATCCCTTTGTTATCGGTATTGCCAATGATGCCTATCAGGCACTGCAATCCTCGGAAAATCAGCCGCTGTACAATCGCGCATTGCGCGGTTTATATCCGCCGGGCTCAACCATCAAGCCGTTTATCGGTTTGGCCGGACTTGAATACAACGCGATAAGCGCTGAGCACAAGCTGTTTTGTCCCGGCTATTACCAGCTGCCTAATGTCAGTCATCATTATCGGGATTGGAAAAAAGGCGGCCACGGCTCGGTTAATATGACCGAGGCTATTACCCAGTCTTGCGACGTGTATTTTTACAGTCTGGCATCCATTTTGGGTATTGACCGTATGCATAGTTTTTTACAGCATTTTGGTTTCGGCGAAAAATCAGGCATCGATCTGGCCGGAGAAAAGCAGGGCTTACTGCCTTCTCGGGAATGGAAACGCAATCAGCGCAATCAATCCTGGTATCCGGGCGAAACCTTAATTACCGGCATAGGCCAGGGCTATCTTCAAGTTACGCCGATACAATTGGCCAAAGCTACCGCAACCTTGGCCAATAAAGGCAAAATTGTAACGCCCTTTCTGGTAAAGAACACGGCGAGTCCGGACTCCTTAGGTCCGGAGGCCGACAACCGTCAGGACAACTTTGAGCTTAAATCCGAAAACATTAACAGCATCATTTCCGCGATGATTAATGTTATTCACGACCCGCACGGCACCGCCAAAGGCATCAATAAGGATATTAACTATCAAATCGCCGGAAAAACCGGGACTGCCCAAGTTTTTAACATCAAGCAGGACGCCAAGTACAACGAAAACGAAATTGACTTCAAATTACGCGACCATGCTTTATTTATATCTTTCGCTCCGGCTGACGACCCCAAAATCGCCGTGGCCGTCGTGGTTGAAAACGGTGGTCACGGCGGCTCGGTCGCAGCGCCTATCGCAGGCCAAGTTATTAAGCAATTTTTAGGGGCCACTAATGAAAACTGAAACCCGTAGCGAACAATTTCATCCGCCCTCGGTGATGGGCAATATCCTCAGAAAACTGCATATAGACATTCCTTTGTTTATCGGTTTATTGCTTATCTCCATCCTGAGTTTTGTGATTCTGTACAGTGCCGGCAGCCAGGATATGGATGTGCTGATGCGTCAAGCGGCGCGAGTCGGCTTGGCTTTTTTACTGATGACCGCGTTGGCTCATGTCGATCCTTATCAATTTAAGCGCTACTCCGCATTGCTGTTCGGCTTGGGCATCTTGCTGCTGATTGCAGTGCTGGTCATGGGTCAATTCGGCAAAGGCGCGCAACGCTGGCTGGACCTTGGCGTTTTTCGTTTCCAGCCCTCGGAAATGATCAAAATCACCACGCCGATGATGGTCGCCTGGTATTTGGCCGAGCATTCATTGCCGCCCCGGCCGAAGCAATTGCTGATAGCCAGCCTGCTAATCATTGTGCCGACCTTGTTGATCGCCAAACAGCCTGATTTGGGCACCGCCTTACTGGTTGCCAGCTCCGGCGCTGCGGTATTGTTTTTTGCCGGTTTGTCCTGGCGTTTTATATTAGCAATCAGCTCCGTCTTGGCCGGACTGACGCCTATACTGTGGCATTTCATGCGCCCCTATCAACGCGACCGGGTGCTGACCTTTTTAAACCCGGAAGCCGATCCGTTGGGCCGGGGCTATCATATTATCCAATCGAAAATCGCCATCGGTTCCGGCGGCATTTACGGCAAAGGCTGGCTGGGCAGTACCCAGTCGGAACTGGATTTTTTGCCGGAAAGCTCGACTGACTTTATTTTTGCGGTTTTTGCCGAAGAATTCGGGCTGTTCGGCTGCGTCGGCTTGCTCGCCTTATATCTGTTGATCATCAGCCGCTGCCTGTATATCGCCTCGCAGGCTCAGGGGACTTACAGCCGCTTATTGGCCAGCAGTCTGGCTTTTACTTTTTTCGTTTATGTTTTTGTGAATATCGGCATGGTCATCGGCGTACTCCCGGTAGTCGGCGTGCCATTGCCCTTAGTCAGCTACGGCGGCACCTCGATAGTCACCTTGCTGGCCGGTTTCGGCATTCTTATGTCGATTCATACACATAAAAAATTTCTACCGCACTCCTAAGTGCAAGGCTAACCATGCAAACATACAACCTTCTGCTCCGATTCGGCAGCATAGCCTGCGCTTTGTATCTCCTATTGACCTCTTGCACCGTCAATATAAAGGACACCGAACCGGTCAATGCCTTTATCGGGCAAATGGTAACCAAGCACCAGTTCGACAAAGCCGAGCTTGATGCTTTGTTTGAAACCGTCGAAATCAAACAAGACATCCTGAAAAAAATAGCTTCGCCCTCGGAAGGCTTGCCTTGGTATAAATATCGCAAAATATTCCTGACCGACGCCCGTATCGACGCCGGTGTGCAATTCTGGCGGGACAATGCGGCAGCGCTGGCCGCCGCAGAGCAACAATACGGCGTCCCCCCCGAAATCATTGTCGCCATTATCGGCGTCGAAACTCAGTTCGGTAAAAACACCGGTAACTACCGCGTCATCGATGCGCTATCGACATTGGCTTTCGCCTACCCGCCGCGCAGTAAGTTCTTTCTTGGCGAGCTTGAAAGTTTCCTGCTGCTGTGCCGGGATGAACACATGAACCCGGCCGAACCGTTGGGTTCTTATGCCGGCGCGATGGGGCTGCCGCAATTCATGCCCAGTAGTTTCATGAACTATGCGGTTGATTTTGATAACGATAATCGCCGCGACATCTGGCACGACAGCCGTGATGTTATCGCCAGCATCGGCAACTATTTTGCCAAACACCATTGGCAAGCCGGTCAAATTATCGCGGTTCCGGTGACCGCCAAAGGCGAATCCTACAAAACAGCCTTAACCAAAGACCTTAAGCCTGAGTTAAGGATTGACGAGTTAGAATCGCTTAACCTAACAACAATGAGGCAATTACCTTTAGACAGCAAAGTGAAACTGCTTAGCTTTGAACAACAGCAAGGCGAGGAGCTCTGGGCGGGATTAGACAACTTTTACGTCATTACCCGCTACAACCACAGCCCTTTATACGCCATGGCCGTTTATCAGTTAAGCGTATCTATTCTAAATAAAAAAGGAACGTTCCCATGAATAAGATAATACTGGTATTTTTAAGTTTTGTTTTATGCAGTTGTACTACCGAATCAATAAAAACCGCCGATCAGTCCAGCCACCCCTCGGTTACAACTGCCTCCTTCACCAGACACCCTACCAGATTGCACTTCGGCGATTCTGAAAACACCTCCACCGAAGAAGAACACCTGCTACCCCGCATTGCCCGCTACCTGAAACAAGGCATCGCCTCTTGGTACGGCCCCGACTTTCACGGCAAAAAAACCGCATCCGGCGAAATATACGATATGTACGCGATGACGGCCGCCCACAAAACCTTACCGATTTCATCTTACGCACGCGTGACCAACCTGGAAAATCAGCGCAGCGTTATTGTCCGCATTAACGATCGCGGACCTTTTCACGGCAAACGCTTGATGGACCTGTCTTACGCCGCCGCGAAAAGACTGGATCTTCACGAAGCGGGCACAGGCGCGGTTGAAATCAAAGCGCTCGCCCCCGAACAAGCCTTAGCGCAACTGCAAAACACGGCCGAAGATCAAGACAAAAATATCTATCTGCAAGTCGGTACTTTCGGCAGCAAAAAGAAAGCTGAGAACCTGCAAAACAAAATCGTCGCTTCCAATTTGCCTCAGCCTAAAATCCTACCGTCAACCCACAGAGGTTCTACCTTGTACAAAGTTCAAATGGGACCTATCAAATCTCCGACCCGCGTCCATAATCTGAATTTACAACTGGCAAAACTGGGTATCACAGAAACCCAATTTGTGACAGAAACCGATCAAAAGCAAATCGCCATGATACAATAAGCTTCTGTTTTACTGAGTCCCCCGTTAGAGAGCAATGATCCCATTTAAAAATTTCCTCGTTTTTTTATTCTTTAGCTTATTGATTGCCACAACCGCAAACGCCGAAGATGCCGAACTGGCAACGCCGGCAGCACCTACCATTGCTGCCAGCGGCTACATCTTAATGAACTACGATTCCGGCAAAGTCCTGGCCGAGAATAATGCCGATGTTAAACTTGCTCCCGCCAGCCTCACCAAGATTATGTCCGTGTATGTGGTGTTCCGGGAAATCAGCAATGGCCATTTACATTTAGACGACCTCGTCACCATCAGCCAAAAAGCTTGGGAAACGCCCGGCTCCCGGATGTTTGTCGAAGTCGGTAACCAGGTTAAAGTCGAAGACCTGTTAAAAGGCGTCATCATTCAATCCGGTAACGACGCCAGTGTTGCCTTGGCCGAGCATATCGCCGGCGATGAAAGCACTTTTGCCGATATGATGAATCAACATGCCGCCCGTCTAGGCATGAAAAACAGCCATTTCGAAGACAGCAACGGTTTACCCATTGAAAACCACTACACCACCGCCCGCGATTTGGCCATTTTGACTCAAGCTTTAATCAAAGAGTTTCCCGAATACTACCGCTGGTTTTCGCAAAAAGAATTCACCTTCAACAATATCGTTCAGCACAATCGCAATCAATTGTTATCGCGCGATGAGACTGTGGACGGCGTTAAAACCGGCTTTACCGATGCCGCCGGCTATTGCCTGGTCGCTTCTGCATTAAGAAACGACATGCGCCTGATTTCCGTGGTGATGGGCGCAAGTAGCCCCAACGCCAGGGCGAACGAAAACCAGAACTTGCTGAATTACGGCTTCCGCTTTTTTGAAGCGCACAAACTGTATCAAGGAAAAACCGCTCTAACCGAAGCCAGAATCTGGAAAGGCGACACTAAAAATATTCAATTGGGCTTGGCTGAAGATTTTTATGTATCGATTCCGCGTCGCCATTACAACGACCTTAAAGCCGTTCTTACCATCGATAAAAAAATCACCGCACCGATTAAAGAAGGCACCAAGCTGGGTACTGTCAACGTCACCCTTAAAGATGAGCTGGTCGGCAGCAAAGACCTCATTGCCTTGAAATCGGTAGAACAAGGCAACATTATTCAGCGGATTTACGATAGCGCGATGATGATGCTGGAGAAACCCGATGGACAATAAAATCGTTTATTTAAACGGTCAATACCTGCCGCTGAATGAGGCTAAAATATCGGTTATGGATCGCGGCTTCTTGTTTGGCGATGGCATTTACGAAGTCATTCCGTCTTATGCGGGCCATCTGTTCCATTTTGAACAACATATGGAGCGCTTGGATAACAGCCTATCTTCGATCCGTTTGACCAATCCGCATGATCGGGCGCAATGGCTGGAAATTCTGACCCCATTGCTGGACGCCAATCTGGATCAGTCTATTTATCTGCAAATTACCCGTGGCGTTGCCGATAAAAGAGACCATGCTTTCCCGGAAAATATCACCCCCACCGTATTCGCGATGAGCTCAACCATTGCGCCTTTTAGCGACGTGGATTCCGGTGCGAAAGCCCTCAGCGTCGACGACAGCCGCTGGGAATTGTGTAATGTAAAAGCCACGACATTGTTGGCTAATATTTTGCTTAGACAGCAAGCCGTAGAAAAAGGCTGTGCGGAAGCCATCCTGGTCAAAGACGGTTATGTGACTGAAGGCGCCGCCAGCAACATCTTTGCGGTCATCGACGGCATTTTGATTACGCCGCCCAAAAGCCATGAAATATTGCCCGGTATTACCCGCGACGTCATTCTGGAAATTGCCGAGGAAAACAACATTCCTTACAGTGAAGACATTATTTCATTGGATGCCTTGAAAACCGCCAGCGAAATCTGGCTAACCAGCTCTACACGGGAAATCATACCGATTGTGCAACTCGATAATGAAATCATTGCAAATGGCAAACCCGGCCCCCTATGGAAAACCATGAATCAATTATTTCAGGCTTATAAAAAATCCCGGTTATGAGTGAAGAAACCTTATTAGAATTTCCGTGCCAGTTCCCGATCAAAGCCATGGGCAAAACCGATGTGGAACTTGATCTGCTGGTGGTAGAAATTGTACGCCGTCATGTT
>Ga0265327_10001045_pt1 | contig 38741 bp, 37 predicted proteins | sample 41621metaG_FD_202089 | JGI IMG/M metagenome (GOLD analysis project Ga0265327, IMG submission 202089) | Rhizosphere microbial communities from Carex aquatilis grown in University of Washington, Seatle, WA, United States - 4-16-21 metaG | ecosystem: Host-associated > Plants > Roots > Rhizosphere...
ACCCCTCCCCCGCCTCGATTCCGCACAGCCACGCCGTTTCGCCGACCACCTCCCGCCACCACGCCCGTTCCGCCGCGTCGCCGGTCCCGATCCCGTAGTCCGGCATCGGCGCCCCGCGGAACACCTGCCGGAACGCCATTTTCACCGCCTCCTCCTCCACCGGCCACCCCGCTTTCGCGAAATGCCGGGCATACACCGCCGCCACCGGCTCGGTCGGTTCGATCAGGGTTCCGGCAGCATCGAGGAGGATCGGGAGAAGCACCCGGCCAGTCTGCGACACAACCCTCGCAATGCCAATCACCCAGCGCCCCCAAGCCCAGATTCCACTTGCATGTCAAGGATTTCCAAGCTACGCGGATCGCCGCACAAGCTTCTGACGCGAGTAAGGAGTGGGTCTCTACCCACTCTTTTGCGTCTAGAGGTGTCTCCAGCGCCGATTTTCACCGCCCGCCCATCTCTGCTGCAATGACCAACGACATCGTCGCCCTCATCGAGTATTACGAAAAGGAAAAAGGCATCGACCGCGACAAGGTCGTTGCCGCGCTCGAGTACGCGTTCATTTCCGCCTACCGCAAGATGGTCCCCGGCGCCGAAGCCATCGAAACCCTCCGCGCCGATGTGAACACCAAGAAGGGTGAGACCCGCATCTGGGCCTCCCTTTCCGTCGTCGCCGACGACGACTACGCCGACAAGTTCAACGAAGTCCCCCTCAAGCTCGCCGAAAAGAAAAAGCCCGGCAGCGTGATCGGAGACATCATGGAATTCGACGTCACCCCGAAGGACTTCGGCCGCATCGCCGTGCAAACGGCCAAGCAGACCATGATGCAGCGCCTCCGCCAGGCGGAGAAGGAAATGATCTACGAGGAGTTCAAGGACCGCGCCGGCGACATCGTCTCCGGCACCGTCCGCCGCTTCGAACGCAACGACGTCATGATCGACCTCGGCAAGTTCGAGGGCATCATGCCCAACCGCGAGCGCGTCCAGGGCGAGGAATACAATATCGGCGACCGCATCCGCGCCTACGTCCTCGCCGTTGAAAACGAAGGCCGCGGCCCCGAGATCATCCTCTCCCGCAGCCACCCGAACTTCGTCCGTCGCCTCTTCGAAGCCGAAGTGAACGAAATCTCCGATCGCACCGTGGAAATCCGCGGCGTCGCCCGCGAAGCCGGATTCCGCACCAAGATCGCCGTCTGGAGCAACGACCCCAAGGTCGACCCCGTCGGCGCCTGCGTCGGCCTCCGCGGTGCCCGCGTGAAAAACATCGTCCGCGAGCTCAATAACGAAAAGGTCGACATCATCCGCTGGAGCGATGATCCCCGCGAATTCGTCCGCGAAGCCCTCAAGCCCGCCGAGATCCGCTCCGTCAGCGTCGACGAGCCCGCCAAGGTCGTCCACGTCACCGTCGACGAAATCGACCTCAGCAAGGCCATCGGCCGCAAGGGCCAGAACGCCCGCCTCACCTCCCGCCTCATGGGCTGGGACGTCCAGGTCCGCAAGGACGAGACCAAGGAAGAAGCCCTCAAGGCCAAGATCGGCGGCGCCGCCCACACCCTCGGCGAACAGCTCGGCCTCACCGACGAACTCGCCGAAAAGCTCACCTTCGCCGGTGGTGCCACCGCCGAGCTTGTGATCGACATGCCCGCAGACTATATTGCCAGCGCGCTCGGCGTCACCGAAGAGGCCGCCGAAACCATTCTCGAGAAGGCCCGCGAACTCGCCGGCGCCTGATCGCCCCTCAGATTTTACCTGCTATCGTAGCAACCCGTAGGACCCTTTGATGCCCAAAGACAGCGACAAGACTCCCGAAAAAAAGCCCAAGGTTCTCGATCTCATCGAGAAGCCGGCAGCCCCGTCACGCCGTGAACGCCAGCGCACCGAAGCGTCGCAGGTCAAGACGGTGGACGATGCCAAACGGGACGCGCTCGATCTTTTCGCGGAAGAGAAAAAGCCGAAGGTCCGCAAGACCAGCCAATCCGGCAAAAGCGTCCTGCCCACCATCTCCAAGCTGCTCGACGAAGAGCAGGCCGCCGAGGTCAAGGCCGCCGAGCCCGCTCCGGTGCCCGTCCCCGTGGCCGAGCCCGTTGCTCCCCAGGAAGTCACTCCGGAAGAAATCGATGATCCCAAGCTGATCATCATCAAGCCCCCGGTTCTCGTCAGCGAACTCGCCGCCCGCCTCGGCCTCAAGCCGTTCCAGGTGATGAAGGACCTCATCGGCCTCTCCGTCTTCGTCGCCCCCAATCAGCCGATCGACCCCGAAGTCGCCGCCAAGGTCTGCGAAGCCCACGGCTTCCGCTTCGAGCGTGAAAAGCGCGAAAAGGGCGGTGGCGTCCACAAGATCGAGGAAGTCATCAAGGAACCCGAAGCCCCCAAGGCCGAGCCCGAAGACGTCCTCAAGCTCCGCCCGCCGATCATCACGATCATGGGCCACGTCGACCACGGCAAGACCACCCTCCTCGACAAGCTGCGTAATTCCAAAATCGCCGCCGGTGAAGCCGGTGGCATCACCCAGCACATCGGCGCCTATCAGGTCATCCACGAAGGCCACCCCATCACCTTCCTCGATACCCCCGGCCACGCCATCTTCTCCGACATGCGCGCCCGCGGTGCCGACATCACCGACATCGTCGTCCTCGTCGTCGCCGCCAATGACGGCCTCATGCCGCAGACCCTGGAAGCCATCAAGCACGCCAAGGCCGCGAAGAAGACCATCATCGTCGCCATCACCAAGATCGACCTCCCTGCCGCCAACCTGATGCGCGTCAAGACCCAGCTCGCCGAGCAGGGCCTCCAGACCACCGACTTCGGCGGCGACACCGAGTTCGCCGAAGTTTCCGCCGTCACCGGCGAAGGCATCGACAACCTCCTCGAACTCATGGCCCTCCAAGCCGAAGTCCTCGAGCTCAAGTCGAACCCCAAGGGCAACGCCCGCGCCGCCGTCATCGAGGCCCGCATCGTTCCCGGCCGTGGCGCCTCCGCCACCGTCATCGTGGAATCCGGCACCCTCAAGGTCGGCGCCCCATTCATCTGCGGCCCCTTCTACGGCAAGGTCAAGGGCCTCTTCAACGACCGCGGCGAAGCCATCAAGGCAGCCCCTCCCGGCATGCCCGTCGAAGTCATCGGCTTCGATGAACTGCCCAATGTCGGCGACCATCTCACCGAGATGAAAAACGAGCGCGAGGCCAAGGCACTCGCCACCGAACGCCAGGAAATCCAGCGCACCAAGCGGCTCGCTCCCCAGCACCGCACCCGCATGGAAGACCTCTACACGATGGTCAACGAAGGCGGCGGCAAGGCCCAGCTCAAGCTCATCCTCAAGTGCGACGTCCAGGGCTCCGTCGAGGCCATTAAGAAAGCCGTCCTCGCCATCGAGTCCAAGAAGGTCGAGTGCCTCTTCATCACCGCCGCCGCCGGCCCCATCACCGAGTCCGACGTCCAGTACGCCGCCTCCACCGATGCCATCGTCCTCGGCTTCAACGTCAAGGTCGAAGGCAAGGCCGTCAAGGTCGCCAAGGCCGAGGACGTCCAGATCAAGCTCTACTCGATCGTTTACGAACTCATCGACCAGGTCCGCGAGGCCATGCTCGGCCTGCTCGATCCGCTCACCCGCGAAAAGGTCATCGGCCACGCCGAAGTCCGCCAGGTCTTCAAGCTCTCCCGCGGCCGCGCCGCCGGCAGCTACGTCAAGGACGGCCGCATCCACCGCAAGGCCCACGCCCGCGTCATCCGCGGCGGCATCCCGGTCTTCGACGGCCGCATGTCCACCCTCCGCCGCTTCCAGGAGGAAGTCGAGGAAGTCAAGAACGCCTACGAGTGCGGCATCCGCCTCGGCGAGTTCAACGAATACCAGGAAGGCGACATCATCGAGTGCTACACCCTCGAGAAGGTGGCTCAGACGCTGTGACCGCTCCGCGGAAGCACAAAATTCAAAATCAAAAATCCAAAACGGAAGAATGCCGCAACCCTCGCGGCCTCGCCGCCGGACTCTTCGTTTTGGATTTTAAATTTTAGATTTAGAATTTTCTCTCTTCATGTCCAAACGCCTCGACCGAGTCAACGAACTGCTTCGCCGCGAAATCAGCGCCGTCGTGCAGAAAGACTACGAATGGAACGACCGCCTCGTCACCGTCAATGACGTCGAAGTCACCCAGGACCTCAAGGAAGGCAAGGTCTGGATCGGCGTCCTCGGCGGCAGCCACGAAAGCGTCCTCGAAAAGCTCAACAAGGACCACGGCTCCATCCAGACCAAGGTCATGAAGCGCGTCGTCCTCAAGTCCACCCCCGTCCTCCAGTTCCGCTTCGACGGCTCTGCCGAACGCGGCGTCGACATCGTCAATCTCCTCCAGGAAGTCGACAAGCTCCCCAAAGCCAAGGACGAGCCGGAACAGGAAGCCTGACTTGCCCAAGGAGTCGCTGTTTCCCAACAGCCATTCAGGTGTGAGGTCTTCCCCTCTTTAACCAACTGCCGTTCCCGCGGGGCGGGCCAGGGCCCGGATCCTTTCCAGCCCCTGCCGGTTCCCTGCCGCCCCCAGTGGATACATGGGGTGGTAACCACAGCCCTCGATCTGCCCTCGTCCCAGCTTTTGTTCCAGGGCAAGGTAAGCGAACCAACGCACCATCTCGTCATAGTAGGTGACTCCGCCGCCTGCCACTGGGAGTGGCCCCTTTCGAGGAGCCATGATGACAAACGACCTCCTTTGCACGCTCACGGTCGTCCATCTCCGGGCACTATCCAAACGCCACGCCACTTCACTCGATAACCAACGGCCGGCCTCGCAATTCCAAGCCCGGAGGGCGACGCAATTTAGCCGGTGTGCGCAAGCCACCGGAAACCTCCGAGAACTGAATCCAAGTCCCGACAGGGACGGCGCCGCCTTCGCTCGCAAGGCATACTGGTCGAAATGGCCGGCCTTCATTCCAGCATGGGACATGCGGCACTCATTGATGAAACCCTGTCCATCCCGAACGGCCACTAGTTATACCATTCCCAAAAATAGCATCCCCCAATCCCCATCCAGCAAGGACCCCTCATCATACCCGGCATGAAACCTCCGCCGCCGCCTGCCACTGGGAAATCCTCTCGAGGAACCATGATGACAAGCAGCCCCCTTCTTCATGGACTCTCAGCCTCGAAGAGGCGCAATTCGTCACTACTTCGCCGCCGCCTTTCGAAGAGTCTCGTCAGCTTTCTTGATCAAATCGGGAACCGAGAGATTTTTGGCATCCGGCCCGAGCCCCTTCCGCATCGACTCGATGGCCATTGCATTCGTTTGCGCATGAAGAGGATTTCTCTCCGCCAATGCCTGAGAAAAGGTCACGCCGTAGCCGCTAAGATTCAGGCGAAAGTATACCAGTCGACCGAACATAATCTGCTGCACCGGAGAGGATGATGCGTATTTCAGAAGGGCGGTTTCTGCCTCCTGATATTGATTGCTTGAGAACGCGATGTCGAGCGGATCGGAATATTCAAGATCGCGCCAAAGTTTCTGTCGATCAGCCTTCGTCAGCGAGTCAACTTCCGGCCTAGTAAGATTATTCTGAATTTCGTCTATCTCGACATGATGCTCATTAAATTCCGAAATGGCGGCATCAATTTCCGATTTGTCGATTGAGACACTCGCTGGAGATCGCCCCTCTGGCATATGAGGCAATAGGCCTTCGGAATTACTCAAGACAAGCGCCCAACAATGCTCCAATACCTGCAATTGACTTGCCTCTTCGGGTAGTACTCCTGCAGCCAAATAAAGCAACGACCATGCCTCCGATAAAACTGCTTCAATTTGCTCGTCTCCTCCCAAAGAGGTCATGAGCCTTTTTGTCTTCATGGCAAGCAAACCGAACAAGGCTTGCTCCTTTGGGCTAGCCTTCTCGTATTTTTTCAGGATCTTCCAAGCCTTTAGTCCCTGATCTTGTTCAATAATTACATGCGCCTCTCTTACTTGAAGGCAATCCCAGAGAGTGTCCCTGTCTTGGGACTGGGCACGATCCAGCGGAATTGCAAAGATGCCAGATTTGACGGCTTCCGCACGTTCCTGCTCGGTCATTCCCGCTGGAAGCTTCAATAGATGATCCATGTTTGCAGGACGAGGAGAAGCCTTTGAATTCGCGCTGTGATTCTCTATGGTGGCATTGGCGCTTTGCTTTTTTTCGCAAGCAGGTGTAAGGACGAGAAATAAGAACGAAAGAGAAATCTGTATTTTAAATCGGAGTTTCATGGAGGGGGGAAGGTTGATGAATTTCCCGTGACGAATGTTGAGCCGTCATCTTGCCACTTGTCGGCCACTTTTTTGATCTTGAAGGTCACCTCTTCGGTGTGGTAGTCGGAACAAACATACCACATCGAGCCTATCTGAACCCTGGCGAATTCCTGAAACTGAGCCAACTCAAGGACTGTCGCCCCGTTCGGGCCCAAAGCGTGCGGTATCTCCATTCTCGGTTCGTCGACATCGGTCATAAGCGTAGGAGAAGAGCCATAGGGAAAACCCTCACCAACCACAGTTGGGTCGTCATTTCCTTCCACCGGATTTGTCGGATAAGCAGAAATATCCGCTCCCGCAGCTTGCAGCGATGACAGAACGTCTGGATCGCTGCTCTTCTTGACAACGCGAACCTGCCGCGACGGATCGAAACAGAATTTGGCCCCTCTGCTTAGGGCTGCATGCGGAGGCCAAACCTGGGTTCCCCCTGGAGGATCGACGGTTTTCAACTCATTGAGATCCGGTATGTCTTGAGCCGAATCAAACATAGATGCTGGAGAGCAATCAAATAGATACTTCGCGTCACCGCGCAGCAGCAACACGGGGTGCCCATCGCCATCAACGGTGTCCGACGGGTTTCGCATGAATGGATAAGTTTGCCCATCAGTGACAGCATCGGTGATATTGACCCATGTTGCCCATACGTTGAGTTTATATGCCTCTTCAGGCCCATAAGCCGCGATCGTCCGGATCTTCACCGGAAACTTGCCCGTCGCGGCCCGGGGAACCTTCCATCTCGTGGCGTCGGCTCCGGCAGAACCTGACGAACCCGGATCCCACTCCACCAGTTGATTCGGATCGCCCGGAGTGATCCACGCAGCGTCTTCAAGACCGGTGGCCACGAGCTTCACGTCGTTATCGGAGATGATGGCATTTTGTTTGGCCGTCACGAAGTGGTGTTCTCCAGAGACGCCTTTGTTGCTGGGGACCATGTCGCCCACCACTCCGGCCACGCCGGCGTCCGCTTCAATCCGGACGGGGATCAGGGCCATGATGACGCTGCTGGGAAGGAGTGCATCGCTCACGTTGGTCGCCGTCAGACTGGCCGTGATGGTGACATCCTCGGTCGTGGCCTGGATGACCTTGACAACTTCGATGTGCACCGGGGCAAGACCGGCGAGGGTCACTCCGATGGTTTCATCATTGATCCAGTCCTCGTTCCGATCGTTCACATTGATGCTGTCGCTAATGTGTAGTCCCGTGGATGGAACCACGTCCCATTGGAGGGTATCGTTGTATTCAGACCCGTATCCAGTGTAATCCGGGTATTCCTCACTGTAGGTGGCGATTACCAGCACGCGGGTTTCACCCCTCTTGACGGTGTAGGTGCGGCTTTCAGTCTTGGGATCTCCCGGACCCTTGTTGCCCTCGACGATGAACCATTCCACCGTCGGATGGTCGGCGGGATCGTTGGGATTTGTGCCTTTGTCGTGTTCGGAGGAATCAAGGTAGCCATCCCCGTCGGTATCGGGATTGTGGGGGTCGGTGCCAAGGATGCCTTCTTCGTAGTCGCTCAGGCCGTCGCCATCGCTGTCAACGTCGGCCACGGAAACCCGCCAGAACAGGCGGTCGGGTGGAGGAGTACTGCCGGTGGTGTCAATGGCCATCTCAATCGGCGTGCTGTCACCGATGACCGGTTCGCCAACCTGCGTCCAGCTTCCTCCGGTCATGTCCGGGGAAACGTAGAGCGTGTATTGCTTTCCGGCAAACGTCGGCCAGGAGACCACGAAGACTCCGGGGACCGCCGGATTCTGCGTGATGTGGGTCTGCAACACTCCATCGGGAGGTTCACCCGAAAGGGGATCGGTGCCGGCAATGGATTCCTCAAGGTTCGTCCAACCGTCGCCGTCAGGGTCGGCGTTTGGATCGAGGGAACCATCGAGTGGTAGGCCGTATTTCTGTTGCCAGACATCGCTCATGCCGTCTCCGTCTTTATCGACGATGGCATGAGCCAGGCACACGCACGCGAGGAGCGTCAGCAAGACCGCCAGCCATACCTTTGGCTGCTTACTCATGGGGACCTCCCTGCGGCACGTTGACGGGGGCGGCAGGCTTCGGAATCCGCCAGTAATTCAGAACGATGTCCCGCGGCTTGGGTGGGTTCGCTTTTAGAAACGCCTCCTGTTGCTTGCGCGCTTGTTCCCGGCCCTCATACGCCAGCCGCAGCTTCTCACCGTCCGTTTTGACCAGGGCATGAATCGCTGTGATCGACGCCAGTTCCTCCGCGCTGGGGTTTCCCTTGGTAACGACGAAATCAGGTCCGCCTTCGGGTAGGTCCGGAAGCGAGGGAGGCGTGAAGGTCCGGCCCAGGCTGGCCAGCCGAGCCGACCAGCGGTCCAGATCCTGATTGCCGATTCCCATCAGCAACGAATACCGGACCTCGTTCGTTTCGAAATTGGCGAAGCCTGACAGCCAATTTCCGTCCACTTTTGAAACCGCCTCGAATTCCTGTGTCTGGTCCTTTGACCACCAGCGGAATTGCGTCCGTACTTTGCCGGAGTAGCTCTCCGAATGGAGGACCGTCACCGACAGCATCAGGGTCACGCTCTTTTTCGCCTGCTGCTGCCGGGCCTGCCAGACAGCCCGTTGCTCCTCGGTCATTTCCCTGCAACTGCAGGGTCTGGCAACGGCGGCAATTCAATTGGCGAAATCTGCCGAAGCGTGATCTTTCTATTACCCAAATCCCGGACCTGTGTTTGAAGCACATCTTCCGGGGCAATCTCAAGCTTGGGAATCGGTTGCGCAGGCGCAACCAGGGTGCCATCGGTGATCGGCCCGACGACATGGGCGGTTTCCTGGGCAAATGAAATGCTCGCTAAAAACCCGAAACACGGGATGGCGAGAATTTTTGAAATCATAATCGGGAGGAGGCTGTTTGGATAACAGGGAGATGACCGGTCTTTCTCAAGGTGAATCGGCTTCTTCATGGGAATTTCACGGTGGATTGGTCTGTCATTGCGGCATGGCGCCCTCCCCCTTTTGAGAACCGCAAAGGGTATTTCATGAGTCGCGTATAGCTGATTACAGCTATATCCGTACTCCACTAGTTCAGGTCAAGCAGGAATTCCCCTAAAAAGGAGGGCCATGCACCCGGAATCCTGGTATAACTCCCTGAACCAGAGCATCGCACAAGAAATCCAAAGACGCCGAACAGAGCTTGATTGGACACTTTATCGGCTATCCGTGGAATCCGGTGTCTCTTGGAGTATGGTGAAATCCGTTGAAACGAACAAGCACCGACCAAGCGTGGAAACGCTTGCACGGCTGGCGAACGCTCTCGGCTCCAATGCATCCAAGATTCTTGCGGCTGCTGAAAAGCAGTTAAAGAAAGACGACTGAATTCAAGGAAACGATCAGCCTCTGAGGCGGTATCCCTCGCGCACCTTGGCATCCAAGCGCCGCGAGCATTTGTAGAGCAACCATAGTAGCACCGCGTGAGCGACGAAATTCACAAAGGGCACCAGCCTCAGGCCGCCGTTTGGAGACGAATCCGAATTGGGATCCGAAATCACGCAGGCAAAGATCATCATCGCGAGAAAGCCGCAACCCACTTTCATCGCATTCACGGCCAACCTCAGCCACGCCAACCGCTGCGGAGGCGCGTAGTGACGCATCTCGCTATGGGCGGTTTGAAGGGAATTGGCGAAGCGCAGAATGACGCTCCCGCCCGCCATGAAGGGAGCCGCTCCCAACGCTATCCCATCCGCCAGCCAGGGTGATATCCGACCACCGGTCACACCGATGAACACGGCCAGCCAAGCGATGCAGCCAACCCAAACCGCCCCGCAGAACCAGAGAGCGCCAAATATCCGTAGCAGCCTCACAGCAATCCGCACGCCGGAGGGAACCACATGGTCATCGGTTCCCATGGCGTGCGGGGGGCGAAACTCAGAGTCCCTTGTCGGTCACCGCGCCTTCGCTGGCGCTGGTGACGAGCTTGGCATACTTGGCCAGCACGCCGCGGCGGTAACGCGGTTCGGGCTGGACCCAGGCTGCCTTGCGGGCGGCGAGTTCGTCGGTACTGAGCTTGACGTCGATGCGGTTCTTCTGGGCGTCGATGACGATCTCATCGCCATCCTTGAGCAGGGCGATGGTGCCGCCGACGAAAGCTTCCGGTGTGATGTGGCCAACCACGAATCCGTGGCTGCCGCCGGAGAAACGGCCATCGGTAATGAGGGCCACCGTCTTGCCGAGGCCGAGGCCCATGATGGCACTGGTGGGCCCGAGCATTTCGCGCATGCCGGGGCCGCCCTTCGGCCCTTCCATGCGGATCACGATCACGTCGCCGGGTTTGATCGACTTGGCGAGGATGGCCTTCATCGCATCGTCCTCGGAGTTGAAGACGCGGGCCTTGCCGGAGAATTGTTCGCCTTCCTTGCCGGTGATCTTGGCCACGGCCCCGCCTTCGGCGAGATTGCCGTAGAGGATGCGCAGGTGGCTGTCCTTCTTGATCGGATTGGAAAGAGGGCGGACGATCTCCTGACCGGTCGGATAGGGCTTGGCGTGGCGTTCGATGTTCTCGCGCAGGGTGCGGCCGGTGACGGTCATGCAGTCGCCGTGGAGCAGGCCGGCATCGAGCAGCATCTTCATCAGCGGCATGGTCCCGCCGATATGAATGAGCTCGGCCACGGAGTATTTGCCGGAAGGCTTGAGGTCGGCGAGGAGCGGCACGTTGCGGCCGATGCGCTCGAAGTCATCCAGCGTGATCTCCACACCGGCGGAATGGGCCATCGCAGGGATATGCAGGGCCGCATTGGTGGAACCGCCGAGGGCGATCAGGACGGTGATGGCGTTCTCGAACGCCTCCTTGGTCATGATGTCGCGCGGACGGATGTTTTCCTTCAGCAGATGCAGCACCGCCGCGCCGGCATCGAAGCTATCGATCAGCTTTTCATCGGAAATGGCGGACTGGGACGAGCTGTTGGGCAGCGACATGCCGAGGGCCTCGATGGCGCTGGCCATGGTGTTCGCGGTATACATGCCGCCACAGGAACCAGGGCCGGGAATGGCGCAGGCTTCCACGGTTTCCAGCTCGGCATCGGTGTATTCACCGCTCGCGTGTTTGCCCACGGCTTCGAAGACCGAAACGATATCGAGGTTCTTCTTGTCGCCCTTGATCGTCGCGCAACCGGGCAGGATGGTGCCGCCATAGACGAATACGGACGGGCGGTTCAGACGCGCCATCGCCATCACGCAGGCGGGCATGTTTTTGTCACAGCCACCGATCGCCACAAACCCGTCCATGCCTTCGCAACCGACCACGGTTTCGATCGAGTCGGCGATGACCTCGCGGGAAACCAGCGAGTATTTCATGCCTTCGGTGCCCATCGAGATGCCGTCGGAAATGGTGATGGTGTTGAAAATAATCGCCTTGCCCCCGGCAGCGTCCGCACCCTTGGAAGACTCGCGGGCGAGCTTGTCGATGTGGATGTTGCACGGCGTGACCTCGCTCCAGGTGGAAGCGATGCCGACGATCGGCTTCTGGAAGTCCGGTTTTTCGAAACCGACGGCATAGAGCATCGCGCGGCTGGGCGCGCGGTCCGGGCCATCGAGCATCAAACTGGAGAACGTGCGGGTCGTGTCAGGCATCGGCGGATGGTTTCCGGTCCGGCCCCCGGCGTCAAGGCGGCGGATTTCCATACAGGTCTCCGTTGCCAGGATGGCCCAGAGGCTCGATATCCATTATTTACCGCCTGAATTAAAGCGGAGCTTCCCGTTTTCAATGGTGTAGGAGGTGCCAGCCATCCTGTGGAAGGATTCGGCATCCGTCTCCCAACTCGATGCGGACTTGCCGGTGATTGGATTCGTCATTTCGATTTGAATCCTAGGATTTCCATCCACGGTGGTAACCTTCAAGCGCGCATCGTATCTCCCGTATCCGGCAAAGGCGTCGCCAAAGGAATTGATCAACCGGTTCGCCTTCCTCTCACCGATGACCGGCGTCAACCGGGCTTCCAGTTCTTTCCAATGGGCCAATCCCCGGTCGGGAAGGGCATAAAAATCGTAACACTCCACTCCCCTCTCCGGATGGGAGGCGTCCGGATCCCGCACGGCGCGCTTGGCAAATTCGTCCGACTGCTCGGCCCAAACCGTGTGAAGGATGGCCTTCACGCCCTCGTATTGCTTTTCTGTCAGGCCGAGTTCCTGGGATGCCCAGATCGAAAACTCGCCGTTGCTATCAAGCGCAGAACTGCGCTCCAGCCCGACCCCGGCCTTATGGACACTGCTTCCGCCCACGGGATAGCTCTTTTCACCCGGCGGCTCCGGGCCTCTTTCGTGATGCGCACGAGCGGCGGCCACCTCGGTCTCCAGAACCCGTGCCTCGGAATTCCTCGATCCGGGCCGAAATAACATCCAGGCGGCCAAAATCATGAGTGCGAGAATGATCAGCCATCCGCCTCTTCGCAATCTGTTGGTAGTGTCCGCACTCATTCCCACTTAGTTGAATTCAAACGAGTCACCCCACCGTTGTTTGAATGAGCTCAAGACCGCCGACGTTCTCAGCGTAACGGCTCCGGTATCAGGATTGGTGTACACCGTCTCGGAGACGATCTCATCGGACTGCCTGGAGGGATTGGGGTAAAACTTCACCCGTGCATCGTAGCGACCATAGCCGCCATAATCGATCGTGGTGTCGAGTGCCTCGAAAAGCGTCTCACCTTTCGTCTGCCCGACAGCGGCCACGAGTTCCATCTTGATTTCCTCGCGAAGAGAAGCGCCCCGATCAGGCCTAGCCTTGATATCGTAAATGGAAATGTGGCTTTCCGGCTGGGATTGCTGCTCATCGGGCTTCGCGTTCTCACCGACCCACTTCTCGATTCTCCTGAGAGAGGCATCGATTGATCTTTGAGCGGCGATGCGTTCCTCCGGTGTTAGCCCGGCAGCTTCGGCAGCTCCGGTGGTAATCCGGTGGTTCCCAGTCAGGAGGGAGAGCTTCGGCCGATCCATGTTCGACCGGATCTCGGCAATCCGCTCACCGGTTGACCATGCTTCATCCGGCGAGGAAGCAGCCGGGGTCGATTTCTCCTGACCCGCATGCGCGACGGAGACGATCGAAGAACCTGGACGACCGAGGCCGATTGACTCTCTCTGCCCGGGGGCGGTGGAATGGCGGGAAATTACGAAAATCGCCACGCCTCCAATCAACAACAGAAGCAGTAGAAGCAGAAGGCCGGAGCGCCAAGGTTTCATTCTCCGGGACATCACGGTCGTCATGTTATGCAGACGCACTGGCGGGGCCAAACAAATTCACGTGCTTCCAAATACCTGCCTTCTCCCCCAAACCCGCACTCTCCAAATACGTCCGGCTGCACCCAAATCGGTCCCCGCTTGGCCCGGAGCGGATTTCGTGCTGCAGTCCAGATTCGAAGCTGATGAGAATCCTCTCCATGCTGCTGGCAGCGGTGCTCATGCTCCAGCCATCCTCCGCTGCCGAGAAGCCTGGCAATGTCGTCGTCGCCAAGCTGGAAGGCATCCGGCTTCCGAACGTGGCGTTCGACCGGATCCCGGTGAACGAGGCTGTCGGCTTCATCTCCCGCCGCGTCGTCGAACTCGATCCCGATCCGAACCCGGCGATGAGAGGCGTGTCATTTCTGATGCTCGACTTCCCCCCCCCTCCTCCGACCATCACCTTTTCGGGAGGAAACGTCCCGGTAACGACCCTTCTGCAGGAAATCAGCAAGCAGGCCAAGGTGGACATCCACCTGACCTCCGTGGGCATCGTGATTGGCCCGGTGGGCAGGGCTCCATTTCCGAATTCGAAGGGAAAAACCGGGGAGATATGGAAAACGCTCAGTTCCGCGCCCAAAAAGACCGGATCCGGACAATAGACGGCGTCGAATGGCTCTTTTCCGGTCGCAAGCCGCGCCAGCGCCGATCCGCCTGAGCAAGCTCAAGCACTCGTGGTGACAACGCTGCCGCAAAACAACCTCCCGTTCCCCTTGCCATGTCGGGGGCGGTGCGCTTACCTCGCCCGCCCATGGCCACCTACCGAGTGCTTGTATCGGATCCGATTTCGGAAAAAGGCGTCGATGCGCTCCGCGCCGCGCCGGAAATCGCTGTTGATGTGAATACCGGGCTGAAGCCCGAAGAACTGCTCGCCATCATCGGCGACTACCACGGACTCGTGGTACGCTCCCAGACCAAGGTGACCGCCGAGGTTTTCGCCGCCGCGAAGAACCTGAAGGCCATTGGCCGTGCGGGGGTGGGCGTGGACAACATCGACCGCTCCGCCGCCACCGACCACGGCGTGGTGGTGATGAACACCCCCAGCGGCAACACGATTTCCACCGCCGAGCACGCCTTTACGCTGATGCTCTCGCTGGCCCGCAACATCCCGCAGGCCCACGCCAGCATGATCGCCGGCAAGTGGGACCGGAAGTCCTTCGAAGGCGTGGAAATGCACGGCAAACGCTTGGCGATCCTCGGCATGGGCCGGATCGGCACCGAGTTCGCCAAGCGCGCCCAGGCCTTCGGCATTCAGGTGGTCGCTTATGATCCCTTCCTCACGGCTGCACGCGCCCAGGGCCTGAAGGTGGAGCTGGCGGAAACCGCCGACAAGGCCCTCGCCGGGGCCGATGTGGTCACCCTTCACATCCCGCTGACCGACGAGACCAAGCACATTCTCAATGCCGCCCGCCTGGCCACGATGAACAAGGGCGCGCTGGTAATCAACTGCGCCCGCGGCGGGCTGGTGGACGAAGCCGCTGCCAAGGCCCTCATCGACTCCGGGCACCTTGCCGGGATCGCGTTGGACGTTTACGAAACCGAGCCGCCGGCGGCTGACCATCCGCTTTTTGGCGCGAAAAAGACGGTCTTCACGCCGCACCTCGGGGCCTCGACGGCCGAAGCGCAGGAAAACGTGGGCATCGAAGTGGCCCACCAGCTCAAGGATTTCCTCACCACCGGTGAGATCCGCAATGCGGTGAACATGCCGAACCTGGACGCCAAGACCCTCGAAAGCGTCGGGCCTTACCTCGATCTGGCAGGTGCCCTCGGCAAGCTCCTCTCGAAAATCGGACCCGGCCAGGCTGATGCGATCCGCGTCTCCTATCTCGGGCCGGTCTCCGAGTTGGATACCGAGCTGGTGACGCGCACCGTTCTGAGCGGCTATCTGGCCGGTGCCCACCACGAGGCCCAGGTCAACCTGGTGAACGCCCCGGCGGTCGCCAAGGCGCATGGCCTGCAGATCACGGAATCGACCGTGGCCCTGGCCACCAACTGGACGGAGCTGATCGAGGTTTCCGCCGTGAAGGGTGGTGAGGTTTACACCGTGGCCGGCACCTTCTTCGGGACTGCTCCGCGCATCGTCCACATCTCCGGTCACAACGTGGAGATCAACACCAGCGGCCAGTTCCTGTTCGTGGAAAACGACGACCGCCCCGGCATCGTGGGCATGCTCGGGACCACCCTCGGCGCGGCTGGCGTGAACATCGCGAACATGTCGCTGAGCCGCAACCGCGACCTGGCCCAGGCAGTGACCGTGATCGAAGTCGATTCCGAGCCACCCGTCAGCCTGCTCGAACAGCTTCGTGCCACGCCAGGGATCCTGCGGGTGCTCTCGTTCGGGCTTTAACGCCCCTTGAAGTTTAGCGGGTTGCGGAAAGCACCAAAACCGCCCTCGGGAATCCAGAAGAAACCCGAGGGTCTAGCAGAGAAATCCGTTGCCAACCCCCATCGTCCGTCCTTAATCTCCCTCCAGCATGAAAAAACTCGCCGTCCTTGCCACCGCATTCGTCGCCATGAGCGGGCTTGCCAGCGCCGACATCCAGGCGCCGCCGCAGTCCCAGTACACGTCCAACCGCAAGCTCGGTCGGGCTCTCAGCAACATTCTCTACGGAGTGGTCGAAATTCCGGAGCAGTTGGTCCGCAAACAGAACGAATTCGGTCGCAAGGCCGAATGGTCCTACGGTGTGGTCGATGGCACCAACCGCGCGCTCAAGCGCTTGGGCTACGGCTTCTACGAACTCTTCACCTTCACCTGCCCGACCTATCGCGGCACCTACAAGCAGCCGTATCAGCGCTGCGGTGAGGACAACCGGATCGAGATGAACGTCGCCGACGGTCTCTCGGAGTTCCCGCCGGAACTCGGTGCCGAGTCCTACTACTCCCACGTCCGCACTCAGCAATACTGAGTTCCGCAGGGAAACCCAAAGCTTTCAAAGTCCCGGCAGTGGTTCATCCCTGCCGGGATTTTTTGTGTCCGATATCGTCCAAAAAAAGGCTCCTTGCCTCAGCAAGGAGCCGTAAAGCGCAGTGAAGTTTGCTGCCAAACTTCTCGCCGATCAGGGAGTCGTAACGGGGGTTGCCTTGCGCTGCTGCTCCTGGGCCGCGCTTACAATGGCACTGGTGAGAAGAGCATTCCCGATGATTGAAAGAACAATGCAAACGCTCCAGCCGAGCATGATTTGCTTTAGTCCAAGCTTGGCCGAGTTCATCCAGCCCCAGATGAATGCCCAAAGGGGACAGATGATGCCAAGGACTGCCACAAGCGTCTTGTCGGTCTTGAACATTTTGATGAGGACCAAGATCCAACAAACGAGGGATCCAAGGCCGGCGATGGAGACGAGAATATAGCCAATCATGATTTTTTGGGGTTAAATTGACAGCATCCGCCGTCTGCTACTTCTAGCAGATTTTCAACCACCGGGTCAAGCTGTATGCCGCGAGCCCGATCCCGATCCACAATGGCCAGCGGGTGACAGCCTCCAACTGCTCCAAGCGCCGCACATAGCCATCGCGCCATTTTAGGGGGCAGAGGAGCCCGACAGCGACCGCACTCCAGAAGATGGTGAAGAATGGCGCGAAGGGATGGAAATGGAGCATGCTTCGCCAGTCTCCGCGAAACATGGCGAGCGAAGCGCGTGTCAGGCCGCAGCCGGGACAGGGTTTACCAGTGACCTGCAGGAATGGACACTGGAACCAATGGAAGCCAAGAAACGCTGTTAGTCCATAAACCGCGCCGCCGCCGGCCATCGCGAACCCCAGCTTCCGTTCGCGGATGAGGTGCGTCGCCACCGCCCAGCGGGATTCAGGGATGGCGGTTTCGCTCATGGGGAAAGGGTCAGGACGGCGCGAGCCGCTTCGGCATCCGCTTCGATCTGGCTGGTCAGCGCTTCCAGGGATTCGAACTTCTGTTCGCCGCGCAGGTAGAAGACAAAGGTCACTTCCAGGGTCCGCCCGTAAAGATCGCCTACGAAATCGAACAGATGCACTTCCAGAGTCCGGCTCGTGCCATCCACCGTGGGGCGTATGCCAAGGTTCGCCACGCCTTCGAGCCGCTCCTCATCGAGATTCGCCCGCACGGCCCAGACGCCGTCAGGGGGCAACTGGACATCCCCGATGGCGACATTGGCGGTGGGAAACCCAAGCTGGCGGCCAAGTTTCCGCCCTTCCACCACGGGGCCTTCAACGCTGTAAGGTTGTCCCAACATGCCGGCCACTGCCGGCAGGCTGCCGTCCCGGATCGCCTGGCGGATGCGGGTGCTGCTGATCCGTTCACCGTCCTGCATGACCGGTGGGACGGCTTCCAGTCGGAATCCCCGTTTGGCGGAGACCTGCCTCAACATCGCGAGGTCTCCGCGCCGGCCACGGCCAAATCTCCAGTCCTCGCCCACGGACAGCGTGCGGATATCCGCCCGGCAAAGCTGGTCCAGAAACACCTCGGCCTCCATTTGGGAGAATGCCTCGTCAAAGGGAATCGCCAGCAGAAGGTCGACCCCGAGGGCAGCCAGAAGGCGGGCCTTGTGATCCAGCGTGGCGAGCAGGGCCTGCGGAGCCCGGTCGGGAGCCAGCACGCGGATCGGATGGGGATCGAACGTAACCACGCCAGCCTTTCCCCCCTCCCGCTTCGCGGCCTCCAGGACCCGGCCGATCACCGCCCGGTGGCCGACGTGAACCCCGTCGAACACCCCCAAGGCCAGGTGCAGAGGCCCGGAGGTGCTGGTAAGTTCGTCGAAGGTGATCAGGCGGAGCACAGACGGAGAGTGAATGGTAAGTGGTGATTGGTAAATCGTGAAGAAGGGCTGGAGAAATCCAACGCCAGTCCCACCGTTCACCAATTACAACCCACTAGGCGTCCGCTCAGGCTCCGCGCATCAGCGAAATTTCGGCGAGCGAAACCATGGCCTTGAGGAGTTCCTCGCGGGGGCCGTTCTTGAGCTCGTCGATGGTCACGGCGCGCTGGAGATTGAACTTGCCCGAGCGGGTGCGGCGCAGGGCGCTGAGGTGGGCACCGCAGCCGAGGAGCTCCCCGATGTCGTGGGCATAGGTGCGGACGTAAAAGCCCTTCGAACAATTGACGGTGAAATCGACTTCCGGCAGTTCGATGCGGCTGACCTTGTAGCTGGTGACGTGAACCGGGCGCGGGGCGCGCTCGATTTCCACGCCCTTGCGGGCGAGTTTGTAGAGCGGGACGCCGTCTTTCTTGATGGCGGAGACCATCGGCGGGATTTGCTCGAACGCGCCGGTGTATTTTCCAAAGGCGTCCTCGATCTGTGCTGGCGTGAAGGCATCCACGTGCCTTTCCTCCAGAACCTCGCCCTGGCGGTCCTGGGTGGAGGTGGTCTTGCCGAGGGTGAGTGTGCCTTGATACTCCTTGTCCTCGCTCATCAGCAGGTCCTGGATCTTGGTCGCGCGGCCGATGACGAGCATCAGCAGGCCGGTGGCCATGGGATCGAGCGTGCCGCAATGCCCGATTTTTTTGGTATTGAGGGCACGGCGGGCGATGGCCACGACATCGTGGGAGGTCATGTCAGGGGCCTTGTCGATCAGCAGGACGCCGCTGGGGCCGACGGGTTCGAATTCGTGATTTCGCATGTTGTAGAAGATTGAGGGGGAAAGTTTTTGAGCCGGAATGGCCGACGGTTGCACCGTGAAGCCGGAGCATGGAATCCAGGCGAGGCCGGACCAACGTCCACAGTCCCAGTGAAAGGACGGAAAACGGTCAATCGAACCGGGCGGCGGTTACGACCTGCTGGATAACAGCGAGCACCTTGGCCTTGGCTTCTTCCAGAGGACCCGGCATCCGGATGCCGGCCGCAAGGGCGTGGCCACCGCCGCCGAATTCCATGCCGATTTTGCAAACGTCGATCCGGCGGTCCTTCGATCGCATCGAGATCCGGATTTTTCCATCCGGGAGTTCCTCGAAGAAGACCGCGACCATGACGCCACGGATCGCGCGGATGTAGTCGATGAGTCCTTCGCTGTCCTCGGGCTTGAGGGCGAGATCGGTGCGCAATTTGTCCCGCATTTCCCAATGGGCAATCAGGCCGTCCTCCGAGCATTCGAGGGTATTGAGCAGGGCCCGCATCAACTGCACCCGGCGGAACGGGTGGCTGTCGTAGGTCAGTTCATTGATCTTTCCAACATCGAGACCGCGGCGGATCAGGTCGGCACCAAGTTCGTAGGTCTTCGAGGTGGTGGAGGGATACTGGAACGATCCGGTGTCGGTGGAGACGGCCACGTAGATGGCGTCCCGCGTTTCATCGGGGAATGGCAGGTCGAGCGCGGTGATGAGATCGTTGAGGATCTTGCCGGTGGCGGGGCTGGTGGAATCGATGTAGTTGAAGTCCCCGTAACGCGGATTCGAAATGTGGTGGTCGATGTTCAGCCACAGGGTGGCTGCGGAGGCGGCATGAAGGGCAGCCTCTCCGAGGCGCGGCTTGGTGGCGGTGTCGAGGGCGATGACGACTTCCGCGTCGACCGGATCGGCGGGCGGGGTTTCGATGCGATGGGACCCGGGGAGGAAGGCGAGGTTCTCCGGCAGACCGTCTTCATTGATGAGACGGACCCGTTTCCCGGCGGCTTCCAGGGCGAAGCCGAGGGCGAGCTGGGAGCCGATTGCATCGCCATCCGGCCGCACGTGGCTGAGGAGGACAAAGGATTGGTGACGGCGGATGATGTCTCCGATTTGTTCGAAAGTGGCGTTCTCGCTCATGGGGTGGAACCGCGGCGCGGGGCGCGGATTCTGCAAACGCCCCCCTCTCACGCAAGGACAAACGGAACTTCCGGCACGCACCGGAAATACCAGGCGAGTCCAAAAGCAGGGCTTGTTTTCCATTTACCCCAGTGGCTCCCCGTCGCAGAATGCGAAGCGTGAGCAATGAAACGACGTTATGGAAGGGCAGCTCTTCCCAGTGGCTGAACCTCGGGCCTTTTTTGATCGCCCTGGTGCTGATGGCGGGTGTTGGCGTCGCGGCCGTTCATTTCCATCTGGCATGGATCTGGGCGCTGCTGGTGATTCCGCTGGCATACCTCGGCTGGAAGGCGCTGGACCTGCGATCGCGATTTTTCGAACTGACCAGCGAGCGCATCCGCGTGACGGAAGGCGTGCTGAACCAGAAGATCGATGAGATCGAGCTTTACCGCGTGAAGGATATTTCGATGGAGCGTCCGTTCTGGATGCGCCTGACCGGCCTTGCCTCGGTGAGCCTTCAGACCTCGGACCGCTCGCTGCCGTTCCTGACCATCCCGGCGATCCCCGATGGCGTGGAGCTGCGGGAACTGCTTCGCAAGCAGGTGGAAACCGTGCGCGACAGCAAGCGCGTCCGCGAACTGGACATGGATGACCATCACGAGCCCAGCGACATCGAGCACGAATCGATCGACCTGCACTCGTCCTGAGCCGCATTTTTGTCGCTCAAATCCGGAAAAATCCGCCGCGCTTGCCGCCGATCATCGCCGCGCCGACGATGGCGACCGAGAGGAAGGCCATCGACCAGACGCCCAGCGCGGCGGCCAGCTCCGTGCCGTTGCCGAGGGTACTGAGCAGGGTGTAGATAGCCTTGGTGATCGGGTAATGCTGGGCCTGCTGGGCGAGGATGAGGCTGTCGCTCACCTCCAACATGGCAAAGGCGAAGGCGAGAATGCCGCCGGCGGCAAGGTTGGCACCGATGAGCGGAATGGAGACACGGCGCAGGGTGCGCCACGGATTGGCCCCCAGGGACGCGGCCGCCTGCTCAAGGGCGGGATTGCTTTGCTGGAGTCCAGCTACCGTTGACCGGACGATATAGGGCAGGCGCCGGATCGCATAGGCGATCACCAGCAGGAAGAATGGATTCCCGCCGACACCGACCAGCCAGTGGAAGGCCTTGCCCTCCTGGGACAGGGCTAGATAGCCAAAGGCCATCACCAGCCCCGGCACGGCCAGCGGCAGCATGATCAGGGAATCCAGCAGCCCCCGCGCCTTGAGGTCACTGCGCACCACGACCCAGGCAACCCCAAGTCCGATCACGAGGGCCAGGGCCGTGGCCCCGGAGGCATACAGGAGGCTGTTCTGGATCGACGGCACCACCAACCCGTTGCCCAGCGCCTCAATGTAGTGCCGCAGCGTCAGGTGGGCCGGGATCACCGAGCCATACCAGGATTCGGACAGGGACAAAAAGACCACACCGAAATGGGGCAGTGCCGCCGCGGCGAACACGGCCAAGAAGAACGCCGGGCAGGCCCACGCCTTCCAACCTTGAGCCCGCGTGGTCATGGCGCGTCCCTTGGGCCTCGGTGCGGTTCCGAGCGGCGAGCGTCCGAGCACCAGCTTCGAAAAGGCGAACACGGCCATGGCCACCATCAGGAGGATGGCGGTGAGGGCATAGGGCACGGGGTTTTTGTCTAGCCCCTTGATCCCATCGAAGATCTGGACGGGGGCGACGCGCCCGAAATCAAACACCAGGGGCACGCCGAGTTCGGTGAAGGCCCAGATGAACACCACCGAGGCGCCGGCGAACACACCGGGCATGGCGAGGGGTAGCGTGATCCGGAAAAACCGCCGCCAAGGCGGGCAGCCGAGGTTCTCGGCCGCCTGCTCCATGGCCGGATCGAGATTCGACAAGGCCGCGGCGATGTTGAGATACAGGATCGGAAACAGGTGGAGGGCATTCATCAGAACGATGCCCGGAAAGCGGCCGTGAGCGAGCCAGTCATAGGGAGTGGCCGCCTTCATGAATCCAACGTGGATGAGTAGGGCATTGAGCGCGCCTTCCACCCCAAGCATCTGTTTCATCCCGACCGCTCCCACGAAGGGCGGAAGAATCATCGGAACCAGCACCATCGCACTGAGCGCCTTCTTTCCGAAAAAGTCATAACGATGGGCGATGAGCGCCAGAGGAAACGCCACCAGCAAGGTCGCGAAGGTGCTGCCGACGCCGAGAGCAAGCGCGTTCCACAGACCCTCGCGATAGACATCGTCCCGAAACACGGCGACGAGGAAATCGAATGTCAGTGTTCCATCGGACGGCCGGATGAAGGCCTGCTTCACCACCATGCCCGCCGGATAAAGAAAGAACACGGCGAACAACACACCGGTGATCAGGGTGATGAGGTGGGCGGAGCGACGGTTCATTTCATCACCCCCACGGTGCGGGTTTGCGCCTTCGACTGTCGGGCCATGAGTTCGGCCTTGCGGAAATCGGCGCGGAAGATGGCGCCGAGTTCGGACGAACGCTGGGCGGACTTCAGGGGGTCAGCTCCGTCGAGGATCGGGTCCCCATGGCCATAAGCCTCATAGGAAAACGCGGACACATCGGAAAAAACGCGCATGGCCTCATCGGGAAAGCCTGCATCACCCAGCGCCCGCCACGCGCCGCTCAGTTCATCGTGTGAATCGATGCAGGCGATCCTGACGAACTGCCGCAGGGTGTTGAAGGCTTTGCCAGTCAGGTCCCGGTTGTAGGTGAAGGTGGCGGGATCGGTATAGGGATTGATGGTTACGGTCGCGTTGGCCAGATCGGACGGCGTGTAGACATCGCGGCGAATGGGCGAACGGTTGAGAGCACGCTGGCGGGGGCCGCCCGGAGTGCCGGGCTTTCCGAACCAAAGCCGCTGGCCTTCCGGTGACAGGCAGAAGGTGGCGAAGGCCTGGGCGATGGCGGGATGGGGCGCTCCTTTCAGCACCGCTACCGGATCGGCGCTGTAGGTCGCCCCGCCTTCAGGTGCCCGCCAGTCCACGCGGGAAGTGCCATCGGGCTTCATCAGTTCGTCATGATAGGTCCGGCCATAGAAATCGATGCACATGCCGGCAGCGGCATCGCCCTGCCCCACATCGCGTGGAATTTTCGAGGCGCTGTCGGTGAAATACCGGGCATTGGCGGACATGCGGAGGATCAATTGCAGGCCATGATTCCAACCGACGGATGCGGTTTCACCGCTGCGCATGGAGCGTTGCATCTGGTCCTGCACCAGAAGCTCGAAGGCACGCGCCACCGAGCCGCTTTTCGTTGGATCCGCCAGGGCGACCGCTCCGCCCAGCCGTGGGTCGCCGAGATCATCCCACCGCTGCGGAGCAGGTACGCCGAGCCGGGCCAGCACGTCGCGATCATAGCAGACGCCGAATTGGGAAAGGCAGCAGCCGACCCAGACATGATCCGGCGGATAGTAGGACTCCCCGGAGAAGGTGGAAGGCACGAGTCCTTTCTCACCAAACCAGTCCGGATGATCGGTGAAGACCTCCAATGGCACGAGGCGCCCGTCCTTCGCCTGTTTCGAGAAATCCGGCTGACCTCCGCCAAAGAAGACATCCACCCCCATGCCAGTGCGTCCGGTCTCGGCCGCCGCCTTGAACCCGGCATCCAGCACCATGCTGATCTCCGACGTGCCGCCGGGAGTACGCCAATCGACGTAGATCGTTCGTCCGGTCCGCTGCTTCCACCACGCGGCGAAGGCATTGCCAAATTCCTGCCGGATGGTTTCGTTGTGGGGGGACAAGATCACCAACCTGTCGTCGGCGCGGTCCGGCGACACGGTCGCGGTTTCCCGCCGCATCAGGATGGGCAGGGCCACGATGAGAACCAGCAGGCTGATGATGACCAGTATCCGCTTCATGGGTTCGCTCAGGATTTCAGCACGATCACGTCCTCCTGCCGGACCCGGATACAGACGGCGTCGGCTCCGGGTTCGCGAATGGTTTGGGGGTTCAACTCGACCACCTGCTGGGGACCAAGGTCGGTCTCGATCCAATACTGGATGCGCTGCCCCAGATAGATGCGGTCCGTGATGCTGCCGACTGCCGAATTGTCCGCCCCCTCCCCCAGTTCCCAAGCTTCAGGCCGGATCGAAAGGGTCACGGGGTCTCCTTTCGAAGGCGTCCAGCCTGGATCGGTCAGACGACCTGAAAACAAACCGCCGGAGGTTTTTATCCGGACCAGGCGCCCCGCCAACTCGACCAATTCACCCGCGATCAGATTCGTTTCACCGATGAAATTCGCCACGTAGGCGCTGCGGGGCTCGCGGTAGATGTCCCCGGGTGTACCGAGTTGGTCAATGCGGCCGGCCTGCATGACTGTCATGCGGTCCGCCATGGCCAGCGCCTCCTCCTGGTCGTGGGTCACGTAGATCGCGGTGAGCCCGTTTTCCTTCACGATGCGGCGGATCTCGCGCCGCATCTCGACGCGCAACTGGGCGTCCAGATTCGAGAGCGGCTCGTCGAGCAAAAGGCACTTCGGCCGCACCACCAGCGCCCGGGCGAGAGATACCCGCTGCTGCTGGCCACCGGACATTTGATCGATGGAGCGGTCACCGAAACCGGAAAGCTTCACCATCTCCAAAGCCTCGCCAACCCGTCGCTGAATGTCCGGCTTGGAGACGCCTCGTTCCTCCAGCCCGAACGAAACATTCCGCGCCACCGTCAGATGCGGCCACAGTGCGTAGCTCTGAAACACCATGGCCGCCTCCCGCTTGTAAGCCCGAAGATCGGTCACATCGCGATCTCCGAAGTACACCCGTCCGGAAGTAGGAGCCTCAAGTCCGGCGACGCAGCGCAACAACGTGGATTTTCCGCAACCGGATGCACCCAGCAGGAAAAACAACTCGCCGGCGGCAATCTCCACGCTGACTCCGTCCAAGGCGCGAATGCTCCCGAACTGCTTGACCACCGACTCGACGCGAATGGATTCCATGGGCTCGGCCTTCATGCTCTAGCGGCCATTCCCTGAAGCAAGACAAAGCAGCCGCGCCATGCTGCGGAATTTTTGCAAAGATTCTCTTGCAAACGCCGTCTCCGCCCCCTAAATCCGCCGCGCGGCAGACGCTGCACGACACTCTGCTCGGGTGGCGGAATTGGTAGACGCGCTAGACTAAGGATCTAGTAGGGCAACCTGTGGGGGTTCGAGTCCCCCCTCGAGCACTTCTTTGTTTTGAAGGACTTATGGCACTTCCGCAGAATCCGTAGATTCCGCTGTAACCGTAAGGTCACCTTAAAATCCGGACACGAAAAAGCCGCCATGGACTGGCGGCTTTCTTCTGTTTGGTGGAGAGCGGAAGCTTACTTCGCCGGCGCGTGGGTGGTGTCTTCCAGGCGCTCGAGCTGGTGGCGGAGTTGCTCGCGTTCCTTTTCGGCGTATTCCTCGCGAATCTCCAACTGCCGGGCGCGCGACTCCATGAAGGCGTGGCTGACGCTGGCGGCGGCCGACACGGCGGCGAGCATGAAACCGCCGATGCCAACGATCAGCGGCCAGGTGATGCGTGCCCGGCCCTTTTCCACGTGCTCCCACATGGCCTTGCTCTCCTCGCGCTGCTGGGACCGGTATTCCCGGGACTCATCCACGAATTGCTTCAGGCCATCCGCCAGGCCGGCGACGGCGCTTTCCAGTTTGGTTAGGCGGGAGTCCTGGGTCATGGGCTCGGGCTCGTCAGAAGGGCAGAGGGATTCCACGGTCACGCATGCGTAGGAGGATCGCAGCAACGCCTGGTTGCTCGTCGACGGCGGTGGCACTGAAACGCCCATCGGACACATACTTGCCGCGGCCGTAAAGTTGGGTGCCCGACCAGACGTACGGGCTCGGCACGGTGGGATGATACCGCAGGTACCCGGTGCCGTTGTAGGCCTCGATCGCGGAGAGTGCGGCATCGATGCTCGACCAGGTCACCCGGTCCTCGTGCTTGAGGATGTAAAGGGCATCTTCCGCGCTCTGCTGAAAGGTAAACGGTGGGTTACCTAATGGCCTACCCTTCGGAACGTCCCGGGTGCGGTGGGTGAGAGGACTCCCCTCGTGGAGGTGCTTCGAGAAGTCCCACGAGCTCTCGCGGCCGTGGAGGCCGAAGATCACCGCGGCGGGCATGCCGTGTGGCCGCATCGCCTCGATGGCGTGGTACCGGGCACGATCCCGCTGGAAACGGAATACGGCCTTGTCGAGCGAGATCGTCCAGGCCGGGCGGATCCGGGCGGATGACCATCGCTGTTCGTTCAGCGCCGCCGCGTGAGGTTTCACCGGCGGTAGGTGGGAGATGCCGGCAATGACGAGTGCGGCGACCAGGAGTTTCAGGAGGGCAGTCATAGGAAAAGGGTGGCCGGGCGGCGGGTAGGCGGGCCACTTTCAAGGCACACGCTGCCGCCGCACGCGGCCAAGGGGTTGGTGGGAAGGTAGTTGCAGGGCCGGGGATCGAACCCGAGCCGGGCGGCGCATGGGTCCGTCCGTGCGCCTTGCTCCCCGCGGTTACTTGGCGACAGCCGCCACGATCAGGCACGCGCCAAGGAAATAGACGATGCCGATCAACACGGTGATCCCGAGACGCTCCTTGGCGGTCAGGACGGTCTTCCAGGTCGTATCGTATTCCCCGGAATGGATGCATTGATCCGCCGTGTCGGCATTGACGATGTGACGGATCAGCAGACCGGTGAGGGCGGCGATCAGCACCAGGGCGGGCGCGTAGATGGCGGTGCCGATCAAGGCGAACAGCTTGTCATCGAGCGCCAGATAGCCGGCACCGGCGAGGAGCACGAGGATCAGCCAGTAGCGGCGGACGTAGCTGACCAGCGGGATCTTCTTGAGGAAGGCATCCGTGCGCTCCAGATCGTTCTTGATGCCGGTGACGATGCCGCCGATCAGGGATGGCTTGGCGACGGGGGCAGCTGGTGCCGCAATCACACCGCTGGGGGTGACGATGGTAGGAGCGGCAGCGGGTGCCGGGATGGGAGTTGGAACGGGGTCGGACATATCAATGTTTCGGTGCAGTTTCAAGTGGGGCCTTCTCCAGCTCTCCGGCACGAAGCCGAAGGATGAACCAGATCAGGTGCAGGAGATTTTTCACAGTGGAGGCACGATGGTTTTGGCCGCCACCTGGGCGGAGGCCCGCACGACAGTGAAGCCGAGATAGATCAGAAGCAGGATCACGAGCCCGCCGACCACGAACCAGATGGCGTGCTTGTAGACGCCGTTCGCGGCCTTGCCGGCGATCAGGCCGGGGATGGCCTTTTGGACCTTCGCGTCGTCGCGAATCGTGGCATTGGCCTGGGGCAGCGCCTGCCGGTATTGGGCAAGCTCGTCGTCACGCGCGGCGAGGTCATCCGTCGCCGTCTGCAACTGCTTGCCAAGGTCCTCGATGGTGGCGGCCTGCTGTTTGAGCTGCCCGGCCGCTTGATCGGAAGAGGCGCGGGCGATCGCGATTTCAGCCCGGGCGGAGGCGAGCAAGCCGATCAACTCGCCGTTGCCGTCCGCCAGCGGCTGGGCCTGCTTGAGCGAGGCATCCGCATCCTTCACGGCCTGGGCGGTCGATTCGATCGCATCGCCGGCGGCTTTGCCTTGGGCGCTGGCCTTGGCCGCGCTGGCGACGGCGGGAGCAAGGTTCACGGCTTTGGCCGCCTTCGGAACGATGATCGCGCGCGGTGGAGGATTCCCGAGAGGGCTGCAGGAGGCGAGGGCGGCGAGAAGAATGGCGGCGAGGGCTTTCATGCGGGTGGGGTGAAGTCGGTTTCGCCGATGGTCACGGTTCCGTCCGGATTCACGGTCCACGTCTTGGCTGGCCACAGCAGGCCGTAGCTGATGGGTGGTTCACCGGGCGCTTGTAGGGCGCGTTCCGCTGCCTGCATCTCGATCAGCGCCTCGGTCAGGATGCCGTGGAACTGGAAGCGGGCAGCAGCACCCGTCCCGAAGGCATCACAGACATCTTGGGGTTTCAGGGTAGCGTGTTTCCAGAGTCCCTTGATGCCGAGCTTCTGCATCTCGATCATCGCCTGCTTGGTGCTGATCGAACGCGAGTTAAGAAGGGCGAGCAAGTTGTCTTGTGCGGATGTGGGGCCGCCGGTTGGTTGTAGGAATGAGGGCATAATTTTAGTTGGCTATATTCAAGGAAGCGGAAGGGTTTGGAGAGAAAGCAAAAACCAAGTGGAAAGATCGTAGGAGAAAATAAACTCAGCCACCATAGATTCAGCCACAGCTACACCATCAGGCCAATTGGAGATTCCGTAAACCGAAGCTGTCACAAGCGCGCTCGCTCCGGGAATTGTAACCACACGGACAATGGTTCCAGTGTAGACTGTATTTTCATTGTCTAACTCGGCAATGTTAGCAGGTGAACCGTCAACGACAAGGACGGTATTAAGCGCGGGAACAGTTGCTCCTCCTTGAAGCAGACCCATCGGTGGAGCATGAAGACCGGCCGGATTACCTGTCATGCTAATGTTCCCGGAAGAAAATGTGCTAGTTCCTCCGGGAATAGCCCATAATGGGTTGATACCAGTATTAAACTGACAAAAAAGAGTGATGAGCGTAGAGTCGAAGCTCGCGAATTCCAAGCCAGACGGTGAAAGGAATGACGATGAGCCAGCGACAGGATCAATAGCTTTGAAGTTTTCAGCCAAAAGATTGCCATACTGGTCATAGACCGGCTGGTTTCCTTGCTTGAGTAAACTCGACCCATCTGGGTTCAGCAGGGAGCCAGCGATCAATAGCCATCCCTTGGCGTTGCTGCCGGAATTGAAATCGTTGGGGGATACGTAGAGAGGGGTGTCTTCGGTCGGACCGGTTTCGTCGTAGAATAGCCTATAAGTAGCAATCCCGTTAAATATCCCATCGTTGATCGAAAATGTTCGGACGGCTCCAAGAGGGAGATTGACCGTTGGCACAGTCTGGAGACTAATATCCGGGTCGCCTTGCAGTGAGTTGATTCCCCGCATGAAGTTGGGCAAAGAGCGGTCGTTGACTGCACCCGTGGTCAAACGCTGCCAACCAGCCCCCGTGAGCATGTATTCAATGATGCAACCGGCCTCAACTGTATCGTAGGTGCGAAGGTCGGGAAGGAACCCATACACGGAAGAGGACAACTGCAAGCTGTAAACAAGGTCGCGGTTGACCACCCGCACGATAGTTCCCTCACCTGCCGTCGTCTCAGCACTATCCATCTCGATGGATGCGGCAACGGCGGAGTCCACAATCAGCATACTCCGGGCTGCGGTGTCCGCATCCGTGCCCATATACTGAACCACAGGTGCATGCAGGCCAACGGAGTTTGCCCCTACCGGCAGGCTACCGCTACCGAGTGCCTTATCTCCCATACTACCCGTAGGCATATTAAACGACGCCCCGACGTTCAGCCCCTCTCCGGGCATGTTAATGGTGGTGCTGTTGTCGATGTCGCTGGAGTAAAACCCACCCACCCACATCGTAGTTGTCAGGGTTGTTGATGGATCTTGCGCAACAAACCGATTCGCGCGCAATGCTCCCGAGCCATCGTAGAAAGGCTGGTTGCCTTGGGTGATGAAGGGCTGGCCTGTCCCGGCATCCAACGCACCACCAACCAAATCCCACACCTTCCGGTTAGTTCCAGAATCGTAATCGGCGGGGATAAGTCTGACAAACGGGACGGACGTTGAATCCCCGTAGTCCGACTCAAGCTGGTAGATCGCCAACCCGTTCGGAGGGCCGTAATCCAATCCTAGATTGAACATACGCACGGTGCCGAGAGGGAGGCCAACGGTGGGAATCGACTGCACCGCCAACGGGCCATCCGTGGCAACGGCGGAGACGATGGCGGGAAGCAGGAACGGCGCGAGGCCGATGTTTCCCTGGACCTGTGACTGAGACGCGCCGGAGAGCGCCTGAGCGCGGTCGTAGCAGACCGCCCGGGCGGCGATATAGGCATCCACAGAAGGGATGGAGGGCGGGATGATCGGGTCACCAGGGATCAGATCCTCAATCACCTGGCAGGGCATCTGCAGGACCGTCCATGAGGTGGAGGAATCGGCATCGAAGACCTCAATTTCAAAGGTGGCGGCCGCGGTAGCGCTGCCATTGAGGAGGCTGATGATGCCGGCCGTTTTGAGGTTGAGGCTACCGGCGCGGCCGGTGGGCACGATGAGGGCGGTAACATCGGCGGTGATGGCCGGGGTATTGCCAAGCGAGACATCAAACGTGACGGTGAAGAGCGGGGAATTCCCGGTGACCTTGACCTTACCCGCGCCGACCGTGGAGAGGGATTCGAGATAGATCTGGAGATCCGAGGCCTCGGCATCGAAGGCGATAGCAGCCGTGGAGGCAGCTCCCACGGTGAGGGCATACGCCCCATCGTAGGGGATTGGATCGAGAGCGAGTGTCTGGATTTTCCCAACCGTGCCACTGCCGGCGCGAAGGGTCTCGACGGTGATGGCAGCGGCCGGGAGATCGTCGGCCAGCTCGACGTAGGCGGCGGCCTGGGCCTCGAAGCGGATCAGTAGCACCTCGGGCAGTTCATCGGTGCCGGTCTGGGAGCGGACGATGAGCGAGCCGGTCGGGGGGTAGAGGGCGGCGGTGTCGGAGGCGATGTCGGTCCGGACGCCGGCCGCGGTGAAATTGACCTGGAATAGATTGGTGGCCGTAGCCTCGACGGTGACATGACCGGCGGCAATGATGCTGGCGAGGGCATTGAGGGCGGTCTGGATCGCGACGGCAGTGGCATTGAACGCCAGCGGTCCGGTGGTGTCGCCACCGTAGCTGAGGGTAAAGGTGCCGGCACTGGGTTTGCCGGCCGGAATGCCGATGGCGGCGCGGACGCTCTGGCCGGTGAGGTCGATTTCCTGCCACGGCTGACTCGGATTGCCGAGGGTCGGCCGGCAGAGGCGGACGCTGAGCGGGATGGAATCGCCAAACGGGAAGCGCGGCAGATTGCCCTGGAGCTGGGAAAGAAACGAGGCTTTGAGCAAGCCTTGTTCGGCGTCCACGACAAGAGAGAGTTCACGCAGGGCCATCGAAGATGGCGCGTGTCAACTGAGACCATTTTCGTGACGTCGCGAAAATGGTCGGAGAGGGAGAGCGAGGCGTCAGCCTTCCCATAGGGCCGGGGTTGGGAAGAGCTTCTGAATGCCGATCATCAGTCCGCCACTTAGGGTTTTCCCGCTGTGATTGAGAAAGCGGGCCTGTCCACCGGGCAGGGTCGATGTTTTGGCCGTTCCCTGATCGCGCCCGCCGGCGCGATGATGGTTGTAGTAGGCCGTCTCGAACGGGATCTTCCAGAACAGCCCGAAGGTTTCGAGGGTTTTCAGGGCTTTTTCGCGCTCGTAGAGATAGGGCGTGTGAGTCGAGTAATCGGCCACGCGATCAAGCCCGTGATGATGGAGAGCGAGGACGACGCGGGCCTTGCCGCGGCGGTAGGGGTTGCGACCATTCGACCATTTTTTGATGCGCGGGACGCGGTCCGGAGCACGGACAAGCGGTATCCGGAGACGCGCCGGGGTGCATTCATCCAGAAGATAGACGTCATCATTCATCCAGACGACTTCGCGGGCGAGCTGGAGGCCGGTTTCAAGGGAGTCGACGTAGCTCGAGGCCTCAATAAAGCGGACGCGCCCGGAATCCGCGGCCAGCCACTCGGGCCGCTTGTCGCCGAGGATGTAGATCGGGCAGACGCGATCGCTGAAGTGAGCGTCGATCGAGCGGAGCGAATATCGGAGCTCTTCCCAATCGGCGGCGGTGGAAAGCCACGGATAGACGATGGCGAGAGGATCATCAGGGGGGCTCTCCAACCGCTTTACGGGTTCCGGTGGCACCGGGAGTTGGAATCGTCCACGGATGGCGGCGAGATCGGCCATTTTTGTGGAGCCGGCCAGGTGATAGAACCAGGCCGGATCGTGTTCACGGTGGGGAAGCCGGTTCCATTCGCTTGGGAGCGTGGCCAATGGCATTCCAGCCGCCTCCGCCCGGGCAAGCCAGACGTTCCACTGATGCTGTTCCATGAAACCCTCAATCATCGGCCCCGCCTCGGCTTGGATCAGGATCATCCGGGCGGACTCCCGGTCGCAGGCCCAGACGCCCGCCTGCCGGTACGTGTGCGCTGAGAAATCATGCCCGGCGTAGTGCTTTGCCAGCCACGATCCCCACCGTGTGGACGATGCGGTATGATCGGCGCGGGCGTGAATCCCGGGTGCTTCGAGCGGCATCGCCGGCGCGAGCGGATGAATGAACACGTCCGCATCAATGAAGATCGCCCGCTCGGCATCACTACCGAGAAACTCACGCAAGAGGTCCACGTAGACGAATTTCGAGCTCGGATAATCCGGCGGCCAGGTAGAGACCACTTTCAGCGGCAGCCCGTGCCGACGGCACCATTCATCGAGGGTGGGAGAGCAAGCCTTAAGCCAGTCCGCATGACCGTAGCGGAGCGTGTAGACGATGGCGCGTGGCGCAGAGCCCAGAGGCAAGAACCCAGAGCCCAGAGAAGAAGGAGATGGGAGCGGAAGCCGGAAGGCGGGCGAGGAGGAAACGGGCGGGGCACCCGGACTCCTGGAGCCGCATCCGACGCACGGAGTGTGAAGGTGCTGGCCTTGGTATAGGTGGCCTTCAGTTCCAGAGCCCTTCAGCCGCCAGCGGACCTTGGCGGGGCGGTGGGTGACCGGGAGCTTTTTGGCAAGCGGCAGCGGCACATGCCCGGGCGGTGGGGCGAAGGGGTCAGTCTTCATCGGAGTCGCTATCGGTGGCATCCGGCCAGATGTATTGTTCCCCGATGAATTGAGGCTTCGCCCCAAACGGCGAATTGTAGCAAGTAATGCGGAGGTTGACCGGGCGGCGGGAACCGTTGCCGCTGGCAATGGCGATTTCCTCACTCCAGGGTGTCAGCCAGGATGGATCGGATTGGTCACCGGTTCCCGGACCGGTCCACACGTAATGTTTGTCCTCGGCTTCGCTACGATCTGGCTGAGGTGAGCTGTCATCAGTTGGATCATAGCCTTCCGGAAAGGTCACCATCTGCCAGTCCATGTTCATGATGTCTCCGGTATGAGCGACCGGAATCTGGAAGCAGTATTTCATCCGCTGCATGGCCAGGCTCTGAGGGCATTCGAGGATGCCAACCTCATCGCCATCGGACGCGGATTCGCTTTCAGAGTCGGAATCGGTGTCGCAGGTGGCGAGGGTCAGGTGCCGTTCCGCGGAGCAACCGCTTCCGCCGGTGGCGACGCCGGTGTAGGGCCAGGCGGCAAAGCGGGTGGACATCTCCGCATCGAGGTCTTCGACAGTGACGGGATCGGCGAACTCGTAGGTGGCAACTTCGGTGCCGGCGATGTCGATGTAATCGGTGCGGTCGGTACCAGTGATGGCAACCGTAGTGGTATAGGTGAAGGTCGTTCCCGAAATGACCTTGACGGTTGCGCCGACGGCATCTGGAGGACCGGCAATCGGCGGGCAATGATGGGTGTCCGGATCGACATAATCCGCCGCATCCTTGTAGGTGATGACGTTGCTCGACGTGCATCCGGTGTGGCGGTTGAATCCGGGGTCGCCGGAATAGCTCTGGGTGCGGTGATCGTGCTGGGTGAGTTTGCTCCCGGTCGGGATATCCGCCATGTCTCCGGAATACGCGAAGGTCCAGGTGTAATCGCTGAATCCGGTTCCAGGCTCGATCAGGCGGGTGAAGAAACAATTCCGCTCATCGTCGGAAGAACTGCCGCCGCTGTCGTCTGAAGATCCGGAGGATGGCGTCACGCTGTAGGCGTAGGTGTCGGAGGCCTTATAGACGCCGCTCCAGACTTCCGTGACGGTGGTGGTGATGCCCCCGAATACACTCCCCGTGACCTTGGTGATATCGATCGAATGCGTCTCGATGTAGCTTTTGAAAAACTGGTGGTGAACGATGCAGTTCGCGTGAGTATCCGGCAGATGGCCGGTGCCGATCTGGATGCCGCAGGGGAAGAGCTCGATGGCGTGGACCTCGCACTGGAGGACCGGGGCCGGGCAAAGCGGCATCGGGCAACAGCCGCATTGGCTGTCATACGCGTTCCAGTCGTCGAGCGATTCGATGTCCTCCATGGGTCAGACTCCACGCGCCCAGCCAGGCAGCCCCTTGCATTGGGTGAAGCTGGTGATATTGCCACAGGCGGATTTCCTAAATCGATTGTTCAGGCAATCGCCAAGGTCGATGTAGTAGGTGCCGGCCGGCGCGTCCTTGGTGCATGGATCGTTGGCCGGTAGGCTATCGCCAAAATCGATTTCAGCGGCGGTGAGAGTGCCCCCCATCAGGAGGACACCGGAATCAACCAGGCCGGTGAAGCTGATTTTCAGCCAGAATCTCAAGCCGTCTTCGAGCGGATCGGTGCCGATATCGAAATCTTCGACGGTGATATTCTCGGCAACGCTGGAAACCACGCCGCCGCGGAGTTTCCGAGTGGCATCGGCCACGTAGAGCGAGCCGAATGGGCATGACGGGGTCCTCGGTCCTTTCCGATGCGGCGTGATGATCGTCGAGCCATGGACGTGGGTGATCGTCGCCCCGAAGGCGTTTGGGGTGCGCTGGCTGATGGCATCCTTGAGGCGCTGATCGCCCGGAACGCCGATGTCGAACCCGTTGCCCTTGCGAATCATTGTGGATAGACGATGCGGGAGAAGCCATCCGGGCCGCTGCCCATATATTGGTCGGTGACCTGATAGAAGCTGCCGATCTGGCGGTAGGGCGACGCAAGGACCATGAACTCCTTGACTCCCTCGGGCTTGATAAAGCCCTTGATGGAGCTGACGATGGACATCGGCTTTTTCGTCCGCGGCACGCTGCTGGTCCAGTAGGTGAGCGAGACCAGGGAAGCCGGCGTAAGGTAGGCGTCCTCACCGAAGAGCCCCTTGATCGTCTTGTCGAAGAAACCGAGGAATTCGCCGGTATCGGCATCGAAGACCGCACCGTTGGCCGGGGTGGCGAAGGTGGCGAAATCCGGGTGGGATTCGATCTTGTCCTTGTTGGTGTTTGGATTCGACGAAACGACCGGCTCGGTGGTGGCGGCGACGAGGCCGAGGTAGCTGCCGACCAGCTTGACCTTGCGCAGGCCCATGTAGGTGATCTCCCGGTTGTAGAGCTCACAGCGCGAGTCCCGCGGGTGGGCGGACTTCATCTGGGGGAGGTTGAAGAAATCATCGATGTCGCACTCGAAGGTGACGGAGCCCTCGATGCTGCCATCGTTCTTTTCGGTCAGCGTGTAGTTCGGCTGGATGGCGACGCCATTGCCGTAGGACTCGCGGATATTCCCCTGTTTTTTGAGTGCCATGGGTCAGATCGGTTCCGGGGTTTTGCGGGATTCTCCGGTGTCGGTGGTGGTGGTGTTTTCGGCGATGGTTTGGAGGAGCTTGACCATCGTCTGGAGGTGGTTGGCACCGGGGCCGAGGAGATTGGCGGATCCGCCCGCACCGATGCCGGCGAGGCTGCCGGCGGCGATGGTGCCGACGTTTTTCTTTTCCTTGTCGAGGTCCTTCTGGGCACGATCAGCGGCCGACTTCATCGACTTCTCGGTGGAGTCGATTTCCGGCTGCAGTTTCTTGGCTTCGAGGGACTTTTCGAGGGATAGCTTTTCATCGCCATCCCAATGGGCTTCCACCGATTCCTTGTTGAGGGCTACCTGGCGCTTCTTGAGCTCGGCGGCTTTCTGCGCCGGCGTCATGGTATCGAGCGCGTTGGCGGCGTCCTGCTTGTCGTTTTCGTCGCGGAGTTTTTGGAGATCATCGCCGGCCTTCATCTTGGCCTGGTAATCCTTCTCGTCGGCAGTGTGCTTTTCCTTGCGCAGCTTTTCGAGTTCCTGCTCGACCTTGAGCATGCCGAGACGCGCCTCAAGGGCGGCGTCATCGGTGCCGAGGGAGTCTTCCGCGAGCTTGTTCTTGCGCTCCTGGGCATCGGCGATTTGCTCATCCAGGCCGAGGTTCCGAATGCGCTGTTCTTCCTCCAGTTTCGCGATTTCCTCAGTCAGCTTGGCACGCTTTTCGAGGGTTTTTTTCGTCTCGGCTTCATCAGGATCGCCAACGCGCTTGGTGGTTGACTTGTCTTTGGGATGCCAGATTTCGTTGTAGCGTTCGTCGAAGCTTTGCTTGGTCGCTGCGTCATTGGCCTTTGAGTCTGCGATGGCTCCAGCATCATTCGCCTTGTATGCTTGGTAATGAACGTTAGCGCCGGCCATATCTCCGGTCAGCGCGGCTTTGGCTGCGAGGGCGAGTTCGGAAAACCCAATCTTGCTGCGCTCGAAGAGGCTGGAAAGATCTCCCCACATGCCGCCAACGGCAACGCCCATAGCGGCAGCGACGGTCTCGATGGCCTTCACCATCCAGCCGAATACCGGTACGCTCTGGTTTTTGATTTTCTCGATCTCGTCTTCCAGGTCCTTCATGTCCTGAACGACCTGATTCGAGGCGACATGCGCTTCGTCGAGCTGTTCCTTGAGCTTCTCCGGACCCTGGGAGAGAAGAGGAATCATCTCCGCGCCGGCTTTACCCAGCAGGGCGACAGTGGCGGCGAGAGCCTGTCCAGAATCCTTCGACTCCACGTAGGCGCGGGACAGTTCGACCATCTGGTCTTCGGGACTGAGACGCTTGAACTCGGCGAGGTTGATGCCGAGGTATTCGACGGCATCGGCCGCTTTCTTGGAGCCGTTTTCGGCGAGGGCCAGATTCTTAACCAGGAAGGTCATGGCCTTGGCCGCGCCTTCGGCATCGACACCGACGAGCTTGGCGGCATAGCTGATGCGCTGGACGCTTTCGGCGCTGATGCCGAGGCGATTGGCGAGGTCCTGGACCTTGGCGAGCCCGCTGACCATCGATTCGATCCAGAGGGCGACGGCCGCGCCGCCAAAGGCCGCGCCGATCATGTGTTGGGCCGAGTGAGAGAATGCCTCAACTTCACCGCGCATCTCTTGCAATCCCTTGCGGAAGGGGCCGGTATCGGCACCGAAGGTCCATTTAAGCATCGGCGGCTCCTTCCTGATGGCGATTCCGGTTGTCCTGCCAAGCCGCGAAGCTGGCGGTGACGAGTTCGGCCGGGAGATCACGCTCGAACATGGCGAGGGCATCAGCTTCGCTCATCTCATCGAGATCAAGCGGAGCCTCGCCTACCATGGCCTCATCCACGAAATGGAGCGGGACGCCTTCGAGCTGGGCAAATTGGGCATCCAACCACAGAGCTTCGCCGAGGGAGGTGTTCCAGGCGTCGGCACGGGACAAGCCCCCGCGCATCATCAGGGAGCAAACCAGGGCGAGGCAGGCGGGGCCATTCGCGGGCGATTCTCCGCCGCCTTCCCCCCGGGTTTTCCGCCAGTAGAACGGGCCGCTGCCGTGGGCACCGATCCATTGGTAGAGCTTGCCGGCCTCGGCGCGCATGCGTGCCTCCGAGCGGAGGAGGCGGCGTTTCCACCAGATATCCCAGAGGCGGGGGCGGAGGCTGGACGAGCGCCCCCCATAGCGGAGCGCGCATATTCTGGCGGCGGCTAGAAGCTGGCCAGCATTGATGGTCTCTCCGCCGTGGGCGACCGGGCTTCCCATGGCGGACAGCACGAAGTGATGCCACAGGGAAAATGTCTCCAGAGTTCTCCCGCAGACGCGGACCGTCGGCGGGAGAAACGCGCTGTAGAAGCGGTCGTCCACGGTGGTTTACCGGATCAGGCCGGGGTGATAAACTCGCTCTTCTTGATTTTGTAAGTGAGCGAGATGAATCCCTTCTGCTGCTCCTTGCGACCCTCGCTGATGACCGTGAAGGCCACGGTGTTGTAGGTGTAGGCTCCGCCGAGCGTGAGCGGCGTGAAAGCAGCGCGTGGACGCAAGGTGATGGTGCCGGTCGAGGTGAGATCGTCGTAGCGTTCCTCGATCAGATTCCCGATTTCATCGACGGTCTCGCCCTTGTTGGCGTGTTCGCTGTCGAGATCGAAGGAGATGACGGTGCAATCGGCGATGACGCCGACGCCACCACTGATGCCATAGAGGTGCGGAGTTCCTTGGACGGTGACGGTGGGATCGGGCATAGATTCGGAAGTTGACGGGTTCGTAGGACCGATGGTGTCAACCGGGCTCCGCGGAGCGGAGAGATTGCCGCCATCGGCCATTCATTTCACCGGCTCCGCCGCCATCTCAAGTCGCTATCGCTCCAGCCGAATTCAAGAACCCAGAGGCCAGAACCCAGAGAAGAGGGAGAGAGCGAGGCGGGAATCCGGCAGGAGCGTTAGCAACGAATCAGAGACGGCGGAGCCGGAGGAATGGATGGCCGGAGGAGGCAACCTCGCGGTGCCGGTTGACACACCGGGAGTGTAATGGCCCTGCCCTCCATCGCCTTCCTCCGCGCGCTCGTCCGGTGGGGGAATCTCTCGGACGACAACAAGGCCCAGCTCACCACCTGGCAGGGTGCAGCGCTGGAATCGATCGCGGCCGGGAATGGCGGGATGATCGCGATGGGCGGCGGCAATGGTGTCAACTTCCAGCTTTCGATCATGCCGAGCGCGATGACCAACCAGGAATGGTTCACGGTGCTGGATCTGGCGCTCAATCACATCGAGACCGGCACGCGGCCGGCCAATTACAC
>Ga0265327_10001046_pt1 | contig 38725 bp, 36 predicted proteins | sample 41621metaG_FD_202089 | JGI IMG/M metagenome (GOLD analysis project Ga0265327, IMG submission 202089) | Rhizosphere microbial communities from Carex aquatilis grown in University of Washington, Seatle, WA, United States - 4-16-21 metaG | ecosystem: Host-associated > Plants > Roots > Rhizosphere...
ACCGACCGCCATCGCGTGGCCGAGGCACCGGGCACGCGGCTGGGCCGCTCCGGGGCCTGGAAGGACGTGCTCGACGAGAGCCCGCTGTTCGGGCTGGCCGAGGAGGCGTCGTTCCCGTTCGAGCACCGCCTGACCCGCGATCAGCTGGTCGATCAGCTGGCGTCGCGGAGCTGGCTGGCCGCGTTGCCGCCGGCGGCGTTCGAGCGGGCGCTGGCCGACATCCGCCGGGTGCTGGAGGCACGGGGCGTCGACAGCGTCGAGCTGCCCTACCGCACCGAGGTCTACTGCTCGACCGCCGTTGCGTAGCCGTTAGAGTGCGCGGCAGATGAGTACCACCGTGGCACACGACGTCCGCGACCTGGGGCTGGCAGCAGACGGCGTTCGCCGGGTCGAGTGGGCGGACCGGCAGATGCCGGTGCTGGCGCTGATCCGGGAGCGCTTCGAGGCGGAGCAGCCGCTGCAGGGCATCCGCGTCTCGGCCTGCCTGCACGTGACCAGCGAGACCGCCAATCTGATGCGGACGCTGCGCGCCGGCGGCGCCGACGTGGTGCTGTGCGCCTCCAACCCGCTCTCGACGCAGGACGAGGTCGCCGCGGCGCTGGTGGCCGAGTACGGGGTCTCGGTCTTTGCCATCAAGGACGAGGACACCGACACCTACTACTCGCACATCGATGCCGCCGCCGACCACCGCCCGCAGGTGACGATGGACGACGGCGCCGACGTGATCGGCGTGCTACACCGCAAGCGCCGAGACCTGCTGCCGGACATCCTGGGCGGGACGGAGGAGACGACGACCGGCGTCATCCGGCTGCACGCGATGGAGCGCGCCGGGGAGCTGGGATTCCCGATCGTCGCCGTCAACGAGGCCAATACCAAGCACCTGTTCGACAACCGCTACGGCACCGGCCAGTCGACCATCGACGGCATCCTCCGCGCCACCAACGTCCTGCTCGCCGGCCGCAGCTTCGTGGTTTGCGGCTACGGCTGGTGCGGACGCGGCCTGGCCGACCGGGCCCGTGGCCTGGGCTCGCATGTGATCGTGATCGAGGTCGACCCGCTGCGCGCGCTCCAGGCGGTGATGGACGGGTTCAGGGTGATGCCGATCGCCGATGCAGCCGTCGAGGGCGACATCTTTGTGACCGCCACGGGCGACAAGCACGTCATTCGCCGCGAGCACTTCGAGCTGATGAAGGACGGCGCGATCCTGGCCAACACCGGTCACTTCAACGTCGAGATCGAGATCCCGGCGCTTGCGGAAATGGCGGCCGAGATACGCACCGCCCGGCCGATGGTCGCGCAGTACACGATGCCCGACGGCCGCCGCCTGTTCCTGCTGGCCGACGGTAGGCTGGTGAACCTGGCGGCCGCCGAGGGCCACCCCGCCGCCGTGATGGACATGAGCTTCGCCAACCAGGCGCTGGCCGCCGAGCACGTCGTCAAGCTGCGGGGCACGCTGGAGCCGCGGGTGTACACGGTGCCCAGGGAGATCGACGACGAGGTCGCCCGGCTGAAGCTGGCCAGCCTCGGCGTCGAGATCGACACGCTGACGCCCGAGCAGGTGCGCTACCTCGACTCCTGGGACGAGGGCACGTGACGGCGGCGCTCACCTCCCGCTGACCCAGTGGCGGCACTCACCCCGCAGGAGATCGTCCGCCTCGAGGACGGCGTGCTCGTGCTCCTCGACCAGCGCCGGCTTCCCGCCGAACGGGTCGAGAACCGCTACCCGGAGTGGCAGCCGGTGGTGGGGGCGATCCAGACGATGGTCGTGCGCGGGGCTCCCGCGATCGGTGTCGCCGCCGCCTACGGGATCGCCGTTGCGGCCCGCCAGGGGCGGGCGGAGGCCCTCGCTGCGTGCAACGGGCTGGCCGCGGCGCGGCCGACCGCGGTCAACCTGGGCTGGGCCGTCGCCCGGATGCGGGAGGAGATCGAGGCCGCGCCCGACGCCGAGCTGGTGACGCGGCTGGACGCCGCGAGCAGCGCTCTGCACCGCCTGGAGGTCGAGCGGTGCGAGGCCATCGGCCGGCACGGCGCGGCGCTGCTGCCCTCCGGCGCCCGGGTGCTCACGCACTGCAACACCGGCGCGCTTGCGACCGGCGGATATGGAACCGCCCTCGGCGTGATCCGCGCGGCGTATGCGCGGGACCCCCAGCTCACGGTCTGGGTCGACGAGACCCGTCCGCTGCTGCAGGGCGCCCGGTTGACCGCCTGGGAGCTCGAGCAGGAGGCGATCCCGGCGACGCTGATCACCGACTCGATGGCCGGCTGGCTGATGCGCCGGGGCGAGGTGGACGCCGTCATCACCGGGGCTGACCGGATCGCCTGCAACGGCGACACGGCCAACAAGATCGGCACGTACGGCCTCAGCGTGCTGGCGCGCGCGCACGGCGTCCCCTTCTACGTCGCCGCACCGACGTCGACGATCGACGCCGGCCTCGCAGGCGGCGATGCCATCCCCATCGAGCATCGAGACCCCGGGGAGGTGCGCGGTTCGAGCGCGCCTGCCGATGTCCCTGTTTACAATCCCGCCTTCGACGTGACCCCGGCAGACAACATCACCGCGCTGGTGACCGAGACGGGGGTCCACCGACCTCCCTACCGGCTTGGCTGACACGCCTCCCGCCCTGACCGAGCTGCTTCGGCGCCACGGCCAGGAGCAGCTCCTGGACGGCTGGGACCGGCTCGACCCGGCCGCCCAGAACCGCCTCACCGAGCAGATCGAGCGGCTCGACCTGGATGAGCTGGACGGGCTGATCGAGTCGCTGGTCAGGGTCGACGAGCCAGAGGTTGCGCTCCCGTCGCAGATCGGCTCGCCCGATGCCGTGCGGTTGCCGGCAACCGAGGCCGACCGGTCCCGGTGGGCCGAGGCAGAGGCGGTCGGCGAGCAGGCGTTGTCAGCCGGTCAGGTGGCGGCTGTGGTCGTCGCCGGCGGCCAGGGTACCCGGCTTGGCTTCGACGCGCCCAAGGGCACCTACCCGATCGGCTCGATATCGGGCGCGACCCTGTTTCAGATCCACATCCAGAAGCTGGTCGCGCTCGGCCGCCGCTACGGGCGGCCGATCCCGCTATACGTGATGACCAGCCCCGACAACCATGCCGAGACGCAGGCGTTTCTCGATCAGCACGATGGGTTCGGGTACGACCGCCTGCGGCTCTTCCAGCAGGGCACGATGCCGGCCGTCGACCGCACCACCGGTCAGATCCTGCTCGCCGGCCCCGGCCGCCTGGCGCTGAGCCCGGACGGGCACGGTGGGGCGCTGCGCGCCCTGGCCGTCCCGTCGCCCGGCGGCGGCGCCAGCTGCCTCGACGAGATGCGCGCCGACGGCGTGAGCACGATCTTCTACTTCCAGGTCGACAACCCGATGACGCGGATCGCCGACCCGGCGTTCATCGGCTTCCACCGCCAGGCCGTGGCCGAGGTGTCTTTCAAGGTGGTCGAGAAGGCGGCGCCAGAGGAGCGGGTCGGGGTTGTCGTCCGCACCGGCGACAGGCACGCCGTCATCGAGTACTCCGACCTGCCCGACGAGCTGGCATACGCTCGAACTCCCGACGGCGGGCTGGCGCTGTGGGCGGGGAGCATCGCCGTCCACGTCTTCGACCGCGAGTTCGTCGAGCGGCTGGCGGCCGGCGGCGCCCACCTGCCCTTCCACCGGGCGGTCAAGCGCGTGCCCTACCTGGGCGCAGACGGGCAGATGGTCGAACCGGAACAGCCGAACGCCGTGAAGTTCGAGACCTTCGTCTTCGACGCGCTGCCACTGACTGCCCGCAGCGCGATCGTCGAGACCGACCGGGCCGTCGAGTTCGAGCCGCTCAAGAACGCGTCCGGCGACTCCTCGCCGGAGTCGGTGCGCCAGGCGATGACCGAGCTCTTCGCGAAATGGCTGGAGGAGTGTGGCTCTCGGGTCGTCCGCAGCGCCGAGGGCACGGTCCCGTTTCCGATCGAGATCAGCCCGCTGCGGGCGATGTCCGCAGCAGACCTCGCAGCCGGGGGCGATCTGCCGGCTGTGGTCGACGGTCCGCTGTTGCTCGATTGACACAGCTTCGCGACGGTTCCGCGCGCCCGCGCCACACGTTCGTCTCTACCGTGGGCCGGTGCCCTCCCTGCTCGACCTGCTGCTGCCGCCGGCGTGTGCGGTCTGCGGTGCGGCAGGACCGCTGCTGTGCCAGGGCTGCCTGCTGGCGATGCCGCTGCTCCGGGAGCCGTTGTGCGGCCGGTGCGGGCGGCCCACGGCCACGCCGGTGCCCGACTGCCGGGAGTGCCGCGGAAGGAAGCTCGGATTCGCGACCGCCCGCGCCGCCGTCGCCCACCACGACGCCGGCGCCGGGCTCGTCCACCGCCTCAAGCAGGGCGGCCTGCGCGGGCTGGCCGAGCCGGCGGCCGCCCTGATCGCCTTTGCCGTACCGGCGCCCGAGGTCGAGGCCGTCTGCTGGGTGCCTGCCGACCGCTGGCGGCTGATCGCCCGCGGCGAGAACCCGCCCGAGCTGATCGCGGCCGCGCTGGCCAGGCGCTGGGGCCTTCCCGCCCGCAGCCTGCTCGACGTCTGTCGCGCGCGCCGGCCCCAGCGCGGGCTGGGGGTCGGCGAGCGGCGGGCGAACGTGCGCGGGGCATTCCGGGCGACCGGCACGTCGCCACGGGCGGTCTGCCTGGTGGACGACGTGCTGACCACCGGAGCGACGCTCTCGGCCTGTGCCGGCGAGCTGCGGCGGGCAGGCGCCGAGCGCGTCGAGGCGGTGACGCTCGCGCGGGTGGTGCGCCTGTGAGCATTCCGACTATGCTCGGCAGGCATCCCCGGCTGGAAAGGAGGCGCCATGCGACTGCAGGTGAAGGGTCGGCACACTGAGGTGACCGACGCCCTGTTCTCGTATGCCGAGCGCAAGCTTGGAAAGGTGGCCAGGCATCTCTCCGACGACAGCTACTGCGAGGTCGAGCTGATCGTCGAGCACAACCCGAGCATCAGTGAGAACCAGATCGCCGAGATCACGGTGTGGACGAAGGGGCCGGTGCTCCGGGCCCGCGATGCGGCCACCGACATGTACGCCGCCATCGACCTGGCCACCGACAAGCTGGAGCGGCAGGTCAAGCGCTATCGAGAGCGCCGCTCACGGAAAGGCGCCCACCACATCGCGGTGCACCTCGCTCCCGGCGAGGCAGAGGCTCCGGTCGCGACGATCCCCGAGGAGGACGAAGCCGTGATCGTGAAGACGAAGCAGTTCAACATGAAGCCGATGAACGCCGAGGAAGCCCTGCTCCAGCTCGAGTTGATCGGCCACGAGTTCTTCGTGTTCGTGAACGACGAGTCCGACGAGGTGAACGTCATCTACAAGCGCCGTGACGGAAACTACGGGCTGATCGAGCCCACCCGCGACGGCTAGAGACGGGGGTTCCGCCGCCGGGACCGGAGCGGGCTCACTGGTACGATCCAAGGCATGAGCCTGTTCCAGAAGGTGCTTCGCGCTGGCGAAGGTCGGACGCTGAAGCGGATGAACCAGCGGGTGCTGGAGATCAATGCGCTGGAGCCCGAGATCGAGGCGCTGTCAGACGACGAGCTGGCCGCCAAGACGATCGAGTTCCGGGAGCGCTTCGAGGCGGGGACCGACCTCGACGAGCTGCTGCCCGAGGCGTTCGCCTGCGTCCGCGAGGCTGCCAAACGGACGCTCGGCATGCGCCACTTCGACGTCCAGATGGTCGGTGGCATGGTGCTCCACGAGGGCCGGATCGCCGAGATGAAGACCGGCGAGGGCAAGACGCTGGTGGCCACGCTGCCGCTCTACCTGAACGCCCTGGCGGGCGTCAACGTCCACCTGGTGACCGTCAACGACTACCTGGCCCGCCGCGACGCCGGCTGGATGGGGCCGGTCTACCAGGCGCTGGGCGTCTCGGTCGGCGTGATCCAGAACATGATGCCCGACGACGAGCGCCGCGCCGCCTACAGCTGCGACATCACCTACGGCACCAACTCCGAGTTCGGCTTCGACTACCTGCGCGACAACATGGCGGTCACGCTCGAGCAGACGGTGCAGCGCGGCCACTGGTACGCGATCGTCGACGAGGTCGACTCGATCCTGATCGACGAGGCCCGCACGCCGCTGATCATCTCGGGCGAGCCGGAGCAGGCCGCCGAGATGTACTACGCGTTCGCCCGCGCGGTGAACGACCTCGAGAACGGCACCGACTACGAGGTCGACGAGAAGTTCCACACCGCCTCGCCGACCGAGTTGGGCGTCGAGAAGGTGGAGCAGGCGATCGGCGTCGAGAACCTCTACGCACCCGAGAACGGGCAGCTCGTGAACCACCTGATCCAGGCGATCAAGGCCAAGGAGCTGTATTCGCGCGACGACGAGTACGTGGTGATGGACGGCGAGGTCAAGATCGTCGACGAGTTCACCGGCCGCATCATGGAGGGCCGGCGCTGGTCGGAAGGCCTGCACCAGGCCGTGGAGGCGAAGGAGAACGTCAGGATCCAGGAGGAGAACGTCACCGTCGCCACCATCACCATCCAGAACTACTTCCGCATGTACGAGAAGCTGGCGGGGATGACGGGCACGGCGGCAACCGAGGCGTCGGAGTTCCACGAGATCTACGCCCTCGAGGTGGTGCCGATCCCCACCAACCAGCCGATGGTCCGCGACGACCGCAACGACCAGATCTTCAAGACCAAGGACGAGAAGTTTGCCGCCGTCGTCGAGGACATCGCCGAGCGCCACGCCCTCGGTCAGCCGGTGCTCGTGGGCACGATCTCGGTCGAGGTGTCCGAGCATCTGTCGAAGCTGCTCGAGCGCAAGGGCGTCCCGCACGAGGTGCTGAACGCGAAGAACCACGAGCGCGAGGCGACGATCGTCGCCCAGGCCGGAGAGCCGAACGCCGTGACGATCGCGACCAACATGGCCGGCCGCGGCGTTGACATCAAGCTCGGCGAGGGCGTCAAGGAGCTCGGCGGCCTCTACGTCCTGGGCACCGAGCGGCACGAGTCGCGGCGGATCGACAACCAGCTCCGCGGCCGCTCCGGCCGTCAGGGCGACCCCGGCGAGTCGCGCTTCTACCTGTCCGCGCAGGACGAGGTGATCCGGCTCTTTGCCGGCGACCGGATCTACAAGATCCTCGACCGGTTCGGGGGCGACGAGGGCGAGCCGATCGAGGCGAAGGTGCTCTCCAACCGGATCGAGAAGGCCCAGGAGAAGGTCGAGGAGTTCCACTTCGTCAACCGCAAGAACGTCGTCAAGTACGACGACGTGCTGAACAAGCAGCGCGAGCAGGTCTACGCGCGCCGCCAGGAGGTGCTGTCCGGCTCCGACCTACGGAAGCGGATCATCGACGGCGAGGAGGACAGTGCCGGCTGGCTGGAGCGTGTGCTGGAGGAGCTGGTCGACGCGTACGCCGGCGGCGAGTACGGCGAGACCTGGGACTGGGAAGGCATGTGGACGGCGCTGCGCTCGGTCTACCCGATCGCCATCGATCTCAACTCGATCGACCGCGAGAAGGTGACCAAGGAGGAGCTGCTCGACCTGGTCTACGACGACGCGGTGGCCCAGTACGAGGTCCGCGAGCGGGACTGGGTGGAGAAGAGCGGCGACGAGGAGCTGCCTCGCAACCTCGAGCGGTGGATCACGCTGCAGGTGCTCGACACTCGCTGGCGCGAGCATCTCGACAACGTCGACTACATGCGCCAGGGCATCGGCCTCCGCGGCTACGCCCAGAAGGATCCGCTGGTCGAGTACGGCATCGAGGGTCAGGCCATGTTCGAGGAGATGAACGTCCAGGTCATGCAGGAGGTCGTCCGGATCCTGATGCACGCCGAGGTGGACGTCGAGCCCGGCGGCGGCATGGGTCAGCCGCAGAGTTCCGGGCGCGGAGGCGACCTGACCTACCAGCACGAGCAGGCGACCACGCTCCAGGATCTCGCCGCTGCCGGCTTCCAGCCCGAGGGCGACGAGGACGACGAGGTGCTGCGGGCGCCCCCGCCGGTAGAGCAGCGGCGGGTCGACCCCGAGCACGAGCTGGGGCGCAACGAGCCCTGCTGGTGCGGCTCCGGCAAGAAGTACAAGCGGTGCCATGGCGCTTAACTCTCCCCAGGAGCAGAGCGACGAGCCGCGGACGCTCGAGGATCTGAAGGCGGGGGTCGAGGAGATCAGAGCCCAGTTGCACTGGGTTCGTGATTACCTTTGACCCGGCAGCGCTGAGCGAACGCCAGGCGGTGCTCGACGCCCAGATGGAGGCGCCCGGCTTCTGGGACGACCAGCGGGCTGCGGCGAGGCTGTCGGCCGAGCGGTCGCGGGTGCAGCGCAAGCTGGACACCTACCAGCGGCTGGCCGACGAGGCGTCGGAGCTCGACAACATGCTGGAGCTGGCTGCCGAGGACGCCGACTGGAAGGACGAGCTGTCGGCGACGCTGGCACGCCTCAACGGCGAGGTCGCCCTGCTGCAGGAGGAGGCGCTCTTCACCGGCGAGTACGACGCCGGACCGGCGGTGGTGACCGTGCATGCCGGCGCCGGCGGCACCGACAGCCAGGACTGGGCAGAGATTCTGCTGCGCATGTACCTGCGCTGGGCGGAGCGGCGCGGGTTCAAGACCGAGATGGTTGAGGCGACGCCGGGTGAGGAGGCGGGCCTGAAGAGCGCGACCTTCACTCTCACCGGCGAGAACGCCTACGGGATCATGCAGGCCGAGAAGGGGGTGCACCGGCTGGTGCGGCTGTCGCCGTTCGACTCGGCCCACCGCCGGCACACCAGCTTCGCGCAGGTCGAGATCGCGCCCCTGGTGGAGGATGACGTCCCGCTCGAGATCGACGAGTCCGACCTGCGCATCGACACCTACCGGGCCCAGGGCGCCGGCGGCCAGCACGTCAACAAGACCGACTCGGCGGTGCGGATCACGCACCTCCCAACCGGGATCGTCGTGCAGTGCCAGAACGAGCGTTCACAGCTGCAGAACAAGGCGCAGGCGATGCGGATCCTCAAGAGCCGCCTGATCGAGCGCGAGCACGAGCTCCGCGAGGCCGCGCTGGCCAAGGAGCGCGGGGAGGCCCAGGACATCTCGTTCGGCAGCCAGATCCGCTCCTACGTCCTGCACCCCTACACGATGGTCAACGACCACCGCACGAACCTCAAGATCGGGAACGCACAGGGCGTGCTGGACGGCGACCTCGACGAGCTGATCCACGCTTACCTGCTGGAAGCAGCTTCCAGAAGGACTAGCTAGCTGTGCGGGGAAAACATGCCGGTCACGTTTGCACGCATCCGCCCCGATGGCTACCCTGATTCGAGCGTTCCGGGCCTTCCGGCCCCCGCTACGCATGCGATGAGTGACCAGATCCCGACTCCCGACGTGAGCGCCTCCGTACCCGTCTCAGTGCCTACGGCAGAGCCGCCACAGCCGGCGCCTGAGCCCCCTTCGGACGCTCCGCGCGCCTCCGCGGCGATGATCGTGTTCGACCAGGTGACCAAGGTCTACGAACCGAACATCCCGGGGCTGCTCGAGGTTTCGCTGCAGATAGACAAGGGCGAGTTCGTGTTCCTGGTCGGGCCGTCGGGCTCCGGCAAGTCGACCTTCATAAAGCTGCTGCTGAAGGAGCTCGAGGTGAGCTCCGGCAACCTGATCGTCGGCGGCCGCTCGCTCCCCAAGCTGAAGCGCTCGAAGGTGCCGATCCTGCGCCGCAACATCGGCTGCGTGTTCCAGGACTTCAAGCTGCTACCGAACCGCACGGTCTACCAGAACGTCGCCTACGCGCTGCAGGTGCAGGGGCGGCCGCGCACCGAGATCCGCAAGAAGGTGCCGGACATCGTCGGCCTGGTCGGCCTGGCGGACAAGACCGACCGCTACCCGCACGAGCTGTCCGGCGGCGAGCAGCAGCGCGTGTCGGTGGCGCGCGCGTTCGTCAACCACCCGCCGCTGCTGATCGCCGACGAGCCGACCGGGAACCTCGACCCCGACACGTCGGTCGGCATCATGCAGCTGCTGTACCGGATCAACCGCGCAGGCACGACGGTCGTGATGGCGACGCACGACCGCGAGATGGTCGACAAGATGCGCCGCCGCGTGATCCAGCTCGAGAACGCCCGGGTCGTCCGTGACGACCGCCGCGGAGGCTACGACGCGTGAGGCGCTGGCGCTTCTTCCTGGGCGAAGCGGGGCAGTCCGTGCGCGCCAACTTCGCGACCACGCTTGCCGCCACGCTGACGGTGCTGATCGTGACGCTGCTGCTGGGCGTCTTCTCGGTCGCGGGCTACTGGCTCTACCACTACCTGACCGGCGTCCAGAACCAGGTGACGGTCAAGGCGTACCTGCCGAAGTCGGATGCCAAGAATGCCGCGGTGCTGAACCGGATCGACAACGACATCCGCAAGATCCAGTACGTCAAGGACGTCACCTATGTGTCCCCGGCGAAGGCGCTGACCAAGCTCAGCTCGTCGGAGCAGGACGACGCCTCCCTGCTGCCGGTCAACCCGCTGCCGCCGTCGTTCTGGATTCACCTGACGAACCCCCACGAAGCGGGGTACGTCCAGCAGCAGCTGTACCAGATCACCGAGATCAAGCACTGCGGCTCGAGTCCCTGCGTCGACTATGGCAAGCAGATCGTCGGGCGGGTGCTGACGATCGCCACCTGGACGGTGATCGTCGTCGGCATCCTGGTCGCGCTGATCGGCGTGGCCTCGGTGGTGCTGATCGCGAACACGATCCGGCTCTCGATCTTCGCCCGCCGGCGTGAGATCGAGGTCATGAAGCTGGTGGGGGCCACCAACTGGTTCGTGCGCGTCCCGTTCGTGCTGGAGGGGATGCTGACCGGGTTTGTCGGTGCGCTGCTTGCCGTCTGCCTGTTGCTGGCGGCGTACGCCGGCATCGTCAACCTGTCCACGACCGCGATCCATCCGACGGCCGGGTTCCCGGGCGGCGTCCCGGCGCTGATGGTGCTGCTGACGGGGTTCGGACTGGTGCTGGGCGCGCTGGGCTCCTCGCTCACACTGCGTAAGTTCCTGCGTGTCTAGACATCCGTCCGACCGGTAGAATCCGTAACCGACGATACATGGGGCGTCGAACGCTGATCCGAACGGTCGGTCTAGTGGCGCTATGCGTGGCTTTTGCCTCTGGCTACGAGCTTCACGCGCGCTCGGTCGCCCATTCCTCCGCGCCCGCGCCCAGCGTCAACGGGCCGCACGCCTTGCGCCGCACCGTGCTGGCCGACCTGGAGCATCACTACTACCGGCCGCTGCCGCCGGCGGCGATGCACGCCCACTGGGTGTCGGGCATGGTCGCGGCGTTGCACGACCCGTACACCGAATACCTGCCGCCGGCTCTCTACCAGGACCTGGTCGACATTGAGGACGGCGGCTACTCCGGCGTCGGAGTCGCGCTCACGCACGGCCATCGGGGTCTGATCGTGACGGCCTCGCTCCCCGGGTTGCCCGCGTCGAAGGCCGGTATCCAGCCGGGCGACGTGATCGTCTCGATCGACGGGACCGCGCTGAGCGGGCTGTCCTACGCGGACGCGGTGCTGATGATGCACGGGAACCCCGGCACCTCGGTGCGACTGGCCGTCCGCCGTCAGGGGGTCGACCACCCGCTGGTGCTGACGCTCGTGCGCCAGCCGGTCGAGGTGCGTGCGGTGAGCAGCCGGGTGATGACGTTCCAGGGTCACCGGTACCTGTACGTGCGGGTGCCCGGATTTGTCGATCACACGGCCGAGCACGTTCGCAGCATCGTCGAGAATGCGCACGATCATGGCATCGACCGGGTGGTGCTCGACCTGCGCGGCAACCTCGGCGGCCTGCTGTCCCAGGCGGTCGCCGTCTCCCAGGTGTTCGTCAACCAGGGAGTGATCGTCGAGACGTCGGGCCGCCGCGGCCATACGGCGCTCTATACGGCAAACGACACCGCTGTCCCCGGCCTCAAGGTCGCGGTGTTGGTGGACGGCATCACCGCAAGCGCGGCGGAGGTCGTCGCCGGATCGCTGCAGCGGGCGCGTGCCGCCGTGGTGGTCGGAACGCGCACCTACGGCAAGGGCACGGTGCAGAGCGTGTGGCCGGTGCCGGGAGGCGGCGCCCTGAAGCTGACGGTTGCGGTCTTCCGCCTGGCGGGCGGCGTCCAGGTGAACGGCCGCGGGGTGCGTCCCGACGTGAACTCCTCCAACCGCCCGACGACGCCGGCTGACGAGACGCTCGAGGCCGCACTGGCGACGCTGGCGCGCGGGTGAGCCACCCCGACGCGGGCCCGCTGCGGCGGGTCTGCGAGGTACGCCGTCGTGGCCGCTCGCTGGTCGCCGAGCCGTTCTTCGAGGTCGGATCGCCGATCACACTGGGCCGACCGGGTGCGCTGCGGGCCGGAGAGGGCGACCTGGTGGTGGTCGAGTCGACCGGCCGCGGACGCGCCCGGGTCACCGAGGTGCTCGGTCGCCCGGACAGCGTCGCCGACGTGCTCCACGGGCTGGCCGTCGAGGCCGGCGAGGGCGGGCCGTGGCCCGACGCCGTCGATCGCGAGCTGCGCTCGCTGGGTGACGGGCCCCTGCCTGGAGATGGGACCCGCCGCGACCTCCGCGACCAGCGCTGCTTCACCATCGACCCGCCCGAGGCCAAGGACTTCGACGACGCGCTCGCCCTCCAGCGAGAGGACGACGGCGTGCGGATGTTCGTGCATATCGCCGACGTCTCGGCGTTCGTCGCCGCCGGCAGCGCGACCGACCACGAGGCCGCGCTCCGCTCCACCTCCGTCTACCTGCCCGGGCGCGTCGAGCCGATGCTCCCCGAGGCGCTGTCAGCGGACCTGTGCAGCCTGCAGCCGGACGTCGACCGCCGGGTCATCACGGTCGAGGTCGCTCCCGACGGCAGCGCAGCGTTCTATCGCAGCCTGATCCGCAGCAAGCACCGGCTCAGCTACCCGCAGGTGGAGCGGCTGCTGGCCGGCGGGGGCGACGTGCCGGCCGAGCTTCGCGCCGACCTCTCCACGCTCCGGGAGGTCACCGCGCGGCTACGCGCCGAGCGGTTCGCGCGGGGAGCGGCGGCGATCAGCAGCCGCGAGCTCGAACTGCGGCTCGACGCCGGTGGAGTGCGCTCGGCGACGATGGTCGGCGAGGCCGAGGCGCACGCGCTGGTCGAGGAGCAGATGCTGGTCGCCAACCGGCGGGTGGCAGAGGTGCTGGCCGCCGCCCGGGCCGCCGCCCTGCACCGGGTGCACGAGCATCCCGAGCCGGAGTCGATCGTGCGGCTGGCGCAGCGGCTGGCGGCCCTGGAGGTGCCGACCCCGGCGGTTCCCGAGCAGTTCTCGTCGCAGGAGGCCGCCGTGCTGGCCGCGGAGGTGGCGGTGTCGGTCGAGCGGACGGTGGCGGCAACCGGCCGTGGCCGGGATGCGTTCCCGTCGCTGGTGCTGCGTTCCCTGAAGCGCGCCCGCTACGACAGCCGCAGCCTCGGACATTCCGGGCTGGCGGTCCCCGCGTACTGCCACTTCACGTCACCGATCCGCCGCTATCCCGACCTGATCTGCCACCGGGCGCTGCTCTCGCGGATCGAGGACGGCGTGCCGGTGCCGGTCGACACGCTGGACGCGCTCGCCGAGCACTGCTCGCTTCGCGAGCGCGAAGCCGCGGCGCTCGAGCGGCGGGGCGACGACGTCGCACTCGCGTTCCTGCTCGACCAGCAGCTGTTCGAGCTCGGCTGGCAGCACTCATTTGACGGCGAGATCGTCGGCCTGGCCGAGGGCGGGTTGTTCGTCCGCTTCGGCGAGGTGTTCGAAGGGCTCTTGCCGGCCCGGTTTCTGGGTGGCGAGTGGTTCGACCGCGACGAGCTCGAGGTCGCGCTGGTCGGCCGCAGCAGCGGTCACCGCTACCGGTTGGGCGACCCGATCGGGGTCAGCGTCCGCTCCATCGACCGTCCGCGCGGCCGCGTGTTGCTGGAGCCGGGAGCCCGGTCCAGCCAACGGTCCTGATTGTCAGCGTCTGCCAGGCCCCGTAGACTCGTCACGCTCCAGGGTTTCAGTCTCAGCGAGGGGGATGTCGTGGTCAGGAAGTGTGCGGTGGTGATGGCACTGGCAGTGGCAGTATCGGGATTCGCCATGGCGAGTGCGAGCGCCGCACCGCCGATTCCGCAGGTCCCGGCCGGCGCTCATCCCTGGCTGCAGGCGCCCTCTCCGGCAGACCGGCCAGAGCCGGTCGTAGAGCTTCGTGCCGACCCGATCGACGTGACCGCGGGCTCAGTCACCTACTCCATGCAGTTCCGCTACTACCAGCAGCCCAGCGTGCCGGGCGGCGGCCGGGAGATCGCGGTTCGCTTCACCCGCAGCGCGCCTGGAAAGCCGAGCGTGCAGTGGCACGAGTACGAGTACGCACCGGGCTCAGGCCTGACGTTCACGTACAACCACCAGACGCTCTCCCGGGCCGCGCTGGCAACCGGCGACTCGGTCGCGCCCAGCACGTTCGCGATGACCTACACGGCGGTGCATCAGCACAGCTCGTCGTGCACGTTGACCAACGGGCAGCCGGGCACGCTGGTTCGCACGAACGGCCGGTTGGCCGTCTCTGGTTTCAAGCTTGTCTCCGGGACGAAGCCGGTCTTCGGCACGGTCACCACCAGGCCGACGCACGCATCATTGGTATTCGACCCCGGATGCGACCACTACTTCGGCCCGCGGCGACAGTGCGTGGGCACCGAAGAGGTCGAGGCTGGAAGCGCCTACAAGTTCTGGGACTTCAGCGCTGGCTACGGCGGTTCTGTGGCCTATCAGGAGCTGTTCCAGCTCTCCCGGCATCCCCTGGCCGGGGCAGAATTCAGCCGCTTGATGAGCTCCGAGGTGGCCAGCGCGACACTCCCGTCACCCAACGCGAGTGCAACGGGGGCAACGGCCGAGGTGAGGACGACCGGCGATCCATTCATGACAGGTGGCGCGACGTTCACATCCACGAGGGCGCCGGGGACTGGTCGCGGGGGATGCCTGGACGATCAGGGGCGCAGGCATGCCTTCACGTATCGCATGTACGAGGGAGTGCTGACCCCCGGCCCAACGGTGCTGGTCGGCGCGTTCGACACCGGTTCGATCGTTCTGGGGCCGACGAAGAGCGAAATGATCCTCCGCAAGTACACGTCCTAGGGCGGCCGCCGCTCCAGAATCGGAGCGGCGTTCGTGACGGTTGAGGCACAATGCCGACGTGGCCAGGGACCGTCCCCCCCGCGGCCGCCGGCGCCGCCGACTGGTGATCGGTGCTGTGCTCGCGGTTGTCTTCGTGTCGTCAGCGACTGCCGTCGTCTTCGCCGTGGGGCGGACCAACCCGGACTCGAACCCTGCAGTGGCGGCCCGGGATACCCTTGGCGAGTTCATGGCCGCCTGGTCGACGGGCGACCTGCGGGGCATGTACGGGCTGATCTCGCCGCAGGCGAGAGCCGGCCACTCGTTCGCGTCCTTCAGATCGTCGTACCGGGCCGAGGCGGCGGAGGCAGGGCTGGTCCGTGTCACCACCGTGAGCCCTCCGCGCGGCCATGGCGCCGTCGAGCACGTGAGGGTGCGGCTGCAGACGCGGCACTTCGGTTCGCCGGTCGTCAACTGGCAGGTGCCGATGGTCGAGGCGCCGGGCGGCCTCCGGGTCGCCTGGACCGCGACCATGGCCTGGCCGGGCCTGCGCCGGGGGGAGCACCTCGAGCGCAAGGTGCTGGTGCCGGCGCGCCGCGGCATCATCTTCTCGCGCGACATGACCGCGCTGGCCGAAGGTCCCGCGGTGCACCGCGTCTATCCCCAGGGCGCCGTGTTCTCGCGGCTGACCGGATACGTGCAGGGCCCCCAGACCCCGACGGCGACCGCGGCCCGCGCCAAGATCGGCTGGCCGTCGACAACGCCGTACGGCCAGGGCGGGCTCGAGCAGTCGCTCGACCCGATCCTCGCCGGCGTGCCGACCATCCAGCTGACCGCGACCGGCAACGGCGCAACGCGGGTGATCGCCATGCGCGCCGGGCGCAAGCCCGAGAACGTGGTGACGACGCTTGACCCGACGCTGCAGGCCGACACGGTGAACCTGCTGGGCGACCGGGAGGGTGGCATTGTCGTGCTCGATCCCAGCACCGGGGGGCTGCTCGCCTCGGCCGGCCTGGGGATGGACACGCTGCAACCGCCCGGCTCGTCGTTCAAGACGATCACCGGTTCGGCGGCGCTGACCGCCGGCCTGGTCTCGCTGGACACCACCTACCCCTACGAGCACTTCGTCGAGATCGACGGCTGGAAGCTTCGCAACTTCCACTTCGAGCTGTGCGGCGGCACGCTCGTCCAGGCGTTCGCCAACAGCTGCAACTCGGTCTACGCACCGCTCGCCGACCGGGTCGGCGCGAAGCGGCTGGTGACGATGGCCAATGCGTTCGGGTTCAACCGGAAGCCGACCATCGCCTACCCGGTGCCGACGAGCGTTGCGCCCGGCCCGCAGTCCATCCAGTCGCCGCTCCAGATCGGCATCGCGGGCATCGGGCAGGGCGGCGTCGACGCATCGCCGCTGCAGATGGCGTCGGTCGCGTCAGTGATCGGGGAAGGCGGCATCCTGCGGCCTCCCTACCTGATCCAGAAGCCGGACTCGTCGTCCGACCGGCAAGCGTCCAAGCGCATCATCTCGCCCACGGTGGCAGGTGACATGACGACCATGATGGAGGCCGTCGTCAGCTACGGGACGGGGACGTCCGCGGCGATCGGCGGGGTCACCGTCGCCGGCAAGACCGGCACCGCCGAGGTCGGCGGCAAGGGCACCAAGAGCGACGCCTGGTTCATCTGCTTTGCCCCCGTCGGGGCTCCCAAGGTGGCCGTCGCGGTGATGCTGGTGCACGGCGGCGTCGGCGGCAAGGAAGCGGCCCCGCTCGCGCGCCAGGTGCTGGAGGCGGCGCTGCAGTGACGGCCCTCCGCGGCGTCGTCCTCGACATGGAGGGCGTCCTGCACGTCGACTGGGAGCCGCTGCCGGGCTCGGCGGGGGCGGTCGGCGAGCTTCGTGCCGCCGGCCTGGAGCTGGCGATCCTGACCAACACCACCGGCAAGTCGCGCCACGACATGGCGGTGCGCCTGGGGGAGATGGGCATGGAGTTCGCGCCCGAGCGGATCGTCACCGCCGCCTGGGCTACCGCCGAGCACCTGCGAACGCTCCATCCGGGCGCCCGAGTCCACGCGCTGGTGGAGGGCGGCGTCAGCGACGACCTGGCCGGGCTCGACCTGGTCGACGACCCCGCCCAGGCCGAGGTGATCGTGCTCGGCGGCCCGGACGGCACGTGGACGTACGAGCGACTGAACGCGGTGTTCCGGGCGCTCCACAACGGTGCGACTCTCGTCGCCATGCAGCGCAACCGGTGGTGGACGACCGCCGCCGGGCCGGCGCTGGACGCCGGGATGTTCGTAGCCGGGCTGGAATACGCCGCCCAGGTGCAGGCGACCGTGGTCGGCAAGCCCTCGCCCGAGATCTACCGCACCGCCTGCACCGCCCTGGGCGTGAAGCCGGCCGCGGCGATGATGGTGGGGGACGACCCCGAATCCGACCTGCCTCCGGCGCGATCGATCGGCATGCGCACCTGCCTGGTGCGAACGGGCAAGGGCAGCAGCTTCGCCGCAGCGGTCGATGCCGACCTTGACCTGCCCGACCTGGCGGCTCTCCCGGAGGCGCTCGACCGGATCGCAGGGTAGGATGAGATCGATGACGCACCTGCGCCCCGATAGCCCGGTTACCGGCTCGCCCCTGCGCATGCTGCGCCACTACATCTCGCGCATCTCGTTCTAGCAGGGACCCGTTTACGGGAGAGGTGCGCCCTCAGGCGCTCCGCCCGCACCCGTCCGGCGTCCCTTCTGACCCCTGAGGTTGTGCAGCATGCAAGCGCGAACACTGTCCGTCTTTCGTCTCTACCAGCTCTTCACCGGCGTCGACTTTGCCGGTCCTATCTGGGCTGTCTTCCTGCTCTCGCGCGGACTGACGCTTGCCCAGTTCGGCATCGTCGAGGCCTCGCTCCACGTCGGCATGCTGCTGGCACAGGTGCCGACCGGTGCGCTGGCCGACGCGATCGGACGGCGGCGGATGCTGGTTGTGGCCGGCGCGTTCACCGTCGCCGGCCAGCTCGGATACGTCTACGCGCCGGGGTTCGCGCTGATCTGCGTCGCCGGTGCTGTGCACGGCGTCGCGTTCGCTCTGCGCACGGGCACCGACGAGGCGTACCTGTTCGACTCGCTGGCGCATGACAACACCGAGGCGATGTTCCCGCGCATGCTGGGCGGCCTGTGGGCCGTGTTTCAGTTCGCCGGCGCGATCTCGTACCTGCTGGGCGGCCTGATCGCTACCTACTCCCGCCCGCTCGCGTTCTGGTTGACCGCGATCTGCGCGGTACTCGCGAGCTGCATCGCCCTGCGCCTGCCGTCGGATTCGGCCGAGAGGGGTGGGCACTCGCTGCGCACAGCCCGGCGCGGGGTTGCCGCCCTGCGGCACTCCCCGCGGCTGGCGTTGCTGACGCTGGCGTGGAGCGTCTACTGGGCCGCGGTGACGACCGTCTGGTACTACGCGGCACCGCTCCTGCACTCCCGCGGGGCCAGCGATACGGTGCTGGGGGTGGTGCTCGGCGGGTGCATGCTGCTGTCCGCGGGCTTCTCCTGGGTGGGGGGCCACATGCCGGGCCGGATCCCGCTCGGGTTGACGATCGCCACGGCCTCCGCGGCCGCCGCGGCTGCGTTCATACTGCTGCCGGTGTCGCCGGGGCTGGCGCTGCCCGTGCTGTTCCTGGCGATCGCGTCGGGGCTGCCGGAGCTGGTCTACGTCTCGCTCTCGACCTACCTCCAGCACAACACGCGATCCGAGTTCCGGGCGACGTCGATGTCGATCGCCGAGGGCTGCTTCTCGATCCAGATGCTGTGGCTGTTCCCGCTTGCCGGCCTGCTCTCGCAGCGCTCCGGGTATACCACCGGCTTCGCCGTCTGCTCGGTGCTGCTGTCGGTGGCCGCCGTCCTGTTCATCGTGTCGCAGCGCCTGCGCGGCCTCGAGCCCGAGCTGGTTCCGGAGGCGGCCTGAATTAGGATTCGGTGTCGATGAGCGCTCCCCGCAAGCAGATCGCAGAGAACCGCAAGGCCCGCCACGATTTCCACATCGTGGAGCGGGTCGAGGCGGGCATCGCGCTGACCGGCACCGAGGTGAAGTCACTGCGGGCCGGCGGCGGCAACATCCGCGAGGCCTACGCGCAACTGCGCGGCGGCGAGGTGTTCCTGGTCGGCGCAAACATCGCGCCCTACGCTCAGGGCAACCTCCAGAACCACGAGCCGACCCGCGACCGCAAGCTGCTGCTGCACCGGCGGGAGATCGAGCAGATCGGCGTCAAGGTCTCGCAGCGCGGCATGACGCTGGTGCCGCTCTCGATGTACCTGAGCGACGGCCGGGTCAAGCTCGAGCTGGGCCTGGCGCGCGGCAAGGAGGGCATCGACAAGCGCCACGCCATGGCCGAGCGGGACGCCCGCCGCCAGATGGAGCGGGCTATCAAGGAACAGCGCCGGTAGCGGTTCCCGTTAGCCGGACACGCCCTTTGCGACCGCGGCGCCGATCAGGCCGCCGAGCCCTGCCGTGGCGGCGGTGCTCGCACCGTCGCCGACCAGCTCCGCCGGGTTGAAGAACATGGTCTGGATACCGAGGCGGCCGGGGCCGGTGAACCGGTTCCAGGTCAGCTTGCCGCCGCCCCCGAACATGCCGCTCTTGAGCCCCATCGTGACGGCCTCCATCCGCACGGCGGAGTCGCGGTAGAGCCAGCTCCCCGCCTCGACGTCGATCTGCTCGCCCTGGCCCAGCTGCACCTCGAACAGGTCGCCGGCGGCGTGGATCCAGACACTCGCACGATCGTTCTTGGCCTGGAACTTGTCGACGAAGATCCCGGTCCCCCCGAACATCATGCTGCGCACGCCCTGCACGCGCTCGAACGTGTAGTCGAGGTTGTCGGTCGCCGCCAGGAACTGGTGCTCGCGGACGAGCAGCGTCTGGCCAGGGTCGATGTGGTGGGTCAGCACGCGTCCCGGCGTATCCATCGAGAAGGCGATCTCTCCCGGGCCGGAGGTCAGCGTCAGGAAGAAGTCCATGCCGGCGATCTTGCGCTTGATCCCGCCCGGGAGCTTCTTCAGCCCGATCTGGAGCTGTGCGTCCTTCCAGAGCAGCGTGTGGTGCTCGAAGAACACGCCGCCTCCTCCGTCCAGCACGAAGTGGAGCTGCGGCACCAGAGTGCCGGCGATGTTCGCCGTACCGCCGCGAAACGTCTCGGACACCGGTTCGTGGCCAACCAGCTGCGGTTCCACTGCCATGGAAACTCCCTTCCAGGGTCAGAATCAGGGGCGTTGAATGGCGCGATTATGCACCAGTGGGCGGCCGGATCTCCGTAATCCGGCTTGTTTGGCCCCGGTAAGCGTTTCGTTTGGAACGAACCCGCGCCATTGACCCCCTCCCGGTTGACCGCTATCCGGAGAGAGGAAGACATGCTCAGCGCACCGGACGGGGGTCTCGGGCAACGAGCCAGGCTGGGGGGTCAGCAGATGTATCAGGTGGAGCCAGTCACAACGGGAAACCAGATGGGGGATTCCCGTCTTGCCGCAAAACACGCAGAGGCTGGGTTCAGGCGCGCAACGCGCGAGCGCAAGTACTCGGGGGAGGACGGGTACAAGCGGTTCGAGCTCGTATTGGCGCGCCGGATCGTCTCCGGCTAGGCGGACCAGAGACGATCAGGGGGCCGGACGGCGCCGTGGGTACGCACGGCGCCGTCGGCCATTCCTGATAGCGGGCCGCTTCGCCTCGCTGGACATCGAACGACGCAATCAGTAAAGTCGTCGGCCTGTAAGAAAGGGCTCCACGGGGAGGCGACCGATGCGGTGGCGACTGCTGACCGGGCTCGCCGCGCTGGTGATAGCTGCGGTGGCATTGCTGATCGGCATTTCACACGGCCGCGTAGGGCACGGCCAGGAAGCCAGTGGCACGACGCTTCCGTTCTCGCCGATCCAGCACGTCGTGGTGATCTACCAGGAGAACCACAGCTTCGACAACGTGCTCGGAGCGCTCTGTGTGCAGGCCAGCCGATGCGACGGCGTGACCACCGGGCTGCTGGCGAACGGTCAGACGATCCCGCTCCCGGATTCCCCCGACATCGTTCCCGCCGCCAGTCACACGGGCAAAGGGCAGCTGAAAGCCATGGACGGCGGCAAGATGGATGGCTTCAACACGATGGGTGGATGCACCGTCAAGAAGGGCTATCCGTGCTACGACCAGTATCAGCCCTCGCAGATACCGAACGTGACGTCGCTGGCAACCGGCTTCGTGATCAGTGACCGGACGTTCGAGGACGCGACGATCCCAAGCTGGCAGGCGCACATGATGTTCGCGTCTTCGACCCTTGACGGGTATGCCGTATCACCTGGCACGGGACCCAACCCGCCAGGCCCCGGCTCTGCCTGCGACAGCACCAAGACGGCATGGTGGACGGGGCCGGACGGGACCATCAAGGTGCCCGCATGCATACCGGACTACGATCTCGACCCGGCCGTCTATCCCTACGGGGGCGCGTTCCGCTCGACGCCCGTGCCCCAGGTGCCGACGATCATGGATCGCATGGACGATGGCGGCGTCAGCTGGAAGATCTATGCCGGAGTCCCTGGATGGTCGATCTGCCCGACGTTTGCGGATTGCTACTTCACCTCCGAGGCGGACAACATGGTGCCGCTGGCCGAGGTGGTGTCGGACGCTTCGAACGGCACCCTTCCCGACGTGTCGATCCTGACGGGCGGCGCGTCGACCAGCCAGCACAACAGCCACTCGATGCGCGCCGGCGACGACTGGATCGGCAAGGTGGTGGGCTCGATCATGAACGGCCCTGACTGGCCGACCACCGCCATCTTCCTCACCTGGGACGACTGTGGCTGCTTCTACGACCACGTTGCGCCTCCGCCCGACAGCGGCCTCGGTGTCCGTGTGCCGATGATCATCATCAGCCCGTATGCCAAGCAGGGGTACACCGACTCGAATACCGCAAGCTTCGCGTCGGTCAACGCCTTCATCGAGCAACGGTGGGGCCTTCCGCCGCTGACCTCGCTGGACAGTGACGGCTACGACTACGCGGACAGCTTCGACTTCTCCGACGTCAACAAGAGCCGGCCCAGGATGGTCAACCTGCCGGTCTCGAAGGCGGAGCGGTCATACATCGCAGCGCATCCCGGCGATCCCGACGATCCGACGTAGCGGCGCGGCTCAGCCGTGTGGATACGGGAGGAGCCGCTGCGCGCGAGCCCACTGGCCGCCGCTGCGCGCTCGCATGGTGTTGAACACGGCGACGAACGGACGGTGCTGGCTGTCCTGCGCGCCGAGGAAGAAGCCCTCGTACGCCCAGCCGAGCCGGTCCTCGGCGGCTGGATGCAGTGGATCGAGGACACGCATGATCGCCGGCACGCTGCGCACGAACGTCGAGGGGTCACCGGTTTGGACGATCACCTGAGGAGCCCCTTGAGGTGCGCGGAGCACGCGCATCGACACGATCTCGAAACCGTACCGGTTGCTCGTCTGGTGGAGCCGGCGGAGCAGCACAGACGGGCTCGGGGTCGGATAGGTGGGGGTCGGGTTCTCGCCGGCCGCGGCCCGGAGCATCCGCTGCCAGCCCCGGATGTGGGATCTCCAGCGAGCTGACGGCGCCGGCTGCGCCGAGTGGTCGGCGTTGCCGAAGCCCAGATTGGTCGCGCTCCAGCTGCAACCCGTGGCGGCGAGCATGATCGAGACGAGCAGGGCAAGGGCGGTGAGCCTGGCCATCCGGGTGAGTATGACCCGCCGCAGGGTCGCCCGGTTCCCGCGGGGAGCTTCAGTCCTGGTCGAACCCATGGAAGCCGACGCCGCGCCGAGGGGCGGCGCCCTAGACTCGTGTCATGCGGCTCGAGGTGCGATTCCAGGCGGTTCCGGTCGAGGGGATGCGGGCGTTCCTCGAACCGCTCGGCTACCGCTTCGAGTGGGGGCCGGAGCTGGACGGGATCGGCTTTGCGTGGCAGAAACAGCCGTTGTCCGGAACCGGAGTCCGCGCCACCTACTTCCCCGATGATGTCGACGGCCTGCTGGTGATCGAGACCGACGGCAAGGCATCGGTGACCGACGCAGCGATGCAGGACGTGACCGCACGGCTGCTGGCGGAGCGCTTCGAAGGGGTGTCGGTCTGGTGTGCGACGACCGAGCGGCCCGAGTTTGCGGGCGGTCAGACCGCAGATCCGCCGGCGCCCGGCGCCGACCCGCCTGCCTGGTACTCGTAGGCCCATGTCGACCGGGGTCACCGTGGAACCGAGCTACACGATCAAGGCGCTTGATCAATCCACCTGGACAGCATTCGCCGCATTGGTGGAGAGCAACGGCGGGATCTTTGGCGGCTGCTGGTGCATGGCCTTCCACTCCGAGGGCGGCGACAGGGCAGCGCAGGGAGAGGTCAACCGCCGGCGCAAACACGACCGCGTCCGGTCGGGATCAGCGCATGCGGCGCTCGTGTTCGACGGCGGGGAGTGTGTCGGCTGGTGCCAGTTCGGCGCTCCCGACGAGGTGCCGCGGATCAAGAACCGCGCGGCGTATGAGAAGAGTCAGACGACGTCGCCGGACTGGCGGATTGCGTGCTGTTACGTCGGCAAGGGACACCGGCGGCAGGGTGTGGCGACCGCAGCGCTCGCCGGTGCGGTGGATCTCATCGCGGCTCTCGGTGGGGGCACCGTCGAGGGCTATCCGGAGGACGCGGCCGCAGTACCCGCAGGGTTCCTGTTCAACGGTGCTCTGTCGACGTACGAGAAGCTCGGGTTCGTTCGCGACCGCAAGATCGGCAAGCACCGCTGGGTCATGACCAGGGAAGTCGAAGCCGCGTCTTAGCGCCTCACGACCACAGCAGCTCGAAGCGCTCGAGCACGATCTGGCTGTCGTCGTCGACCGGCGTACCCTGGGCGGCGAAGAAGCGCTGGTGTCCCTCCCGCCAGTCGGCGAGCGTGCGATCTCCCTCTCCTTCGGTCCAGGCGAAGTCCTCGTCCACCTCGCCGAACCTGCGCACCTCGACGTGCGTGGTACGGATGACGCACACCGGCTGTTCATCGCCGTCGAGGATGACGCTCAAGTCGCCGGCGCGGGGCAGGGGCTCGTCGGGCCCGTACTCCGACGGCAGGCTGGCCGTTGCCCGCTTGGGCCCGTCGCGAACGAGCAGGGCGAGGCTGGTCATCATCTGCGCGCTGTCACCGAATCCCCAGGCGGTATGGGGCCCGTCGATACCGGTTGCAGCGACGAACCGGCGCCAGTAATCATCGACTCCCTCGCTCGACATGGATCCAGTCTACCGGCCGCCGGCGGGCGGGAAATTGGCCTGGTTCGCTAGAATGAGGGGGTTCTCCACGGGGGCGCCCTGGTTTCGACATGGCCGATCTTCGGGGAGAGTTGCAAGCCGAGGTTGCAGGTGGCCTCGTAAAATCCCTGCACAAACCGCAAGTGCGGAATCTGATCTCGCACTCGCTGCCTAATTAATTAGGTAGCGCATCGGCCCCTCCAGCCCGCGGGAGGGATTCCCGGTGTCAGCCAGCGGGCTTACCGTGAGGGGGAGCGCCTCCGCCGCCGATCGGGACATCCAAAGAGGGGCTAGCCTGATCGGTAGCCCGTCCGGGGGCAGCCGTCAGGCGAAACTCAAACCCGGACTACGCTTGTAGACGCTCTCTTCGTGCGGTTGTGGACGCGGGTTCGATTCCCGCCGCCTCCATCGGCTTGGTTAAGCCAAAAACAGTTTGTGCCTGATGTCACACCGCACGAGGAATCGAATCCGGTTCGACCCTCGTTAGGCCTCCTCGCAACCTCGGCCGGTCGACCATACCCAGCCCCGATTGGAGATGGGTGGCCGTCGCATGGTCATTGCGTCGGCGTTCCGGCGTCGCGTGTTCCCAGCGAGGGCGCCTCGGCGATCAGTGAGGCGCTGGCTGCGATCTCACGCCACCAGTGGCACGCCGCGAGGCCCTGATCGGTCTGGGAAAGGGCTGGTGTCTCGGTCGCGCACAGGGTGTCATGCACCATCGGGCAGCGCGTGTGGAAGCGGCAGCCGGCGGGCGGGTCGCGTGGGCTCGGGATCTCGCCCTCGAGCGGAACGCCGGGGGTGCGCTCTGTGGGGTCGGGCACCGGGATGGCCCCGAGCAGGGCGCGCGAATAGGGATGCCGCGGGGCTTCGAACAGCGCGTCTGCCTCGGACAGTTCGACCAGCTCGCCCATGTACATCACGCCGATGCGGTCGGCGACCGCTCCCACGACGTTCAGGTCGTGGGTGATCAGGAGCATGGTCAGGCCACGACTGTCGCGCAGGTCGGACAGCAGGTTGAGCACGCCCGCGGCGGTCGACACGTCGAGCCCCGCCGTTGGCTCGTCGGCGACCAGCACCGCCGGCTCGATCGCGAGCGCACGCGCGATACTGACACGCCGGGCCTGGCCACCGGACAGCTCGTGTGGATACTTGCCTGCGATCTCGGGAGCGAGGCCGACGGCGTCCAGAAGCTCCTCGGCCCTCCGGCGCTCGTCTCTCGGAACACCGTGGATGGTGTACGGCTCGCAGACCAGGTAGCCGACTCGCAGGCGTGGGCTGAGGCTCGCGTGCGGATCCTGAAACACCACCTGCACGCGGCGTCGCATGCGGCGCAGGCGGCCGCCGCGAAGCCCGGCGATCTGCGTGCCCTCGATGAGCACCTGGCCCCCGGCGATCGCCTGCAACCCGGCGATCGCGCGGGCCAGCGTCGTCTTGCCCGACCCCGACTCGCCGACGAGGCCCAGAATCTCTGCGTGGCCGACCACGAGCGACACGCCGTTGACCGCCGTCATCGCCTCGCGGCGCTTGCCGAACTCCACCCGCACGTCGCGCGCGTCGATCACGGCGTCTGCGCTCATGCCGCTCCCGGCGCCTGCTGCCATCCGCTCCTGGGATCACGGGCGTGGCAGCGCACCACCGACCGGCCGTCGACGACTGGGGGCGGGTCGACGGCGTGGCAGACCGATGCTGCCAGCGGGCAGCGGTCAGCGAACGCACAGCCGACCGGGAGCTGCGCGAGGCTGGGAACGCGGCCGGGGATGGTCGCCAGCCGCCGCTCGCGGCGGCGGTGTGACGGCACCGCGTCGAGCAGCGCCCGAGAGTAGGGGTGCCGCGGGTCGGCGAAGAACGCGCGCACGTCGGCCGACTCGACCACACGGCCGGCGTACATCACAACCACGCGGTCGACGAGCTGGGCCACGACGCCGACGTTGTGCGTCACGAACATGATCGCCGTGCCCCGCTCCTCACGAAGCTCACGCAGGAGCTCGACGATCTGGGCCTCGAGTGTGACGTCGAGCGCGGAGGTCGGCTCGTCGGCGACCAGCAGCGGTGGGCCGAGCAGCAGCGCCGTGGCGATCAGGATGCGCTGGCGCATGCCGCCCGAGAACTCGTGGGGGTAGCGCGAGAGCTGATGGGCGGCGTCGGGGATCCCGACCCGCTCCAGCATCTCCGCCATGCGCCGGCGCAGTTCGCCACCGTTGCGCCCGCGGCGGTCCGCGTGGGCGAGCACTGCGTCCGCCATCTGTCGGCCGATGGTGAGCGTCGGGTTGAGGCTCTGCAGCGGATCCTGCGGGATCAGCGCCACCCGGCGGCCGCGGAGCCGTCGCAGCGCCTCTTTGTCGAGCCCGACCAGGTCGGTGCCGTCGAGCACCACGCTGCCCGCACGGATCTCGCCGTTAGGCGGCAGCAGGCCGAGGGTCAGGTTGGCGAGCGTCGACTTGCCGCACCCCGACTCGCCGATCACGCCCACGATCTCACCCGGCGCCACCGTCACCGTCACGTCGCGCAGCGCGTGCAGTTCCAGCGACTGGGCGTGGTAGACGACATCAACCCCGCTCACCTCCAGCACCGAGGCAGTGCTCATCGCTTCCTCCTGCGCCCGCCCAGCGGAAACTGGGTTCGCGACAGGCGCGGGTCGAACACGTCGCGCAGCGTCTCGCCGAGAAACGTGAAGCCGACCGTCACTACGACGAGCGCGACGCATGGGGCGATGAGCGGCCAGGCTGAGTCGTACACATTCGCGAAACCCTCGTTGAGCATGACCCCCCAGTCGGCGGTCGGCGGCTGCACGCCGAGGCCGAGGAACGAGAGGCCCGCCGCCACCGCGATCGCTCCCGGGATGTCCATGGCCACGAGGATGAACAGCGGCGGCAGCACGTTGGGCAACACGTGCACGCTGAGAATCCGCGACGTCCGCGCACCCAGCGCGCGCTCGGCGTCGACGTACACGTCGCTGCGGGCTGCCAGCACCAGGGCGCGGGTGACCCGGAAGTAGTTGGGGACGAAGGCGAGGCCGACCAGGAGGATCGTGTTGCGAGTTGACGGTCCGTAGAGCGCGATGACCGCCAGCGCCAGCACGATCGCGGGAAAGGCGAGCAGCGCATCGGTGGCGATGATCAGAGCTGAGTCGACCGTCCGGCCGAACCAGCCGGCGACCAGGCCCAGCACGAGGCCCAGCACGAGCGCGATCCCGACCGCCGGCAGCGCGATCGAGAACGCCACTCGGCAGCCGAACACGAGCCGCGAGAACAGGTCTCGCCCGAGGTCGTCCGTGCCCAGCAGGTGACTGCTCGAGGGGCCTGCGAAGCGGTGGGCGACGTCCTGCGTGTTGGGCGAGTAGGGCGAGATCAGGGGCGCGAACAGCACGGCCAGGATGACCAGCGCAACGACCACGATCCCGAACATGCCCGCCGGCCGGCGCGCGACCTCTCGCACGCGTCGTCCCTGCTGTGCTGGGACGACCGGAGCCGGGACGTCGGTGACTGCGACGCTCACCTCGACCCGGATCCGGTGAGATCGATGCGGGGATCGAGGAACCGGTAGGCCAGGTCAGCGAGCAGGTTCGCGATGATGAAGAGCAGTGCTATGACGAGGGCCGCCCCGCGCACCACGATGTAGTCGCGCTGATCGATGGCTTCGAGCATGAGCTGGCCGAGTCCCGGCCGGTTGAAGATGAACTCGACGATCACCGCTCCGCCGAACAGGGTGCCCAGACCGATGCCGAGCACGGCAACCACTGGGATCAGAGCGTTGCGCAGGGCGTAGCGGTACAGGATCAGCCGATCGCGCAGGCCGAAGGCGCGAGCCGTGCGCACGTAGGGCGAGGCGAGCTCCTCCAGCATGCTGGCCCGGACCAGCCGGGCCAGGTAGCCGACCCACCCTGCAGCCAGGGCGATGGCCGGCATCAGCAGGTGCTCGAGGTACCCGACGGGATGGCTGCCGCTGCCGTCGCCGGCCGCCGGCAGCCAGCCCAGCCGCACCGAGAACAGCAACACCAGGAGCAGAGCGACCACGAACGGAGGCACCGAGACCAGCGAAACTGAGAAGAACCCGAGTACGCGGTCGAGCGCGCTGCCCGGCCGGGCGGCTGCGAGTACGCCCAGAGGCACGCCCAGCGCAATGGCGAGCGCGAGGCTGGTCACGGCCAGCACGACGGTGCTGATCAGCGCGTCGCGGACGAGATCCCAGACCGGGATGCCGTTGATGTAGTCCGTGCCGAGGTTGCCCTGGGCTGCGTCGCGCATGAACAGCCATACCTGTTCGAGTACCGAGTCGTTGAGGTTCATCGCGACCCGCACTTGCGCGATCAGCTGGGGTGTGGCACGCGGGCCGAGCATCGCCCGCGCGGGCTCGCCGGGAGTCACGGCGGTCAGCAGGGCCAGCGCCGTCATCACCACAAGGACGGTCAGGAACGCGACGACCAGCCGCTTGAGCAGGTAGCGGCCCACCGGTCAGCCCGGATGCGTGTCGATGATCTCGCGGATGACGGCATTCGCCTCGAGGGCGCGCATCGGCGACCACAGTGAACAATGACCGTGGCCCTCCAGCAGGTGGAACTGGCCGGTCGGCGCAAGGTCGGCGACGCGCTGGCCGTACTGCGGTGGTGCCTGGACGTCCTCGGCGAACCCGACCACGTGCAGCGGCACCGAGCACCCCGGAAGCCGATCGGTGACGTCGAACGTGTCGCACGCGTCCCACTGGCCGATTAGCGACTTCTCGTTGTCACCCTCGAACTGCGAGTACGACGCCTTTAGCACCTCCCAGGTCTCCTCGTCGCCCAGTTCGTCGGCGGGGTGCAGCATGGCGGCGTAGTGACACACACCCATGAGTCCGGTCAGCGATCCCCCCTGCTTGCGGTAGTCGATCTCGGCGCGCATGTAATCGTGCACCCAGCCGGTGCTCTTACCGAGGGTGCCCATGGGGATCGCGAGCCGCACGAGGTCCGGCCTGTCCAGCACGAGCTGGGTTGCGGTCAGCGCTCCCATTGACTTACCGACGACGATCACCGGCGGCTCGCACACCTGCTCGATCAGGCTTGCAGCGTCGCGGGCGAAGTCCGCCATCGTCCACGGCAGCGCCTGGGTGCACTCGGTCTGGCCGACCCCGCGGTTGTGGTACACGGTGCTGCGAAAGTCGGGGAACGACGGCAGTTGGTACTGGATCCAGGTCCGCTCGGGGACACCGCCCCCGCCGCAGATCCAGACGATGTCGGGCCCCTCGCCGGACTGGGCGTAGTACGTCGTGGTGTCTTCGGTGGTGACGAATGGCATCGTGGTCTCCTCGGTTACCAGAACAGCTGCGGCGTGGTTGTCAAGAGCTCGTTGCCGCCCTCGTGGACGATGAAGACGTCCTCGAACCCGGCGGTGCCGACGCCGGGCTCGCTAATGAACGTCTCGGACGTGAAGATCTGGCCTTCGCGGAACGGCTCGTCGGAGTCGAACAGCGTGTCGGCTCGCTCGGGCTCGAACGGCTTGGCGGGGATCAGCGGGCCGAGCCAGAACGTTGACAGGCCGTGGCCGTAGATCCCCAGGTCGGTGCGGTCGGTGGTGGTGTCGATGATGGCCCCCACCTCGCGCGGCGTTCGGCCGGGCCGCACCTCTTCGGTGATTCGGTTGACGGTGGTGACCGCCTCCTCGACCAGCGCCCGTTGGGCGGGCGCCGGGTCGAGGCCGCACACCGACGTGCGGCCGGGATCGATCCAATAGCCCTCAAGCACGGGCCCGACCACCCAGGCGCGTACGAACTCACCAGGTGCTGCGGCTTACCGCGAGTAGCCGTACAACGGGTAGTCCCAGGCGGCGTGGTCACCTCGCGGGCCGGTGTGGCACCCGATCCGCTGGATCCCACCACCCGCGGCAATGATGATCTTGCCGGCCTCCGCGGCCGCATCACATTGCCGGTCACCGCGGATGAGCCCGTTCATGAATGCGGTCAGGGCACGCGACGAGACGTCGCCGATCTCGCGGTAGAGCTCCTGCTCGCGAGAGCTGGCGTTACTCTGGATGCGGTAGAGGAGATCCTCTTCGGGCACCCATTCAATCGCCGGCGAGCCGGCGATCAGCGGCCGATACATCTCGGCCGGCAGGAAGTCGTCGCCGACATAGGCGACCGGTCCCTCGACGCCCAGCTCGGTGAGATAGACCGCCAGCCCCGCCGCCAGGTTCTCGGGGTGGGAGACGATCCGCTCGACCGCCAGGTGCCTTCGCTCGATCGACTCGAACTCTGAGTAGTCGGCGCGCAGCACGTGTAACTCCGGCTGGTTTCCGGCGTGCAGCAGAAGTGCGGCGAACGCCTGTCCAACCCCGAAGCCGGACTGCTCCTGGCCGATGTTGTGCGAGGCGTAGTTGGCCAGGTACCACACGTTCCCGGCCCGGTCGTAGCTGCCGCCGGTGCGCTGCCAGACGACGGCTGTGTCATACCCCCGGCGGCGTAGCTCGGCATAGACCGCGGCCCATCGGGCCTCGTACTCATCCTTGGGGAAGTACACGCGCCGCTCCGATCTCTGGCAATTCAGGGCCGCGTGGAGTATGACATACTGCAAACTCGTTTGCACGATGCGAACCAGGGAGTGTGTGATGGAGGGAAGCGAAGTTCACGTTCCAGCCGCATCCGAGGTCCGGCCCGCAGGCATCGATCGCCGCCAGTTCGTGCTCCGCGGCGCCGCGCTTGGGGCGATGCTCACCGGCTCCTCCGGCTGGCTCGCCGCCTGCGGAGGCGGCACGTCGCTGACGTCTGGAGGGAAGGCCGGGGGTTCGATCACAGTCGGGGCCGACACGCCCACCGGCTTCGATCCCGCGTTCGCCCAGTATTACAGCGACCTGATGGTCGACGGCGCCGTGTACGAGGGACTGGTCACATACAAGCCGGGCACCTACGACGTCGTCAACCAGTTGGCCGAGACCTTTGAGCCGTCCGCCGACGGCACGCGCTTCCACTTCACGCTCAAGCGGGGCATCGAGTTCCAGGGCGGCTACGGCGAGCTGACCACCGATGACGTCAAGTTCTCGTTCGAGCGCACCGCCGGCATGACCACGCCCAAGGTGAACAGCGCGTATGTCGCCGACTGGGCGCCACAGCTGAAGGAGGTGGAGATCGCAGGGAAGTACGAAGGAACCATCGTGCTCAACCACGTCTTCGCCCCGCTGATGCACACGACGCTGCCGACGCTATCGGGTCTGATCATCTCGAAGAAGGCAGCGCTCGAGCGCGGCAAGCAGTTCGGCAGCCACCCGATCGGCTCGGGCCCCTACATGGCGCAGTCATTCACCCCGAACCGGTCGGTCGTGCTGACGAAGTTCGCGAAGTGGAGCGGCGCGTCGAAGTCCTACGTGCAGCCGTCGTACGACACGATCACCATCACTGCGAACGGCGACCCGACCTTCGTCGACGCAGGTCTCCAGAGCGGCGATCTCAACGTCGCTCTCATCGAGGGGTCGCAGTACAAGCGGCTGAGCGCCGACAACTCCCTGACCGTCGACAAGTTCACGTCGCTGAGCTACGACTGGATCGGCATGAACGTGACGAACCCGGCGCTCACGAACATCAACGTGCGCAAGGCGATCCGGCTCGCGATCGACGTACCGGCGATCATCGAGGTCGCGTACGACGGTGTCTCCCCGCGCGCCACCGCGGTGCTTCCGCCGACTATGAGCATCGGCTACTGGAAGGACGCGCCGGTATACGATCGTGACGTCCCCGCCGCCAAGGCGCTGATGAACAGCGCAGGCGTGTCGAACCTGGATCTCTCCCTGGTCGTCCCGAACAGCCCCAGCTACTTCAAGACGATCGCCGAGCTGGTGCAGGCCAACCTGGCGGACATCGGGATCAAGGTCTCGATCGACGTCCTGGACTCCGCGTCCTACTACGCCCCGAGTGCCGCAGCGCTGAAGAAGATGCAGCTGTTCGGCGGGGACTTCGCGTCGTTTCCCGACCCGTTCTGGTCGATGGAATGGTTCACCACTGCCCAGATCGGCCCCAACGGCTACAACTGGATGAGCTGGAGCAACAAGCAGTTCGACGAGCTCCAGAATCGGGCTGCGGCGGAGCTGGACGATGCAAAGCGCACCGAGCTCTACATCGAGATGCAGAAGATCTGGGACGAGGACGCAAACTCGGTGTGGCTCGCCTGGCCGGCCACGATATGGGCGGCGGACAAATCGGTGGCGATGAAGGTCCGGCCCGACGGGCTGCCGGTCATCCAGGCCTTCAAGAGCGTTTAGCGTCGTGGCCGGCGTCTCACAGCCCAGCGCGGTTGCTCCCATCCAGTCGCTCGACCGGGGCGCGCGCCTGCTCGAGGTGATCGCGCGCAGCCCCCAGCCGCTAACCGGCGTGGAGGCGGCCGACCGTGCGGAGATCAACCGCAGCACCGCGTGGCGTCTGCTGGCCACGCTCGAGCAACACCGGCTGGTCGAGCGAGACGAGACCGGCCGCTACCAGGTCGGCATCGGGGTGTTCGGGCTGGCCGCCGCGACCCGCTGGGGGGCCGTCGCCCGCCGTGCGCGGCCAATCCTCGAACGCCTTGGCAGCCAGGTCGACTCGACCGTCGCCGTGGCGGTGGTCGACGGCGGCGGGTACGAGATCATCGATCAGGTGGACAGCTCCCACACACTCTCGGTGCGCTGGGTCGGGGTGCGCCTGCCGCTCACCTGCACCTCGGTCGGCAAGCTGATCCTGGCTGCGATGGACGAGAATGAGCTCGAGCTGTTCCTGCGCCACCCGATCGCGCCGCGTACCCCGCTGACCCTCACCGATCCTGCCGACGTCCGTGCCGAGCTCGACGAGGTGCGGCGCACAGGCGTCGCGGTGTCGGTCGGCGACTACGAGATCGGCGTCAACGGCATCTCCGCCGCGGCCCGGGATCCACAGGGGCGCCCGGCCGCGTTCATCGCGGTCACCGGTCCGGATGTGCGCCTGACCACCGCCGGCCTACCCGCGGTGGCCCCGCTGGTGCTGGCCGCCGCGGACGAGCTCGAGGACGCCCTGGAGCTGAACCGATGACCATCGAACCACGAGGGGAATCACGATGCTGATCGACTGCGACGTCCACGTCGGCTACGACAGCCTGCTCGACCTGGCGCCATACCTCGACGGCCCCACCCGGGAACTCGTCGAGCACTCCGGGACGAACGGACTGGCCATGCCGAGCTACCCCTGGTACCACCCGTCGGGCTGGCTCCGTAAGGACGCCTACGACCCAGACCTAGTCGCCCAGGGCCGGCAGATCCCCGGCCAGAATCTCGACACGGTGCGTCGGTTACTGCTCGATCCCTACGACGTCACGTACGGGATCCTGACGGCTGACGAAGCAGCGGCGTTCTCGATCATCCCCAACGGGATCCTCGGCGCGAAACTCGCCACCGCATACAACGACTGGCTGCTCGAGCAATGGCTGCAGGAGGACGCGCGGCTGCGCGGGCTCATCGTCATCGCCGCTCAGCATCCCGAGGCCGCCGCCGCCGAAATTCGCCGGCGAGCTGCCGACGATCGGTTCGTGGGAGTATTTCTGCCGGGGGGAGCACGGATCCCATACGGCAACGTAATCTACGACCCCATCTGGCAGGCGGCCGCCGAGAACGGCCTGCCCGTTGCCGTCCACACCCACTTCGACGGGGTCGGCATCAGTCCGCCGGTGACCTCCGCCGGGCACCCGGATACCTACACCGAGTACCACGTTCTGTGCGGCTCAGGGATGTATGGGCACTTCACGTCGGTGCTTCTATCGGGTGTGTTCGAACGGTTCCCGGGCACAAGGCTGGTGATGATCGAGGGCGGCGTGGTGCCGTTCCTTGGCTATCTGTGGCGTCTCGACGTCGACTGGAAGGCGTGTCGCACCGAGGTGCCGTACTGCCGCCGGCCGCCGTCGGAATATGTCTGGGAGTCGGTCCGCTTCACCAGCCAGCCGCTTGAGACCCCCATCGAGGAGGACGCGCTCTGGCCCGTAATCAAGAACCTCCATCCAGAGCAGACGCTGATGTTCGCAAGCGACTATCCACACTGGGACTTCGACGAACCGACGCACACTCTCGGGCTGCTGCCGGAGGAGGTGCGTGACGCGGTGGCGTTCGAGAACGCGGCCAAGCTGTTCCGTCTCTCCGCGCAGGTCACGGCATGACCGCCAATGAGCGCGAGGTGCGCATCGCCGCTACCGAGTTGCCTGCACCGGGTGAAATCCGGATGGTCGAGATCCGTCACCATCGCATCGGCGTGATGCGCGTCGGTGAGGAGTTCCACGCCCTCGCCAACCGCTGCCCGCACCGCGGGGCGCCGCTCTGCTCGGCTGGTGAGGTGGTCACCGACATACGGGTGACCGGGGACGGCGCCCTGGAGCTGGGGGAGGAGGGTGCGCTGATCCGCTGCCCCTGGCACAAGTGGGACTTCGAGATCGCAACCGGCGTCTGTCCCGTCGACGGTCAGATGCGCGTCCGCCGGTATGGCGTCCGGCGTGACGGCGATGGCGTGATCGTGTCGCTGGACTCGCCAAGGCGCGCAGGAGCGAGCTCATGACTGTGCTGCCAGATCCTCGGAGCGAGACCGACATCGTCGCGGCCGACGGGCGCACGATCGCCGTTGCCTGCTGGGGCCTGGCGGGCGGTACACCTGTGGTCGCCCACCACGGCACTCCCGGCTGCCGGCTCGATCTCCCCGGCTCGGTGCCGATGCTGGAGGAACTCGGAGTCGACCTGATCATGTTCGACCGCGCCGGTTACGGCCGCTCGGATCGGCTCGTCGGTCGGGCCGTGGCCGCCGCGGCGGCAGACGCGGCGGCGGTCGCCGATGCGCTTGGCATCGACCGGTTCGGCGTGTACGGCGTGTCCGGCGGCGGGCCGCACTCGCTGGCTTGTGCTGGGCTGCTCGGTGACCGGGTCACGCGCGCCGCGTGTGTGGTCGGCGTGGGGCCGTTCGCGGCTACTGATCTCGACTTCTACGAGGGTCTGAACGAGCTCAGCGTGGTCGAGTTCGAGATTGCCCTGCGAGGCCGCAGCGCGATGGAGGAGTACGTCGACTCGTTCGTCGCTCAGACTCGGGCCGTGGGCACGGCTGTCATGGACGAGTGGGGGGCGGAGCTACCGGAGCCCGACCGCGAGGCCTACTACGGCACCCCGGAAGCGCGGGCGCTGCTCGAGCGTGCGCTGGCGGAGTCGCTGGTGGTCTCGGGCGCTGGGTGGGTCGACGACGACCTCGCCTTCGTCGCACCGTGGGGCTTCGAGCTGGAGCAGATCGCGACGCCGGTGGCCGTATGGGCCGGCGAGCTCGACCGGCTCGTGCCGATCGAGCATGCCCGCTACTTGGCATCCCGGATCCCAGGCGCCGAACTACACACTGTGCCCGACCGCGGCCACGCGCTCGATGACGGCCCGATCTTGGAGTGGCTAGCCGCCGGATGACCGTCGGGCGAACCTGGACTGAACCGTCTGGGCGGCGCAGCGCGACTCGTCGGCTCCGCGTGCGCCGCCGCCCGGCGCAACAGGGCTGAGGGCAACCGTGGCGGGAGGAATCCAAACGCGGGTTCGATTCCCGCCGCCTCCACTGTTCGGCCCAACCATGCCGGTCGGGACTGCGAAAACGGTAGGAACTTTTCGCGGTCGCTGGTTCAGTCCTCGTCCCGTTCGCGGCGCTGCTCGTCGAAAGTGCGGAGCGCCTCGGCCAGGTCGGTGATCTAGCAGCAACTCGTCGATCGACGCGCGCAGCCACATCCCTCGATCGGCAATACCCCGGCGCGTGCCGGCCTTCGTCAGGATCCGCAGCGCGTGCGCCTGATGTCGAAGTCGCCGAGCTGGATGCCGTGCAGTACGCCCTTCCGCAAGCCGAGCTCGAACACGAGACGCAGCGCGATCTGGAAGTTGAGGCGACCGTTGGAAGAAGAACGAGTGGGGCGCCGCCGCCGAGACGATGCGTGACTACGAGCGCACCTTGGCATGGCTGAGCTTGGATCATGCTGGCCTCGAGTTCGCCGATTTTGAGCCGCCGATGGGCACTGAATGCGTCCGCAAGTTCCTCGGTCATCGCTGGAATGAGCGGACGCCACGGACCCGCGCGAAGAACCTTTCGATCCTGCGCGACCTTTTCCGTTGGGCGGTGCGTGAAGGCAGGTTGCATGGTGATCCGACGCTTGCGATCCAACGGCCGCGGTGGCGCCAGCGGGAACGCCACGTCTTCAAGCCGACGAGCGAGCAGCAGATCCTTGATGCCGAGCCGTCCGCGCCGCCATGAAGGATCGTGCCTATCGCGCGACCCCGAGTCGGGCTCGAAGCCGCGCGTTACTGACACTGAGTACTTTCGGGGGCGTACCTTTGGGTCTGGTGCAGTGTCAAACCAAGTGACACACTCACACCGTGCCGCTTCGCTCCTTCTGGAAGGTGTTAATAGTCGGCGCCTGCATCCTGCTCGGCCTGCGCGCGTCGCCGGGCACAGCTCGTGCTGAGGATGCCCGGCCGAACGTCGTCGTGATCCTGACCGACGACATGAGTCGGTGGGATCTCGCGCACATGCCCAACGTCCAGCAACTGCTCCAGGCGCAAGGCGTGACCTACCCGGATTACGTGACGCCGAACCCGCTGTGCGCCCCCAGTCGCGCCGCGCTTCTGACCGGGCTGGCCTCGCCGCACAGCAACGTGTGGGCGAACAACGGCATCCACGGCGGGTACACAGCGTTCACGCCGTTCCTCGACGATGACCTGCCGGTCTGGCTTCACCAGGCCGGGTACGAGACGTCGATCGACGGGAAGTTCGAGAACGGGTTCGTTTCGACCGACCCGGTGCCGGCGGGATGGGACGACAGCCACATCCTGCTCTTGGCCGACACCAAGAGCGGCGACGGCGAATCCAGCAAGGGCGGCTACTTCAACTACGCCACGATGGACGACGGCGCCGTCGATCAACACAAGGCCGCGGAGGCTGACTACTCGACCACCGTGCTCGGTGGAGATGCTGTCAGTTTCATCCAGCAAGCAGACCCCGACCGGCCGGTGTTCGTGTACTTCACGCCGCACGCTCCCCACCTCCCAGTGACGCCCGCGCCGCAATACGTCCACGCCGCGGCGTGCAAACGGTTGAAGTCGCCGCGGACGCCTGACTACTACCAGATCGGCAGTGACGCGCCGAGCTGGGAGCAGCTGCTCGCGCCACCGATGCCCGGGCATGAGGATGGGCTGATGGTTAAGCGGTGCGAGACGCTGCTCAGCGTCGACGACGAGGTCGGTGCGATCGTCCAAACACTGCGAGACACGGGCCGGCTAGCTGACACGCTGATCGTGTTCACCAGCGACAACGGGTACAGCCTCGGTCAGCATGACTGGGAAGGGAAGCTGACGCCGTATCCAGAGTCGGATACGTTGCCGCTGGTTGTCAGGTGGGATGCTCGCCCGTTCCTCGCCGCTGGGTCGTCGAGCAGCCAACTGGTGGAGACGATGGATCTACCGGTCGCGATCGCCGATGCCGCGGGCGCCGCGACGCCGGCGAGCGACGGCGAAGATTTCCTGTTCGGGCCGCCGCGGACTAGTGCGCCGATCGAGCATGCGTTGCAGAAGGAGAAGGTGGTGCCGGACTACTGCGGCATCATCGAGGACGGCATGCGCTATGCGCTCTACCAGGACGGCAGCCAAGACTTGTACGACCTCACAGCCGACCCGTACGAGCTCGACAACCTCGCCAACTCCGAGCCGTACACCGCCGCCCAACTGCGCACCGACGCGCTCACAGCCTGTACGCCGCGGCCGCCCGGCTGGCCGCGACGGCTCGGCTAGAACGACGAAACCGCCCCCAACCGTAGGTATACGCGAGCCGTCCGAGGGCTAGCGCGCGCCCGGGAACGAGCTATGCACGGTCGTTGCCGGCACGCAGGGAATGGATCCTGCTCTGCAGGGTCTGGAACGCGGTTGTCTGCTCGGTCTCGGTCATGCCGGTCAGCATTCTGACCTCCACGGAGCGTGTCTCCGCACCGATCGACGGCCCCTTCGGTCGGACATTCACCTTCGCTGACCCCGACGGCTACCAGGTCACTCTCCTACGACCGCGCCTAAGAGCCAGACTCGGGGCGGGCCGCCACATCCCACTTGGGACGGAGCGGCCCGTCGCCGCTCTACGACGTGGTCGCGGAGGTCAGCATCCCGTGGAACTGGCAGGTGCCGGTGCCGGTGTCGTAGAACCAGGTCACGGTGCCCGTCACCACGCTTCCGAGTGAGTCGTTCCAGACGAAGGAGCCCGTGGAGCCCGTAGTGCTCGCCGCCTGCTTCTGGGCGTCGGCGCCCAGGGTGAACCCGATGTCGGCCGACGTTGAGGCGTTGACCGCGCCTTCGAAGAAGTTGAAGTTCCCAACGCTGTTCGAGAGGTTGATCACCTCGAAATCGCCGGTCTGTTTGGTGGGATTGCATGTCAGCTCGACCTGGAGCGAGCCGGCTGCGGCGAACACCGTTTGGGTAGGAGCGACAGAGCCGTAGCTGAACGCCGTGTTCG
>Ga0265327_10001047_pt1 | contig 38695 bp, 44 predicted proteins | sample 41621metaG_FD_202089 | JGI IMG/M metagenome (GOLD analysis project Ga0265327, IMG submission 202089) | Rhizosphere microbial communities from Carex aquatilis grown in University of Washington, Seatle, WA, United States - 4-16-21 metaG | ecosystem: Host-associated > Plants > Roots > Rhizosphere...
CCGCCGTCATGTAGTGTCCCAATTTGAATACGGAGCGCCGGTCTGCGACCCGCAGCGGCTGGATGAATCTACGAAACTGGTTTGAGAAGGCGGAATTAGGGCGAATTTCTTAGAAAGAGGCGGAAATACAGGCACTTACAGAGACGAACTGACAGAAACGACGGTTTGAGAGGTTTTGACCCGAAACCGCCATATTTGAATAGCTTTGAGAGGTTTTTCACGGGTCAGGAGAAGAGGTTTAATTGGGCCTTAACGGGGGTTTTAGGAGCCGTTTTTTTAGGCTTCAGGCTGGTCAAAATCTGACGGGCCGAGGCGAGCTCGCGAACGGGATCAGGCGCGGCCTGCCGGGACTGGCCAGCGACCATCAATGTATGCTCCACCAGGTTGCGGACGGCCTTCGCGGAATCGTAATATTTTTCACCGTGAATTTTCCAGTGGGATTGGATGACTTGACGCAGGTAAGCGGGCCGATATTTGACCTTGGATTCCATGTGCGCGGCGGCGTTCATGAAGACCTTCATGAAGATCTCGCGGTAGGCGTCGCCGTGGATGGTGACGGCGCGGGAATTGAGCCAGCTCGCCGGCCAGAGAACGACCCACGAGAGCAGCTTGCTGCGATCCTGGGCGAAGCAGCGGTCATCGCCGGGTTCGGTGTAGAATTTCGTCCGCAAAAACGATAGGCACGAGTCGGTCAATTCCTTCGGCGTCGGCTGCTTGGAGCGGTTGTAATTCTTCGGGCGCATGACGGTCAATCAGTCACTTGAACATTTCGGTTTTCTTCATCAATCGAAACGCTGACCGATTCGGGAAAGTTGCCCGTATCGATAAAAAATATCGGGTCGGAATCCTTCACTCCGGCGGCCTCGACTGCTTCTTTAAATTCTTTCCAAGTCATATCTCAAAAATGTTGTTCATCACCGCCAAAAATCCTAGCAAAAACTGCGGTCAAAACGGGTTTACGGTTTCCGAGCTGACGCCGGAGCCAAGCTCGCAGTCGGCGTCCGTGGCGGGATCCAGTTCGGGATCAAAGTCGGCCATGTTTTCCACGACCGGCAAGGGCGGCAGGATCGGGGCTTTGCCGCGGGCGCGGAGATCGTCGCAATATTTGCAATTACACTGGACGGCGGCGGTCCATTTCATCTCGTGGATCGTCAGCGGTTCGCTGCCCTGCAGATGAGTGTAAGGCGGCACAATGATGTTGGTGTTGCGCTTGTCGTTCACGACCTGCTGCAACCGCATCATGAGGCGCTGGAGGTCGCTCGGTCCTTCGTGGCCGCCGGCCTTGATGGCCGGTTCATCGGTCAGATCCTTAATCGAGACGCCCGGCCGGCCGTGGTTGAACATATCGTCCACGATTGAGGCCATGAAACGCTTCGGCTGGGATTCGTAGAGCGCCAGGCATTTTAATGCGCTGCGGATCACATCGCGCTTGCGGCGGGCCTCCCCGATCTGAGGCTTGCCGACTTCATTGGTCGATTTCAGGTTGTCCGCGAGCATGCCGAGGCACGCCTTGACGCGATCCACGTCGGCTTTGTTGTCCAGGTCATTGGCGGACTCCAGCAAGCGGGACGGCTGACGGTCGGAAGTGATGGCTTCGAGCAGGGTGAGCTGGGTGGGATTATCCAGGCTGACGGCCCAGGCGCAGACGCGGAGGCGGAGATTGCGATCGCCCGTCTTCCAATCTTGGGCCCGGCACGCGGCCGGCCACCAACGAGCCTGCAGAGAAATGCGTTGGGGTTCGGTCATAAATCAGGAATCTGTTTTTTTAAGAGGTAAACCACTTTTCCGAGCGCGATCATTGCCTCATGGTAAACTTTTTGTTTCCGGCATCCAAAATGGTCCCCAATTTCCTTATATGACATGCAGCCAGGGATTTTACGTGAGACATGTTCCCCCAGCCGGTGATAAACCTGCCATGACGGTCTGCGTTTCATAATTTTACAAACACCACGCGCCGGTTCACCCGGCGCAATTTTAGATGGCGGTATTTCCCGCGCGAGATCCGGTTCGCCACCGCCGACCTGGTCAGTCCGATACGTTCCGCTTCCGCCGTGATGAAATCCTTCATGGCGACCTCGCCCGGCAGGATCGGCGGGGTTTTGGGAATCTCCACGGCGGCGCAGACAAAAATCACTCGGCAGTTCACCCGGCGGAGTTCGAGCTGGTACCGGCCATGATAAACGCGGTGCAGAATATTTCGGACCGAGCAGCCCAGCCGCGCCGCCTCATCGAGGCAGAATTCCTTGAAAAGAATTGGCGGATTAAACTTCATCTCGTATTTATTCGCTCGTAGATTTTGGTGTGCCGGCAGACGACGCATTCGATGAGGCGCTGTTCTTGCATCTGTTCGAGGCAATCCGTGACCTGGTATTTATTTGGCACCAGGAGCGGCCAGCGGCGCTGTAGCGCAATGTCGATCTGGACGGCCGAGAAACGTCCCCGCCAGCCAAACACAATCCGGCGCACCGCGCCATCAACCCCGCCATAACGAAAGACGAGGACGGCAATCGCAGCAGTGCGCCGGTCAGGCGCACGGCTGATAGATTGACGGGGCATGCATTCATTCAATCATGTTCCCTTCGTCCATAGTTTGAAGTGCAGTTCGATCATCGCCAGCGAAGCCAAATATTCCTGACTGTGAACATTGTCCGAATGCTTCTTATTCAGCGCGGCTTTGAACTCATCCACGGTGCCAAAGAAGCATCCCCGCTGCAGGCGAATGCCTTTATCAGTTCTGAACGCTAACAATTCCGCAGCATCACTCCCGATCGGCCCGAAGTAAAAAAATGGACGGGGGCCGTCATCAACCAGTGATCCGTCTTTTAATTTTGCGCCACGGAGGTAAGCGCCACTGAGGTCAGCGCCACTGAGGTCAGCGCCACTGAGGTAAGCGCCACTGAGGTCAGCGCCACTGAGGTAAGCGCCACTGAGGTCAGCGCCACGGAGGTCAGCGCCACTGAGGTCAGCGCCACTGAGGTAAGCGCCACTGAGGTAAGCGCCACTGAGGTCAGCGCCACTGAGGTAAGCGCCACGGAGGTAAGCGCCACTGAGGTAAGCGCCACTGAGGTCAGCGCCACTGAGGTAAGCGCCACTGAGGTCAGCGCCACGGAGGTCAGCGCCACTGAGGTCAGCGCCACTGAGGTAAGCGCCACGGAGGGAGACTTTCTTTTCAACGGCAGCGGCCACCGTCAACTTAATGGAATTTTCCTTGTCTGAATGTTCAAATAGGACCGAGCCGGTGAACCGGCATTTGATTTCAATTTTCATGATTTTACCTTTTTGTTTGTAGCTGGCTGCAGTTCCGCGGTCCATATGCCTTTGGCCATAGGGTCCAGCTTGATGCGGGTTTCAATTTCGTCCGGGTCGGCCTGCGGCTCGACGGTCTTGATGAAGGCTTTGGCCGCGCAGCGCAGCGCACCGAATTCTGCCTGGGACGTGCAACTGGCCGAGACGCCCACCGGCTGTTTATCCCACCGCTTTGCGCCGCCGGGGAAATAGGCGCGGAACACTTTCGTGTCCGCGCCTTTATCTGGGGATTGTTTGATGATGACGGTATTCATAAATCAAGCCTCCATCGAGCCCATCGGCCGCCGCAAATCCTCCAACGCACAAAGCAGGGAGAACACGGTCGCCGCCAGCAGGGTTTTGATTTTTTCGATCATGGTTTTCCTATTGGGTTTTTCCGAAGTTTTCCAGCTTGCGGAATTGATTTGCGCCCGAAGGCTCAATCCATTTCTTGCTCATCCAGATGCCCAGCCATTGGCCGATATTGGAGTCAGTGCGCGCCTTCAGGTCCAACTGGCTGAAGGTGGCGGACAGGCTTTCTCCAATCTTCAACGCCTCGGCTGAGAGCGGGCCAGCCTTGGCGTTGGCGGTCTTTTCCTGTTCCGTCTGCTCGAAGATATCCGGCAACGGCTTGCCGTAGAGTGCGCAGATTTTTTCCACGCGCACCCGGTGCAGCTTCATCATGCGCAGATACGCCGTGGATGAATTGACGACGATCTGCGACTGCGTTTTGCCGTCCACGAAGGCCGCCAGATGATGCAGCGTGGTTTGCCTCAGGACCGTGGCCGATTCCCTGGAATCACCGCTCAACAGCCAGTTGCGCAGGTGCAATAGCGGGTTTTCACGGGTCAAATTTTCGCCGGTGATAAGGCGCTCCAGCGCGGTCATCGTCTTGTCGCTCCAGACAGCCTTGCCCATCATCAGGCACGCCGCCACGGTGGCGTTCTCAATGCCGGATTTCTTGGCGTCCGGTGCCTGGCTGATCCACCAGTCCAGTTCGGCTTTGTAGATGGCCGCCACGGCGAGGATCGTGTCGGTGGTGGATTTGGCGATCCGGTCCACGCCCACTACCACGGCCGCCAGCGCGTTGCAGGCGCGGACCACGCGCGCCGCATCGCGCGGGGCAAAGCCGTGCTGCAGGTGAAGCTGGTCCGCCAGCGAGCGGTTTGCGCCCATGTTCACCACGTCCATCGTTTTCTTTTTGCCCTGCGCCACCGGCCAGCCGGTGGATACCAGCAGCAAAACCGATACCTTGCTCTGCACCACGCCGAGGAGACGATGCTGGCCGTCCGTGAGATTGCCGTCGGCATCAAAGGCGATACCTTCGTGCGTACAGAGCCACGCGCCGTTTTTCATGTCCATCGTGTAGCCTTCCAGCATCCGCGCCTTGAGCTTACGGTTTTTCAAGTTGCATTTTAGCCAGTCTGCCGCAAGTTCCGGCGTGACCTGGACGAAGTGGAATTTCACAGCCGCGAACGGCGTGTCTTTGATATTGGCAACCGGCATTCTCACGATTGCACCTCCGTGTCGGTGAGGTTGGGTTCCACGTAGAATGACTCATCCTGGACAACCTTGACGCCGATGGGCGCGAGGACTTTGGCTTCCACGGCGGCCTTGTCGGTGGCGCCGGCGTAGAACGTGATGATGGCTTCCTTGTCCACGGCGAGAGTGTTGCGGGTGAAGTTGAAGGCCCGGACCGTGATCTCTTCCAGGACCCGATCCCACGTCCAGCGCGAGAGCAGCTTGAGCTTCGGCGTGCCGGTGCGGAAGCCGAGCGTGCCGGCGGCGAAGTCCAGCGACTTGCGTTTGCCGAACTCGGCGGGGTTGGCCTCGGCCCACGCGCGCAGCGCATCGGACTTGGTCTTGATGTCCGCATCGCACGCGGCGATGTTGGCGGCGTATTTTTCCTCGACGGCCAGCTTCTCGGCGTCCAGCCGGGCGATGAACTTGCGGCGATTGTTGGCGGTGAGTGCCAGCTCATTCATCTCGGCCTCGGCGGCGGTGCGGTTGGCGATCAGCGGGGTTTGAATTTTGATTCGGTTCTTCGACATATTTGGTTTGATTGATGGGTTGATGGTTAGCGGGTTAAGAACTGGTAGAGGGTGACGGCGGAAAGGACGGCTACCGCGCCGAGCGCGAAGTTCACGACGTAGTTCAGGCGCTGGAGCCAGAGCGCGCGATCGCGCGCGGCCAGCCAGGCGGTGACTTCGGTCGGCGTCATGTTGTCGTGGTCCAGATCCCGGAGCGGGACGATCGGCAGATGGCGGATGACGGGGGTCATACGGACTCCTGCATTTCATTCATGATGGCCGTCCGCAGGGACTGGCGTTCGCGGTGGTGGGTGATCTTCTTCCACGCCTTGGAGAAGCGGGTCAGGGTGGACTCTTTGCACAGCCGGTCCGGGCTGATGTTAGCCATGCCGACGTTCGGCATCGGTCGGGTTGTTCGGTAGGTTTTTCCCATAATTAAGTCGCTTTAATTTGGTGGTTAATGGTTGGTCAAAGGGTCATTACAATTTGAAGGCCGGGCGTGGCCGGTTTGAGTTCTGCGTCGGCCAGGCGGATGTTGTTCGCGTTGGCCCAGGTGACGGCGGCGGCGCGGGAGTAGAGGCGATACACGCTCACCCACGAGCCTTTGCGTCCGGGATTCTCATTCTTGATTCGGCCGCCGAAGATGCCGCGCGCTTCATCGGAGAGATTCATCGGCACGGCTTCGATGATTTCCAGGGCGCGCAGGGCGTTCCACGCATTGCTGGCCACGCCCTGGCGATGTTCCTTGTCCACGATGTCCTCCGGCACATCGCCGGCGGATACATACGCCTGCACCAAGGCCCGGCGCACGATGTGGGCCATCACGCGCACGAGCAGCTCGTGCTTGTACTGCGAAACGGCGCGCTCGGCGTCGGAGATTTGGGCGGGCAGGGTAAGCATGGGAATTATCGGCGATAGACGCCGCTACGAGGTTGTGTTTCTGTCACGACGTGGTCGGTGTCTTCGCCACACAAATCGCAGGGCCATTTATAAATCCCCGTATCGCACTGCATGTTCGTAATCTTGCGTCCATGGCATTGCTTGCACCGAACGCGCACTTCACGAAATGCGTTCACTCCGTATGAATTTCCATTGGTGGCCATAACGCAGTTATTAAAATTTCTGGCCTTCGAGTTCTTTCAAGCCGGCGTGGGCGGCTAGGACGTGCTGCCAGGTGATCTTCTGTTTGCGCTGGGCGGCCAGCTTGGCGCCCATGCGCAGGAGGGTGAGCCACATGCCGAGCGCCTCGTCTTCGAGCAGATGCTTTTCCAACTCGCGCGCCGGGCCGGTGGCGGGCGCGAGATCGTAGGCGGCGGCGAAGGTGTTGAGATCGGCCTGCGTGGGGACATTGGGCAGCTGCAGCGCGCACAGGCGGCGGCGCTTGATCTGGCGCAGGATTTTGTAGAGCGCGCCGGCCTCCATCGCATCGCGGAAAACATTCGTGGCGCAGATCACCACGCCGCACTGACGCTCGTCGAAAATCTCCCGGATGAAATCAATGGACTGAATGGCGCTGGTGGAGTGGGATTCCTTGATGCAGGCGTGGGCCTCGTCCACGATCAGCAGCATCCGATCATCGAAGGCGTTCTTGATGCGCTCGCGGAGGCGGACGTTGGAGAGGTTCTCGCCGATGCGCAGCGGGCGGGCCAGTTCCTTCAGGAAGTTGCACATGGCGCCGCCGGTGGGCATGCGCACATAGACAGTGCTGCCGTGGTTGTGCGCGTCGCGGTAGGCTTTCAGCGCCTCGGTCTTGCCGATCTGCTGGTCGCCGAAGATGAAGGCGATCTTCTGAAACTCCAGGGCGGCGCCGCACACGTTCCAGATGCGGTCGGTCAGAGCGGTGGGAACGAAAGACAGCTTGCGGCCCTGGGACCGTTTATCCTGGAGTTCAAAGAAGCTGTTGATCCCCTTGACGACGTTGTCGAGCTTGCCCTCGTATTTGCCCCGGAACAGCTGGCTCACGACCGCCCCGGTGTAGCCGATGATCTTGGCCGTCTCGTCAATGGTCAGGCCGTGCTCGATGTAATGCGCGTGCAGCCGGCGGATGGCGCTGCGCTGTTCATCCGGCAGATCGGCGGTGGCGCGGTTGACGATGTCGCCGGGGATCCGGAGGGTCATGTTTTGCTGCGGAGAGGTTTCCGTCAGTTGATTGTTGTCGCTCATTTGTCCTTCAGGTTTTGGGTTTAGGTTCGTTGCCCGATCGCCCCGAGCAGGTCATCGCCGGCATTGGAGCTTTCGGAAATGGGGTTGGTATCATTTGATACCGTGGCCAGGATGTCGGCGGCGGCGTCGGGGCCTTCGGTGCGGACGCGCTGGGCGGATTCCCGCTCGGTCGGCGTGACCGGGCTGCGCCGGTTCAGCACCTCGGAATTGCTCTGCGCATCGGCGATGCGCTGGCGGGTGATCTCCGCGCCGCGGGCGGCGAGCGGGGCGAGCAGCTCCTTCTCGATCTTGGCGGCCCGGCCCATCTGCGCGTGCAGGCCGGCCACGTCGTCGCGGCGGACTTTCTGCCAGGCATCGAGCACGCCCAGCCACGCGCCGCGCGCGTCGAAATAATGCGCGGTCTGCGGCGAGAAGGGATTCACCACAACTTCGTAGCGCTCGCCGACGGGCAGATGATGGGCGAGGAATTTGAGCGGCGCCGGGGAAATGTTCTCGTCGAGAAATTCAATCACGCGATCGTCGCCGACTTTCACTTCGCGGCCGGTCTTGGTGTGCAGCAGGGTGGCGATTTGTTCCGGGCGGAATTTCACCAGGCTGCGCGCGCCGCTGTCGAAGACTTCGCGCGGGGACAATTTGCGGGCGAGCGGCGAGGCGGCGGCGAGCACGGCGTTGCGGCGCAGCTCCTCCAGCTCCATCACGGCCGCCCCGGTGAGCAGGCCCACGCCGGGCACTTCGTAGTCCACCGTGGTCAATCCCGCTTCCTCCCAACCTTCCAGCTCGTGATCGGTGCGGCGGTTGATGCGCTCCATGATTTCCTCCACCAGCCACTTCGCCTGGTTCACTTCCAGGAAGGGCAGCTTGAGCAGAGCGGCGCGTTCCGCCGGCAGCGCGAGCATGGCCTTGATCAGCCCGTCGGCATGGCGCTCGCGGCCGTGCAGCTCCTCGGGCAGGTTCACGCGCGAGTTGCTGCCGGTCTGGCCGGAGAACTGGAGCAGGTTGGCCGTCTCGTTGTGAATTAGATTGCCGAGCGATTCCAGCGAAGCCTTGAGACGGAAATTGCCCTTGGAGCGGCCGGCGTATTGCCCGGCGAAAGCGCTCGCGCCCTCGATGCCGCTGCGGCTCACGGTCAACTTGCCGCCGGTCAGGTCGAATAAAACTTTTTCAATCGTCTCATTGAGCGCGGCCGTGCCGTGTTCCACGAGGAAAGTGCAGCCGTCGGCGCGATAGCCGAACGTGCCGAGGACGTGCGCGACCAGGAAAAGCATCTCGTCTTCCTTCAGGCCGACGCTCTTGCCGGTGGCCTCGTCTTCCAGGCGTGGCTTGACGCCGCGGGCGAACTGGCACCCGGAGAAAATATCGTGCGCGTGCAGCTGCAGCAGGCGCATGGCCCGGCGCTGGCCAGCGGCCACGACCTTAAAATCGTGCCACATATCGTCGAAGGTGATGAACTGGCCGACGTTCAGGCCCAGCCGGGTGGTGAAGACCAGCGGCCGGAAATCCGCCGCGGCGCTGCGCCCGATGCGCGCGGCCACGAGCTCGAATTTCGTCGGCTTGTGCCGGATCAGGTTGTCATAGGTGCAGCCGAACGGCAGCGAGTGGCGCGGGAGGAAGTTGTCCAGGCCGGGGATCTGATCGCCGCGCAGCCAGCGCCGGCGCAATTCGCGGAAGGCGGGCCGGCACTTACGGCCGTTCTGTTCGCACAGTTTTTTCCAGTAGTCCAGGAACTCCGCATCCAGTCCGCGCCCGGCGGGGACCTTGGAGCGGTTCACCAGCGTCCGCCAGTCGTTCGTCTTGCGCCATACGTCATATTTGCGGCGGGCGGTCTGGACGGAGACGCCGAGGCGGCGCGCGGCCGCAGCCAGGCTCTGCTCGATCGGGCGGGCGATGCCCTGCAGTTCCCCCAGCCATCGCGCCACGTCGGAGCGGACATCGGACGGGAGTTGGAGATATTCGGCGAGCTGAGTTTGGGGGATGAGCGAGGTCATATCATTTGCGGGTGAATAGTTCGGCGATGAAGGCGGGCTGACGGTTGTTTTTCGGCATCCTTAACCAGTCGTTAATGGCCGCTGTGGTCTTCATTAAAACGCCCCGGAAAATCTCGCAGTCCTGATCTGTGTGAACGGTGAACCGCCCGCCGAGCAATTCCACATCCTTGATGATGCGGTTCATGATGTCGGCCACCAGGATCCGCTCCGCCTCGGCCTGCTCGCTGAGCGATAGCTTGCGCTTGCCCTTGCCGTGGGCTTCGTGGTTGCCGGGGGCGAGCTTGGCCAGGCCGAGCTTGCGGAAGAAATCCGTCTGCGTGAGACCGTCGGTGACTTTGGCCAGCGAGCTGGAGAGCATCTGCGTGTCGCTCTCGCTCCAGGCGCTCGGCGGCGTGGCCAGCAATGCGCGGAACCGGTCACCCAAACCGAGCTTCTTAAAGTCCGATTTCACACCCTTCGCCATGTTCATCCGCTGGCGGGCCGTCTCGTCGGACATCGTGAAGGTCTCTTCGAGATAATCCTCCCAATTCAACCTCTCCAAATCTTTTGGGGAGGTTAAATCGGTTCGGCGTCCGGGCTGTAATCCGTATTGATCACGGACTTCGATCAGGGCGAAGCCGCACATGACCTGTGAGGCGACCGAGCCGCGGGCGAATTGCGCGGCGAGATTATCCCAAAACCGCACGGCGTCTTTGGCGTCCGTGGGGATGGCTTGCTGTGGTTGGTATTTGGTGACGTTCATATTTAAGAAAGTTTTTGCGACGAAGTGCTCATCCGCGTGCGTCTGAATGCCTCCTCGCCAATCGGCGATTTGTGGGAGGTGATGCGCTGTGTGGGGGTCGGAGTTTCCTTCGTCGCAAATTTAGTGGCGCTGAGGTGGCGGCGTTTCAGGAACGCGGCGAGGTCGGCGCGGGCGTATTGGTTGCGGCCGCTGTTCAGGCTGCCGGCCAGCTCGTCATGGAGATCAATGCGCGTGCGCGGGCGGATCTGGAAGAGCTGATCCACTTCGCCGGCATGGAAGAACCGGCGCGCGGGCGGCAGGATGGTGTTGATCACGCCGGAGAGTTCATAGGCGGCCAGCTTGGTGTCATTGCTGCGCGCCTGGACTTCCAGCATCCAGAACCGGAGATCGCGGCGCTTGCCCTGGGGATCGTTGGCGAGATTGAACACCCATTCAAAGCCCGCCTCGAGGAGAGTGCCGCCATCCACCAGGTCAAACAGCTTGGCCGCGCTCCAGCCCAGTTGTGCGGCAGCCACATCTATCTTGACGAGTTGGGCGTTCATATATATTAGCGGCAGAGGTTGGGCGTGGGGATGCGGACGGGATGGGTGGCCGCGCCCCAGCGCGGGGTTTGTTTGCCGACGGCCGCGGCGTTCAGACGGCTGAACTTCCGGCCGATGGCGGCGTTCACCTGGGCGAGGTCCGACACCGTGAGATCGGGATCCGCATCGGCGAGCTGGCGCAGGCCGCGCAGCGCGGTGGCATCCGCGGCGTCGTGGATATGGACGAAGTAATCGAGCTTGGTCATGACTTGCCTCCTTTGCCGGCGGGTTTAGACTTGGGGGATGATCCCGAAAATTGAGCCGATAAATTACTGGGCGAAGCTGGAAGGCGGTCCGTGTGATGGTGTGGTTTTTCCCATCCATAAACCACTGCCGACCATTTGTTTTTCCGCCTGCCCGCGCAAGGTGAACCTGGCGGTAATTTCCCCGCCGCAGGCGTTGCTGCCGCGACCGGCGGTTTACCACCTGATCGGGATGGGGCCGATGCTGCTTTATCGCTTTGATCCGCAGGGAGAGATCCCAAAAAAATCCGGATGATCTCTTTTCCCTCCTCCACAAATACGGCTTCTAAAATCTGCAGGTCGCCACGGATCAGCTTCTGGGCCGCTTCGACCATTCCCCTCCGCCGCAGCGTCCGCAGAAAATTACGCCGTATCCTTTTGTATTCGAGCTTGGTCACAGGGCACCTCCGGTGGCGAGGTTGACGACGCGCGTGGCGTAATCACGATCGTCGTGGCTGGGCCGGCTGACGCGGTTCGGGCAATGCCAGAGGAGGCTGTATTCGGCGGCGGTCGGCCAGCGGTGGGTATGCTGGCGGAAATGGGTGGCGCGCTTCGTCAGCTCGGTGATGACGACGGGGCGGACGGCGTTGGGATTGGACCAGTCGCGTCCGGGGTAAACCTTGCGGACATAGCTCATCAACTGCCAGCGCGAAAGCTCGCCACGGGTGCCGACGACTCGGTCGTCGTTTCCGGTCTCAACCAAAGACAGCGCCGCGACGATGGATAAAAGGTTGGTGATCATTTAGAACCCTGTGTGAAGTTCAGCGGCAATTCAGATTGCAAGCGCTGCGCACTCTTCAGCGCATGGATGTGTTCGCAGATGTTTTTCCATGCCGGGTGCTGGGGCTTGAGCAGCGAGCGTTGCGCCTCCAGCAAGGTGAGCCGTTCGGAAATGGAATCCGGCATCGTCCGCGCGACGTGCTCCATGATAATGGTCAGGGCGTCGCTCATGATTCCGCTCCTACTAATTGGTTAAGCCGTTTTGTGACTCGAGGAAACCGCGACGGCTTTTCGATGGAGAAATAAATCGCCTCACGGCTGCAGCCGACTTGGCGGGCGAGTTCGGCGATAGTGAAGATCCCCTTCGCCGCCGCCCGCTGCCTTAAAAGATTTCGTTTGATTTTTTCTTGGCTCATGCTTAGTTAAGTTTGTTGACATGAAGATAATTAACTAGATGAAGTCTGTCAACAGGAAATTAATTAAATTATTTTGAGTCAGTTTAGAACAGATGAGCAAGTTGAATTCGTTGAGCTTTATGCCCGTTTGGAAGAACGGGGATTGAAGGCGGTGGATGTTGCGCGCCGGCTTAAAATCACCGCGCCGGCCATATCAATGCTGCGCAGCGGAAAGAATAATCCGCATCCGAGCACGCTGGAGGACTTGAGAAATTATGTCCGGGAAGTTTGTTTGGAACCGGATGCGATGCACGATCTCCCGTCCAACGATCTGGAATTATGGCGCGGCCGGGCGCGGCGTGCGGAACGGGAGCTGGCCGATATAAAGAATGGTCTCCGCGACTTGTTAGCCCGGTCTAGTTCCGCCCCCGCGCACAAAACCAGCACCGACCGAGCACCGGCCGGGCATCTTCCTCCAGTGGCGCCGAACGTGAAGGGGTTGGAGGAGATGGAGAAGACAAAATCCCGTCACGCATGAGCGCCAGAAACTCCAGCGTTTTCAGTGGTGTTTTTTCCCGTCTAAGAAATTTCTCAAGCTGCGATTCCTTCGGCATGGCCCCCTCCAGAGCGCGAACCCGATGTGTTCGAGCCGAGGCACCGCGAAGCGCCTTTACACCAAACACACCAGGCCGCGCCAATGGGCGCGTGACCTGGCATGATGATGTAATTGAAAATTCGCGGTTTTCGGCTCATCATGCGGGGACGCAAATAGACAGACGCAATTATTGGCCGATAGGTTAAGGAAATCAAACCATGAAAATTATTCTCTGCTTGATCGCCATCACCGCGCTGCTCACTGGGTGCGGCCAGAACCCGGCCCCTCAAACCAAGATTGCTCACTGGGAATATAAAATCGTTATGGTTGAAAACTTCGAACATGCGATGAGACATTTCGCCTCGGCGGAACTTAGAACTAATATCGATCTTGGGCTGCAACATTTGCAGCAGTCTGATGCTGCTGCAGGAAATTTTGTTCTAGATACTGGCAATGCTGAAATGAACGAAAATAATTCTGGAGTTGATACATACAAACTTGGAAATGAAGGTTGGGAACTCGTGTCTGCTGTTCCACAAATTGAAACCATCCCTGATGCCAAGTTTTCCGTGGGGCGGGATTACAAACCATTCGTGAACATCCGCACCGGAAAGATCATTTTGATTTTTAAGCGGCCTAAATAATTTCCTTGCCGCCGGGGCCGCGTTGGTGGTTTAATCGGCGTGACCGGAGGCGAGCGACCGCTTGACCGCCGGCTTTTCTTTTTCTGCCCTCCAAACTTCTGTTGTGCCGCACAACGACGCTTTGAATTGATCCGTGCCATTCTCGGCGCGTGATTCGAGCGACATCCAACACACTTCAAAATTCCGGCAGCCGGGCGACACTCCCACGTCAAGTGGTCGCTCGCTTGTCCCGTCACCTGGCTGCCGCTTTTAATTTCTCCTGCCGCAAACTCCGATCTTTCCTCCAGCTAGTCATAGGGCTGGTCCTTTCGGATCGGGAAGGTGCGTTCATGATTTCGCGCCTCGGCGGGAGTTTTTCGTTTCCAACCCTAACCCAACCCAATCATTAAAATGAAATTCAATCAATGGACTCTCGGTCTTGCCGCTGCGCTGGCGATGTTCGCCACCGGCCCGGTCCAAGGCCAAACCAACCAGGTGCCGGACCTGATCGGCTCCATCAGTTTATCCGGGGCGCTGGGCAATGTGGTGACGGCCGTGGAGAACAGCGCCCTCCTCAACTCCACCAACTACGCCTTCGCGCCGTATCTCACCTACGCGCCTTCCGCGCCGGCGGGCAATAAGATCGGCGGCGGCCTGCTGGCCATCTACAACGTGCCCTCGCTGAACACCACCTATGCGGCCACGAACGGATCGGCGGGCGTCGGCGCGGCGCTGGGGCTGGATTATCTGGGCCAGTTCTCCCTGGTCAGCGGCAACGCCACTGTCCATGTGGATACGCATCCGCTGGCGCATATCGGCCTTTTGAGCTGGCTGCCGGCTGACATCAAGAATGTCACCATCACGCAGTTTGCGCTGGTCGGCCTGGGCCAGCCGCTGTCCGGCGGCGGGCAGGGCGCGGCCACGATCTGGGACATCGGCGAGGCGGCGAAGTTCGGCCACTGGCTCGGCGGCAACTTTGGCGTTGGCTTTACCTGGGGCGAGTGGATGAATGCCGGCGCTTATTCCGGCCACCGCTATCACCTGTTCGTCGAATGGCAGAAGGGATTTTGATTCACATTTCGCTTGAAAAAAACGCCGCCAAAAAAAATGAACCTGACTATCCCCAATATAAACCCTGCGTCATCGGCGGCGGCGCGGCTAGTGGGGTGTTCACCTAAGGCGGGTAAGACCGGATTGACCGGCGGCCGCCGGTTGCTGGTGGACTGGCCGCAGCATGAAATGTTCAAGCTCCAGGTGGAGGCGCTCTCGTAATGAACCCCGAACCCCATTTCGTAACCGACCTGGTGGCCACACCTTTGCACGATGGTAAGAACTGGCGGCTGGTTCATGATCTGAAGTTCCGGGATCAGGTGGGCAACCTGCATATCGTTCATGCCGGATTCACCACGGATTTTGCGAGCATCCCGTCGCTCTCCCGGATCGGGGCGTTCCTGATGCTCGTGGGACTGGCGCTGGACCGGTTCATGTCGGATTGGGGCGTCATCCTGTTCGTGCTCGGCTTCGTCATCACCTGGCTGGCTGATGATCTGAACGGCGACGATCTGCTCGACGGCCCGGCGACGTTGCACGATGAAGGCTACCGCCGGCCGCGCCTGGGGAAATCCTCGTGGACGATGAAATTCTATTGGGACTGGATTTTGTTCACGGCCATGCGCGCCAACGGCCAGCCGCTGTGGAAATGCTGGCTGATCTGGTTCAACGTCGCCGCCTTCGGCTGGGTGGCGTGGTTCCAGGAACCTGCCGCCGGACATCAATCAAACCATCCCCCGTGCAATGATTGATACCAACGCCATCGCCCATGCCAATGAGACTGCGCAGGCCGCCACGGCCTTGGCGGCGCAGTGGTGGCCCACCGCGTGCGCGGTGGCGGTGATCGTGGCCCGCGAGCTGAAGAATTTCAACCAGTGGGCAGTGAACGTGGCCGAGTTCGTGATCCGGCACGGCGGGCTGGTGATGATCGCCAAAAAGGTGATCTGGAATCCGGATGCGGATCAGAACCGCCTGAAATGATTTTATGATGTTAGCCGAAACCATCGCTTCGAATGTCAACTGGACGCTGATCGCCACCATCGTCATGGCGCTCGCCACGATGGGCATGTGGTGGGACGCCAAGAACAGCAAGACAGTTATCGAGCCGAATCCGCTGCCGGTGCAGAAGATCTGGCCGGCCGCCACCACGGCCGAGATGCGGGAGCGGTTTGATGAAACCAACCGGCGGCTGGCCGCGCATGACAAAGACCTGGCTGAACTGCGCGAGGTGATCCGGTGCGAGCTGCCGGAGATGGAGCGGCGCATTGCCACCGCCGGCGAGCAACGCGTGGAGAAGATCCACGGCCGCATCAACGATGTGCTGTCCGAGGTGAGCAAGCTCGAAGGCATCATAGAAGCCAAACGTAATTCCTGACATGAGAAACACTTTAAAACCCAAGGTGCTGCTCGCGCTGAACGCGGCGGACGGCGTCCCGTTCCCGGCCTCGGCGCTCGCGCAGGCGGTCAAGCAGCTCGCGCGCCCGGCCCAGCCCACCAGCGCCGACGTGGCCGATGCCCTCCGCGCCTGCGAAGAGGAAGGCTACATCTGCGGTGTGACGGACACCCTGACGAATGAAGTCACCTGGACGCTGACCGAGAAGGGCGTCCACAAAGCCCGGCAAATCGCCCAATGAACCATGAGCACCAAAAAACGCTTATCGAAGCTGGACCAATACGCCAGTCAACTGGTCGAGATGGAAGCTGCCGGATCCACGCTGGCGCAGATGCAGGCGTGGCTCAAGGAAGAGGGCTGCACCGTGGCGCTTTCCAATCTCTCCACCTATTTATCAGCGCAGCGGCAATCGCGCTTGCAGTCCTCGTTGCTCCAGCAGATTGCGTCCGGGGCGCAGCAATGCAAGGAAGTGGAGAAGCAGTTCGGCAGCAATCCGGCGCCGGAGATGACCACGATCATCAAGCTGCTGCGGGTGTTTATTTTGCAGCTTTCCACGCAGGCGGGAGCGCAGCCGGAATTGTTCGAGCTGGTCAACCCGCTGGTGAAATCGGTGATGGACTATGTCAAGACCGAGCAGAAGGAAAAGTCGCTGGCGTTCGACGAGCGCAAGCTGGCGCTGCTGGAAAAGAAAGCGGCGCAGGCGGACCAGACGGACAAGGTCTTGACGGATGCGGAGCTGACGCCGGCCGAGCGGGCGCAGCGCATCAAGGAGATTTACGGCCGCGCATGAAGAAAGCACCCTCCATTATCTCTCCGTTGTCCACGCTGCTGCCTTACCAGAAGGCGTGGATCAACGACGATGCCCGGTTCAAGATCGGGCTGATGGCGCGGCAGACAGGCAAGTCCTGGACCTCGGCGCTGGAGGCCGTGCGCGATTGCAAGGAACGCAAGACGACCTGGGTGTGCCTTTCCGCTGGCGAACGCCAGGCGCTGGAATGGATGCTGAAAGCCCGCGAGCACGTCGAGGCTTTTAAGGTTGCGGAGGCGGGCTATGTGGAAGAGCGCGACGGCGCGGAGATGCTTTTGAAGCAGGCGGAGTTCCGGTTCCCGAACGGCTCCCGGCTGATCGCCATCCCGGCGAACCCGGCCACGGCGCGCGGTTATTCCGCCAACCTGCTCCTGGACGAATTCGCCTTTCATGAGAACCCCGATCAAATCTGGCGGGCGCTTTATCCGTCCATCTCGAATCCGCTGAAAGGCATCTACAAGGTTCGCGTCGTCAGCACGCCGAACGGCCTGGGTAATAAGTTTTCGGACCTCTGGACCAAGGCGGACGGATGGAGCAAGCATCACGTTGATATTTATGAGGCAGTCAAGGCCGGCCTGCCCGTGGACATCGAGGAGCTCAAGCGCGGCCTGAATGATCCCGAAGGCTGGGCGCAAGAATTTGAATGCCAGTTCCTGGACGCCGCCGCCGTGCTGCTGCCTTATGACTTGATCGCCGGGTGCGAAAGCGCCGAGGCCACCACCACCATCTCGCCGGAATGGTGGCAGACGGCCAGCGCCAAGCCATTGTTCATCGGCTGGGATTTTGCCCGCAAGCGCGATCTGTCTGTGCCGTGGATCGCCGAGCAGGTGGGCGACGTGCTGCACACCCGCGAAGTGGTGGAATATCGCGGCATGAGCACTCCGGACCAGATCAGCAACATGGATCACCGGCTCCGTGCCGCCCGCCGGGTGAGCGTGGATTACACCGGGCCCGGCATCGGCCTCGGTGATGAACTGGTGAAACGCTTTGGCGAATACAATCCGGAGAAACATCAATTCGGCAAGATCGAGCTGGTGACATTCACGCAAAACGAAAAGCTGAAACTTTTTCCCGCGCTCCGGGTGGCGTTTGAAAACAAGCGCCTGCGCGTGCCGGTCAGCCGGGATGTGCGCGAAGACCTGCATTCCATGCAGCGCGTGGCCACCACCGGCGGCAGTGTAACCTACCGCGCCCCGCACACGGCGGACGGTCACGCCGACCGCTGCACCGCCCTGGCGCTCTGCCTCCGGGCGAGCGGCACGATGGGCGGCGGCATCAATGCCGAAACTTTATCCCAGATCAGGATTGGCGTTCCGGCGAACCGGACGTTTCAACCCCGTCAATTTAACCCCCGGAGGCTCGCTTGAGAATTGCCCTAAAACCGATTTCCGCCCCGTTGTCACGTCGTTGGGGTCTCCAACGCAGCCTTGAGCCCGTTAAAGGGGTATTAATGGCATTCCTGAAGGGAGTTAAACCGTGATTAGCACCCCCGCCATCCGCTCCGCCGGGATACCCATCGAAAAAGCCGGTGGATTGCCGCCGCTCCGAGCCGCCGCTGCCACGCCGTCCGCTGCACCTGACCGGATCATTGGTTCACTTTCCGCCGATCTATCCCGGATGCTCCGCCCGCAGGCCGCCTACCGCTGGCTGCTGCCGTCCCTGGGCGCGATCACCCCGCAATATATCGAGAGCACCTTGCGCGGGGCGCTGGCTGGCAATCATGTCCAGGCGTGGGAGCTGTTCGACTTGATGCTCGATACCTGGCCGGAGCTGGTGAGCTGCGCCAATGAACTGACCGAGGGCGTCCAAGGCCGTAAGATTGTCTTCGAACCGTTCTGCGAGGAAGACGAGGAGCCGACGGACGATGCCGCCCGCAAGTGCAAGGTGGTTTCTGCCGCGCTCCGCCGGATGCGCCCGGATCCCGCCGCCGATGAGAATGATCTGGACGGCACGGTGAAGGATATCATGAGCGGCTGGTTCATGGGCCAGGTGGTTCTGGAAACCAACTGGGACGCCGGCTACGGCAGCGAAGAACTTAATATTTTAAATTCCGCCACACTGGGACCCATCACCGCGCCGCGCTCCACCTTCTGGGTTCACCCGGTGTGCTACGCATGGAACATGGAAGGCCGGCTGGGCCTCCGCCAAGAATTAGGGGCCATGCGCGCGACTACTCGCGACGCCAAGCAAAAGGCCACGGTCGGTAATCTGTGGAACTCCACCACCTTCCAGCCGCGCCCGACGGACATCCTTGAATTTCCCCCGGAGAAGTTTCTGGTGGCAATCCACAAATCCAAGTCCGGCACGGCGCTCGGCGGCTCCATGCTGCGCCCGCTGGCGTGGTGGTGGTGCGCGTCGAACTTCAGCGCCGACTGGCTGCTGAACCTTTCGCAGTTGTTTGGCATCCCGTTCCGCTGGGTCAATTATGATCCGTCGCTGCCGGATCCGCTGAAGAACGAGCTCGACGCCATGATGCAGAACATGGGCAGCTCCGGCTGGGCCCGGTTCCCGCAGGGCACCGAGCTGAAGTTTCTGGAGGCTGGCAAGGGCGGCGAGAACTCCCCGCAGGATGCGCTGCTGGACCGGTGCGACCGCTACGCCCGGCTGCTGATCCTCGGCCAGACCTTGAGCGGCGGCCAATCCGCCAGCAAGGGCGGCGGCAAGGCGTTCGGGGCCGTGGAATCCGCCGTGAAGACGCAGCGCATCGATGCCGCGTGCAAATATGTGGCCGGCGTGCTGAACACGCAGCTCGTGCCGAGCGTGGTGCGATTGAATTTTAACAACGCCGAGGAATTGCCGACGGTCAAGTTCATGGATGAGCGCGAAGGCGGCCTGGAGGATTCTCAGCGCGATCAAACGCTCGCCACGGCCGGCCTCAAGATCGGCGTGAACTATCTCCGCAAGAAATACGACATCCCGGAACCGGAGGAAGATGAAGAAACCATCGGCGGGCAGGCGGAGCCTGCACCCACCATTCCTGGAGCGGAGCTTAAGCTGGGCGAAGTGAAACCGGCCGCGGAAGACGCGGAAGCGGTTGAAGAAATCGGCGCGCTGCAAGCCAAGGCAGTGGAAACCGAGGCCGCGCAGAAAACCGAGATCGCCGACACGCTGCACGACATGCTGCTGCCGCTACTCAAGCGCCTCGAGGCGATCGCCAACGTGGATGACGGCGCCATCCAACAGCACATGATCGAGAAGCTGCTGAAGGATTTCCCGCAAATCGCCGATGCCATCAAGGCCGACGATTCTCTCGCCAAGAAACTCAACCCGCAACTTAGCCAGGCATTGATCGCCGGGCTCACACAAAAGACACCATGAACGAAAACGACATCCCGCTTCAGGCCCGGCTCTCCGTCGAGGCCCCGCTGACCGCTGCCGGCCGCTTCATGTTCATGCCCGCGGGCGAGCATATCATCCAATGTTCCAAGGGCACCGCCACGGCGCTGGTCAAGGTGCTGGTGGATGAATCCGCCGTCGCCGCGCTCAATGCGCAGCTCGCCGATGTGGCCGCGCGCAAAAGCCCGCAGCGCCCCTATTGCGATTTTAATCACGACCAGGACAAGGCCAGCTTCTGGCCCTCCGGTTTTGTCTGGCAGCCGGATGGTGTTTATGTCGAGGGCGAATTCTCCGCCAGCGGCAAGGCCGCGGTGGAAGGCAAGGATTACCGCTGTTTTTCCCCGACGTTCCACACCAATGCCGAATTGCCGGACAAACCGCTGCAGGCCGGCAAGGCGCTCGTGGCCCCGCCCGGCAAGCGCGGATCCGACCAGGTGCCGGCCAAGGTGATCAATCATCCCCGCGCCGGGCTGAATTTCGGCGGGCTCGTCAACGAGCCGGCCTTCGAGGACATGAAACCACTTTTCGCCAAAGCGGCGGAGAACGCTGGAGCTTCCAGCGATGCAGTAAACCAAAACCAAATAGAAACCGAACAAATGAAAAAGACCATCGCCGAGCTCCAGGCGGCAAAAAACACTCTGGAATCACAGGTGAACGCCTTGCAGGCCAAGGCCACCAAAACCGAAATCGAAACCGCGCAGCTCGGCGAGTTGCAGGCCAAGCTTCACAGCGCCGAGCAGGACGTGAAGATCGCCGGGCTCGAAGCCAGTGAAGTCGCCCGCCTCACCAGCGATGCGGATGCCGCCGTGGCCCGCGCCGTCAAACGCGGGGCCGTTCCCGCGCAAGACGCCGCGCTGCAAGCCAAGTGGAAAACCAACTGCGCGAACAACCCGGACATGATCGTCGTCCTCGACGCCATCCAATCCGAAGGCACCCCGCTCACCGCCAAGATTTCCACGACCAACGTGGAGCTCGGCGCGATGTCGCCCAAGTCCGCCGCTCAGAAGCTGGTGGAAATGCAGGCCGCCAACTGCAAGATCGTTTCCGTCCAGGATAAGATCAAGCAGGCCAAGGAAGTCCACGCGCTCTACGCGAAGGAAATTTCCGGCAACAAGCATTTCGCCGACATGCCGCTCAATGCGGCCGTCGCCGCGGACACGGAAGGCACGCTGGCCGGCACGCTCGTCGCGCTGCGCACGCTGGAGCTCTACAAGCTGGAATTCCCCGTCCTCGGCATGATCACGTCGGATTACTCCGATCAGCCCGCGAACTACGGGCAGACCACCACGGCCCGCATCGTCACCGTTCCGGCGATCATGACCTACGACGCCACCATCCAGGCGGATGGCCGCGCCAAGGGCTGGGTCATCGGCACGCCGGCGCAAACCACGGATGTGAGCCTCACGCTCAACAACCACAAGGCGGTCGAAATCAGCTTCGACGCCAATGTGCTCGCCAGCACGGTCCGCCGGCTGTTCGACGAACAGGCCGAGGCCGCGCAATACGCGCTGGGCAAGGATCTCGTGGACGCGCTGTACGCGGTTTACACGGCCGCAAACTTCGGGGCGAACGCGCCGTTTGCGGAAGCCTCGGTGGACTTCGGCCGCCGCACCTTCAGCAAGGTGAGCCGCATCCTGAACAAGCAGGGCGTGCCGCGCAGCAACCGCTTCGCGCTGATCAACTCGGATTATTTCGAGAAGCTCGAACAGGATCCCACGCTGGTGAGCCTCGCGGTTTACCAGAAGCCGGAGATCATCACGGGCAGCCAGCTCCCGCAGATCAGCCGCTTCACCCCGATCGAAGCGAGCAACCTGCCGGCCACCGGCAACATGGCGGCGTTATTCGGCCATCGCTCCAGCGCGATGATCCAGACCCGCGTCCCGAACGACTACACCACCGTGCTCGGACCTTCGAGCAGCTACGGCCAGGTGTCCGTCGTCACCAACCCGGACACCGGCGCGAGCGCGCTGCTCACGCAATACGTCAGCCACCAGGGCGGCTACGCCGCGTGGCGCCTCGCCTGGATGTATGCCGTGGCCAAGGCCAACAACAAAGGCGGCCAGATCGTCAGCAGCCAATAAGCGCCCAGTAATTGAAAACACGGCGGGGAGTCACTAACCGCCACTTTTAAACCATCATTAAAACCCAGAAACCGATTCAACAAATGAAAACGAAATTCAACCTGTTCTTCGCGGCGCTCGGCGTCGCTTTCACGGTGCTCTGCACCATTCCCGCCCAGGCTGATGTCGGCACGATCGACTTCGGCGTCACTAACGCCGTCATCGCGGCCAACAGCACCAACAGCGCCATTGGCACCGGCACTGTCAACATCGACAACACGATGTTTCCGCTCCTGGAGTTCAAGGGCGGCACCATCGCCACCAATGCCGCGAATGTGATCATCCCGATCTACCTCGTGGATTCCGATGGCAACGTGGCCACCACCGCGCTGACCAACTGGAGCGTGCCACAAATCGTCGGCACACCAGGGACGCCGACCACCAACAACGTCGTGGCGTTTCTCCAGCTCACGGATGCCCAGGTCGCTGGCGCCTATGGCTTGAGTTGTCCGAACCTCGGCAACACGTCGCTCGCCGGCAACCTGCAGAGCCCGTCGCTGAAGGTGATTAAAAAGCGGATCCGATAACGCGGATCATTCACGCCGGGTGTATGGAAGTCTGCACACCCGGCACAACCTCAACCTTATTTTTTAAACCATCATGTTGGAAAAACACAAAGTTCTGGCCGCGCAGATCGCGGAGGCGGTCACCACCGCCAAGGAGATCGAAGCCGATGGCGGCTCGGTTCAGCCCATCATCAACGGCCTGCGCAATACTGCCACCCTGGTGGATCTGCGCATCGCCAATTACGCCGAGGCTGCGCCCGTCGCTCCCAAAGCCAAGAAATAACATGAGCTGGAACACCATCCAGGCCGACGACGTGCTCGCCGAGTTTACTCCGGTGGAAGCGGCCACGCTGCAATCCATCCAGGGCGCGAGCGACCGGCTGGCTGGTGTTCTGCTCAATTCCGTCAATCAGACCCGCGGCAGCATCGCCGCTGGCGGCTACGGCCTCGATGCCGCCGGCACCGTCCCGGATCAGCTCCGCTCGGATGTCATAGCCATCGCCCGTTGGCGCTGGCTGATTTCGTTCCCGCAGATGAAGTCCATGCAGACGGATGCACGCAAGGCGGCGTTCGAGGATGCCATCAAGCGGCTGGACCTGGTCGGCAACCAGAAGGTGAACGTGGAAGCGCCCGCCGGATCCGTTAGTGCCCCCTCGGGAAATTGGAACAGCGAGAACAAGCTCGTTCCCCGCGGCCATCCCATTGCCAAGCCCGGCTCGCAATTCACGCCGAAGCCGAACGATTACGCCAACCCGGACGGCCCCGCCGACGAACCCCTGATTTAAAATATGCTCGATGCCGTGCCATTCAAGGAAGCGATCGCGAATCTTCAAAAGAAGAATTTGCTCCCGCTGAATTTGGATAGCGCGCAGATCCGGCAGCTCGAGGCCGCGCTGCGCCGGCAATCTATTTTCTCCGCCGACACCACCATCACTGGCTACCTCGAAGAAATTAAAAAGACCGTCGCCTCCATCATCGAGCCGAAGCAGGTCACGCGCGAAGGCATGACGCAGACGGTCACTGATGGGTTTAATCCCGCCACGGCCCGCGCCAACCTGCGCGCCACGCTGCAGCGCTTCGGCTACAAGCCCGATGAAGCCATTGCCGGCACGATCAAGGATCTATCCAGCGACGCGCGGCTTAACCTGGTAGTCAAGACCAACACAGAACTCGCCCAGGGCGCCGGACATTTCATCCAGCAGAATATGGATCCGGATGTGGTGGATGAATATCCCGCGCTCGAGCTGGTCCGCTACGAGGAGAAGGCCGTTCCGCGCGATTGGGAACAGCGCTGGCGCCTGGCCGCATCGGTCGCGGGCGATCCTGCCGCCGCCGCCGCCCTGGAATTGAACGGCCGCATGGCCGCGCTCAAGTCCTCCGGCATCTGGCAGGCGCTCGGCGATGGCGAAGGCGGCTACGATGATACGCTCGGCAATCCCTTTCCGCCGTTCGCTTTCAACTCTGGCATGTGGACGGAGGAAGTCAGCCGCAAGGAGGCCGTGGATCTCGGCCTGCTCGATGACGATGAAAAAGCCGAACCGGCCAAACTGGATCTTGCGGAGTTATTCGCATGAGCACCGCCTACAAAGTTTCTGTGACCGACAACGCCACGCCCGCCATCGATGCGAAGCTGGCGCAGTGCTCACCCGCCCGGCTGCGGGCCATCGTCGGCCCCGCGTGCGCGAAGCACGTGCGGACGCATTTACTCGGCAACGGTACCAACAAGCGCGGCTGGCCCTCCACGCATTTCTGGCCGGATGCGGCCCGCAGCACCAGCTGGTTCGCCAACGCCAGCGATAGCACCGTCATCATCAGCATCAACAAGATCGGCGTGCGGCAGCGTTATTACGGCGGCACCATCACGCCGGTCAAAGCCAAAGCCCTGGCCATTCCGATCTCGCCCGTGAGCTACGGCCATGTGCCGGCGGATTTCCCCGGACTGTTTTTGCTGCGGACCAAGAAGGGCGCTTATCTGTGCCAGGGCGGATCATCCGAGAAAAACACGCGCGGCCGTGTGCGCGGCCAGAAACTGGCCGGCGGCAATAAATCCCGCCGCCAGACCGCAGCCCTCACGTTTCTTTTCAAGCTGGTCGGCAGCGTCACGCAGACCGGCGATCAATCCGTCGTGCCCTCGGCCGACGAGCTGATGCAGGTGGCCATGACGCGCATCACGGAGGCCGTCAAATGATTGCACCCGCACCCCAGCTCATTGATCTGACGGATTACACCGCGCTGCAGGATGATCTCACCGCGCTGCTGCTGAATCACAAGAAGCTTTACCAGGTGAACGCCTCCCAGGAGCGCAAGCTGCTGCTGGAATCCAATGTGGCCATTGACAGCCTCTGGAGCAATCCCCGCAACGCCGGCGCCGGCGCCGGCATCATCGTCGAGGATGTGCGGCCGAACACCAGCGAACAGAACACGCCGGGCCCCATCGCGGATCTCGTGTGCGGGTTTGTGGTGCTGGCGGAGCGTAACATTTGCATGACGCCCGGTGTCGGCTGCGGCCTGCACCCGGAGCAGATCGAACAGATCATCGTGGATCTGCTGCACTTAAAGCTGCTGCAGCCCTACGGCCAGCTTCGCTGCACCGGCCAGTTCGGCGAGCCGGCCGCGGATTGGATCAGCGAGGATACCGGCATCTACGCCCGGCGCGTGAAGTTGAAAATGCTCAACGCCCGCAAACAGACCGACACCTGCGATCTAGTCTCCATCGCCAACACGGCCGGCACGGTGACGATCACCTGCAACTGCACGGCATCGGGCTTGCAGATATGGTACACCACGGACGGCAGCTTTCCCGGTGAACTCACGGCCGGAGCCAAAGTTTACACCGCCCCCTTCAACGTCGATCCCGGCACCGTGATCCGGGCGATGGCTTACGCAGACAACCTCAACCCCAGCGCCCTCAAGCAAATCACTGCCTAGTTAACGTCGAATTATTCAACCCTTAACCATCCAATAAAACATGAGCAACGTCATCCTCCCCTCCATCATCCAAGGCCCCTGCTACCTGTCGCATGGCGGCGTGGTGCAATACGTCAAGAAAGACATCCAAGTCACCGACAACGTCGAGAGCTGGAATCCGGAGACGGCCACCGGCACGCTCGGCGAGCGCCACAAATCGCGCAGCTACAAGCTCAGCTACACCAACAGCGGAATGGTCACGGCTGGGTTGCTGGATTATTATTTCGCCGCGCTCCTAGACCTCACCAAGATCGGCAAGAGCATCATCAATGGGGCGGTCACCATCTACAGCCTCACGGAGAACAAGACCTATGCCTTCAATGCGGCCGGATTGAGCAAGCCGCCCGGCCTGATCCTGAGCCCCGCCGCCACCGCATGGGACTCGGCCGAGATCACCGCCATCGGCGACGTTTCCAAGCAGCCCACTGATGCCGCCGCGCTCCGTACCCTGGCCAACACGTTCACGGCCGACACCTCATACGATGAATCCAAGGTGATCTCGGATATTTACAAGGCATCGCTCGGATCCCGCGCCACGCCGTTTGATGCGATGGGTTCAATGGACGGATTCAAAATCATCCCCGGCTTTAGCGTCAAAAACATCATGGCCGGCGACGTGGGCATCGCGGACATCATCCTGATGGATGTGACGGCCGGCGCGAGCTTCACGCCGTCCAACCTGACCGAGGCGAACGTGGACACGCTGCTCTCCGTGCAGGGCACCGGCGCGATCCTGCCGGGCCAGGCTTACGCCAAGGCCAACGAAGACCTGGTCATCACCGGCACGCAGGTCGGCTGGGTATTCACCCTCAAGCATGCCGGCGCGAAAAAGCAGGACCGGCAATATCTCTCCGGGGATCATCGCCATAAAGAGCTCACGTTCGTCAACGCGCGCAAATATACCACCGGCGCTCCGGGCGCTTACCTGGCTTACACCGCGCCGGTCTGAACTGACTTACCATGAGCGAGCGAGGCACACGGCAGATCGAAGTGGATGGCGAATTTCTCGCCACCTACAACGACGTGGTGAAGGCGTCGCCGATCACCGGCGGCCCCAAGTTCCAGACCGTGGAAGGCTACGGCGCTGCCAATGTCGCGTTCATCGATCTCGGCAACGAGCATCTGCACCGCCGCTACACCATGACACGCGAACACGCCGATAACGCTGCCAGCGAGGATTGGTTTCAGACGGCCGCGCAGCAGTTCAACGGCGTTGCCGATGTGGTACTCACCCACCGCTCTTACGCCGGCGCGGAGGCGAAATACCTGATAACCGGCGCGCAGGTAACGGTGGAAGTGGACGAGCCAATCGGAGTCTGCACCATCACCACCATCAACATCAATGGCGGCATCGCCGTCCTCATCCCATGAAAATCTTGAAAAATATCCTCAAATCTTTCGCCCTGCTTTTAATCATTGGGTCCAGCGTCACGCTGGCGCTGGGGCTGACGCCGTTTTATTATCAGGGTTACAATTCCGACGGTACGCCGCAGACAAATCTGATCTACATGAGCGCCTGGCCGCCCGCGCAGAACAGTTTTACCAGCTACGGCACCAACATCGTTTTCGGCGGCAACGTCATCGTGGTGCAGCCGAATGTGAATGGCTACGCCTCCAATGCGGCCTATCCGAACACCTACCGCTGTTTCATCACCAACATCAACCAGGCGTTCACCGTCAAGCTGCTGGACACCACCAATTTCAACAGCCTGGCGTATTACCTGCAGGCGTCCGTAACCAGCACCGGCGACCAGAGCACCTACGCGATGGTGACCAACTGGCTCGGCTACGCTCCCGTGCGGCCGACGTATGCGGCCGTGACCACGGCCTTGAACTTCACGCCCGCGACGAATGGCGGCCCGATCGCCAACAGCCAGTTGCCTTACACGCCGGCACCGAACACCTTCTCCGGCATCACCGCCGCGCTTGGCTACACGCCGCCGACGAATACTTACACCGGGCTGACGCTGGCTCTGGGCTTCACCCCGGCGACGAATGGCGGACCGATCCTGACCTCGCAGCTCGGCTTCGCGCCGGCGACGAACGCGGGGCCGATCAGCTCCGCTCAGATCGTGGCGGGCCTGGGTTACACGCCGCCCACGAACACCTATGCCGGGCTGAAGTACGTGCTGGGCTTTGTGCCGGCCACCAACGGCGCGGCGATCACCTCCGCGCAGATCACCACCGGCCTTGGCTACACGCCGGAAGTTGCCGGGTCGGTCAATTACACGGCGCTCACCAATGCGTTCGGCTATGTGCCCGCGCCGGCGTTCACCGGCTGGAATTCCAACCTGACCGTGCTGGCGGTGCAGTCCGGCGCCACCAACACGCAGCTCCTGCGTATCACCAACGGCATCATCAATCCCCCATGAAATTCTTGAAATCCATTTTTAGCCTGGTGTTTTTAATCATCGGGTTCAGCGTCCCGGTGCAGGCCACGCTGGTGTCGTTCCCGATCAAATCCATGTTCGGCAGCACCAACTATGTGAAGCCGTTCACGGTGACGGCCGTGGCCTCCAGCATCACCGACAACACCAACTATTTCGTTGGGACCACCACCATGGTCACGCCCACCGGTGGCACCAATCCGTTCGTGGACCTCACCCCGAATAATTATGTGGTCCAGTTCACCGACACCCGCGCGCCCTGGCGGATACAAGTGACAAACTCAGCGACCGTGCTGAATGCGCTCCAGCTCACCATCGGCACGCTGCCCACGTTTAATTATGTGCCGGTTATCGGCAGCGCGGACCTCACCGGCATTGTCCATACCGGCGGCACGACCACGCTGCTCGTCACGAATATGTCCGTGGTATCGGCGGCGTTCACCTACGTCACGAACGGGCAGAATAATTACATCGTCGTCGGCACGTTCCCGTCCTTCGCCGGCGGTTACATTTCAAACGTTCTCTACGGTTTCCCCGGCACCACCAATGTGGACGATGGCCGCGGCCTCACGCCGCACACGCCTCCCTATCTGGCGATTAGCCTGGATGGCGGGACCACCTGGAATAATCGCGGCTCGACCAACAGCACTTGCAAGGTGGCCGTGTTCCTGCGCGAGCCTTGCTGGTGGACGAATGTGGTCATCCGCGGCTATGTCAATAATTCCGTGGTCGGCGCCACCAACGATCTCACCGATCAAAACACCTTTGTCAGCCAGCTCACCACCAATGCCAATCAGGTGGTGAATCTCGCCGGCGCCCAGACCATCGCGACCGCGGCCGCCGGCCAGTGGTCCACCTATCCGGCCGTGTCCGGCGTGGATCTCAATCAAAAGCCGCTGACGATGTCGCCGAACTGGGCGGCCTCGGTGGAAACCAACACGCTGGCCCTTTCTTTCAATTTCAACGGCTCGCCCGCCTTTCGCTATGTCCCGGCCGCCAGCGCGGTCAGTGGCGGCATGATGACGCAAATTGGCGGTTTCACGGTCACTGCAACCAACCTGCAGTTCAGCGGCAGCACCACCAATACGAATAGCCCGAACATCTGGATGACGGCCAATTTGAATCCGCCCGTGTGGATCCAACGCACCACCTTGACCAATTACATGACCGGCACCAACTGGCACGTTTGGACCGATAAACCCACGAACAGCTTCGCCTTCTTCCGCGCCTCCTACAGCACCAACAATGCCCCGGCTCGCTTTGAAGTGGGCGATATTGCCATCTCGGCCGATACCTCCACCAATTACATCTATTTCGCCTATCTCACCGATCCCTCCGCTTCGCTGCCGGCGGGGGTTTTGACCAATGGATCGCCGCTCGCCGCCGCCAGCCTCACGGGCATCGCCTCGCTCACCAATCTTCCCTACAAGGCGGATGGCTCCATCTGGCAGGCCATGCCGATTGCCCCGGTTTACCTCGCCTGCTCGCAGCTTATTGACGGGTATTACAGCGCCACCTACACCACCACGAACATTTGCACGAACACGGCCATTGTTCTGCGGATGCTCACTAATCTCGCCAACACCGGCTGGACGGCCACCATGACCAATCAGGGAACGCCCCTGTGGGTTGCGCTCGATGCCCATGGTTCGCTCACCATCAATTCCAGCGGCAAGCTGGATTACAATACCAACTTTTTTCTAAATGGCCCGTCCAACTTCATCGCCACCTGCCACGCCATGGGCTGGATGGTGTCTCACGGCATGTATGTGAACAGCGAGCTTTCTCAAAACAATCCGGCCACGAATACCTGGTATTGCGCTTACAACGGCTCCGGCCTCGCCGCCAAGGCCACGTCCACGCTCACCGATCCGAGCCACTTCTACGGCCAGGCCCCGAACTTTTACACCCCGGTGATGACGCTGGCGGAGATCCCGGACCACATCAAACAGTTCTATGATTGGGGCTTTGACGGAATATGCATGAACGACGGCGGAGTGACCGGGAAATCCTACGTCGAGATTCAAAATGCGGTTGCCTTCAATGTGATCTACCCGAAGAACAGCCAGGGGAATGTCCAATCGTGGAAATATAATTACTACGGGCGCAAGCCGATGTTTGTCATTCCCTACGAGACCATGGGGCAAGGAACGAATCTCTACTCCACGCCCGATCTGGTGGCTACGCGCAATGGCTTCCTGACTGATCAAGGCCCGCAGGTGAATGGCATCTACGGCAATGTTTTATACTCCCTCGGACAGCTTCGCTACGCGCAGGACAATTATCCGCTCACGGTCAAATGCAATAACGGGATGCTGGTTCCCGTTGGCAGCGGCGGTGGCGTGGATACCGTCAATGCCACCGCCTCGGCCCTGGCTTCCATGCCCACCGGCGTCTGGCCGGATGTGGTCAATGTTCCCGACTCATTCAATCTGCTCACCAATAAATACTGGAACCGGATCCACAACGATCCGCTCCAGCTCTGGCCGCGCTGGGCGGTTGACGGCGGACCGAATCGCTACGCCGTTCTCGCCAAGCCGCTCGTGGACGGCAGCACGGCCGTGGGCGTGTTCTGCGATATGCCCGCCGGCGGCACCAACATCACCGCCACCTGGCAGCAGCTCGGGCTGGTGTCCGGCGCGTGGTATAACATTTACGATGTCTGGAACAATTCCAACCTTGGCAACGTCCAGACGAATTACGCGGTGAGCATCGGGGCCGCCCAGGCGCGGCTGCTCATCTTCACCCCCACGAACCTGCTGGCGAGCATTCCGCCGGGCAACGTGATGACGAACGGCCAGCCGTTCCTGACGGCTTTTACCGATGCTTCCGATTGGCTGACTTACTCAAATGGGTTTGGTTGGTTCCGATCCTTGGGGGCATCGGCAACCAATTTTCTGTTTGATTTCAAGACGGGACAGGGAATTAAACTTAACTTTTCCGGCGCGACGTATTATCTCGGCCAAGACAACAACCAGGGCAATGGATATTTGACATCAAACTACCGGCCCGGCAGCGGCGTTTTGGACGAAAACCAAAGCAGCTGGTTTATGGCATGGGGATACTCCGACGATTCCGTTCGTTGGTTCCGCGCTCCCGCCAACGGCGCCGGCGGCGCAGCTTCGTTTGTGCAGCTTTTCCGAATGGATAACAACGGCAGCGTGACCATCGCCGGCACGAATACGGCGGCAGTGTTCAAGGGCAACGGCAATGCGCTGACGAACCTCGACGCCACCAAGCTCACCGGCACCATTCCGAGCGCGCTGCTGCCTACCGTGCTTACCAACTTGAATAACATTAACAGCGGCTCAACTCCAACCGTCACTATTTTAGATAATCACTGGCGGCTTGATTCAATCACGGGAACCGATGGAAATCACCTTATTACATTGAGCATCACCAATACTGTGGCGGCAGGAACCGAAATCACTGTTGCAACCGTAAATTATTCTAAAGCATATCCAGCGAACCCGCTGGTGGCACTAACATGGGCAAATGTTAAATCAGCAAGAATGTCAGAGATTGCAGGCGGAACGTGCGCTTCAATTTTCACCACAACGAATTACTCCATTGTCTATTACGGAGTAGCCAGCATTGGCGGGTTCAATGTTGCCGGAACCAATCAGATTTATGTCGGCAGAGCAATGCAATGATATGCGCCGCACCCTGACCATATCCTAAAATGAGCAATGAATCTCCAACTGAACACCGGCTGCGCGACCTAGAGGCGTTTCGCGCCGTGACCGAGGATCGGTTTACGCCGGCCCCAACTGCACCAACGGCCTCGCGCATACCTGGAACAGCAACGGCGTCGTCTGGCTGCGCTATTCGAGCATGGGCGCGACAACGTGGAGTGAGAAACAACTTGCACCCTGATTTATGGCTGATGCCGACCAGACACTGAAGATTCTCATCCAGCTCGGGGTGATCGGGGAGAAAGATGCCCAGGCGGCGAAGGATCTGCTTAAGGAAACCTCCGCGGCTGGCGAAGCCATGAATGCCGGCACCAAGAAAACCACCGAGGCCACAGAGGAGGCAGCGGCAGCGGCGGAAAAATCCGGGCTCACCCACCGCGAGCTGAAGCGGGTTTTGCTGGATATTGGGAATATAGCGGCTCCGGGCGCGGGCCGTGGTTTGATGGAACTGGCGATGGGCCCGGTCGGAGTCGGCCTGGCGCTGGTCGGGGTTTATGAGATGGTGAAAAAGACGCTGGAGGAGGATGCGGCCGCCGCGGATAAATTTGCCGAGGAGATATCCAAACCCACCACCGGCGGCATTGAGGGGATTCGCAAGGCGTGGGATGAAGCTGCCGTGGCGCTGGGCCAGTATTACTCCCGCATGGAACACGCCGGCGAGGATGCCAATCCGGAGGCCACGCAAATCAAGCGCATCCGGGAACTGGTGGAAGTCCAGACGGAAGCATCTAAGAAAATCGTCGAGGCGCTAGGCAAGGAAGAAGTCGCCCGGATCAAGGCCCACGGTGGATCTCCGGAAGAGGTGGCCGCCGCCGAGGCGCGCACCAAGGCGCAGACGGATGCGCTGGAATCCCAAAAGGTAAAAGACACCGGCATCAATCTGCTACTGAAGGAGCGGGCGGACATCACGGCCCGATTCAGCAAAGACCAGCGCGAGGCCGAGGAGGCGCAGGCAAAGTTGCGCGAGGTGAACAAGAAGTTTGCCGATGACGAGGCGACCCTGAAAAATGCGCGGGCCTTGAAGGAAAGTGAAACCATCAAGGCGCTGATCAAGGCTCAGCAGGATAAGATTGAAAAGAATTCCGCCACGGCCGCCGATCAAAGCCCATACAACAATGCCGGGCGGATCGCGGCGCAGATGAATATTGATGAAGCCACGGCCGAGATCGAGCGGCTGAAAGGCCTACAGTCCAGGGCAGCCGCGCTGGCCAGACAGCTGGAAGGTTCCGCACCGGCACGTAACAAAACCAAAACCGACGCCGAGGAGGATGCCAAGCAGAAATCCAACATCGCCGAGCAGGATTCTAAACGTCAGCACGAGTTGCCCGGTGAAATTGACCAAGCCCAAAAAATGCAGTCCATCAGGGACCAGGCGGAAAAGCTGGCCAATGAGATTGCAACTCCGGAGGGCAGCGTCCTTCGCGCGGCCAAGGATATTGCCGCGTATGTCATTTCCAAAAAGCCGGTGTCGCAGGGGCAGCAGCAGGAGTTGGTGGACTTTGCCGATTTGCTCGAGCAGCGGATGTCCGGTCAAAAGAATTTCCATTTCAAGAACGCTACGGCCGCGGCGACCTTCATCACCAAGACGTTCGAGAAAAATGATTTCACCGGAGTGTGGCAGATCATTCATGACGCCGTGTCGGCCGTGAATAACAAAACTGACCGGCAGCAGGCGGACTGGCAGAAGAAATTTGCCGCGCTGCAGGCGCAGATCCGCGGCGGCGGCGGGCAAGTGCCATGACATTCGATACGCTCCAATATGTCGATGCGGCCGGCGCCACGCAGGAGGTGGCGCTGGCGCTGCAAAATCTGGCGGACAGGGGTAGCGCGGTGAAACTGGTTTTCACGCCGGCATCCCACGCGGTCAGCACCTTCACCATCACCTGGGCCCAGCCTCCGGAATACGGCATTGCCATCCCGTTCAAATCCCGCTGCAAGGTTTACGCGAACCGCACCTCGGCCACCGGCGAGCCGAACAGTTTCAGCGAAGGCACCATTTTGTTTCAGGGGCGGATGACCAAGCTGAACGGCTCGGCCAGCGGCAACAATGTCTCGATGTCCATGATTTTGTCCGATCTCTGGTGGGATCTGGAACGGCTCACCATGATGCAGCCGTGGTCGGTCATCTCGGATAACACGGGGGATGTGATCGGCTACACCACGTTTACCTGGCCGGATCTGGTCCTCTTCCAGAGCTTCGCCGGCTATGCCTACGATCCCGCACCGGTGACGCATCACATCACGAGCTGGCAGCAGATCAAAGACATCATCAATTACGCCACGGGCTACAGCTTCGGCATCAATGCCGTGCAGGTGCAGCTCGCCGGCGCGGCTGAGTTCACGCCGCGCTACGTGCCGTTCTACCCGCTGCGCTCGGCCAAGTGCGCGGACGCTTTGAAGACTTGTCTGCGGCCGCATCCGGGCGTGTTCACGGAGGTGGATTATTCCACCGAGCCGCCCACGCTCCATTTCCGGAACCGCGCCGCGATGACGGCCGTCACGCTGCCTTACAAGAGCAAATTGGACGACGGCACCATCCACGTGGCCACGGATATTGAGGCGCTGCCCGAGCTCGTGCCGGATAATGTTTGCATTTATTACAAGCTCGCCGGCGAGCTCAACGGCCAGCCGGCGAACTCTTACACTTCGGATTATTATCCGGCCATCAATCTCAATGTGACGGGGCCGGTGGCGCTCGGCGATCCGGTGGGCGGCAGCGCGGCGCCGTATGTGAAGAACGGCTTGCCCAATCGCGGCCTCGCGGCGGCCGTGCTCGATGCGGGCGTGACGGCCGTGATCGCGTGCCGGCCGCCGAACAACCTGCTCGATCTTGATTATTCGGTGGATGTCTCCGGACCGTCCACCACCATCACGCGCAAGAATGTGGTCAGCCAGGCGCTGAACCCGGCCGATTACACTTTGTGGGAGGATCGCGTTTCCAGCCTCGCGCCCGAAGCCCTGGGCGGCCAGATCCCGGACAGCGGCGTGGGCGTGCTGCAGCTGGTGAATGCCGGCGCTTACAACGCGGCCACGAATCCCAAGGGTATCCAGATTATCGGTGACGACGGCGTGGATTATTCCGCCACCTTCGCGGCCGTGCTGCCGTATTTCACGAACGACGATCTCTACACCTGGATGCGGCGGCCGGATAACCAGCAGCCGATCAAGGCGGTTAAATGCACCGTTAAGGCGCTGTTTACCTACGTCAAAAACACGGAAATTGGCGCGGTCACTTACAAGGATAAAACGAAAGAGCACGAGCATTCCTTCACCATCCTGCTCACGGATGCGCCGACGGGCAAATACACCTTGAAGCAGGAAACCACGCAAACGGAGACGATCCCCACCGGATTGGCCGAGGGCATTTACACCGAGCTGGCGGACCTGCAATGGCGCGTGCGGCACGAGATCATCCAGGAAGCGGCCGACAGCAGCTCGCTGCCCACGCTGCTCAAGCCGGGCAAGCACCTGGTGAATCTCTCCGGCGGACTGGCGGCGTGGAGCACGATGAATGCGATCGTGGAGCGCGTGAATATCGAATTCTTCCGCACGGCCGCCAATCGCATGGTGGCGCGGCAATCTATTTCGTGCGGGCCGGTGGATCATCTGGAGCCGGGCTATCTGGTGCAGCTCCAAAACATGTTTTTGAACCGGAACCGGAGCGGCATCGATGCCAGCCAGCGGCTGACCGGCACCAGCAATAATCAGGTGGACCTGACCAGCTCGCCGGCCGCCGGCGCGTCCGATGCCGGCACGGCGCTGCCCAGCTCGATGCACTTCGTGTTTGTGGATGCGGACAACAATCACACGGTGCTGAAGATGGATTCAGAAGGAGGAATGTTCCATGGCCGCTAACAAAGGTAAGTTCTTTTTAAATCTGTATGCCACGGCCAAGACGCCGCAGGGCAATGGCGGCTTGAGCATCACTTTGGAGGACGGCACGGTCGTTGTGGTCGGCGGCTTGATTGATTCCGAAGGCAACCCGCGCACGCTGGAGGCGTATGAGCTGCCCACGTGCGAGCCGGGTGACAGCGGGCAGCTGGAGAATTTCACGCGGATATTCTTCTGCTCCGAACGGTTCAAAGCGGAGGGGCAATGAGCGAGAATTGCAAGGACGGCAACGCGCTGGGGGCGATGAAAATCTTGCCGTGCGTTTCCACGCAGCCGGTTATCATGCGGACTTCGCCTTCGCCCTCGCGGGATTCCACCACGGGCCGGATCGTGCCGAACTTCCAATCGTATGCGCAGCGCGGCATGGATACGGCCGAGATGCCGCTCTGTGAAAAGCACGGCTGGAAAGGGGTGGAATCTTTCAAAGTTCATCAGGGCCGGGCCAGCTTCGACGGGAGCAATGCCAACACGCGTTATCTGGGTGCGTATGTTGAAGCCACCATCAGTTCCCAAGGAAACGAGACGATTGATTTTCAGAAATACGATGCCTTCCAATATCTGGATTCAGAGGGTCATGTGACCGAGACGCCAACTGATAACAAACAATATCTGTCCGACCGCGGAATCTTCACTTTGAATTATGAATCCAAATGCCAGGCGGGATCGGGTTCAGACGTGGGTCGCCTGACGGGAAATCTTTCGGCCAATGGCAATGCCAGTGCCACCCGAGGTTCCGCTTCCACGCAGCGTGCCTATCGCAGTTCGCCCACCATGACCGACCGCGGCGCCGGCGGGATTTTGGGTATGAGGCCCGATCCGGCGGCAAATATGTTCCGGAGCACAATGCTGACTGTGGACCAGGACATGTCCCTGACGGATGCCCAATATGCCGCCGCTGATGCGGCGGCCACATACCTGGCGATCGACGTGTGCGGGCTGAGCGCCTCCAAGGATCCGACCACCGGCAAAATGATGGTGAGCTTTTCGTCAAATATAGACACCGGCCTCGTGAACACGGTTCTGAGCGTTGAAGATATTCGCGCCATGAGCCGCGTGGTGCCGATCACTTATCATAAAACCAACGATGACGGCACGGAGGGCGATTTGGCCACCGGCGGAACCATAAGCATCCAGTGGGATGTGTCGGTCTCGGCCACGACGATTTCGCTGACCTATAAACAGACCGCGGCGTATTCGTCTGAAAAACAATGGTACACCGATGGCTATTCCAGCGATTGGACCGCCAACGCATCTATCATGATCGAGGTGAACGTGACCTTGAATACGCCTTACACCGTCAGCGAAGTTTCCGCTCAAGCCAAGGCGCTTTTGAACGAGTGGAACATGGCCGACGATGTGCAGTATCCGTGGCGCACGGATGGCGATTGCCGGACCTTGCCGCTGGTGACGTATGACGAGTCGGCCGGTAACGCACCGGCCCTGGGCTGGGTGGATTCCAGGGCGAATACCAACGACTTCACCGGCCAGATCCGGGGCAAGCCGCGAGCGAACGCCAAATACAACGACGGCTGGATCGACTTCAATGAGCTGATCTACGTTTTCACCGATGGCTGCAGCGGCATCGAGTATAAGTATGGCGGCATGTCGCCTTCGGCACTGCCGACTGCCACCCAATGGTCGGTCGGCGCGGATGATGATCCGCCCTATGGCCGGTTCAGCTGCGCGGCCAAGGATGAATTCCGCGATTATTCCAGCAAGGCGGGCGTCTTTCATACGTCCGAAAACGGGGTCAAATACCGCAAGATGTGCTTCCTCAAAGAGCCGTTGCCGGCGCAGAACTTCTTCGGCGCGTGCGGGGCGAAACGGGACTGGACCCTGAAGGATGCCAACTGCGGTGAAACCACGGACAAGCGCTGGCCGAACGCCTGGGCGATATGCGGGGCCGTGCGCTTCACGGCTAATCGAGACGCAGCCACGGGCATCGTCACCGTGACATATCCGGCTTTGACCGGATTGGTGGACGGCGACAAGGTGACCTTTATCTTGGGCAATGACACCGAAACCGAGGCGGATATTCAGGTGTCGAACGTGACACCTGAATCCTTCAAATATCAGGGCGAATTGCCGACGGGAACGTATTTCAAATCCGCTGGCGCAACGGGCGTCTGGTTCGCCGATACCCGGCCCAAAGGCGACTTCGTGTGGAGCGTGGATTCCGGGCATCGCGAAGGCTCTGGTGATGGTGAGCATTGGGTGCGCAATTCGCAGCTGCAGCAGGGCAACGTCAAGCCCTGTCCATGTACCACGAATTACCGCGCCGTGATCGCCGTTTTGCCCGCCGGCAGCCCGGAGCGATCAGATGACCGATGGCTGCCGTCATCCACCACCATTGCCACGATTGGGGCCGTGAGTGCGGTGGCGGAATATTGGTCGGTGGACGTGTGCCAGGCGATGACCGATTTGTTCTGGACGAACCATCAAGATGAGATGATCCAGCAGGCGGGAGTTTGCGCGCCGAACATGATCGACGGCCACGCCAATTATACGGTGCCGAAAGTCGAGGCGCGATTGACCGCGCCGGCGGGTGCTCCGGAGCAATTCAACACCTATTTTGCGCTCGGCAATCAGCGCCGAATGAGCGAGGTCCAGTTGGATTGCGGCTGCTCAGTCGCTGCCGTCGATGGCACGTTTGACGCCTGGCCAACCGGAACCTTCCTGATCTGATATGATCCGCATTCCCAAAGACAGGATTTCCAAGCTGCCGAGCGCCTATGCTTTTGATGTTTGGTCCACCCCTCACACGGTCGCCGGCGACGACCTGATCTTTGCGGACAAAGACATCGAGCCGGTCGTTTTGAGGCACGATCCGGGCCGGCTGGCCGGCAAGGCCGTCGCCCTGGCCACGGAGGAAGTCCAGGGCATCATTTCCGGCCGCCTCGCCGCCTGCACGGCCTGCGAATGGAACCACGATTGGATCTGCCAGCATCCCGGCTGTTTACCCTGCGCCCAGACGAAGCTCCCCGGCCGTCTGAAAGCGATGCTGGAGCGTCCGGCATACCAGTGTCCAGCGGGCAGGTTTTAGGGCAACGCCGGCGGCCGGGATTCCCGCTGGCTTAACGGGGTGTTATCGTGGCATTAACCGGAGGGTAAGGAAGGGGCTGGAAACCGGAAATCTCTCAAACCTATTCAAATTCTTCTCAAAGCGTTTTCGTTTTTACAC
>Ga0265327_10001048_pt1 | contig 38688 bp, 27 predicted proteins | sample 41621metaG_FD_202089 | JGI IMG/M metagenome (GOLD analysis project Ga0265327, IMG submission 202089) | Rhizosphere microbial communities from Carex aquatilis grown in University of Washington, Seatle, WA, United States - 4-16-21 metaG | ecosystem: Host-associated > Plants > Roots > Rhizosphere...
TCATGTTCCTGCGCTTGGTAAATGGGCAGCAATAGGAAGAGCGGAATCAAGCTGAAGAGATAGGTGGGCACCAGCAACCGGGCGACCAACTGGCGACCGAGGGCGAGAGACTGGGACCCTAACAGCGCGGTGATCCCATGGAGAATCCACCACATCAGCGCGATGAGCAGGAAGCAGCCAGCTAACACGATCCAATCGGCCCGGGGCGTGAAAACCATCTCATCGGGCACGAAGCGCTTGAGGTTGGGAAAATATTTCGAACCGGGCGGTAGAACGAAAAGAAGTCCGGCCAAGGGGATCGCGCTGGCAAGCAGCGCTAACATTACGGTTCCGGCTGCGGACTTCGGCAGCATGAGCTTGAGCCCAGGCAGGCGCTTTCGGAGTCGCCAGCGGGCGGTGATGATGGGGGCCATGAGAGTCAGTGACGCCCAGAGAATGGCCTCTCCGAGGTGGGCGGCACCGCTTTCATGCTGGTAGGACCAATCGCGGCCACCCAACGGAGTGAGCTGATAGATCGCCTGATGATAGAGCAGGGGAAGCGTCACGCTGGCGGCCATCCACAACCAATCAGCGACTGTCAGCAAGGCAGTGAGTCGCAGAGACAGGCGCCGAATCCGGATGTCATTTCGGAATCGATACAATGCGCATACCCCGCTCATGAGTCCGGCCAGTGCGGCGATGAGAAATGCGAAGACCCGCATGCCGACAGTCTGGTCGATCATGCGCCCTGGAGTGAGTTCAGACGGGTTGGCGATATTGCCAGGGGTGTCCAGAATCCCACCGCCATGGTCTTCGATCATCTCGTCCTGCGCCGTCGCCTGTGTAGAGTCCGACGGCTCTATGCGAAGACCGTGTGGGATATCGAATTGATGCATTGTCTCTGTCAGCACGGCCACGTCGGTATCGAGCCCCAATCGCTCGGCAGACTCTCTCAGTGTTGGGGCCGTTCGGGTCACCAGCATCTGCGTGTAAGAATAGTCTTCACCCGTTGACGCGGAGTGCGCGAAGTGCAGAACGTGTAATTTCCAATCCGCGAGGAGCGATTGAAATTGCTCCCGGTTGCCCTCATTCGCGAGTAGCCACGCTTTTGCCGCGATGGCGTCCGGGAGATAGTAAAGCCACCCAGCGTAGTCCGGTCGCGAGCAGGCGAACATCCGGTTGCGGAAATAGTCGGGAACATCTTGTGCCGGCGCAAGCAAGGCTAGTTGCTCCTTGATTCGGTCATTGCGGTAGCTTTCGAAGCACGGCAGGCGGGTGGCCTCATGAAAAAGCTTAATCGAGTCGTCGAGCCGGGCTAAGTCCATAACATCCCACTCCCTTGGGTCGTGAGCACTCTTCCCTGTGATTGATCGGCGTTTGGCCTTGGCGACATTCCGGGAAGTGCTTGCCGCGGCGAGGGCGGGGAACCAGCCATTGTCGGGATCAATCCGCGCGGCTGTTTTGATAAAGTCAGGCGGGAGGGTGGCGCCATGATCATGCATATATGCTGCGGCGTAATCGGCATAATAGGTCGGACTGTCAGGGAACCGGTCGCACAGGGGCTTGAGTTGATCCGAATATTTACCAGCATCGGGATTGCCCAGTAGGATCAATTTCTGATCGGGCGACAATCCTTTTCGAAGAGCTTTCAAAGAGGGCAATTCATTCGGAGTAGGTCCCATGCCGTTTAGGTAAAAGCCGACTTCTCTGTCATCATTGAGGAGCGACTTAGCCTTCAGTAATTCAGGAATGGCGAACCCGATGCACGTGAGTGCGATCATGCACACGGCCACCCACAAGACCCGCCGCCAATACTGGGAGAACCATTTGGAGTCGCGGCGCTCCAAGGTGGTCGCGGCAGATTCCCATACTTCATCCGGTGTGTCAGGAACCAGATGCTGCTGCAAAAAATAGCGGGCATGAAGTTGCAGCTCCGGGTTGTCCGCAAGGGGACCGGTGGCGAGATCGAGGAAGTCTTCGGAGGCGGCCATGGAACAGCGTTCTTGATTCGATCTGCGTGAGTTCGCTAGCGGCCGGGTGCCGGGAGGAGGTTGAGGATTTGAGCTTTGCGGGCTCGCACGACTTCGTCTTCGTAGCGATTGAGGCCATTGGATTCGGTGCCCAGGCGGGCGGCATCCTGGAGGCGGGTCCAGTGCTCTTCATCAATCAGATAGACTGGAGACATGAGTGCAAGGAGGACGAGGATGAACAGGTACGCTGGCACCAGCAGCCGTGCCAGTGTTTGCCGGCGCAATTCGCCCCTGCTCCGTGAGAAGAGGGCGATCGACAGGCTGATCGTGAGCCAAACAAGAAGAAGGATGATCGCCGCCTGACCGGCATAGTCATCATTGCGGTTCGGGTCTCCGAGGTAGGGTAGCCCCGAAAGCGGAAGAGTGACGAGAGTGAGAATCAGGACCGCACGGTCGAGCCAGACTGGCGTTGTGCCGAGATCCAGCCGTGGCAGGCATTTGCGAAGGCGCCATTTGGCGACCAGAGCCGGGATAATCAGGAAGAGGAGAAGCCAGGCGGCAAACTGATGACTTCGAAGTTCCGAAAGGTCATAGTCGTTGCTCCAGTCCCGACCCACGAGCGGAGTCAGGCGATCGAGTCCTTCGCGGGACAGCAACGGAAAGACGCAGGCACCAAAAATCCACATCCAATCGGCTGGCCGGAAACAGTGGGTGAGCCGGGCGGCAATTGGCCGGGAGACTCGGTTCGCTCCCACGCCGCGCAAGGCCGCAAATATGGCCGCGACGGCCACCGTCCCGTAGATGACCAGCAGGGAGGCGCGGGTATAGAATGCCTTCTCCATCAGGCGGCCGGGAGTGAGATCGGCGAAGGTAACGGGTGGCATCCTCAAAGCCTGACGCGAGATCGGCGGGATTTCCATGGCATCGAGTTCATTGCCATGATCGATGATGCCAGATTGTTGGTCATCCACCCCTTTCAATGTTGCGATGTAGGCTTCCTGAAGCGCTTCTGCGTTTTTAAACCGGTCGGAGTCATCGATCAGTTCAAGTCGCTCGGCGGCGAGATGGAATGCGGACGTCGTTCCCTGGTTCCAGATGGCGGTGATCAGGACATCCAGGAGATCGTGCGACTCCTCCAGCTTCCGTCGTGTGAGGATTTCCCAAGCATGAGTAAGAGCCTGAAACCCTTGGCGATCTCCCGCATCGGCGAGCGAGCTTGCCTTGGCGCAGACCACATTCGCCAGCTCCCGCAAAGCGATTGCATCCGTGGGGTGGTCAGCTTTGAAGCAAATCCATTCAATGTAAGTGGCATAGTCGTTGGCATGTGGAAATAGCTGAGCTTGCTCCGCGAGGCGGTCCAATTTGTAGGATTCGAACCGGGGCAGACGGCTGGCTTGGATGATGAGGTCTGCGGCAGCATCGAGACGTGTTTGGTCCAGAATCATCCATGAGCGGGGAACCTTTGCGTCACGCTCTTCCTTGGTGCGTTCCACGGACTTGACCGCGCCTTGGGCAATATCCGCGGCCGCAAAGGCGGGGAACCAGCCATTGTCAGGATCGATGCGTTTGGCGGTTTCTAGAAAATCCGATGGCAGGGAGAGGCCGGCAGCATGGCGAGCGATTCCATGGCTCGCGTAGTAAACTGGATTGTCCGGACAACGCGCGACGAGGTCCGAGCTCTTCCCGGATAGAATCAGCCGTTGCTCGGGAGGGAGATGCTGACCTTGGCGATGACGAAACTCCTCCATCGTTTCCGAAAATGGGTTCCAGCCGAAAAAACTGAAGGTGTGAAAGGCGCTCAGCCCGAGGCTGAGGGAGGGAAGGGTGGGTGCCATGCACACAAGTGGGGCGATGATGGCGAGCAGGAGCAGCAACCAGCGCCAATGGCGGGTGATGGTCCGTCCATCGTGCACGGCCAGACTCGCGGCGGCGCGATCCCAGGATGAATCGTTCGCCGCTGCGGGATCGATGCGGCTTTCGATTTCCATCCGGGCGTACACTTGGATCTCGGCATCGTCATCGAGGGACTTCATGGCGAGATCCAGGAACTGCTCGGATGGGGAAGGCATGTGGGAAGTCTCGACAGAGATGAGACTCCCTATCTGCTTTCCGAGTGCAGGGCGAGGATTTCGAGCATGGGGCGACGGGGCCTTGTGGCAGGGTTGTGCTGACTCCTCCGGCCGCAGGCGTCGTAGCGTAAGCATTCCTGCTTGCGATTGCTTGCGGCCAGCATTCCTCACAAGGCTTCGACCGTTCCAAATAACCCGGCTGCTTGTGTCTTAAAAACGGTGCGGCAGTAGTTGCCGCAAAGAGGCGCAAAAGGCACAAAAATCAGAGGCGCAAGTGGCGAGATTAGAGGGGGTCGGGCAGGGCGGGATTGGGGTGAATCGTCTCACTTACAAGTTGGAAACTTGTGCTACTTTTTGGCTCAAGCGAGGATGTCCTTGAGAACCTTGGAGGGTTCGACGCCAGTGAGCTTCATGTCGAGTCCCTGGCTCTTGTAGGTGAGGCGGGTGTGGTCGATGCCGAGGCAGTGGAGCATGGTGGCGTGGAGGTCGTGGACGCTGACGGGCTTCTCGAGGATGTTGTAGGAGAAGTCATCGGTCTTGCCGTAGGAGATGCCGCCCTGGATGCCGCCGCCGGCGAGCCACATGGAGAAGCAGCGCGGGTGGTGGTCCCGCCCGTACTGGGTGGGGGTGAGCTTGCCCTGGCAGTAGACGGTGCGGCCGAATTCGCCGCCCCAGACCACGAGGGTGTCGTCGAGGAGGCCGCGTTGCTTGAGGTCCTGGAGCAGGGCGGCCTGCGGCTGGTCCACGTCCTGGCACTGGAGCGGCAGATCCTTGACCACGCTGCCGTGGTGGTCCCAGCCGCGGTGGTATAGCTGGATGAAACGGACGCCGCGCTCCGCCATACGGCGGGCCATGAGGCAGTTGTAGGCATAGGTGCCGGCCTTTTTGACGTCAGGGCCGTACATGGCGAGGGTGGCTTCGCTCTCGTTTTTGAAGTCGGTGAGCTCGGGCACGCTGGTCTGCATGCGATAGGCCATTTCGTACTGGGCCATGCGGGCGAGAACCTGGGAGTCGCCATTGGCTTCGGCTTCGCGGCGGTTGAGTTCGCCGAGCATGTCGAGCATCTGGCGGCGGTCGCTGCGGAGCATGCCCTTGGGGTCGTTGAGATAGAGGACGGGATCGGCAGCGGCGCGGAACTGGACCCCCTGATGTTCTCCGGGGAGGAAGCCGGCACCCCAGAGATGGGAGAAGAGGGCTTGCATCTGGCCGCGGCCCTGGCTGATCATGACGACGAAGGCGGGCAGGTTTTCATTGGCGCTGCCGAGGCCATAGGAGAGCCACGCGCCGATGGATGGACGGCCGGGGTTCTGGTTGCCGGTCTGCATGAAGGTGACGCCGGGACCATGGTTGATCTGCTCGGTCATCATGGAATTCACCATGCAGATGTCGTTGGCCATGCCGCCGGTGTGTTTGAGGAGTTCGGAAACCCACAGGCCGTCCTGCTTGTTGGCGTACTTGTCGAACTTGAAGATCGAGGGAGCGATGGGGAGCCGGGACTGGCCGGAGGTCATGCCGGTGAGGCGCTGGGTGCCGCGAACGGTATCGGGCAACTCCTTGTCGAAGAACTCCTGGAGGCCGGGCTTGTAGTCGAAGGTGTCGAGCTGGGAGGGCGCGCCTTCCTGATAGAGATAAATGACGCGCTTGGCCTTGGGGGCGAAATTCGGGAAGGCAGGCGTCTGCGGAGGCGCGGCGGGGGCTTGCTCGGCGGCAAGAAGCTGGGCAAGCGCGGTGCTGCCGAGAAACGCGAGTCCACCCGCGGCCGCGCCCTTGAGGAGCTGGCGGCGGTTGAGATTGAAGAGGTGATCGTGGTCGTGCATGGCGGTGGATCGGTAGGGGTCAGTCGCGGACGATGGTTTGATCAAGATTCAGAACGGTGCTGGCGATGAGCATCCAGGCGGCGAGCTCGGGCGGGTCGAGGCCGGGGTCGGCCTGGGAAACACCCTGGGTGAGGAGGGCCGCCGCGTCGGCCGGGGTGGCCTTGTAGCGGGTGAGGAGGGTTTCAAGTCCCTTGGAGAGGGTAAGGAGATCCGCGGGAGTGGGGGTTCTGGCGGTGACGCTGCGGTAGAGGAGGGTGAGGCGCTCCGCAGTGGGGGCGGGATGTTTGAGAATGCGGGCGGCGAGTTGCTTGGCGCATTCGAGGATCTGCTCGTCATTGAAGGTGGCGAGGGCCTGGAGCGGGGTGTTGGTGGGCATCCGGCGCACGGAGCAGGCGGTGCGGTCCGGGGCGTCGAAAATGGTCATGAACGGGGGCGGCGCAGTGCGTTTCCAGAACGTGTAAAGGGATCGGCGGTAAAGGGCCGGGCCGTCGCTGCGTTTGTAGGTCTTGGTGTTGCTGCCTGCGTTCGAGCGTTCCTCCCAGAGGCCGGGCGGCTGGTAAGGAAACACGGGCGCGCCACCGGCGGCATCGTTCATGAGACCGGCGGCGAGGAGGGCCTGGTCGCGGACTTCTTCGGCGGTGAGCCGGCGGCGCGGGAAGCTGGCGAGGAGGCGGTCATCGGGATCCTTGGCAGCGATTTCAGGACGCAGCCGGGAGGACTGGCGGTAGGCGGTGCTGGTGACGATGAGGCGGACGATGTGGCGGAGGTCCCAAGGCTTCGCGGAGCTGCCTCCATCGCGGAATTCGACCGCGAGCCAGTCGAGCATCTCGGGATGGACGGGGTATTCGCCCTGGACGCCGAAGTCGTCGGTGGACTTGACGATGCCGATGCCGAAAAACTGCTGCCAGAGGCGGTTGACGGTGACGCGGGCGAGGAGGGGATTCTCGTTCGAGACGAGCCAGCGGGCGAATCCGAGGCGGTTCACCGGGGCATCCGGAAGCGGGCCACCGAGGACAAGAGGAGGGCGGCGGGTGACGGGGCGTGCCTTGTCCGGCTGGTCATATTGGCCGCGAGTTAGTACGAAGGTCGGCGTAGGTTGGGCCGCCTCCTGCATGACCATGACCTTGGCCTTGGGGCCGTCCGGCGCGAGGGGTGAGGCGATTTCGACGAGCGGGGGGTAAGCGGCCGACTGGTCGTTTTCGGTGTGCTTCTCGGTGATGGAATTGAAGTAGGCTTCGAGGCTGTAGAAGTCGTCCTGCTTGAGGGGGTCGAACTTGTGATCGTGGCAGCGGCAGCAATTGAAGGTGAGACCGAGGAAGGCGGTGGCGACGGTCTGGACGCGGTCGGCCGCGTATTCGTTCATGTATTCGGCGGCGATGGTGCCACCCTCGGCGGTGATGAGGTGATTGCGGCAGAAGCCCGTCGCGAGAACCTGCGAAGGAGTGGCGGCGGGGAGCAGATCGCCGGCGAGTTGCTCGATGACGAAGCGGTCATAGGGCATATTGTCGCTGAAGGCCTGGATGACCCAATCGCGCCACGGCCAGCCGGTGCGGAGAACATCGTGGAGGTAGCCATTGGTATCGCCGTAGCGGGCCAGATCGAGCCAGGTGGAGGCCATGCGTTCGCCGTAATGAGGAGAGGCGAGGAGGCGGTCGACGGCGCGTTCGTAGGCACCAGGGGCGGTGTCGGCGAGGTAGGCATCGATCTCGGCGAGGGTCGGAGGAAGGCCGGTGAGGTCGAGGGTGGCGCGGCGGAGCAGGGTCTCCCGGTCGGCTTCGGGGGCGTATTGGAGGCCTTCTTTCTTGAGGCGTTCGCGAAGGAAGGCGTCGATGGGATTTTCGTCGGATGAGGGAGGCGTGGGGCGGACGGGAGGGAGGAAGGCCCAGTGCTTTTCGTAGGGCGCACCTGCTTCGATCCATCGGCGGATCAGGTCTTTCTGCGGAGGGGAGAGCGTCTTATGAGCCTCCGGTGGGGGCATCACATCATCGCTGTCGGACGTGGTGAGGCGGCGCCAGACTTCGCTGCCGGTGAGGGAGCCGGGTTCGATGCCGGGGAGCTTGCTCTCGGTCCGGGCGTGGGCACCTTCGGGAGTGTCCAGGCGGAAATCGGCCTTGCGGTGCTTGGCATCGAAGCCGTGGCAGGCGAAGCAGTTTTCGGAAAGGATGGGTCGGATGTCGCGGTTGAAGACAGGCGCGTCCGCGCCATACGAGGGGATGCCTGAGGCCAGAAGGGCCGTGATCGCGACTGATGGACCGAAGTTCATTGCTGGTGATTATTCCATAGCCGGTGATGGAAAGTCTTGGAGGTTGTCTGCAAATTCTTGTAAAAATGCGGCATGAAACGGGGGGTATCGAGACAAGAGTTCTTCAAAAACATGGCACCGGGAGAATTGCAGCCGCTCTACGACCTGATGCCGGACATCTCGTTTTTCATGAAGGATACCGAAGGGCGGTTCGTGGCGCTGAACCGGATGGGCTGTGAATTCTGTGGCGTGGCCACGGAGCGGGACGCCTTTGGCTGCACCGACCGCGATTTCTTTCCCGCTACGAATGCGGAGGTCTACATGGCGGACGACCGGGCGGTAATGAAATCGGGCCTGCCGATTCTCAACCGGATCGAGCCCGCTCCGGAGAAGGAGGGATCGCCACGGCTGGTGGTGACAAACAAGATCCCGGTGAGGGACCGGGCGGGCCGGATCATCGGTGTGGCCGGATTTTCGCGGCGGGTGGAGCACCTCCGCTGTGCGGCCGCGGTGATCAAGAAGCTCGCGGTGGCAGTGGAACTACTACACAGCCAGTACGCGGAGGCGATCGGCACCGGCGATCTTGCGAAGCGTGCGGGACTGTCGGCCAGCCAGTTCGAGCGCTTGTTCAAGAAGGCCTTCGGCACAAGTCCGAGGCAGTATCTCCAGCGGGTAAGGATCGAGCATGCATGCCGGCTGCTGGCGGAAACGGGCGGCACGATCGCCGACATCGCGCAGCAATGCGGGTACTATGACCACGCCCATTTCACGAAGGCGTTTGTCGGGCAGAAAGGCCTGACACCCTCGCGATTCCGGAAGGAACACCAGGCTTCGCTGGCGTGATCAGCCGATGGAGGAGAGTTCGCCGTTGGCATCGCCGAGGCGGGCGCCTTTCACGCCCATGCGGTCGAGCATGGAGAGATACAGGTTGGTCATCGGAGTGCCCTTGGGCGCTTCGATGACACGTCCTTGCTTGAGTGTGCCATTGCCATGGCCCGCGAGGAGGAGTGGGAGGTCGTCATGGTTGTGGCGATTGCCATCGGCGATGCCACCCCCATAGACGATCATCGAGTGGTCGAGGAGATTGCCATCGCCTTCCGGGATGGAGCGCATCTTTTCGAGGAACCAGGCGAACTGCTCGACATAGAAGCGGTCGATCTGGCCGATGCGGCGGAGGGTTTCCGGGTCGTTCTTGTGATGGGAAAGCCCGTGGTGGGCATCGGGGATGCCGATTTCCGGGAAGGTCCGGTTGGAACCGTCGTGGGCCAGAAGGAAGGTGGCGATGCGGGTGCTGTCGGTCTGGAAGGCGAGGGCCATCATGTCATACATGATGCGGATGTGGTCGCAGTAGGTTTCCGGGACGCCATTGGGACGGAGGGCTTCGGGAACCTCCTTGCGGAACTCTTCGCTGCGGGCGAGGCGGACTTCGACGTCGCGGACCGCGCTGAAGTACTGGTCCATCTTGGCGCGGTCTTCGTGATCGAGACGGCCCTGGAGCGCCTTGGCGTCATCGAGGACAAAATCGAGGACGCTTTTTTCATAGGCGCGCCGGCGTTCGTCTTCCTTGGCATCGCCGGAGCCGAAGAGTTTTTCAAAGACGAGCCGCGGATCGCGTTCGGCCGGTGCAGGGAGGTTTTCGCTGCGCCAGGAGAGATTGAACTGGTAGGCGCAGGAGTAGCCGGAATCGCAGTTGCCGGCGGAGCGAGGAGGATCGGTGGAGAGTTCCAGCGAAGGGAGGCGGGTGTGGTGTCCGATTTCCCGGGCAGCGAGCTGGTCGACGGAAATGCCGAGGTGAATGTCCGATCCGGCGGTCTTGCGCGCCTGGCAGCCGGTGAGGAAAGTCGCGTTGGCCCGCGCGTGGTCACCGGCCCCGTCGCCATTGCCCTGGGCGCGGTGTTGGTCGAGACCACGGAACACGGAAAAGTGATCCGTGAGTGCGGCGAGCGGCTGTAGGGTGGGGGAGAGGAGAGTGCCGGCAGCCGGTCGCCAGAGATCGAGGTTTACTCCGTTGGGGATGTAGACGAAGGCCATGCGCAAGGGTGAAGCGGCGGCGGACGGAGCCGTGGCGGCGCGCAACGAGGGAAGGGTGGGGAGGGCCAGGGTGGCGGCGATGCCCTGCAGGAAGCGGCGGCGAGAGGATCTCATGGCGGTGGTGGAGGTTTCAGCGTCCGGCGGTGGACGCGGAGGCACGGCGGTATTGGAAAGGGACGGATTCGACGACAGCGCGGATGAATGTCTGGAAGTGGCCGTCGTTCTGAGCGGCCTTGGCAACGATGGCGTCAATGGCGGGACGGTCGTACCATTCGAGGCCGCGCCCAAGCGCATAGGTAAGCAGCTTGGTGGCCAGAGCGCGGTGAAAATCCTCGCGGTGCTGGTGCACGAGCAGCTCGCGGAGTTCGGTGGGTCCGCTGAAGTTGGAGCCATCGGCGAGCCGCCCCGAGGTGTCGATCGGCTTGCCGTTTTCGCGGTCACGGAAACCGCCGACGGCGTCGAATTGTTCGAGTCCGAAGCCGATGGGGTCCATCAGCGAGTGGCAGGTGGCACAGGCGGGATCCTTGCGATGAAGCTCCATCTGTTCGCGCAGGCTGGTGCCGTGATTGCCGTTTGCCTGAAGCTGAGGAACGTTCGGCGGCGGCGGGGGAGGCGGGGTATCGAGGAGGTTTTCGAGCACGTACTTGCCGCGGAGGACCGGAGACGTACGGGTGGGATAGGAGGTGACGGTAAGCACGGCACCTTGTCCGAGAAGACCGCGGCGCGGTGTGGCGGCCAGCGAGACCTTTTGAAAATCTCCGCCGGACACACCGGGGATGCCGTAGTAATTGGCGAGGCGCTGGTTGAGGAAGGTGTAGTCGGCATCGAGCAGGGTGGTCACCGGCAGGTTGCGTTGGAGGACATCCTGGAGAAGGAGCTCGGTTTCCTGGCGCATGTCGTTGCCCATGGCCTGATTGTAGGCGGGGAAGCGTTTGTCATCCGGAGTGACGGAGGTGAGGTTCCGCAATTGCAGCCACTGGCCGCCGAAGTTCGAGATGAAGCGCCGGGATTTTTCGGAGACGATCATGCGGGTGACCTCCTCATCAAGGTGCGCCCTGAGTTCGCCCCGCTCGGCGCGCGCGAGGAGGGCCTCATCCGGCATGCTGCTCCAGAGGAAATAGGACAAGCGGGAGGCCAGCGCGAAGTCGTCGATCTGGATCCGGCCATCGGAGGCCTTGCCCACCGGCGCTTCCTCGCGGAACAGGAACGAGGGGGAGACAAGCATGGCCTCCAGCGCGAGGCGTATGCCCTGGTCCACGCCCTGGTGCTGGGACTCCGCCACTTTCAACAATCCAAGGTAGCGTTCCACCTCACCGGGGCGCACCGGGCGGCGGAAGGCATTCCTCGCGAAACGGGTGAGGACCTGGAGCGCGTAGGTCCGGTCGTCCATGCTGCTACTGCGTTCCCCGTAGATGCGGCGGTGGCTTTCGGGGCGCGGTGGCGGCGGGCCGTCGAGGGGGCCCTCGATGCTGAGGCGGTTGACCATCAGGTTGCGGTCGCGCTGGGCGGGATCGGGGAGCTTTTCGTCCCAGAAATCGTTGGGGAAGTTGAGACCAATGCGGTGCTTGCCGTTTTCAGCGATCTTGATTTCGATTTCGAACTTTCCGGGCGCATCGAGGCGGTTTGGCACGTCCCAGGATTTGAGGAGTTCCCCGTCGAGCCGAAATTCCGCCTTCGGCGCGATGCCGCCGCCCATGGTGCCGCTGGCGGTGAGCACGACGCGGTAGCGGCCGGCGGCGAAATAGCGGTTGGTGAACGCCTCGCCGACCTCCGCAAGCATGCGGCCTTCTTCGCTTTTGTAGCCGGGTCCTTCGAGATCCTGGCCGCGGAGCTTCAATTTCGGGACCGGCATTGGCTCCGGATGGACCGCGGCCTCCAGGGCCTGCCGTGCGGCAGTGAGGTAGCGCTCGAGGTGGGCGGGAGAAAGGGTCAGCACGTCCCCGATGTTGTCGAAGCCGTAGCCGGAGTCATCCGGCGGCAGGATCGATTCCACGGCCACATCGACGCCGAGGAGATCGTGGATGGTATTGCGATATTCCTCCCGATTGAGGCGGTGGAGGGTGACGTGGCCGGGATCGGGATGGGCTGGATCGACGGGGAACACCGCGGCATCGATCCACGCGATCAGCTTGCGGCGGGTGGCGTCATCCGGCTGGTCCTTGTCCGGCGGCGGCATGAGTTTGAAACTGATGTGCTCGCGGATGCGGTGCCACATTTCGCGGTTCTTCTGCATCGATTCGATCGTGGAAAACGAATCGAGCGCGAGATCGCCCTTGTGAGTGCCATCGCCATGGCAGTCGTAACAATACGTATCCAGCGTCGGCTGGATGTCCTGATGGTAGCGGGCGGCGGCATCAGGCTGCGGGGCTGTGGGGGGATTCACCGAGGCGGCTTGCCCCAAGGTGGGTGGTGACGACCAGGCGAACCACCCGGCTGTAAAGCCGAGAGCGAGGGAGAGAAAGGTTCCGTGAAGCCGCCAGCCCATGCCGCAACAGCCTACGCGAAATCCGGCGGAAGCCTTGCAAAACCTCAGGATTATTTGATGCCGGGGGGTGATTTGCAATGCGGTGGAAGGGATTCATTGAATCGCGCCCGGTGATTGGATTTTAGGACGCGGGCAACATCACCCGTGTTAGGTTCATCGGATGGCGTGGAGAATTCTGATCCTGCTGATGTGCTTCCCACTGCTGCTACAGGGCGAACTGCCAGAGATCGACCTTCCTGCCGATCTGGAGGCCCCGCGGCGGGAGTTCATCGAACACTCGCTAAAGGCTCTGGAAGAGCACCCGGCGATTCCTTATGTCTTTGCGGGCTCTTGTCCCGAAGATGGTGGAATGGATTGCTCGGGCACGGTTTTTTACCTGCTGGGTCTGGTGGGATTGGATCCGCCGCGTTCGGCGCAGAACCTCCATGACTGGATCAATCAGTCTGACAAGCTGGTGACGATTCCAGCGGGCGTGACCAAGGCGGATGATCCGGCGTTTGCAAAGATGCTGCCCGGCGACCTGCTGTTTTGGGGGACTCCTGCTCCAGATGGAAGCGTTCCCATCACCCATGTGGAGATTTACTTGGGCAGGGAAAAGAAGGACGGGCGGCGGGTGATGATCGGCTCAAGCGACGGGCGCTCCTATCGCGGGGTGAAAAAGAACGGCTTCGACATCGTGGATTTCCAGGTCCCGAAGGCGGATTCCCCGAAGCGGCTGGTGGCCTACGGACCGCCGGTGTGGGAAGATCGAAAGAAGGAACCGCGAAAGCGTGACGTCCCGCGGAAGAAATGATGTATAAGGGGCGATGCCCGATCCGCGCCCGATCCTCCGCTATTCGCAACTGCCGCTCATCCGGACCGGCACCTCGCCGGTGTTTGAATTTCTGCCGGATGGCAGCCTGCATGCCGTGCGGGCGGATAACATTCTCTTGAATCTCGTGCTGGGCTGTCCGGTGGGCGGCTCGCTGCACCGGATTGCGCTGGCGGTGGCGTCCGAAGACGGACGCCGCGCGGTGATTCTCGCGGGCCCGGGCGGCGGAACATTTTCAGCGGATCAAAACGCCGCTTCGTGGGAAGTGAAGAATGACGCGCTGGCCGCGGTAGCGATCCAGCAACCGGTCGAGGGCGGCTGGAACGTGGAGGTGAGGGTCACCAACCTGAGTGGTCGGAAGATATCGGTGCAGGCGGTTCATGGGCTCGATCTTTCGCTGACGACGCAGTTCGCGGCGCGGCTGAACGAATCGTATGCCAGCCAGTACATCGATCACCGGGACCTGGCCGATCCGGTGTTCGGAAGGGCGGTGGCATCGCGGCAGAACCTGGCGGTGGACGGAAAGTATCCGTGGCTGATCCAGACATGGATCGAAGGAACAGCGGGCTTTGCAACGGACGGGGTGGAGTTCTTCGGTCAATTCGGTAGTCGGAATGACGTGCCGTTGTCCCTGCTCGATCCGCCAGCTCCGGGACGGGTGCGGCAGGATGAAAATGCCTATGTCGCCCTGTTTTCGGAGCCGATGGAACTGCAGTCGGGCGAAAGCGGCACGCGGCGGTTCATCGCGCAGTATCGGGCAGACCATCCTGATGCGAGCGGTCCCGGCGATGTGGCCTGCCTGCATGAGACGGTGGAGGGATTGAAGGCCACGACCGTTATCGCACGAGAGGGGCGCGGGGCAGAAGCGCCGCGAGTGATCGTGCACGGCGAGGAGCCGTCGAAGGACGACTTGCAGGCGTGGTTCGGCGGTGCCTGGAGCGCGGTGGAAACGCTGGCGGATGGCCGGATTGGTTCGTTTTTCCATGGTCCCGACCGCCACCATGTGGTGACGCGGGCGAAGGAGCAGACCGTGGCCCGGCCACACGCGCTGATCCTGCGCAGCGGCTCCAGTGTTGATACGGTCAATGACCTGCTCGACACCACCTGCGGAATGGCGGGCGTCTTCCAGAGCCTGATGTCGGCCGGGCACATGAGCTTTCACCGCCTGCTCAGTCCGGTGCGTGAGCGGCTGGGACTGCTCGGTGGTTCCGGCCAGCGGATCGGCATTCGCACGGCGGATGGCATCGCATGGCTCGGCATTCCTTCGGCCTTCATGATGTCGCTGACATCGTGCGAGTGGATCTACCTTCTGCCGGATCATCGCATTCGGGTGATGACGGAGATCTCCACTGGCGCGGCCGAGGCGACGACGATGCTGGTGGTCGAAGAGGGGGAGCCGCTGGATTTCGTCATCAGCCATGGGCTGGTCGGTGGCGAGCGCGAGGGTGAAGAAGACGCCACGGTGACGCTCGACGGTTACACGGCTGCGGTTCAGGCGGGCGCGGAGTCGCTGGCGCGCAAGGCGTTTCCCGATGCAAGATTCACGATTGAGGCGCTTGATCCATCGGCATTCAAGGCGGTCGGCGGTTCCGAGAAACTGGGCTTCGAGCATGTGGCGACGGCCCACCTCGTCTATGAAACCCGTGCGGTTCGTGAGTTCGCCCTCCGGCTGAGCGGCTACACGCATGCCTACATTCCGCGTCCAAAGGCAAAGCCGATCTGGCAGTCCGCGACACGGGCGCTGCGGCTGGCTGGCTCGGACCTGCCTGAGGTGGAGGCGCTGGATGCGATCCTGCCGTGGTTCATTCACAATGGCATCATCCACTACAGCGATCCGCATGGGATCGAGCAGTGGAACGGCGGGGCGTGGGGAACGCGGGATGTGACCCAGGGATCGGTGGAGCTTTTGCTGGCACTGGATCGGCCGGACGCGGTGCGTGAGACGCTGGTGCAGGTGTTCAGTCACCAGTACCTCGGCAGCGGAGATTGGCCGCAGTGGTTCATGCTGGATCCCTTCGGCTGGATCCAGCAGCGGCACATGCACGGGGATGTGCCATTGTGGCCGCTGAAGGCGCTGTGCGATTACTTCGAGGCCACCTCTGACTTTGCGTTTCTTGATGAAGCGGTCGATTGGACGGATGCAAACACGTCCCGGCCGGCGGGGAAGCCATCGACGGTGCTCGACCATGTTGATGGGGCGGTGCAATGGATGCGGCAGCAGTGTTTCCCGGGCACCGCGCTGCTGCGCTATGGCGAGGGCGATTGGGATGACTCCCTGCAGCCGGCGCGGCCGGAGCTGCGCGAGCACATGGTCAGCACCTGGACGGTGGCGCTTTCCTATCAGGTGCTGCGGCGGCTGGAGGAGCTGGAAAAGGAGAGCGGGCGGATGATTCCGGGCATCGCGGGATTTGCCGGTGCGGTGCATGCGGATTTCCACCGCTGGCTGATGCCGGATGGAACCGCGAGCGGCTTTTTTGTCTTCGATGAGGACGGAAAGGGCGGCCATCCCCTGCTGCATCCGCAGGATACCGAGACGGGCATTCATTACCGCCTGTTGCCGATGAAGCGCGCGATTATCTCGGGACTGTTCTCAAAGGAGCAGGCGGAGCACCACCTCGGCATCATCCGGGAGCATCTGCTCGCCGCGGATGGGGCGCGATTGATGGACCGCCCGACCCAGTATCGTGGTGGTCCGCGCCGGATCTTTGAACGGGCGGAAAGCTCGGCGGCATTCGCGCGCGAGATCGGCGTCTTCTATACCCACGCCCATCTCCGGTATCTGGAAATGCTCTCGATTCTCGGGGAGACGGACGCGCTGTGGAAAGGGCTGCAGCAGATCAATCCGATCGGGATCACGCGGTCGGTGCCGCATGCCCTGCCGCGCCAGGCGAATCTCTATTTCAGCAGTTCGGATGCGGCGGTGCACGACCGCTACGAGGCGGCGGAGCGTTATGACGAAATCGTCGCTGGAAAGATTCCGGTGGCCGGTGGCTGGAGGCTCTACTCCAGCGGCCCGGGGATTTTCTGCCACCTCGTTCGCAGCCGGGTGCTCGGTCTTCGGCGTCACTACGACCGGGTCTATCTCGATCCGATCCTACCGGAAGCTGCGAATGGACTGGAAGCGACCCTGACCTGGGAGGGCAAGCCGTTGAAGGTCGTGTTCCATCGCGGTTCGCCAGCGGTCAGATTGAATGGCCGGCCGCTGGAAACCGTGGAGGCACCGCATCCCTACCGGCGCGGTGGGTTCTCGATCCCTGCGGCCCTGTTCTCGGCGCTGCTGAAGGACGACCGGAATCTGCTGGAGATCAAGACGCCGTGAGGGCGTCACGGTTCATCGGCTGAGCGTTCTGGCGGCAGATCGGAGCCGGTCTCCGATCGGGGACCGTAGGAGCTGAAATCGTCAAGTTCGTCGTTGAAATTGTCGGACATGGCCAGAACGAGGCCTTTGAGCCCACCGAAGCGGCGTGGCTCCTTGGCATCATTTTCGGGAATGGCACCGAAGTTCATTCCGGGAAAATACCTCGGTTGCCTCGGACTTCAATCCTTACCCCACCTTGATCACGGTCGCGATCGGGTCGGAGAGTGTTTCGGGCAGGGAAATGGGGGTGCCTTCTCCCTGGGATTTGACGTCGAGCGGTTTGCTTCCGTCGAGGAGGATGGCCTTGGTGGCTTTCACAGGAAGAGTGATGGTGCTGCTTTCGGGGCGCTTGAAGACGTGGAGGTAGATGGCATTGCCTTTTAGTCACACGGCGGTCGAAGGTGGATGTTTCGAACGGATTGGGGGTGGTGCCGTAGATGGCATCGCCATTCTCCTTCAGCCAGGCGCCGATGGCTTCCATGCGCTCGACGCTTTCCGGCGGAATCGTGCCGTCGCCGGTTGGGCCGACGTTGAGGGGGTAGTTGCCGCCCTTGCTGGAAATGTCGATGAGGTTGCGGATCAGTTTCTCGGGGGATTTCCATGCATGGTCGTGTGCGGAAAGGCCCCAGGTGCGGTTCATGGTCATGCAGGTTTCCGAATCGACGGTGCCGAGGCCGTTCGCCGGGATGTTGTTTTCAGGGGGGACGAGGTCGCCGTACTGCGGGTCCATGCGGTCGGGGACATCAGGTGTTCCCATGCCGTTGAAACCTGCTTCGGGACACCGGTAGAGGCGGTTGTTCATGGATGATGCCGGCCTGCTTCGCCCGGACTTCGGCGCGCATGACTCATGAACCCGACACCGCTTCCCATTTAGGGCGGGACACGGACACTCACATTTGAATGATATCGCATCCAACTGTTGAATCCATGATCCGCCGCGCCGTAATCCTCGCCTTGATCCCCTTCGCTTTGATTGCAACCGCTGAAGAAGCCCCCAAAGGCCCGGCGGTGTCCAAAGTGGGGGCGAACCCCCTCGACGTGCCGAACCAGTCCGGGCGTGAGGAAATCCTCAAGTGGGCGGACGATTGGATCGCCACGAAGCCGCCACAGCATGCTGGCATCGACCCGTTTCAAATCCCCCGCGACAAGTTCCAACTGCTCCTGTTCTTCGATCTTCCAAAGGCCGTCGCCCTCTTCGCTGAAGCCGAAAACCGCTTCACCGAAAATCTGAGCCACGGCGGCAGCCTCTATCTCGACACGATGTGGAAGTTCCCCCAGATCCGCCGCGATGAAGCCCTTCACGAACTGATCGGCGATGACGAGTCGATCCTTTTGAGAAACCCCGTAGCAAGCCTGCGGTTTCTCAAACTGTTGCAGGAAAGCCCCAACGGAGGCCGGTTTTCGTATGGATGGTGGAATCCCTACAACGTAGGCACCGTGATGCGGTTTTGCGGCGAGTCGGTGCAGTTGAGCTACCAGGATTCCGGGAAAAAATTTCGCGGGGAAATGTGGGCCGCCGAACTTCAATACGCCGCCACACTGGATGAAGATGTGCGCTTGGATGCGCTCATGAGCAATGCCTTCGCCAGCAGTTGCTATGGGTATGTTCCCGGAGACGCCGCAGCCACCGCCTCGCTCAAACGCAATATGGAGGAATTCCGGGAGCCTCTGAAAGAGAACTTCCGCTTTCTTCAATTGGTCATGGGTCTCAACATTTGGCCCGCCGACACGGCTGAAGGCCACCAGGCCACTGCCAACGCTGTCGCTTCCCTGCTGACGGACCCAGCAATCCGGCGGCCATTGAAGGAGCAACTCGCCTTCGTAGCCATCATCCGTGCACCCGCTTTGTTGGACGATCCAGACGTGGCCCCCCTGCTCGCGGACGCCTACGAGATCTATTGTTCAGAGGATCGCAGCGCCGTGAACCCATCGAGCGCAAAGTTGTTCGAAATGCTTTCCAAGGCCGAGTTCACCCACACCGGCACGAAGATCCTGCGCCGGTTCCACGAAGCCTTCTGGCAGAATGTCGAAACCCCGAAGGCTGCGGGCCATCTTCCGATTCCGGAGATGATGATCCCCGCCCTGGCGGTCGTCGCCGGCCGCGCCGGAGACGCAAAGCGCGCCGACCGCGTGAAGGTGAAGGGCGATGATGCCCTCAAGGGAAATTTCCACGCGATCATCATGCTCGTCGCATCCGGTCAGTACGCGGCGGCGATCGACCTGATGCCGTCGGCCACAACGCCCTACACCGGCAGCGACAAAGCGGACGTTTTCACGCGGAAATTGGAAGAACGTCTGCCGGAATTCCTGGCCAAGGTGGATGACCCGCAGCAGGAACTCAGGTTTCAGATCCAATTGCTCGTCTGCAAGGACGGACAGGGCGCGGACGCACCGGTCCGGCCGTTTACAGTAAGGGCCGCCAGTCTGGCGGAGGAATATCGGAGCCATCCCGCCGGGGACCACCGGATCCAGATGGAAATGCTTCGGCAACTGACGCTGAGCAACCAGTTGAACGCGCTCACGCTGTACGATGAAATCACGGCGTGGGCCAAGGACTGCAATCTGAAGACCGATATCCTTCTGGGTTGCACCAACGGCGATGAAATAATCGATGGCCTGAATCGTCGTGCCTACGCCATCCACGTGAATGAACTGATGCAGGCGGCCGCCCTTTCCGGACTTCTGCGTGGAAATACCTCCATGCTGGAAAAGATCACGGATGCGATGGTTGGTGCGCCGCCAGTGCTGGACAACCCTGAGGAAATGCAGACGATGTTGTGGAAGTGCCAGGAGCCGTTTCTGCAGCGCTCGGCGATTTGGATCTGGCTCGGCATTTCGCGGAATGAGACGTCCGCTTTCGAAAGATCGCTCGATTCGTTTGAGGCGCTGACTCTCAATCTCGACAATCGGAAGGAGTTCCATCTTTACGAAATCCAGAGCCATCTCGCCGTGTTCAAGTTCTTGTCGTGTTGGGCTGGCAAACCTGAGCGCTACGACGCTCTGGTGGCGAAACTGTCCCGTCCCGCCGAGCAGAAGCGAACTTCTTATCCCGTTACCGGATTGGCTTCCCTGGGGGACATCGCTTCGATCAGCGGAACCTGGAAGAGCCCTTATTTCGCCGAGGTGCGGAAGAAGGCAATGGCCCGAGAGTATTCCGATCCCGCGCATGCGTCGTGGGAACGTCTGGACGAGAAGACATTGAGCTTGTTAACGGCCAGTGTGCCTAATGACGAGATCGCCGAGGTCGGAGCGATGCCGATTGAAAAAATCGTGCCGGAGGCGCGGGGCGGGCTGCTCTACGTGCGCGCAAATATTCTGCGGAAACAGAAACAGATGGAAGAGGCGATCCGGGTTTATCACCAATCGATCGACGCTTGTCAGGGGCCGGCACTTGATGAGATGCGCGGCTTGGCCAAATTCAGTCTCGGGTATTGCCTGGTGGATGCCGACCGGATGGACGAAGCCCGCGACGTGATCAAGTCGATGACGGCGGAAGAGGTCATTCCACGTTTTCGGACCGATCATCGCTCGTTCCTCTCGAAGCTGGGCGTGAAGCTTCCTCCTCCGGCTAAGTGAGGGGGCCGAAACATGCAAGGCGGGCTCACGCATCAATGCCGTGCAGACGGGTTGCGTGGTCTGATCAAGATCGGTCTTGCGGGTTTGTTGAACTCGAATGGAAATGCCGGACCCGCGCGGAACCCGCCAGCGGGTGGTCGAGTCCAAACGGCAGCTCGTGGAAGCTCATCAAGGCACTGGGTCTTGATCTACTCGGGGGGGCCATAGTCCGCCTTGTTGCGGTCCCACGGCGAAAGGTAGACGCCGAATTTGATGCCGGCCCGCTTTGCTGCAGCGGAAATCTCCTTCACCAGGTCACCGTTGCCGTCTTTCCAGGGGCTTTTGGGAAATGTTGTGGGCGGTGGTCTTCGTCGGCCACAGGCAGAAGCCATCGTGGTGCTTGCAGGTGAGGATAATGGGAATTGTAGAAATTTTCCGCAATTTACCCGGCAACACGAGCAAAGCTTTCAGCATCGAATTTTTTCACCCGTCCGTTAGCCTTGCTTCGATGCAGACCGTTTTTCCGAATGACTTTGTCTGGGGTGCCGCCACCGCTGCCGCGCAGATCGAGGGAAGCGCTGCCAGCGACGGGAGAGGGGATTCGATCTGGGACACCTTCGCCCGCCAGCCGGGTCGCATCTTTCTGGGTCATACGCCGTTGGCCGCCTGTGATTTCTACCACCGCTGGCCCGAAGACCTCGCACTGATGAAAAGGGCGAATTTGCCGGCCTTTCGCTTCTCGGTCTCCTGGTCCCGCATTCTGGCAGCAGGCACCGGCCCGGTGAACCAGGCAGGCCTGGCCTTCTACGACCGTCTCGTGGATGAACTGCTCGGCGCGGGAATCCAGCCCTACACCACACTGTATCACTGGGATCTTCCGCAGGGGCTCCAGGATCGTGGGGGGTGGATGAATCGCGACATCGCCGGCTGGTTCGCGGACTACACCGCGATTGTGGCGGCGAAGCTGGGAGACCGGGTGAAGGACTGGGTCACCTTCAACGAACCGCAGATATTCCTTGGTTTCGGCCACCGCTCCGGCATCCACGCGCCGGGTCTCCAACTCTCGGAAGCCGAGGTCTTCCGCTGCCTCCATCACGTGAATCTGGCCCATGGCCGGGCCGTGGCGGTGCTGCGCGAGCACGCGCCCGATTCGAGGATCGGCATGGCACAGGTCGCCAACGTCGGTATCCCGGCGAATCCTGATGACCCGGCCTCCGTCGAGGCCGCGCGTCGCATCACCCTCGAACCCGAATGGACGGGGGATGCCGCCACTTTCCTCGGTTCCTGCTGGTGGTCGCGTCCCGTCGTTTGCGGGCGCTATCCGCACGAACTCCACGAACGGCATCCGGAGCTGCAGGGAACCGTGATCCGGGAAGGGGACATGGAAGAGATATCCCGGCCGGTGGACCTCCATGGCTTCAACTACTACTTTGGTCGTAGAATCGCCGCCGACGGCTCGGTGGCAGCTCCCTCACCCGGGGAGCCCCGCACCGCCTTCGGCTGGCCCGTTCATCCCGAAGGAATCTACTGGGCCGCCCGCTTCTACCACGAGGCGTGGGGCCTTCCCCTCTATATCTTTGAAAACGGCCTGTCGTCAATGGACTGGGTCAGTCTCGACGGCCGGGTCCACGACACCCTGCGGATCGATTTCCTCACCCGCTATTTGACGGAATTGCACCGCGCGATCTCGGATGGAGCCGACGTCCGCGGCTGGTTCCACTGGTCGTGGATGGACAACTTCGAATGGGCGGACGGGTACAAGGAACGTTTCGGCCTCGTCCACATCGATTATGCCACGCAAACACGCACGCCGAAGGATTCTCTCGCGTGGCTTGGCGAAGTGATCCGCAGCAACGGGGCTTCGATCTCCGGCCAGTGAAGCGCCTTTTTACCAGATGACGGAATTCTGACGCCAGCACAGCAGTCTTACCTGCAGCCCTCCCTCGGCGGCGGCTTCCAGGGCCAAACCGAAATCGTGAAGCCGCGCGATCGCATCCACCAGGCTGAGGCCGAGTCCGCTTCCCGGCTCGCTGCGCGTGTCGGCCACCCGGTAGAATCGCTGCAGCACCGAACGCCGATGCTCCGGCGCGATTCCCGGCCCGCTGTCGCTCACTGAGATGGCGGGACCGTCGATTGTGGCTTCCAGGCGGATCTTCACGACACCTCCTGCGGGGGTGAACTTGATCGCGTTGTCCACCAGGTTGCCGATCGCTTCGAAAAGCAGCTCTCCATCGCATTCGATCACCGGACTTGAGCCGATTTCCAGAGTCAAATTCACCCGCTCCTGGTTCGCCAGTGGCTCGTATAAACCCAGCAGCTCGTTCAGGATTGGCTCCACGGCGACCACCGCAAATCCGGCCCGCCGCTGGCGGCTCTCGATCTCCGAGATTCGGGAAAGCGCGCGGAAACGGGTCAGCAATTGGTCGGTCTGCGTTAGCGCATGGTCGAGCATCGGCCTTGAAGGGGATTTCAAATCCACCTGTTGCTGGCTGCGGTAAATCGAGGCCCGCAGGCGGGTCAGCGGCGTGCGCAGGTCGTGGGCGATGTTGTCGCTGCAGCTTTTCACTTCGCCCATCAGGCGCTCGGTTTCGTCGAGCATGGCATTGACGATTCCCGCAAGCGCATTCAGTTCGTGGTTGCGTCCGCCCTGTGGAAGACGCCGGCTGTAATCCCCCTCGGCGATGAGCCTGGCGGCTTGCTCGATCTCGCGAATATGCCGCACGGCCGGAAGGCTGTAAAATACCCCGCCGAGAATCCCCAGCACAAGAATCACCCCGCCGATCAGGAAGCACCCCCACAGCAGGGCCTGCCGGATCTGTTCCAGCAGCGCAACATCCCGCGCGACGACCAGTATCCGCCCGTTCCCCATCGGCATGCCGAGAGCCCGGATGCCCTGCTCGCGGCGGAAAAGCCCGTCATTGGCCGCTATGGACAGGGCATGCGGTTTGCCATCCAACACCAGGTCCTGTGGGGCATGGTCGAGATTGCCCTCCACCAGTTTTCCATCCGCGGTGAACAGTCCGTAGAAATTGATATGCCTGACGTCCCGTTTGATCTCGTAGGTGATGTCCCGCGCCAACTCATCCTCCCGCGCTGCCGAAAACCGGGTCGCCTCGCTCTGCAGGATCTGGTCCACCTGCCGGTTTTGATAGCGCGCCGTCTCCGCATAGATCAGGGCGAGCAGGCCCACCACGGCGAGCGCGAACAGCCCGCCGTAGAGCACGGTCAGCCGGAAGCTCGTGATGCGCCGGAGTTCAGTGAGCATTGCCGAAGAGATAGCCGGACCCCCGCACGGTGTGGATCAGGGGAGGGCATCCCACCTGCTCCAGCTTCTTTCGCAGGCCGGTGATGTGCACTTCGATCACACCCGTGCTCGGATCGAAATGATAACCCCACACCGCTTCGAAGATCATCGTCCGAGTCAGCGTCTGGCCCGCGTTCCGCATCATGAATTCCAGCAGTTGGAATTCCGTCTGTTTCAAATCCAGCACTTGGTCCGCATAGCGCACGTTCCGCGCCACCAGGTCGAGCGACAGCCCGTTCACCCGCAGTTGGGTCTGTTCCATCGATCGCGTCTGCCGTCTCAACAGGACCTCGATCCGCGCCGCCATTTCGTCCGAGGCGAACGGCTTTGTCAGGTAATCGTCACCTCCCGCGCGCAGGCCGCGCACCCGTTCGTCCACATCGTTCAGAGCGCTGATCACCAGCACCGGGGTGTGAATCCGGTTGGCCCGCAGTTTCATGACAATATTGAGCCCGTCGCTGTCAGGAAGCATCCTGTCCAGAGTGATCGCATCGTAGTGCTCCTTCATCGCCAGCGCCAATCCCTCGCTGCCGGTTGAAACCCGGTCCACCTGAAAGCCATGGCTTTCCAGTTCCGTCGCGATTTCATCCGACGTGGTCTCGTCGTCTTCGATCACCAGAACCTTCTGGCCGTGGGCGGGAGGATGGATCATGTGACTGGTTGGAAGGGCGTGGACGGGAATGCTCGACAGCCTATTAAAACCCCTCTCCGCCACAATCCAAGAGAGCGATTCTTAAATCCATTTAATCTTAAAAGTTATTAAGGAATGCGCTGTGGATAAAAGACTTGGAAGTGTCCATTTTGTCCCTCGTCTCCTGCCGCCAACCCGCGGCGTCCACGAAACGCTTTCTTCCCATGACCTGGCTCATCCGCATCGCCCTCCAGCGGCCCTACACCTTCATCGTGCTGGGGATCCTGATTTTGATCATGGGTCCGCTCGCGATCGTGCGCACGCCCACCGACATCTTTCCCAACATCAAGCTGCCCGTCATCAGCGTCATCTGGACCTACAACGGCATGCCGCCGGATGAAATGTCCGACCGCATCCTGACCTACTATGAACGTCAGATGACGACCACGGTGAACGACATCGAACACATCGAGTCGCAATCCCTGCCAGGCGTCGGCGTCATCAAGGTCTACTTCCAGCCGTCCGTGGATGTGAATGCTGCGCTCGCCCAGGTCACTGCGATTTCGCAGACCGTCCTGAAGCGGCTTCCGCCCGGCGTCACCCCTCCACAGATCCTCAGCTACAATGCCTCCAGCGTTCCCATCCTCCAGCTTGCGCTGACAAGCAAGACGATGACAGACCAGCAGATGTTCGACACCTCGAACAACTTCATCCGTCCGCAGCTTGCCCAGGTCGAGGGTGCTGCCATTCCCTCGCCCTACGGCGGCAAGAACCGCCAGGTCGTCGTCGATCTCGACCCGAATGCCATGCGCTCGAAGGGGCTTTCGCCAGAAGATGTCACCACCGCCATCATGGCCCAGAACCTGATCCTGCCCTCCGGCACGGAGAAGATCGGCACCTTCGAATACAGCGTGAAGCTCAATGGCAGCCCGAAGGAGCTCGACGAGTTGAACAACCTCCCGATCAAGTCGGTCAACGGCACCGTGGTCACCCTCCGGGACATCGCTCACGTCCGCGATGGCTACTCACCTCAGACCAATCTCGTTCTCGTCAATGGCAAGCGCTCGGTCCTCACCACCGTGCAGAAAAGCGGAAACGCCTCGACCCTCGACGTCGTCGATCACGTCAAGTCGCTGCTTCCAAAGATCAAGGCCGGCGCACCCGCAGGGCTGAACATCGACACGCTTCTCGACCAGTCGATCTTCGTGAAGGCGGCCGTCTCCGGCGTGATCCGCGAAGGCGTGATCGCCGCCGCGCTCGCCAGCGTGATGATCCTCCTGTTTCTCGGCAGTTGGCGCTCGTCGCTCATCATCGCCATCTCCATTCCCCTTTCCGCGCTGTGTTCGATCATCGCCCTCTCCGCTCTCGGCGAAACCATCAACGTGATGACACTCGGCGGGCTGGCTCTCGCCGTCGGCATGCTGGTGGACGATGCCACTGTCACCATTGAGAGCATCAACTGGCATCTGGAGCAGGGAAAACCCGTCACCGCTTCCGTGTTTGACGGCGCGCTCCAGGTTGCCACGCCGGCGCTGGTCTCCACCCTTGCCATCTGCATCGTGTTCGTGCCGATGTTCTTTCTCAATGGTGTGGCCCGTTACCTTTTCGTGCCCATGGCAGAGGCCGTGGTCTTCGCGATGCTCGCGTCCTACATCCTTTCCCGCACCCTGGTGCTCACCCTCGCGAAGTACTGGTTGAAGGCCCATGTCCTTCCCCATTCGCCCAGCAACTTGCTCGACGACACACTCATCGAGGATTCGGCCCAGCATACCTCCGCCGGCGGCGGTGTATTCTCACGCTTCCAGCGGGGATTCGAGCGGCTCTTCGAGCGTGTGCGCGACAGCTACCAGGGCCTTGTCACGCTTGCGGTCCGCCGGCGGGGAATCTTCCTTACCGGCTTCTTCATTGCAATCGGCCTCTCGTTCCTGCTCACCCCATGGCTGGGGCAGAACTTCTTTCCCACCATCGACTCGGGCCAGATCAAGCTTCACATGCGCGCGCCCACCGGCACCCGGATCGAGGAAACGGCACGCCTCGCCACCGAGGTGGAGAAGGCCATCCGACGCACCGTTCCCGCCGAGGAATTGAAGAGCGTCGTCAATAACATCGGCCTGCCGGTCAGCGGCATCAACATCGCCTACAGCAACTCGGCTCCGATCGGCCCGGAAGACGCGGATGTTCTTATCTCCCTTAACGAGGATCACCGTCCCGGTGCCGATTACATCGCCACCCTTCGTGAACAACTGCCCCGGCAATTCCCCGGCGCGACATTCTCCTTCCTCCCCGCCGACATCGTCAGCCAGATTCTCAATTTCGGGCTCCCCGCGCCCATCGACATCCAGGTCATCGGTTTCAAGCGCGATGAAAACCGCGAGTATGCCCAGAAGATACTCGCGCGCCTCAAGCGCATCCCCGGCATCGCCGATGTCCGCATCCAGCAGGCCTTCAATCATCCGGAACTCCGCGTCAATGTCGACCGCGTCCGCGCCCAGGAAATGGGACTCACGCAGCGCAATGTCGCCAATGATCTTCTCGTTTCCCTCTCCGGCAGTCTCCAGACCGCCCCCACCTTCTGGGTGAATCCGAAGAATCATGTCTCCTATCCGATCGTGGTCCAGACACCGCAGTCGCGCATCGACAGCCTCAGCCAGCTTGCGAACATTCCGATCACCGGCTCCGATGGCAAACAGCAGATCCTCGGCGGGCTTTCGACCATCACCCGCGGCCAGGGGGAAGGCGTGGTTTCCCACTATGATGTGCAGCCCACCATCGACATCTATGGCGCCGTCCAGGGCCGCGACCTCGGTGCCGTCGCCCGCGAGATCCAGGCCGTGCTCGACGACACGGCGAAGGAGGTTCCAGCCGGCTCCACCGTCGCCCTGCACGGCCAGGTGGAAACGATGGAGCATTCTTACAGCAGCCTGATGATCGGCCTGCTCGGCTCCATCGTGCTGATCTACCTGTTGATCGCGGTTAATTTCCAGTCATGGGTCGATCCCTTCATCATTGTCGCCGCATTGCCCGCGGCGATTGCCGGCATCATCTGGATGCTGTTCCTCACCGGCACGACCCTCTCGGTGCCCGCTCTTACCGGTGCCATCATGTGCATGGGTGTGGCCACGGCGAACAGCATCCTCGTCGTCAGCTTTGCGCGTGACCGCCTCGCCGAGGGTGCGGATGCCTTCACCGCCGCCATTGATGCCGGAGTCGTCCGTTTCCGGCCTGTGCTCATGACGGCCCTCGCCATGCTCATCGGCATGGCTCCCATGGCATTCGGCATGGGCGAAGGCGGCGAGCAGAATGCCCCTCTCGGCCGTGCCGTCATCGGTGGCCTGATCGTCGCCACCCTCGCCACCCTGTTCTTCGTGCCCGCCATCTTCGCCATGCTCCACGCCCGCGACCGTGTGGTGGAACCCGCTCCGGAAGAAGCCATCCCCGCTCATTGAAAGGAAGACCATGTCCGAACATTCAGACCCCAAGCCCCCCTCTGCACGCCGCCTCCTTGCGGTGGGGATTGTCACCGTGCTCGTCGCCATCGGCCTCGCGGCGCAGGGCATCCTCGCCCGCACCGCGCATGACCAGTCGCTCCGCGAAAAGGTCGAGGCCGACGCCACCCCCACCGTGACTCTCGTCACTCCCGGCCAGGCCGATGCCAAGGAGGAACTCGTCCTGCCGAGCAGCATCCAAGCCTACTACGACGCCCCTACTTTCGCCCGAGTCTCCGGTTACCTCAAGAAATGGTACGTCGACATCGGCAGCCAGGTGAAGGCTGGCGATGTGCTCGCCGACATCGAAACGCCCGAGCTCGACCAGCAACTCGAACAGGCCAAGGCCAATCTCGCCACCGCAGTTGCCAAGGCCAACCTTGCCGAAAGCACCGCCAAGCGCTGGCAGAACATGCTCGCCGCCACTTCCGTTTCCAAGCAGGAGGCCGAGGAAAAGACCGGTGATTTCGAGGCGAAGAAGGCTGAAGCGACCGCCGCCCAGGCCAATGTCGACCGCCTCCAGGCTCTGTCATCCTTCAAGCGCGTCGTGGCCCCCTTCGATGGCACCATTACCGCACGCAAGACCGACATCGGGGCTCTCATCACCGCCGGAAGTGGCAGCGGACCGGAGCTTTTCCGCGTGGCTGATACGCACAAGCTCCGCATTTACGTCCAAGTGCCACAGGCCTTTGCTTCCCGCGTCACCGTCGGCATGCAGGCCCAGCTTCATCTGCCCGAGCAACCCGGTCGGACTTATGCCGCCGCCGTTGTCAATCGGTCCGGTGCCATCAACGAAGGCGCCCGCACCATGCTGATCCAGCTCGAGGCTGACAATGCGGATGGCCGGCTCATCTCCGGCTCCTATGCCGATGTTCACTTCGATCTTCCCGCCACCAGTGGCATCCTTCAGCTCCCGGTGACCACGCTCCTGTTCCGCCAGCATGGGCTCGAAGTCGCCACTCTCGGGCCCGACAGCAAGGTCATCTTGAAAAACGTCCAGCTTGGACGCGATTTTGGCACCCGGGTGGAAATCGTGGACGGGCTCGTGCCGACGGACCGTGTGATCGACAGCCCTCCCGATTGGCTTGCGCAGGGCGACGTCGTCCGCGCCGCCGAACCTGAAGTCTCCGCTCCCTCCCAAGGCAAACATCCATGAACATCCGCACCCTCCCATTTTTCGCCGCGGCAGGGATCGCTCTCATGCCCGCGTCCTGTTCGTTTGCGCCAGCCTATCAGAAGCCGGGCACCGATATCGCCGCCACCTACAAGGAGTCCGGTCATTGGCAGGCGGCCACGCCCCTCGATCATCTCGACCGTGGCGATTGGTGGCGCGGCTACCATGACTCCACGCTGGATAGCCTGGAGGCCCGCCTTGATGCGGCCAATCCCGGGCTCGCCGCCGCCTTCGCGCACTATGCCCAAGCCCGCGCTTTCCTCGCCCAGACCCGCAGCGGACTCTTTCCCGAACTCGACGCGAACTCCCTCAACACAGCCAACCGCCAGTCGGACGAGCGTCCCTTGCGCTCCGCTTCCCAACCGGCCGACTACAAGGACAACTCCCTCGGGGCCGCCCTGAGCTACGAAGTCGATCTCTGGGGCCGCGTCCACAATTTCGTCACCGCCGGCACGGCCGACACCCAGGCCGCTGCTGCCGAGCTCGCCTCCGCGCGCCTCAGCCTGCATGCGGAACTCGCCAATGAATACATCACCATTCGGGGTCTTGATGCTCAGGAAAAGCTGCTCACCGACACTGTGTCGGCCTATGAGCACGCTCTGCAGGTGACCCAGAGCCGCCTCGAAGGCGGTGGCTCTTCCGGTCTTGATGTGGCCCGCGCCCGTACCCAGCTTGAGAAGGCCCGTGCCGCCACCACCGATGTCCGCGCCGACCGCGCCCTGCGCGAGCATGCCATTGCCAGCCTCGTCGGGGTTTCCGCGTCAAAATTTTCGCTGCTCCCGCAGGTCGTCGAACTACCACTGCCATCGATTCCGACTTCCGTCCCATCGGTCCTACTTGAACGCCGCCCCGACATCGCCGCCGCCGAGCGCCGCACCGCCGCCGCCAATGCCATGATCGGTGTCGCCCGTGCGGCATTTTATCCGAAGATCACCCTCGGCGGCACCGGCGGATTTGAAAACTCCGGCGGTGCCGGCTGGCTCACCGCGCCCAACGCTTTCTGGGCCATCGGCCCGAAGGTGAACCTGTCCCTCTTTGATGCCGGCAAGCGCCGCGCTGTGGACCGCCAGGCCCAGGCGGCTTTCGAGGAGGCTGCGGACAAATACCGCAGCACCACCCTCGCCGCCTTCCAGCAGGTCGAGGATAACCTCGCCCTGCTCCGTCTTCTCGGTGAGGAAGCGAATCAGGAAAGCGCCGCCGTCTCATCGGCCGCGAAAACCCTAAGCCTCGCCATGGACCGTTACAACAACGGTGCCGTGAACTACCTCGAAGTCGTCGACTCGCAAACGTCCGCCCTACAGGCCCAGCGCACGCTGCTGGTCCTCCGCGACCGACAGCTTCGTGCCAGTGTCGGCCTGATCCGCGCGCTGGGTGGGGGGTGGCGTAGCTGAGAAGCCAACCGCTCCCCACGAGCCTGTATGAATCCGTCGATTGACGAATGAAAAAAGCGTCTCCGTTCGCTGGTAGATAACAGGTTTCCATTTGATCGAATTCCTCGTTGTAGCTATGCACCGAACCCTACTCTCCCTGCTTCTCTCATTCGTATCAGCCTGGTCGTCCATGGCGGCTCCCGAGCCACCGGCCGGTCCGCGTCCGCCGAACATCGTCATCATCTTCATGGATGACATGGGCTACGCGGACATCGGGCCATTCGGCGCCAAGGGCTATGCCACCCCGAATCTCGACCGCATGGCGGCAGAGGGCACCAAGTTCACCAGCTTCTACGCGGCCCAGGGCGTCTGCTCCGCCAGTCGCACCGGCCTGCTGACCGGCTGCTATCCCAACCGCGTCGGCATCGCCGGAGCCTTGGCTCCTCATTCCAAAATCGGCCTCTCCACCGATGAAATGACGCTCGCCGAATTGTGCAAACAGAAGGGCTACGCCACCGCGATGTTCGGCAAGTGGCACCTCGGCGATGCCAAGCAATTCCTGCCGGTTCAACGCGGCTTCGACGAATATTTCGGCCTGCCTTATTCCAACGACATGACCCCGCACAAGGCCGGGGGCAAACTGGTACAGGATTATGTCAAGTTGCCGCTCATCAGCCAGGAGACACTCGCCAATCCCGATGTGGACGATGCGGTCCAGAACCAACTGACCACCCTCTACACCCAGCACGCGGTGGACTTCATCGGTCGCCACAAGGACCAGCCGTTCTTCCTCTACGTGCCGCACTCGATGGTGCACGTGCCCCTCCACGTCTCCGACAAGTTCCGCGGGAAAAGCGGACGCGGCCTGTTTGGAGACGTCATGATGGAGGTGGACTGGTCGGTGGGTGAAATCCTCGGCGCGCTCAAGAAGAACGGGGTGGACGACGAAACGCTCGTCGTCTTCTCCTCCGACAATGGCCCGTGGCTCTGCTACGGGGATCACGCCGGATCGGCCTATCCGCTGCGCGAAGGGAAGGGCACCAGTTGGGACGGCGGCGTGCGCGAGCCTACCCTGATGCGCTGGCCCGGCCATGTGCCCGTCGGCCGCAGTTGCGATGCTCCGCTGATGACGATCGACCTTTTGCCAACCGTCGCCGGATTGACCGGAGCACCGCTCCCGCCACACAAAATTGATGGCCTGGACATTTCCAGCGTGATCCTAGGCAAGACCGAGCAGTCGCCCCATGAGGTGCTCTACTTCTATTACCACCAGAACGATCTTGAAGCCCTCCGCAGCGGAAAGTGGAAAGTGGAATTCACCCGCCATTATCAATCCCTGAACGGGCGTCCCGGCGGCAAGGGCGGAAACCGGGCACCCTACACCGAGCTCGAAGTCACTGCCGACCAGCTCTACGATCTCGACAAGGATCCCGGCCAGGAACACGACGTGGCGTCCGCAAATCCGGAAGTGATCAAACGCCTCCACGACCTTGCTGAAAAAGCCCGCGCCGACCTCGGAGACGCCCTCACCAAGCGACCGGGCTCAGGCCGTCGCCCACCGGGCAAGGTTGGGAATGATGCGGTTTATCCCGATGCATTTCCCAAGGCTGCGGACGCCTCCGCCGGACCCGCCGCGCATTGACGCGGCCGGAAACATCAATTCCACGGGTTGACGATACTCAGGCCGCAATCCGCAAAATCATCCACATTGCGGGTGGCGAGAATGAGACCATGCACTCTGGCTGTAGCGGCGATCAGAGCATCCGCGAGGCTTCTGGTGCGTCTGCTCATCACCGAACTGCATTCTTCTGAAACGAGAAGATCAATTGGGATCACTCGATTGATGAATGCTGCTTTTACCTGTCGCTCATACCACTCTTCCAATAATCCTGCAAAATCGGGATCTTTGCGTTTGGCTATCAGTATACCATGACGGAGTTCCATCATGGTGATGGCGCTGACAAATGATTCCGTATCGGTGACGGTTCGCTGCCATGCTGCCACCTTGGGATTGCAGCGACTTCCTTTCCGAAGTTCCGAGATCACGTTGGTGTCGATGAGCACCCCCATTAGGAAAAATCCACGTTACGGGACGGCGTGCGTGTCCGGGGGAATTTCACGTCCCGCCCGGCCAGTTGCTCATTCCCGAGGGCTTCCAGCAGAGACTTGGGCTTGGTGATAGGCTGCATCAATTCCCGGTGGATCAATTTCGTTACCCACCCCGATAGCGACAGGCCCAGATCGACCGCACGGTGACGGGCCTTGCGGCAATCTTCTTCATCGATCTTGATGGTGACATTCATCTGTATTGCACGATCGCACGGTTGCACGAGTGAGTCAAGGTGCGCGATCGGTCCGGGGTGTCTAGGTCCGGTCATTGCATGTTCGCCGCCCACCACCATGCAGGGAGCTTACTACTGCGCCAAAAGTAGCGGCAGATCAGGAGTATTTCAGGTCCTTCGAGGGATCCAGCTCGAAGTCCATCGCGAAGTGGTTGGTCGTGTTCGGCTTGATCACCGTTTCCACGAACTTCAGGTGAAACGGGTCCTCCAGCGTCATCTTCAGCTTGTCGAGCGTCTCAGTCTCGATCGCGAAGAAGAACGACCACTCCGAACGCGGATCGACGTTGCGGCCTGACTTCACGCCCAGCACTTCCGGGATCTTCAGCAGGAGGCTGCGCGTGGTGCGCACCATTTCCTCGACCCGGGCTTCGTCGACTTCGGGCTTCAGTTGGAAAAAAACGGAATGCAGGATCATGGTGCGGTCAGGACTTCCAATTAAGGGCGCCCTTCTTCAGCGCATAGATGTAGGCGAAGGCGAGTGTGCCGGCGAATCCCGCCATGCTCACCAGCGCCGTCGGGCCCTGGGTGGAAAGTTCGCGGAACTGGACCGCCCACGGATACATGAAGACCACTTCGATGTCGAAGATCACGAACAGCATCGCCACCAGGTAGAACTTCACCGAAAACCGCGGCGCGCCATCACCGATAGGGACCATGCCGCACTCGTAGGCGCTGTCCTTGGTCGCGTTGCGTTTCGCTGATCGGCCGAAGACGATGCTGAGGGTCAGGGTGACCGCCGCAAAGCCGAGTGCGATGAGGATCTGGAAGAAAATGGGGAGGTAATCCTGCAACATGACGGGTGAGGCACGGATCATGTCGACCCGTCTCCGGGATGAATAGAAAAAAAACCCGCGCCGGGTGCCGGCGCGGGTTTTTGGAAATCAGGGAAATCAAGGAATGGCAGGAGGTGTTATTCCTCCTGTGCGGCGGCGTATTCGCTCGACGCTTCACGGACCCGTGCAGTGCCCTTGTATTCCTTGCCAAGTTTTTCAACAAGGCCGCGAGTTACCAGGTTTTGCAGTTTTTCATACGCACGCAGGCGGAGCATTTCCTCTCCGCCGCTGACTGCGTTTCGAACTTTCAGATTTTCGAAGACCCGCTCGAAGAGGTCATTGAAACCAAACACCTTGCTCTCAGAAAGGACGTTCACAAGCTCGTCTGTGACATGGTCAGGAAGACGGCGCGAGAATCGGGTTCGTTTCGTGGTGGTTGCCATAACGGCGCGACAGTAACACCCTCTTGTAACAAAAGCGACCCCAAAAATGCATATCGATCCAGTGCTGTTTGTGATATTTTGCAAGACTTAAATTTAAGGCTTTCTGTCATTTCGTGAAATTCGACCACTGGGTAATGGATTGGGCTCCGAATTGGGGCCGGACATCCTCCGGAAATGCTCAAAAGATTCGCAAACATTGCGGCGGAACGGCATTGACGCTCCCGGGACCCTCGCCAAGGTGACGGCGTGATCGCGCGCCTACGCGGAACAGTTCTGGAAGCCTATCCCAACCGGCTCGTCGTGGATGTCCACGGGGTGGGGTATGAAGTTCATGTACCGCTCTCCACCTTCGACCGGCTGCACGCGGCAGAAGGGCTGGCCGTGGATCTGCGCACCCACCTTCACATCCGGGAAACCGCCCACACGCTCTACGGATTCGCCTCCGAGGAGGAGCGGGACGTGTTTCTAATGCTCATCGAGCGAGTCAGCGGGATCGGCCCAGCCATTGCCATGGCGGTTCTCAGCGGCATGCCGGTGACCCAGTTCAAGATCGCAGTCGTCCAAGGGGATGTGGCCGCCCTCTCGCGAATCAAGGGTTTGGGCAAAAAGACCGCCGAACGCATCGTCCTTGAGCTCAAGGACAAGGTTGGCGTGACGGAAACCTGGCAGGACGCCGCGTCCGGCCAGGTCAGCAGCGGGGCCGCCGATGCCGAGCTGGCGCTCATCGCGCTGGGCTACAAGCAGGTTGATGCGCGCAAGGCCGTGCGCAAGGTGCTCGATGCGGACCCGGCCTCGACCACGGAAGCCTTGGTGCGGGGTGCTTTGCGCCAATTGCAGGGCTGACCCTTCTCCCGATGCCGCTGACTCTTTCCCAACTTCAAGAGGCGCTGCCCGAGGGCGGCCTGTTCGGTGGCGGTGCCTGGCGCTGGTCTCCTGAGCCGCTGAAGCTTTCCGTCCAGGAGGCCCGGGCCATCACCCGACTCGGGCATCCACTCGCCCAATTTCAAAAGGCAAGCGACCTCCTTTATCGCCGCAGTGCCAAGGGCAAACTGCCCCGCTGGATCGCCAGCCTGCTCGACGCGGGAAAGCCGGATTGGTTGATCGAACAGCAGCGCCACCCCGGCACGGCAGAATTGCTTCCGCGCGTCATCCGCCCGGATTTGATCCTTGGCCCGGACGGGCCCGCGCTCACGGAACTCGACAGCGTCCCGGGCGGCATCGGCGTCACGGCATGGCTCTCTGGGGTCTACGCTGATGCAGGCTACGAGGTTCTCGGCGGGCGGGATGGCATGATCGAGGGTTTCCGCTCGTTGTTGCCGGAGGGTGGGGCCATTGTCGTTTCAAATGAAGCAGGCGATTACCGGCCGGAAATGAACTGGCTGTCCGAACAACTCGGTACCGCATGGGAGGTCGTGACGGCCGAAGACTACGAGCCGGACGGCCGCTCGGTTTACCGCTTTTTCGAGTTGTTCGATTGGAAGTCCATGCCGGCGATCCAAAGGCTGGCGGATCAGGTTGCTGCGGGCGGACAGAAGATCTCGTCCCCCTTCAAGCCGCACCTGGAGGACAAGCTGTGGCTGGCGCTGTTCTGGAACCCCGGCCTGCGCCGGGTCTGGGAGCAGACCATGCGACAGAATCATCTCGAGCGTCTCCGCGAGCTCATTCCCTTCGGCTGGGTACTCGATCCCGCTCCGCTGCCGCCTCACGGGGCTCTGCCGAGGCTCGACGTGAACTCGTGGGACGAGGTCGCCGATTTCAGCCAGAAGGAACGGCAACTCGTCCTGAAGATCAGCGGTTTCCACGAGTCCGCCTGGGGCTCCCGCGGCGTTTACATCGGCCACGACCTTCCAGCATCCGAGTGGCGCGAGCGGATCAATACCGGTCTCGGCGCTGCGGAATCCCAGCCTTGGCTGGTACAGGAGTTCCGCGAAGGAAAGCTCATCGAACATCCCGTCTTCGCCGATGACGGCTCCATCGAAATGATGCGCGGCCGGGTCCGTCTCTGCCCGTATTTCTTCACCGACGATGCCGGCGATACCCGCTTCGCCGGCTGCCTCGCCACCCTCGTCCCGGCGGACAAGAAAAAGATCCACGGCATGAGCGACGGTGTCCTCATTCCCTGCGTAATCGGCTGAAGGAAGGGCTCCACCTGGGCGGCGCCATCGCGCGGCGATTCACAATCCCGGCAACTGCTCTTCCACCCAATCCGCGGTCGTCTTCGGCACTCCCGCGGCCCTGGCATGCGTGTGCCAGTCCGCGATGGAATCGAGCACCCGGTCGATCATTTCCGGAATGCGGCGCACGCCCTGTTGCTCTGCCAACTTCTGTAGGTCGGCCCGTCGGACTTCAGCGGATCGGCCGTTGACCCGTGCGGCACGGAAGCCCGAGGCAAGCGCGTTCGTCACCAGGGTAAGATCATAGGCAGGGGAGAGCCGCCAAGTTCCATCGTCCTCCATCAGGAAGGCATGGTTACGTCCGTGGTCGTCCTCGTTTCCCGCCGCCACGTTGAAGACCGCCCGCCGAAACACCTCCTCCACCTCGCGATGATCTCCCGTCAGGTCGCGGGTGAGGTTCATCAGATCGCCATATTCCAGGCCGTTGCGTAGCGGCGTGTGCGTCAGCCCGGAGAATGAGTGCATGTGCAATCGTGCGCCGTCCGCCGTGCGATCGAACCGCCGTGTTGCGAAATGAACTCCGCCCCCTGCCTCCACCAGCCGCGTCTCTGGCACGTTGATGCCTGCGGCCCGGGCCATCAGCGCGTAGGCGTGCTCGATGCGGCCCTCGTGCAACTCCGGTTCCAGATCGAACTTCAACAGCCACGGCTCGAACCCGGCCGGTGTGGGTTCATCAATCCGCGCCTCGCGGAAATCTGCGGAGAACCCCAGCAAGGCCTTGGGCCGTGCGCCGCCGGGCGAGATCCCGGAACGCGCCAGTTCCTCGATTACGCCTGCGGTATCCCCGGTCATGACATGGCGCGCCGCCTCCACTAAAGCGGCCACCTCTACGAGGAGGTGATCGTTGAAATCCGTCTCCTCCAGCACCGGGCGGAAGACCAGCGCTCCCATCTTCCGTTCGCCCTGACAGGCCAGCTTTCGCAGAGAAGTTACCTTGTTCCACGCGATACCCAGATCGGCGAAGCGCTGCCGCATCATTCTCTCACCCCACCAATCCGGCAGCGCATCCTGAACGAGCCCGAAAAGCCCGCCGAAGCTTGTCAAGGGCGGCGCCACCGCCCCGACCGTCGCATTCGGCAAATACAGCGGCGAAAGTTCACGCGCTCCCCCGCGCCAGGCCGGGTCGTATTCGAAATACACCGTCCCGTGCGAATCCTGATGCAGGCGTCCCACCACCAGCGGCCCGCGGGCACCGGCATATTCAACCTTGAGGTCCATCCTTCACCTCCTTCCTCGCTTTGATCGGTCGGCGTCGTGGTGCCCGTTGCCGGGCTGCCAACTTCACCGCCTCGATCGACTCCATCGCCACTGGCCGCGCAAACCATTCCCGCATTTCCCCGTCGATCCCGAGCGCCATGGCGATCCGGGCCAGCCGCTGCAGGGATCCGTAGCCGCGTGATTCCATCAGCTTCAGGGTCGAAAGCGCGACCCCTGCCCGTTCCGCCAACTCCGCCTGGGTCCAACCCCGCGCCAGCCGATGGTCACGCAGGCGTTCGCCCATGGTGCCCAGCAGCGTGCCTGGATTACGGAAATCAAAGGATGAAATTTTGGCCACAAGTGACAAATAGACACATTGTAGCTAAAATAAAAGCTTTTATTGACTCCGATTGGGTTCTGCTGATCATTCAGGATTGAGGCCTCGTGTGCTCGGCCTGGCGGATCGCTTCCAGCTTCTTCATCAGGGTTTCCACCACCTCCGGCCGTTCGGCGGCGAAGTTGTGTTTCTCTCCAATGTCATCCTTCAGATTGAAGAGCTGCACCGGTTGTTTGGGGGCGGCTTCCATGAGCTTCCAATCGCCCTCGCGATAGGCCAGGCGATCATTGTATTGGTTGTGTTCCACGATCCAATGGCGGGCGGTCTTCGATTCGCCCAGCAGCGCGGGCATGACGTTGAGGCTGTCCGGTAAGGCATCATCGGAGAGCTTGACCCCGAGCATGGAAGCGAAGCTGGCGGCTAAGTCGAACTGGCCGAAGAGGGCGTCGCTGGTGCCGGGCTTCACGTGGCCTTTCCAGCGCACGATGGTGGGTTCACGATTGCCGCCTTCGAGAAGGCTGGTCTTGCCACCACTGAACGGCCCAGCGGGTTTGTGGCCGCCGAGTTTCTCCACCGCCCCGTCCTTGTAGCCGTCATCGAGCACCGGGCCGTTGTCGCTGGAAAAGATGACGAGCGTATTTTCGGCGATGCCGAGCTTGTCCAATTCCGCCATCACCTGTCCAACCTGCCAATCGGCCTCGATGATCGAATCGCCGCGTGCGCCCATGGTGCTCTTGCCCACGAACATCGGGTTGGGCACCCGTGGCACGTGGATGTTGTGAATGGCGAAGTAGAGGAAGAACGGCTGATCCTTGTGATGGTCGATGAAGCCCAGCGCCTCGCGAGTGAAGTCCTGGGACATGTTCTCATCCTTCCATCGGGCTGCCACGCCCCCTTTCATGAAGCCAATTCGGCCGATGCCATTGACGATCGCCATGTTGTGGCCGGCACTCCAGTCCATCTTGAGTGATGCCCGGTCGCGTTTGCCATCGGGCTCGCTGGGATATTGGGTGGTGTAGCTGACGGAAATCGGATCGGCTGGATCGAGGTTCTCGACGCGGTGGTTGCGGATGTAAACGGTGGGCACGCGGTCGCCGGTGGCGGCCATGATGAAAGACTCGTCGAAGCCAATGTCGTTCGG
>Ga0265327_10001049_pt1 | contig 38684 bp, 36 predicted proteins | sample 41621metaG_FD_202089 | JGI IMG/M metagenome (GOLD analysis project Ga0265327, IMG submission 202089) | Rhizosphere microbial communities from Carex aquatilis grown in University of Washington, Seatle, WA, United States - 4-16-21 metaG | ecosystem: Host-associated > Plants > Roots > Rhizosphere...
CCTCCACCTGGCTTGACGGGTGGGCGGTATGCGCCTTCGAGGTCGCCCTCTGCGGCCTCGCTTTCGGCTACGCCCTCCGCCGCGGGGTGCAACGGAGCCTGCCGCTGGCGCTCGGCGGCGCGATCCTGATGTGGACGGTGGGGGACATCGCGCTGACCATCGAGACGCTGCACGGCGCCGAGGCCCCGGTGCCATCGGTCGCCGACGCCTTCTACCTGGCCTTCTACCCGATCGCCTACCTCGCGCTGGTGCTGATGGTGCGCAAGGAGTCGAGCCGGCTGGTGCCCGCCACCTGGCTGGACGGCGCGGTCGCCGGACTGGGCGCCTCCGCCCTGCTGGCCGCCTTCGCATTCCACGACATCCACCGCGTGGCCGGCGGCGGCAGCGCCTCGGTCGTCACCAACCTGGTCTATCCGGTCGGCGACGTGCTGCTGGCGATGATGGTCGTCGGCGGCAGCGCCGTGCTCGTCCGCCGGCGCGGCCCCTGGCTCCCCTTCGCCCTCGGCTGCGCCGTGACCGCCGTCGGCGACACGTACAACCTGCTGCCCTCGGCGGGATCGACCCATGTCGGGGTCGTCGCCGACGGCATCGCGTGGCCCACCGCCATCTTCCTGATGTCGCTGGCGGTGTGGGTTCGGCCCGGCAAGCTGAACGTGCTCGCGCACCAACCGGCGCCGGGCTTCGTGCTGCCCGGTCTGGGAGCCGCGGCCGCCCTGCTCGTCGTGCTGGTAGGAGGTGCGAGCGGGGTCGGCACGGCCGCCGTCGCGCTCGCCGGCGCCACCCTGCTGGTGGTCGGCGTCCGTCTCGCCCTGTCGGTGCGCAGCCTGCGCAGCCTGACCGAGGAGCGCCACCGCCAGGCCGTCACCGACCAGCTCACCGGACTCGGTAACCGCCGGCGCCTGGCGGCGGTGCTCGACGGCCTCTTCGCCGACCACGCCGACGCCGCGACCGGGCCGCGGGTCGTCTCGTTCCTGTTCGTCGACCTCAACCACTTCAAGGAGGTCAACGACTCGTTCGGCCACCCGGCAGGCGACCAGCTCCTGGGTATGATCGGCGCCCGGATCACTCCTTGCCTGGGCGACTCCGACCTGCTCCTGCGCATCGGCGGCGACGAGTTCGCCGCGCTCCTGGTCGACGGCGGCCCCGAGCGCGGGGTGACGACCGCCGCCCGCATCTCGCAGGCGCTCAGCGAGCCGTTCGAACTGGAGATGGTCAGCGTCCGCGTCGGAGCCAGCATCGGGATCGCCGTCGCGCCCCACCACGCGAGCGAGGCCGAAGAGCTGATGCGGTGCGCCGACCAGGCGATGTACCGCGCCAAGCAGTCGGGATCGTCGTTCGAGCTGTATGACCAGGGACTTGACCACGCGACCGACCGGCTGACGCTGCTCGACGATCTGCGGACCGCGATCGAGGCACACCAGCTCGAGGTGCACTACCAGCCTCAGGTGAATCTCCGCGACGGCCGGCTCTCCGCGGTCGAGGCCCTGGTTCGCTGGCCGCACCCGCGGCTGGGCTTCATCCCGCCGCTGGAGTTCATCCCGCTGGCCGAGGAGGCCGGCCTGATGCGCGAGCTGACCACGCTGGTGCTCGACGAGGCGCTCGCCCAGTGTGCCCGCTGGCGCGCCGCGGGTGACACCCTCTCGGTGTCGGTCAACGTCTCGGCCACCAACATCATGGACACCGGCTTCTCGGACCTGGTCAGCGACCGCCTGCAACATCACGGCGTGCCCGGCACCGCGCTGGTGCTGGAGATCACCGAGACCACGATCATCTCCGACTTCGATCGCTGCAAGCAGGTCGTCGACCAGCTGTGCGAGCTCGGCTGCGTCGTCTCGATCGACGACTTCGGCGCCGGCTTCACGTCGCTGCCCTACCTGAGCCGGCTGACGATCGGCGAGCTGAAACTCGACCGCACGTTCCTGACCGAGCTGGCGCGGGACGAGCGAACAAAGGATCACGCGCTGATCCGCGCCACCGTCGAGCTCGCGCATGCGCTTGGCCTGCAGGTGGTCGCCGAGGGCGTCGAGGAGCAGTCGACGCTGGACATCCTCAGCCGCCTCGGCTGCGACATGGCGCAGGGCTACCACATCGGCCGCCCGGCCCCGGCCAAGGGCCTCTCCTTCCCGGCGCAGCGCGCCGCCTGAGTGACCTCGCGGCCGACGCTTCACCCGGCGCTAACCGCATTCGATCTATACGTACACGAATGCGTTAACGCCCTCTAACTCGATGCGGGCCGGATTCGGGATTTGGAACTGGTTTCAAAATGCCCGGCTGTTGCGGCTGGTTCGCGACGACGGCTGCGTCCCACGCCACGTGCGGTGCTCAACGTGCCTTCCAGGCACGCCTGCGCTCCGCCCGCGGCTCGATCCTTGCCGCCACCGCCGCACCCTGCGCCTCACGACGCCGCTCATTCTGAAACCAGTTCTAAGCCCGTCGGTCAGGGCCGGCCGTCGCTGCGGCGGCGGCCGGCATCGCCCTCGGTGAGGCGCGCCAGCAGCTCCGCCGCCTCCGCGAGCACCCGCTGCTCGCGAGCAGTCAGGTCACGCTCGATCGTATTGGCAAGCCAATCGATGCGGCGGCGGCGGTCGGCCTCGAGCGCCGCCCGGCCCGCGGGCAAAAGGTCGATCAGGACGCGGCGCCCGTCGGCGGGATCCGGCCGGCGGTCGACCAGTCCGGCGTCGACCAGCGACGCGACAGTCGCCGCCATCGACTGTGGGCGCACCCGCTCGTCGGCGGCCAGGTCGCTGACCCCGGCAGGCCCGGCCCGGTCGAGCCGGCCCAGCACGGTCACCTTGCGAAGGCTCAGCGCTTCCTCGTCGCGCTCGGCGCGCATCCGCCGCACCAGCCGGCCGAGCACGACCCGGAGTTCTCCAGCGAGTTCACGCGTGTCCATCATGATCTACAGCTTAACTTAACAGTCTGTCTGTACAATGTGAGCATGGACGGGGATCGGTACAAGTGGCTTGCGCTCTCGAACACGACCCTGGCCGTCCTGCTGGCGACCCTCGACGCGTCGATCACGCTGATCGCGATGCCGGACATCTTCCGCGGCATCAAGCTGGATCCTCTGGTCCAGTCGAACAGCTTCTATCTGCTGTGGATGATCCTCGGCTACCTGGTCGTGACCAGCGTCCTGATCGTCAGCCTGGGCCGGCTTGGCGACATCTACGGCCGCGTCAAGATCTACAACCTCGGCTTCGTCATCTACACGGTCGCCTCGCTGCTCCTGGCCATCGACTGGATGACCGGCCAGGCCGGAGCCACGTACCTGATCGTGTTCCGGCTCGTCCAGGGGCTTGGCGGCGCATGCCTGCTGGCCAACGCCGCGGCCATCATCACCGACGCGTTCCCGCGCAACCAGCGAGGGATGGCGCTCGGCATCAACAACATCGTCGGCGTCAGCGGCATGTTCGTCGGGCTGATCCTGGGCGGCCTGCTGGCGCCGATCGACTGGCGCCTGGTGTTCCTGATCTCGGTGCCGGTGGGGCTGTTCGGCACCGTCTGGGCGTACCTGAAGCTCGAGGAGCGCGGTATCCGCCGGCCTGCCCCGATCGACTGGTGGGGCAACGTGACGTTCGCCCTCGGCCTGATCCTGATCATGGTTTCGGTCACCTACGGCATCCGCCCCTACGGCGGCCACGCCACCGGCTGGACGAGCCCGCGGGTGATCGTGCTGATGATCTGTGCCGCGCTCAGCCTGATCGCGTTCGTGATCATCGAGCAGCGAGTCGCCGAGCCGATGTTCCGGCTGCCGCTGTTCCGCATTCGCGCGTTCACCTTCGGCACCCTCTCGACGTTCCTGTCGGCGGTCGCTCGCGGTGGCCTGATGTTCATGCTGATCATCTGGCTGCAGGGGATCTGGCTGCCGGAGCACGGCTACAGCTTCGAGCAGACCCCGCTCTGGGCCGGCATCTACATGCTGCCGCTGACGCTGGGCATGCTGGTGGCCGGCCCGACATCGGGGTACCTCTCCGACAAGTTCGGCGCACGCCCGTTCGCCACGGCCGGGATGCTCTGCTCGGCGTTCAGCTTCGGGCTGCTGTTGTTGCTGCCGACCGACTTCGAGTACGCGGCATTCGCAGCGATCCTGGCGATGATCGGCCTGTCGATGGGCATGTTCGCCTCGCCCAACCGCGCGGCTGTGATGAACAGCCTGCCGCCCGCCGACCGCGGCGCCGGAGGGGCGATGAACCAGACCTTCCAGAACTCCGCGCAGGTGATGTCGGTGGGGATCTTCTTCACCTTGATGATCATCGGGCTGTCGAGCTCCCTCCCCGAAGCGATGCTGAGCGGTCTGCAGGCGCACGGGGTCTCGCATGCCGATGCCTCGAGGATCGCCCACCTGCCCCCGGTCTCGATCCTCTTCGCCGCCTTCCTCGGCTACAACCCGATCCAGCACCTGGTCGGGCCGAGCGCCTTGCACGGCCTCTCGGCTGCCAATCAGGCGGCTCTGACCGGGCCGACCTTCTTCCCGAACCTGATCTCGGCGCCGTTCCGCGACGGCCTCCACGCAGCCTTCACGTTCTCGATCATCGCCTGCCTGGTGGCCGCAGCGGCGTCGCTCGCCCGCGGCAAGCCGGCGACCGAGCCGCTCGCCCCGCCCCGTGAACGGGAGCGCGAGCGGGCGACCCGGCGTGAGACTGCCGCACGCGGCCGGCGCGAGGATGCCGCACCGCGCTCCCAATCATCTAGGGCCCCTTGACCACCCCGATGACGTTGCCTTCCGGGTCGGCGAACATCGCCAGCGTCACCTGAGGCATCACGTCGACCTCCTTCACAACGGTTCCGCCTAGCCGCTCGGCCTGGTCGAGCACCGCCTGCGGATCCTCGGCCTGGACGTAGAACGTCACGATTCCCTCGCCGCCTTCTGGCGTCGGGCCGATCCCGCCGGCGATCCCGTCGCCCTCCTTCTCCACCAGGACGTACTCCATCCCTGGCACGGCCTGCGTCTTCCAGTCGAACAGCTCGCCGTAGAACCCGTGGAGCTTGCCGACGTCGCGGCCGGTTACCTCGAAGTGCACTACCGGGTGCGGCACCGTGTCACCTCCTCTGCTCCGGCGTGGTGTCGAGCCATGGATCGCGGCCCGGGTCTCCGCCGGCGGCGGCGACCGCAAACCGGCCGAGGTAGTGATCCCACCCCTCGCCGTGCCGCGCTGCGGCCTCCTCCGTCGGCAGTCCGGAGTGCACGAACCTGATGTGCGTGCCGTCGCCGACCGGGGTCAGGTCGACCTCGACCGTCGTGCTGCCGGGGGGCATCCCGAAGGGCGCTCCGTCCTCCGGCTCCCAGCCCCATGACCACACCAGCCGGCGCGGCGGATCGATCTCCACGAACTGGCCGCGGGCCGTGTTGCCGGTCAGCACGTCGACCTTGTAGAGGCCACCCGGGCGGGCGTCGAACTCGACCGAGCCTCCCATCCAGAGGGCCGCCTTGAGCGGGTCGACCAGGAACTCCCAGACCGTGTCCGGGCGGGCGTCGATGGTCAGCTCGCGGGTCACCGCGAGCGTCTCAGCTGTGCTTGCCACGTCTCTCCTCCTCACGTTCGGCTTCCCGTTTCAGCGCATCCAGCCGCTCGCCCCAGAACTGATCGAGGTAGTCGCGCAGCTCGACCAGACCGTTGGGATTCGCGCGGTAGAGGCGCCGTGTGCCGTCTCGCCGTTCGTCCACCAGCCCCGCCTCCTTCAAGACAGACAGGTGTTGCGAGACCGCCGGGCGGCTGACGTCGAACCGCTCTGCGATCTCGCCTGCCGACAGCTCACCGATCCCGACCAGCCGCAGGATCTCGCGGCGGTGCGGGTTGGCGATGGCTTTCAAGGCGACGTCCACGCTCATATGTAAGCACACTCTTACGTAAGGTGCAACTTACAGATATGAGGGCGTCAGCGAAAGAGTGGGATAAGAGCCTGTGAGGCTGCTGTAACAGTTCGTCGACCAGATGGTTGTGGAGTCACCCATCTACCTAGTGAAGACACCCCCGCGGCGGGGTGCGAGCACCGTCGACAGCCCTCGGAGGGCGCGGAAAACTGAACGCCGTGACGGGATCTGACACCGAGGGCCGGCTCGGCGTGCGGGTGACATTCCTGGGTCACGCCACCGCCCTGATCGAGATGGACGGGACGCGGCTGCTCACCGATCCGGTGCTGCGCCGCCGGGTCGCACACCTGCGCCGTGAGCAACAGGTCGACCGCGACGCGATCACCCAGGTGGACGCCGTCCTCATCTCGCATGCCCACATGGACCACCTCGACCGCCCGTCGCTGGCGACGATCGACCCCCGCGCGCTGATGGTGGCGCCGGCCGCCGCAGCCCGACTGCTCGGCAAGAGGCAGGTGATCCAGGTCGCTCCCGGCAGCCGCGTCGAGGTCGGCCACCTGACCATCGATGTGACGCCTGCCGATCACGATGGTCGCCGGTTCCCGGTCGGCCGCCCCTTCCCCGCCGTCGGATACCGGATCTCCGGCACCCGGTCGGTGTACTTCGCGGGCGACACCGGGCTGTTCGACGGGATGGCCGACATCGGCAAGGCCGGTGTCGACGTGGCCCTGCTGCCGGTCAGCGGCTGGGGCCCGAAGCTCCCCCCCGGCCACCTCAGCGCCCTCGACGCCGCCCGCGCCCTGCGCATGCTGACGCCGAAGGTGGCGGTCCCGATTCACTGGGGGACGCTGCACACGCCGATGCGACGCGCGCGAACGGCGGAGGACGACGCGGCGGCGCCGGAGGAATTCGCCCGGCGCGCAGCCGAACTCGCCCCGGAGGTCCGGGTCGTAATCATCCCGCCGGGCGGCACGGTCGACCTGTAGCGCTACTCGACCTGTAACGCTACTCGGCCGCAGCCTCCTCGGCGGCGGCCATGCCGATCGCGACCAGGTCGGCGGGATGCACCCAGGCATCTGCCAGGTGGAACCCGCCCGCGCGGCCGATCGTGTCCCGCAGCCCGATCGCCCAGCGGTGCTCGAGCAGCGCCACGGCCGCTGCTGAGCCCTCGGGAATCGCGTCAGCGAGGTACCAGACCTCGTCGTCGCTCAGGAGTTCCCCGTCGGCAGCCGCCTCGGCCCCACGCACGGCGCCGATGGTCGCACCCTCCTCGCCGCCCGCGCCGATGCCGACCAGCGCACCGACCGTTGCGCCGAACTCCTCAGCTGCCTCGGTGTCACGCATCTCGATCTTCTCCAGGTCGCCCTCAGCGGTCTTGCGGACGAGCACCACATCGATCAGCCGCACCACGTCGTTCTCGCGAAGGCGCTCGACCTCCGCCATGATCGAGCCGTCGAACTCGGGGTCGTCGAACCCGATCACCAGCAGCTGCACCGGTCCCATCATTGTTCGTCTCCTCTCTCGCCCGCGAAGCAGGGCCTATGCCAACAGCTTCTGCTTGGCCGCCTCGAACTGCGCGTCGTCGAGGACGCCCTGCTCGTGCAACTGCTGGAGCTGGTTGATCTTGGTAATCAGGTCGTCGCCGCCGGCCGCGGCGGCAGGTGCTGCCGGAGGCGGCGGTGGTGCCGCGGGCGGAGGCGGGGGCGGCGGTGCTGCCGCCGTCGCCTGCTGTGACTCGAGCTGCTGGATCCGCGCTTCTTGATCTGCCTCGTTCGCCTGGTTATTCGCGCGGCTCTTGCCCGCCATGTACCCGGCTCCGCCTATCATCGCGGCCCGCGCCAGGGGCCGTCTGCGACGCATCATGGTGTCCTCCTGAAGAGTGGTTGACCGGATGGTCTTCGCAAGGGTATCGCGGCGCACTCGTGTCCGCCTCCCTGTGGGGGAGTGCGCGCACCACCGCATGTTGTCAAACCTGGCATCTAGGAGGTCGGCCCGGCCGGAAGCTCGATCCGGCCGTTGACCGACGTGCCGTGGCCCGGCGCCGACACGATGTGGAGCGTGCCGCCGACCGCGGCTGTCCGGGCCGCCATGTTGGCGAGACCGACACCACCGCCGCCGAGCTGGGTGTCGAAGCCGGCACCCGAGTCTTCGACCGCGAAGCGGAGCACGGCGTCGCTCTCCGACACCCGGATCGTGACGTCCGCCCCCGGGCCGGCGTGCTTGGCCGCATTCTGCAGGGCCTCGAGGCAGCAGAAGTAGACGGCGCTCTCGATCTCGGGCGGGTGCCTGCCGACGCCCGAGGTGCGCACCGCGGCCGGTACCGGCGCACGGCGGGCAACGGCGCTGAGGGCGCTGGCAAGGCCGTCGGTGCGGAGCAGCGACGGGTACACGCCCTGGGCGAGCCGGCGCAGCTCGTCGAGCGCGGCGTCGACCTCGTCGCACAGCTCGGCGAGCAGCTCGGCCGGAGGCTCACCCAGCTCCATGATCAGGCCGAGCTTGATCCGCAGTGCGATCAGGTGCTGCTGGGCGCCGTCGTGAAGGTCGCGCTCGAGCCGGCGCCGCTCCTCCTCGGCAGTGGCGAGAGCGCTTGCCCGGGCGGCCTGGATGTCCTCCTCGAGGTGCCGGTTGTCAATCGAGAGCAACGTCGCCTCGGCGGCCGCGCGCAGCAGCTCGGGCTCGGCATCGAGCGCCGGGTCGTGCATAATCGCAGCAACCGGGTGGCCATCGCGCTCGATCTCGTACCAGGCCGTCGCTGCCTCCGACTCGGACTTCTCGATCGGCTCACCGCGAACGCCGCGGTAGGACTGGTCGGAGGGCGACCAGAAGGCGAGGCGCAGGCCGGGATCGTCGAGCGCAGCGCCGACGTCATGCTCCCAGGCCGGAGCTCCAGGCCGGGCGGTCAGCCGCCCCAGCAGCTCGTCGAGCGCGGAGCGGGCAAAGATCTGGGCCTGCACGAGCGACGCGATCATGACCCAGGGTAGAACGGCCCAGACGATGCCGTTCGCCCACCGCAGGGGCTCGGCCTGGGCGACGGGTACGCCGATCATGACCACCACGAACCAGCGGACGCCGAACAATCCCGCGGCGGCGGCAGCGAACGTCGCCATCCAGCGCAGGCTGCGCCGCTCGGCATGGGTGCCGGTGACGAACCGCTGCACCAGTACGCCGCACGCGGCCAGGGCGACCAGCGGCGGGGCGACCCGGTCGAGCGCCTCCAGCAGTGCCGCGAGCGGACCGGGTGCTGAGGCGATCTGGAGGCTCTCGCAATGGGCCCCACACCCACCCATCGCCTGCATCGAGGCGCCACCCCTGGTGAAGAGCAGCGCGGGCACGACCCCGATCAGGAGGCCGGCGCTGCCGAACCACATCAGGCGCCTCGTCCAGCGGCCCCGGATCCAGCCCACCGGAAAGGCCAGCAGGCAGAAGAGCGCGACCGCCAGGAACGGCGCCCGGGCGAGTACGCCGACGGTGTACAGCTCGGTGCTGGCGGCGTACTGCAGCGAGGAGACCGCCGAACAGGCGGCCAGCAGCAGCAAACACAGACCGTACGGGCTCGCAGGCCGCCGGCGCAGCCAGAACACGCCGGCAAACGTGAACCCGGCGACCGTGCCCGCGACCAGGGCAGCCTGGGCGGTCGGGTGTGGCACACGCGCTCCGCTGACCAGACCACCCGTCAGCGCCGCCGCCAGCGCACCCGCGGCGACCACCGGCACGTCCCAATGCATGCGTACGCGGTCGCCAAACGTAATGGCGCCGCGTCCCGTCCAAACGCTGCCTGTCGCCAGCCTGTCTATCTCCAGCACCCCCGGACTCCAGGGAGCATTCTTGTCCCGGCTGCACCATATCCGCCGGGCAATGGCGGTGCAATGGCGGTTCTGGGGCGTCGACTAGAATCGCGCGCGGATGGTGCGCATTGCAGTCGGTGAGGACAGCTACCTCGTTCAGCAGGGGATTGCCCAGGTTCTGGCAACCATGCAGGACATCGATCTTGTTGCCATGTGCGAGACAACCGCGCAGCTCGAGCGTGTCATCAGCACCGAGCGCGTCGACGTTGTCCTGACAGACATCCGGATGCCGCCCAGCCAGTCGGATGAGGGGATCGAGTTCGCGGCCAGGCTGCGCGACACCAATCCCGAGATCGGCGTGATCATCCTCAGCCAGTTCCTGGAGCCGGAGTACCCGGTACGGCTGTTCGAGCACGGGTCGTCGGGCCGGGCGTACCTGCTCAAGGAGCGAATCGGCACGCCGAGCGAGCTGGCCCGCGCGATCACGACGGTCGCCGCCGGCGGGTCGGTCACCGACCCCAAGGTGGTCGAGGTGCTGGTGGCCGAGCGGCGGCGCGCAGAGCGCTCGCCGCTGAACGAGCTGACGCCCAGGGAGCTGGAGGTGTTGTCACTGGTGGCGGAGGGCCACAGCAACACCGGCATCGCCAGCGAGCTGTTCCTCACCAAGCGGGCCGTCGAGAAGCACATCAACGCCATCTTCTCGAAGCTCGACCTGCCCGACGAGTCGATCGGCAGCCGGCGCGTCCACGCCGCGCTGCTGTTCCTCTCCGAGCAGCACGAGGAGAGCCGGCCACACCGCTGAGTACGTGCGGGCACGGTGGCGGCACGGCTCGGCCACTGTCATCCTCGGCATGCTGAATCTACCGGGAGCTCGTAATGCGGACGCCTTTGCACGACGCCGCCGCGAGGCCAGTTCGCGACGACAAAGGTTCGAACGGATCTGTGGTCCGGGTGCTCGTCGCTGACGACAGCGACGCATTCCAGCGAGCCGCCGCGCAAGTCGTCGACGTCTGTCCCGGGTTCGTGCTGGCGGCGACCGCATCGAGCGGCGAGGAGGCGATTGCCCTCAACGAGCAGGTTCATCCCGACCTGGTGCTACTGGACGTGCGGATGCCGGGGATGGGAGGGATCGCGGCTGCCGGCGAGATCACGGCGGCAGACCCCGGCGTGCAGGTCGTCCTGATCTCGGGCGGGCCGCGCGAAGACGCACCCGGGATGGCCGGAAGCTCGCTTCCCTACCTCGCCAAGAGCAGCTTCGGGCCCGACGCGCTGCGCACCCTCTGGCTCGGCCGCGTGCCCGGCTGAGCGACGGTTTGCGGCGGGTGGTGCGTGCCTCACGCGGGGAGGCAGGCCCGCATCAATGCGTGGGACCGGAGCGTGAAGCACGATCACCACGCGCTCCGGCGGCTGCCGGCGTGCCGGTCTTCATTGAGGAGGGTGATATGGCCACTCGTACCGAAAGCCCGTCGCACGTGGACTCGCTTGGCGGCTGGGCGCTGTTCTCGGCGATCGTGCTGGTGATCGCCGGCGGGCTCAACATCATCAACGGCTTTGCCGCCATCAACCACGGCAGCTACTACAGCAGCCAGATCCAGTTCGGCAGTCTCAAGACCTGGGGCTGGATCATGCTGATCGCCGGCATCGCCCAGCTCGCGGCCGGCTTGATGGTGTTCGCCCGGAACATCTACGGTTACTACATCGGCGTCGTCGTCGCGATGCTGGGCGTGTTCGTCTGGTTCTTCCTCATGTTCTCAGCGCCCATCCCCGCCCTGATCGCCGTGATCACGAACTTCCTGATCATGTATGGACTGACCGTAGGCTCTACTGACGTCGCCTAACCACACCCACGACGGGGCGCTGCGGGCATGGAAGCCCCAGCGCCCCAACATCGACCCATTCCGGCTGATCCTCTCGTGGATCTTCGCGGGGGTCGCGCTCACGGTCGCAGCGTGGGCGATCCCGGGAGCGTCCGCGTCGAGCTTTCTGGGCGGGCTCGGCGTAGCGGCGATCGTCGGCCTGCTCAACGCGCTGTTGCCGCCGATCCTCGCCGCCCTGCGGCTGCCGTTCACGGTGGGCCTTGGCTTCATCCTGGTGCTGCTGCTGGACGCGTGGATGCTGCTGGCGGCGTCGCACCTCGACCCGGCGAACCTGTTCCACGTCGATTCGTTCGGCGTCGCGCTGCTGGTCGCTCTTGTCGCCGCGGCGATCTCCGTCGTGTTGACGGTGATGTTCGGGGCCAACGACGACGACACCTACACGCTGCGGGTGATCCAGCGGATCGCCCGCCGCGAGGGCCGCATCAAGTCCGATGTGCCTGGGATCCTGTTCCTGGAGATCGACGGCCTGGCACTCCCCGTCCTCCGCCGGGCGATGCGCGACGGCAACGCCCCGCGGATGGCGTCCTGGATGGCGGCCGGGACGCACCACGTGGTCGAGTGGGAGCCCGACCTCTCGTCGCAGACCGGCGCCAGCCAGGCCGGCATCCTGCTCGGCAGCAATGAGGACATCCCGGCGTTCCGGTGGGTCGAGAAGGAGACCGGAAAGATGATGACCTGCTCCAAGCCCGACGACTGCGCCGAGATCGAGCGCCGTCACTCGACCGGGATCGGGCTGCTGGCCGACGGTGGGTCGAGCCGCGGCAACCTGCTCTCGGGCGAAGCGGACGAGGTGATCCTGACGGTCAGCCGGATGTCGGAGGAGAAGACGGCCAACCCCGGCTACCGCGGCTTCTTTGCCAACGGCTTCAACGTCACCCGCGTGCTGGTGCTCTTCTTCTATGAGGTCTTCCTGGAGCTGACCGCGGCCTGGCGCTCAATCCGCCGGGATGTCCGCCCGCGCGGCCACCGCGGCGGCATCTACCCGCTCCTGCGGGGGGCGATGTGCGTGGTCGTGCGCGACCTGATCGTGTACGGCGTCCTGACCGACATGATGAAGGGGCGGCCGGCGGTCTACGCCACATTCTCGAGCTACGACGAGGTCGCCCACCACTCCGGCCTGGAGCGGTCGGACACCCTGGAGGCCCTGCGCAAGCTCGACCAGCAGTTCGGGCGCATCGACCACGCGCGCCGCTTCGCTCCCCGGCCATACGAGATCGTCGTCCTATCCGACCACGGGCAGACCCAGGGGGCGACCTTCAAGCAGCGCAACGGCTACGGCCTCGACGACCTGGTGCAGCGGTCGCTCGAGCGCGGCGACGTCACCGGAGTCGCCGAAGGCGACGAGCAGGGGGCGATGGCAGGACTCGCATTCGGCGAGGCAACCGGACGCACGAAGAGCGATGCGGACGAGGCCGGCAACGGGATCAGCTCTAACCAGGCGATCGTTCTCGGCTCAGGCAACCTGGGGCTGATCTACCTCATGGAGGAGAGCCGGCGGCTGACGCTGGAGGAGCTGGAGCAGCGGCACCCGCGGCTGTTGCCCGAGCTGCGCGCCCACCCCCACGTCGGCTGGCTGCTGGTGCGCTCGTCGCAGCACGGTCCGGTCGCCCTGGGGCGAGACGGCATCCACCACCTGGCCGACGGCACCGTGGAGGGCGACGACCCGCTGGCCTCGTTCCCGCCCAACGCCGCCCGCCACCTGCTGCGAACCGACGGGTTCGCCCACGTCGCGGACATCATGGTCGGCAGCTTCTACGACCCGGAGCTCGACGAGGGCTGCGCCTTCGAGGAGCTGATCTCCTTCCACGGCGGGATGGGAGGCATGCAGACCGAGCCGTTCGTGCTCTACCCGGTCACGCTGCCGGCCGCGGAGCTTCCGATCATCGGCGCCGCCGCCGTGCACTCACTGCTGCGCGGCTGGCGACGCCACCTACAGGAGCAGGCGGCGTCGCCAGATGCGGATGCGGAGCCGACCGCGGCGGTCTAGTGCGGTCTAGCTGGTGGGGGTGGCGACGTCCTCGTCGGAGAACGCCTGGCGAAGCTGCTGCTCCTGCTCGTTCGACAGGTTGGTGTGGATCAGCTGGGCGCCTCCGGCCATCGGAGCCAGCGCCTCCCGCACCTTGTCCTGAACGGCGTCAGAGGTCATCAGGAACAGCGCCGACGTTCCCGGCGTGATCTCCTCGCGGACGCTCTTGATGAACGAGTCGTCGATCCCGACGTCGGTCAGCGATCCGGCCAGCGCGCCGGTGGCGGCGCCGATCGCCAGTCCAAGCAGCGGGATGAAGAAGATCAGCCCGAACAGCAACCCCCAGAACGCGCCACCCAACGCACCTGAGCCGACCAGGCTGTTGAGCTGCTTCGTCCTGGGCTTCCTGGCGCCCTCCGGATACGTGACGATCGCGGCGTCGTGGACCTGGATCAGCTCCTCCTTCTGGAGCTGCTCCAGGGTGCTCAGAACGCTCTCGGCACCATCGGCGGTGTCGAACTTCCACACGGTGAATGTGGACATACTTGGCCCTCCCGTCGTTGGGTAACGCTTGCCAGCCTCCCCGGCGGCACGCGAGCCGCCAAGGTCGTCCGCACGATACCCCGGGTCGGGCGGGCACCACGGGGGTTCGTCGGCTAGGTGCGGCGCGAGCCGGGCAGGTGCGAGCGGATCCCCGCCGCCAACGTTCCGTCCTCGGCGTCGGGGAACTCCGAGACGGTCTGCCTCCGCACGGCCTCCAGGCCGATGATCGCGAGCACGGTCAGCACCACGACGGGCAGCAGGCGCCGGGCGGCGTTCGTCGGCGCCCATGCGATCAGGAGCAGGATCACGAGCGCGAACGCGATGTAGACGCGGTCGATGTGCTTGCGGGCGTAGGGCGCGAAGGCCCGCCTGGCGGCGATCGCCCGCTTGCCGGCGCCCGAGACCCACGCCCAGATGATCGCGATCAGCCCGACGGCGATCACGGTGCGGGTGGCATCACGCAGGTCGTCGGTGAGCACACCCCAGGCGGCGCTGGCCGCCGGCCGGTTCTCGGGGATCTTGACCAGGTTGTCGACGACGTAGTTGCCGATCATCGTCCGGCCCACGATCAGAACGATGCCGGCGACGATGATTCCAATGCCGCAGGCGCGCACCGTCTCGCGGCGGCGGCCGGTGGCGAGGTAGATGGCGATGCCGAAGAGGATGATCGCGAGGAACGGCAACACGTAGGCTGCCGCCTTCAGCCACCTCGCCAGCTTCTGCACCGTTGAGAGCTGGTCGGAGCTCATGATCACGATCTTGCCGTTCGCGATGCTGGCCGGCGGCTGGATGCCCAGGCGGCTCGCGAGCTCCCCGAGCATCGGCCCGATCTGGATCGCCACCTCGCCGTTGAAGGTGCTCACCCGTTTACCGCCGCCGTTGATGACCAGCACCAGGTGGCTGTGCATGAGCCGGTTCGCCTTGATCCACGCCTGCTGGAACCGGTCGGAGGCGATCAGCACCTCGGCGGCCTGGACGGCGTAGCCCTGCAGTGCCGCCGCGGCGACCGGGGCCAGCCCCTGCGCCTGCTTCGGCAGCACTGTCCGCAGCTGGGCCGCGACGTCGACGTTCGCGTACAGCTGGTCGACCATCGTCCGCGCCAGCGCCTGCTGGACGGCCGGCTGCTCCAGGATCTGGGAGCTGGTCTGGCTGTAGGTGTCCGTATCCAGCGCCTCGCGTGAGATCCACAGCGCGAGCACGGCCAGCACCAGCACCAGCGAGCCGAGGATGACCAGGATGCGTACCGACCAGGCGCGCCCGCGGGACATGCCTGCCGCGTGATCCGGCTTGTCGGGACTGGGCTCGGGGACGGGTGCGGGTGCGGACGGTGTGCCAGATGTGCTCATGCGGTGATCCCCACGATCAGATGGACGGCAAGACTCGCGATCCAGACGACGACGGCCGTCTCGACGACTCCGACGAAGCCTCCGAGGTGAAGCCCCGAGACGAGGACGCCGGTCAGCCAGATGATGACGATGTTGATCAGGAACAGCGAGAGGCCGAACGTCACGAACGCCAACGGCACGCCGATGATCCTCAGGATCGGCTTCAGGAAAGCGTTCAGGATGCCGAGCACGAGGCCGGCGAGGATCAGCGCCCCCGCGCCGGAGACCGTGACCTTCCCGATCAGCGCCACAGCCACCCCGAGGACAAGGGTGTTGAAGAGCCACCAGGCGAGGATCGCGCGGATCACAGTCGCAGAGACGATATAGGCGCGGGCACCCGGCCCGGGGACGTGCCGGCGCTACCCAGACCTGCGTGCAACCCTACCCGCCGGCCGGCTCGTCTGCCGGAAGCTCTCCAGCAAGCCCGGTGTCCTTCTCACCCTTCTTCTTGCGGTGCATCAGCTTGCGCGTGTCCTTCCAGCCGATGGAATGGGCGAGCAGCGTGAGGCCGAACACGGCGTTCCAGGCCGTCGTGATGACGCCCTGGCCGACAGCGTATGCCGTGATCGTCGCCTGCGGAGCAACGCCGTTCAGCACGACCGACGCCAGCGCCGTCTGGGCGCCGACCGCGCCCGGCAGCACCGCCACCGTGGACGAGATCGAGGCCGCCGCCACGATCAGGAACACGTTCGTGAGCGAGACCGGGATGTGGTACGCGTACATGAAGGTCGCGTTGACCCCGATCCGGGCGACGTACGACAGGGCCTCAACGCCGACGACCTCGATCATGAACTTGCGCGGCGTGCGCAGGATGGCGCCGCCTTCTTTGGCGTTGTGCCAGGTCGTCTGGAACCGCCGCCAGAGGATCTTCACTACCAGGACGATCAGCAGCGTGCCGGCGACGAGGATGATGACCGTCGCCAGGGCGTGGGTATCAAACCACCCGAACTTGACGTCGAACGATCCCGCGGCGTCCAGGAAGAGCCACGCGTAGACGGCAAACCCCATGATGGCGAAGAAGATGTTCTCGACCACCGTGGCGCCGACCAGACCGGCGACAGTCGAGCCCTCAATGCTGGCGCGGAACAGCCCCAGCATCGCCACCGTCCCGGCACTCGCCGGGAGGATCGCGTTCAGCCCGTTCCCACCGGCGTAGTAGGACAGCGTCTGGCGGTAGTTGACCCCGCCTTCCGGGTACGACGCGCGCAGGATGTTGCGCCAGGCCAGCGCGACGAACAGGGTCTGCAGCGTCTGGAACGCAAGGCCCAGGATGAGGAGCGGCACCGAGACCGAGGTCATGGTGTTCCAGAGCTCGTTCAGGAAGTTTTCCACGCCGGGCTAACCCCCCCGTCCCGGGCGGCTCGCTGCATGGTGGCTCACACGAGCGGCGGCGGCGTGCCTGCTTCCTTGCCCGCCGGCCGCTGCCTGGGCAATCTCCATGCCACCGATTCGGTTCAGGGAGTAGTGGCGGGCAGATGCGGGTTCCACGAGCAACACTCCTGGCGTTGACCCGCCAGATCCCGCCGCAGCCTGTCGATCCCGCCTACTGGCTGGCGCGCTGCGACGGGTTTGAGGTGTGGAGTCCAAGCGGGCGGGTCGGCGTGGTGGCGGAGATCGTACCGGGCGGCTCCCACGGCGCCGCCGAGTTGGTGGTGCTGTGCGGCATGTTTCGTCGGCGACAGGTCACCATCCCGGCCACTGCCATCCGCGAGATCGAGCCCGACCGGTTGCGGTTGACGCTGGGGCGCGAGCTCCCGGCAGCCCACGAGGCCGACGTAGTCGACGCGCGGCACGTCGCCCGCCGGCGCGTCGTCCGCCGGCACCGTTAGGAGCGCCTAACAGAACGAGTCGTGAATGGATGGCCGGTGGGGGGCAAGCTGACTTGCAAGCCGCAGGCTTGCAAGGTTCAGGAGGCTGTACACAAGGGTATGACTGAAGAGAGCCTGCCAGGCGGTCTCACCACGGGCGCCGTGTTGATCGGTGATGCCGTCCACAAGCCCGCCGCGCCCTGGACGTCCACGGTGCATGCGTTGTTGCGGCACCTGGAGGATGCCGGCTTCGATGATGCGCCGCGGGCGTTGGGCTTTGACGAGCAGGGCCGCGAGATGCTCACCTACCTGCCCGGCGACACGGTCGGCGACCGGACGCCGTGGCCGGCTTGGGCATCTCGCGACTCGACGCTGGTGCAGGTCGGCCGATGGCTGCGACGGCTCCATGACGCGACGGTGAGCTTCGTGCCGCCGGCAGACGAAAGGTGGTTCATCGGCGGCACGGTGAGACCGGGCTTGATCGTCGGCCATCAAGACGCGGCGCCGTACAACGCGGTGATGGACGGCGACCGGCTGGTCGGCTTCTGCGACTGGGACATCGCGGGGCCGTCGTCGCGAGAGTTCGATCTGGCGCTCTCGGCCCTGTGGTGGGTGCCGCTCGGCCCGCCGAGCGCGGTGGAGCCGTTGGGCTTCCACGACTTCGACGGCCGATCCCGCCGCCTTCATCTCCTGCTTGACGCCTACGGGTACGACGCAGACAGACAAGCGTTCGGCGCCGTCGTCGTGCAGCGCGCCCGGCGGCAGGCCGCCGCGATCCGCGAGATGGCCGACAACGGGGATCAGACTGCAATCGGACTCCTGTTCGTCGCGGAGTACCTTGAGTCGGCCGCTTCCGACATCGAGGAGATGCCGAACGACTTCTGGGTGCATTGAGGCGACAAACGCACACGAACCTGATCGGCAGCCGTCCGGCTCTAAGTCGCTAGGAGCCGGCGACGGCTGCGGGGATGTCCGCGACCACGCGCGTTCCCCGGCCTGCGGGGCTCTCGATCCACAGCCTGCCGCCCACTGTCTCCACCCGATCGCGGAGCGACCGCAGCCCGGAGCCGCGCCCCTCCTCGGCTCCGCCGATCCCGTCGTCTGAGACCTCGATCTGGAGCAGGCCGTCGTGAGCGGTCGCCCGCACCGAGATGGATGACGCCGCCGCATGCTGCTGTGCATTGGTCACGGCCTCGGTGAACACCCGGTACGCGGTCACCTCCGCGGTGCGGTCGAGCCGCGTCTCGGGCACGGCGAGCAGCTCGATCGGCACCTCGGAGCGCGGCGCGGCACTGCGCAGCGCAGTCGCCAGGCCCAGCTGGGTCAACACCGAAGGATGGATGCCGTTGGCGAACTCGCGGAGCTCGGAGATGGCCAGCGCCAGGTGGACGCGGGCGTTCTCCAGCGCCGTCTCGGCGTCCGCGGGCGACGTGTGAAGGGTGGTCGTCGCCTGCTCCAGCTCCCAGGAGAGCAGGATCAGCCTCTGCTGCGGACCGGCGTGCAGCGAGCGCTCCAGCCGGAGCCGCGCCTGGTCGGCCGACTCTACGAGCCGTGCACGAGACGCCTGCAGCCCGGCGGCATAGCGCTCGCGCTCGGTCACCACCACCGAGAGGCACAGCGTGCCGAGGGCTGCGACGACGATGAAGAGCTGCACCGTGAGCGTGCTGCGGGGGATCGAGGTGAACGCAAACGCGCCGTTCTTGTTGACGGTGTTCCAGAGCGTGATCCACGCCGTTGCCGCGAGCGCCAACGTCGCCCCGCGGTTGCCGAACCGCAGCGCGGCCCACGCCAGCGCGGGAAGCGCGAGGTAGGTCAGCTGGTCGTGGCTCATGCTGGCAACGTTGGTCGAGAAGACGACGGTGATCGCCAGCGCGACCGCCTCGGCGCGGCGCCGAGCGCCGGAGAGAAGATGCACCGGCGGGCGCCAGGCCATGACCAGGGGTACCACGAGGAGCGCGCCCGCGGCGTCGCCGAGCAGCCAGGTGCGCCAGACGGTCGGTAAGGCCGACGTCGTGACCACGTCGCCGGCGCGCAGCGACAGCGTCCCGATCGTGGCGCTGAGTGCCGTTCCCACCCCGATGCCGGCGAGCAGGCCGCCGAGACCACGGAGGCTTTCCAGCGGCGGCCGGTTCCGCGTCAGCCGGCGGATCACGATGACTGCGACGACGACCTCCAGCAGGTTGCCGCAGGACTGCCCGATCCCCGAGCCGAGCGGGAGGGTCGAGTAGTTGTCGGCGAGCAGATCGCCGGCCATGACCGCCGGCCAGTAGCGCAGCCCTCCCAGGTAGAGGAACGCGATGCCGACCCCGACCGGCAGCCAGACGATTGCAGCCACCGGGCCGGCAAAGCCGACTGCGAAACTGAGCTGTGCGGCGCCGTCGTACAGGGCAACCAGCACCAGCAGTCCCAGCACGTACCGCACACGGCGGTCCGTGGCATTGAGAGCTGCCACCGCCTCCCTCCGGATCGCCCAGTTGCCGGCCACGATCGGTCCCTATGCTAGTGCGGATCACGGCGGGATGTAGACCAGTTACAAGCGCGGCGGCCAGAGCCGCACGTGCTGCGTCTCGGCCAGGTGCAGCAGGTCCGGAGCGCGGTCAGCCCCAAGCTCGGGCGGGAGCAGTCCGTCGTGGTCCACCTCCGCGGCCGCCGGTGCGATCCGCCAGGGCGGGTGCTCGATCTCGGTGCGAAGCACGACACCGGGCGCCGCCTCGGCGAACAGCCGATAGCGCTCGGTGAGGAAGTGTTCGAGCGTGCCGGCAGGCGACGTTCGGGTCGGCTCAAGACCGTGGTACCGAGCAGCCAGCCGGGCCGGCGGGTAGCCGCGCTCCGACCTGCGGATCACGTAGCGGCACGCCCCGCCCTGCGTGTCGAGCAGGCCGTCTCCGTGGCGGTAAGGCAATCGCACCAGGGCGCGTGCGGCGTGGACGGCCTGGCGGCTGGTCGCCTCGAGGCTGAAGAAGTAGATGCCGGGGCTCCCCCGATGGCGGACGTACGTGCGCACGTTGGTCTCCAGGAACCGGCCGCTCCCGGGCAGCGGCGGCAGCAGCCGGAGGTGGACGTCGGTCATCCGGAACGGCAGGATCGCAACCCACGCCCGCCCCTCCCAGAGGTCGACCTCCAGCCCGGCGGGGATCAGCCGTCCGAGCGGCTCCGGATCGACTTCCCAGTGGGCGAAGAGCAGGTGCTCCCAGGTCTGGGCCATGACCCACGGCGGCATGCTGCGCAGTTTCGCCGATACTGACCGCGGGTAGCCCACCCGGGACGATGACCAGTCTGATGCGAACACTCGACCGTGCCATCGGCGACCGCGTCGCCGAGGGCGTCTGCAGCCACCACACCCGCCGCTTGCAGCGGGTGGGCAGCGACGCCCTGCAGGCGCCGGCCGGCGGCTGGGCGCAGGACGCGCCAGCGCCGCGGCCGGGAACCCGGCTCGAGGTGCTGATCGACGGCGAGACGGCGCTCCGGCGGATGACGGAGGACATCCGGGCGGCGCGCTCCCAGGTGCGGATGACCGGCTGGTTCATCTCCCCGGACTTCGTGATGGTCGAGGGAGAGCGGCCGGTCGTCGTCCGCGACCTGCTGGCCGAGACCGCCGGCCGGGTCGACCTGCGGGTGCTGCTGTGGGCAGGCGCGCCCGCTCCGCTCTTCACGCCGGGGCGCCGGCTCGTGCGCAGCGTGCGCGACGAGCTGCGCCGGGCGGGCGTGGCCAAGGTCGCCCTCGACAGCCATGAGCGGCCGATGCACTGCCACCACGAGAAGACGATCGTGATCGACGACCGCGTTGCCTACGTGGGCGGGATCGACCTGACAGCCCTGGCAGGCGACCGCCGCGACTCGTCGCACCACCGAGCCCGGGCCGCCGTCGGGTGGCACGACGCAGCCGTCCGCATCGAAGGTTCCGCCGTGGCCGACGTGGCGGCGCACTTTGCGATGCGCTGGAGCGAGGTGACCGGACGCCCGGTGGAGGCGCCGGGGCCGGTCGAGCCGGCCGGCGACCTCGAGGTGCAGGTGGTAACCACCTGTCCCGAGAAGGTCTACGGCGCGGTGCCGCGCGGCTGGTTCGGAATCCTCGAGTCGTACATGCGCGCGATTCGCTCGGCCGAGCGGCTGATCTACCTCGAGAGCCAGTACCTGTGGTCGCCCGAGATCGTTGCCACGCTGGCCGACAAGCTGCGCAACCCGCCCGACGACCGGTTCCGGCTGGTGGTCGTGCTGCCGGCTCGGCCGTACGGCGGCGCCGACGACACCCGCGGCGCGCTCGGCGAGCTGGTGGACGCGGACGACGGCAACGGCCGCGTGCTGGGCTGCTGCCTCGCCGCGCGGGCCGGGGCCGTCGCCGACCCGATCTACGTCCACGCCAAGATCGGGATCGTCGACGACCGCTGGCTGACGATCGGCTCGGCGAACCTGAACGACCACTCACTGTTCAACGACACCGAGATGAACGTGGTCTGCCACGACCCGGCCCTGGCACGCGACACGCGGCTGCGGCTGTGGGCCGAGCATCTGGAGTGCGACCCGGCCGACATCGACGGCGACCCGGCCGACGTGATCGACGAGCGCTGGCGGCCGATCGCCGAGGAGCAGCTCGAGCGCCGCCGCGCCGGGCGCCCGCTGACGCACCGGCTGGTGCGGCTCGACCACGTCTCGCGGCGCTCGGAGCGACTGCTCGGCCCCTTGCAGGGCCTGCTCGTCGACGGGTAGCCCTAGAGCGCCCGCATCCGGTTGTTGCGCGGGTTGTGCTCGACCTCGGCCTTGCCCAGCGCCTCCAGCAGCGGCGGCATGTACATCCCGAAGCGGCCGCGCAGGCCCTTCTTCAGCCCGTACCAGCCGCCCACGGGATTGGACGGCGAGCGCCCCCAGGCCTCGACGGTGCCGTCCTTTGCAGGCTTCTGCTCGTCGGCGCTGCCCAGCTCGATCCAGTCGCCCTGGGCGGCCAGCATCGCCTGCAGATCGTCGATCGCCCGCGCGTCGTAGAGCAGCGTCGTCTTGCCCACCTGGCAGACGATCACCTTCGTGCCGTCGCGCTCGTCCAGCCACATCTCATACTCCGAGGTGAGTGGCGGCGTCTTCAGCTTCCAGGGGTCGTCCTTCGTGCCCGCGCTCATGCGGGCACCCCGTCGAAGCGGTACGACCCGACCTCCTCCATCACCGAGACCACGGGCGGCTCGTCGCAGCGGGTGCGAATGTCGGCCTGGAACCGCGCAAACGCCTCGATCTGGCCAAGCGGGTTGGGGTCGCCATGCACCGCCAGGTGCACGAAGCTGACGCCGTCGTCCAGCTTGAACGTGCCGTAGCGAAGGCCGTCCGGCTGCTTCTGGGCGAGCTCCTCGTAGACCGCCTGAACGAGCCGCTCGTTCTCCTCCAGGTGCTCGGGCTTGACCCTGTAGCGCACCATCACCTGTCGCATCGGACCCCTCCTGACTCGGAAACACCGATCGGTTTTCAGCCACCCTACCACGCGGCGGCGCAGATGGAAACCGATCGGTACCATGTGGTGATGGCGCGCACCGACGCAGAGATCGCTGCCGTGGCCGCGGAGCAGTTCCACGAGCACGGCATCACCTCCACCGGCGTCGACGCGCTGGCCGGTGCGGCCGGCATCTCGAAGCGCACGCTGTACCAGCGCTTCGGCAGCAAGGACGGGCTGATCGTCGCCGCGTACGAGAGCCTCGACCTCCCGGTCTACGAGATGTTCACGCACCCTGCCGAAGCGGCCACGGACGACCCCGCAGGTCAGATCGACGCCCTGTTCGCCGGGCTGGAGCACGCCGTGGCCATGCCGGAGTTCCGGGGGTGCCCGTTCTCGAACGCCGCCGCGGAGCTGGCAGACCCCTCCCACCCCGCGCACCGCATCGTCCGCCGGCACAAGGAGCGGCTGCGGAAGTGGATGCGAGTGCGGCTGTGCGACGCCGGCGCGTCTGATCCCGAGACAGCGTCCCGCCAGTTGGCGGTGTTGTGGGCAGGAGCGCAGTCACAGGCGCTGGTGCAGCGATCGGCCGCGCCGGTGCGGGACGCCCGCGCACTCGCGCGCACGGTGGTCATGGAAACAAAACCCACATAGTCTCGTCTTGTGGCGTACAATCGCCGCGTTCGCAAGCTACAGGGGGAAGACAATGAGGGGGATGGCGAAACTCATCGTGCCGGCCGCGATCGTCCTGGCGGTGGGAGCGCTGGCCGTAACCAGCGCCCAGGCGGCAACTGCCAAGATCAAGCTGAGCCCTTCACTGAGCCACCCGTCGGCGTCCGTCAAGATCAAGGGCACCGGCTTCCCGGTCAGCACCAGCGTCACGATCGACTTCGACGCCATCCCGGTGGCGACTACCGCCACAGACGTCGGCGGCGCGTTCTCCACCACCTTCACCGTGCCGGCGTCGGCACTCCCCGGCGCACACACGGTCACCGCCACCGCCGGCGCGACCAGCGCCCACAAGACCTTCACCGTCGAGACCGACTGGGCGCACTTCGGGTTCGACAACACCAACACCGGCGACAACCCCTACGAGAACGTCATCTCGGCCGGCAACGTCCCGTCCACGACGCCGACCTGGCACTTCGTGACTGGCGGATACGTGGCGGAGCCCGCGGTGGCCGGCGGCGTCGTCTACTTCGGGTCGACCGATCACAACCTGTACGCCGTCGACGCCAAGACGGGCGCCATCAAGTGGTCGTTCGCCGCCGGAGACAACATCACCACCACGCCGGCGGTGGTGGGCAACATCGTCTACTTCGGCTCCATCGACAACTCGCTCTACGCGGTCAACGCCACCACCGGCATCAAGCTGTGGAGTACGCCCCTTGCCGGACATGTGACCTCCTCGCCGACCGTCGCCGGCGACGTCGTCTACGTGGGCTCGAACAACTTCCAGGTGCACGCCCTGGACGCGGCCACCGGAAGGATCCTGTGGAACGCCAATACGGGCGGGAACGTGTTCGACAGCCCGACCGTGGTCAAGAACGTGGTCTACGTCGGCTCCGCCGACGACAACCTGTACGCGCTCAATGCGACAGACGGCAGCGTCAAGTGGCAGAAGAACTACGACGGCGCACCGGTGGACTATTCACCCGCCTATGTGAACGGCATCCTCTACGTCGCGGACGGCAGCTTCGTCCACGCCGTCAGGGCGTCGAACGGCGGCAAGGTGTGGACCTACAAGCTGCACTTCGGGGTGGCCGCCTACGACCCGTCGGGCGTCGCGGTCGCCGACGGCCGCGTGTACTTCGGGTGCACGTGCGGCACGGTCACGGCGCTTGACGCCGCCACGGGGACCGTGGACTGGCAGCTGTTCTATCAATCCGCGAATCAGTCGCTGACGGTGGCAAACGGCCTCCTGTTCCTCCCGGAGGAAGGGAGCACCGACCTCCTCGGGCTGAATGCCGCCACCGGGGCGCAGGTCTGGGACGTCACCGAAGGCCCGCCGCTGAGCGGCTTCGCCGCCTGGCTGGCGCCCGCTGTCTCGGACGGCAACGTCTACGCCGGCGCCACCGACGGCAACCTGTACGACTTCAAGCCACCGGCGCCCTAGACAGCGTCACGCCACATGGTCGTGATCACGTGCCCGTTGGGGAGCGCGATCCGGCCGTGCGGCTCGAAGCCGGCACGCGCGTACCGGTGGTTGTTGCCGGGGTTGGTCGACTCCAGGTAGGCCGGCCCGTGCTCGGCGTCGATCCGCTCCAGCCCCGCGGCGAGCAGGGCCTGGCCGATGCCCTTGCCACGGTGGTCGTCGTGGGTGGCGAGCAGGCTCAGGTAGTAGTGCGGCGGCTGGTGGGGATGGTGCGCATCGAGGGCGGCGAAGGCGTCCATCACGATGGCCGACTGCTCCGCTCCCAGCAGCTCCACGGTCAGCTCCTCGAAGGCCGCGCCCTCCTCAGGGGTCATCTCCGGCAGCCCGGGTGGGATCCACACCGCGACCGCCTCGCAGTTCGGCGTCATCAGCGTCCACCCGAAGCGGAGCTCGATGGTCGCCAGCGCGCGCCAGAAGCGGCGTGACTTCTCGAGCTGCGTGCCCGGGTCGGGGAACGAGTAAGGCCCCCACACCGGGTCGGTGCGAAACGCGAGCGTCAGCGTCTCCACCACGGCGTCGAGGTCGTCGTACGTGGCAACGCGTACGTTCATGTCTGCGCGAGCGTAGCGCTCAGGCGCTCGAGCGCCGGCTTGTGGCCGACCCGCGCCAGCGGTGGCTCCGCCTCGGCGAGTGCGGCGCGGGCCTCGTCGAGCCTGCCGGCCGCGACCAGCGCGTCGGCCAGATCGAGCCGGATGACTGCCGCATGGACCGGCATGTCGAGTGCGTCGTAGCCATCTGCAGCGGCCCGCTGGTGGTCGATTGCGAGGTCGATCTCACCGCGGTGGAAGGCGGCCAGGCCGTCCAGCCGGTCGGCGGCGGGCGGAACGGAGCGGGCGCCCGTGGCCGCCGCGCTCTGGCGCAGGCGCGAGGCGAAGGCCGGAAGGTCGTCCCACCGCTGCTCCGCCACCAGCACCTCGCCTTCGGCGACCAGCATCCGCGGGACGACGCCGGCCTCCGCCTCGCTGACGCCGGTGCGGCCGACCCGCACCCGCGCCTCGGCGACCTCGCCACGGAGCAGCAGGATGGGGACGATCAGCGGAGACAGGTTGGGCGACAGCACTCCTCGGCGGTTCTCGATGGCCGCGGTCTGTGCGAGCAACGCATCGGCAGCGGCCCGGTCGCCGCGCACCTCGTGGACGAGCGCCGCCGCTGGGATCGGGCTCGCGAAGCCCGATGTCGGCGTCTGGCCCCGCTCCCCGAGCCCGGCTGTCACGAGGTCGAGCTCTGCCAGCACCCGGTCCCACTCGCCAAGGTAGAAGGAGGCCAGGGCAGCCCACGAGAGGGAGTGGGCGGCATACGTCGGCGCGTCCTGCACCAGCAGGTCGTAGCCCTCGCGGCCGATCCGGTAGGCCTCCGCGAACTCGCCCAGATAGACCCCCACCCAGCAGGCGACGGCGTAGCTGTCGCCCAGCTCGCCGATGTCGCCGGCGGTGCGGGCGATCTCGAGCCGGCGGATGGCGACGTCATAGGCCACCGGGTAATCGAGAAGGCGCATCCGGTTGTGCTGGACCGAGTCGAGGGCGACGACGACCAGGTCGCGGCGCCCGATCCGGTCGGCCATCGCGGCAGCCGCCTCGCCCGTCTCGACCGCGAGGTGAGGGTCGAGGTACGGCGAGGTCGTGGTGCGCGGGTAGCCGTGCGCCCAGAACGCCTGTGCAGTGAGCAGGCGCACCCGCGCCTCGCTCTCCCCCTCGTCGAGGTGGCTGAGCCCGAGGTCGAGCAGCCGGGCTGCCTCCGCCTCGCTGGGAAGCTGCCTCATCGTGCCGCTCCACCTGCACACCTGCTCCAGCGCCACGCCGCACAGCAGCGCGATCCAGGAGCGGCCCTCCCCCGACTGCGCGACCACGTCGACCGCCCGCTTCATCGAGGCGAACGCCTCGTCGCCGAGCCCGGCACTGCCGTAGGCGAACCCCAGCGTCCCCAGCGCGGTCGCCTCCTCGAGCGGCGTCGTCGCGATGTCGAGTGCCGCCTGGGCGAGCGCCCGTGACCCGCGGTTGGACGAGCCGCGCAGCGACGACCGAGCGGATTGCAGCATCAGGTCGAATGCGTGGAGGCGCAGCGCGTCGAGCTGTTCCGGGTCGTAGCTGCGGTCGGATCGGGCGCCACGGTAGGCCTCGCCGTAGTGGTGGGCGAGCAGCCCGACGTACTCGCCGTGGCGGTCGCCGGCACGCTCCTCAATCCAGGCGGCGACGCGCGCGTGGGCGCGCGGCCGTTCACGGCGGGGCAGGGTCTCGTAGGCGACGTCGCGGGTGAGGATGTGGCTGAAGGCGAGCTCCTCCTCGCCGATCATCGACGAGGTCAGCCGCAGCCCCACCAGCTCACGCTCCTCCAGCCGCCGGAGGTCGTCGTCGATCGTCTCGGCGTGGTCGACCAGGATCGAGACGGCGCCGCGCCAGAAGATCCGCCCCACCACCGACGCCTGCTGCAGTGCGTTCTTCTGGCTCGGCTCGAGCAGGTCGATGCGGGCCGCCAGCACCGCCTGTACGGTGTCCGGCAGCTCGACGTCGGTCAGCTCGCCGGCGGCCTTCCAGCGCTCGCCGTCCTGGACGATCCTGCCCTGGTCCATCAGCTGGCGGAGGATCTCCTCGAGGAAGAAGGGGTTGCCCTCTGCCCGCTCGAGGATTCGCTCGCGGACATCGTCGGAAAGCCCGTCGACGTCCAGCAGGTGCTGGACGAGCGCGTTGGCCGACTCGGCGGTGAGCGGCGCCAGGAAGACGGCCGAGAAGGAGAGGCGGCCGCCGCCCCAGGTGGGACGGGTGTCGGTCAGGTCGGGGCGGGACGGGCAGATCACGAGCAGCCGGCCCTGGGCGCGCTCGGCGATCTCCTCCAGCAGGTCGAGCAGCACCGGATCGGCCCAGTGGATGTCCTCGACCACCAGGACGAGCGGCCGGCGCGCGGCCAGCGCCGAGAGGATGGTGCGCCAGGCACGCTGCAGCTCGACACGGATCGCCGAGGGCTGCAGCCGTGAGAACTCCTGGTCGCCGGAATCGAGGCCGATCGTGAACGCCAGCGCGGCCGTGGTCATGCCGCGCTGCTCGGGCGAGGCGCCGGGGAGCGCCTCGTCGACGAGGGCGGTGATCTGCGAGAGCGCGGTTGCGGCCGGATCGTCGTCGGCGATGCCGGCAAGGCTGTGGAGGATCTCGGCCAGCGGCCAGTAGGCAATGCCCTCGCCGTAGGAGAGGCAGCGGCCGACGTGGATCCCGGGCGGCTCGGGCGCATCGCGCAGGCGGCTGATCAGCTCGCGCACCAGGCGGCTCTTGCCGACGCCGGGATCGCCGTAGATGGTCGCCAGGTGGGGCCTGCCCTCGGCCACGGTGCGCTCCTGAAGCGACAGCAGCAGGTCGAGCTCGCGGTCGCGCCCGACCAAGGGCGCGCGGACGCCGGGCAGGCCGCGAACCGGAGCGTCCGCCACCTCGCTGCGCAGGACAAACGCGCGGACGCCGTCCTCCTTGCCCCGCAGCTCGACCTCGCCCAGGTCGTCGAAGGCAAAGGCCGGTGCGGCCCGCACGGTGCGCTCGGCGACCAGGATCTGGCCGGGCTCTGCGAGCTGCTCGAGCCGGGCGGCGGCGTTGAGGGCGGCGCCGGTCACCATCGGCTCGCCCGGCACCGGGTCGGTCGTCGTCACCGCCTCGCCGGTGTTGATCCCGGTGCGAATCTCGATCGCAAGGCCGTGCGTACCGGTCAGCTCGGCGTTGAAGGCGGCCAGGCGCGCACGCAGGCCGAGGGCGGCGCGCAGGGCGCGCGCCGGGTCGTCCTCGTGAGCGACGGGAACGCCGAAGACCGCCATCACGGCGTCGCCGATGTACTTCTCGACGGTACCGCCCTGGGCCTCGATCTCGGCGCGCGCGGTGGCAAACCACCCGCCCATAACCTCCCGCAGCTCCTCGGGGTCGAGGCGCTCGGCCAGACTGGTCGAGCCGGCCACGTCGCAGAACAGCGCGGTCACGATCTTGCGCTCCATCGAGCGATCGTACCGTCAGTGAGAGGCGGTGCCTGCGGGCTCGAAGCCCCAGCGGGCCCGGCGGCTGGCCCCGAACTCGATCTTCTCGGCGACCAGAGCCTGCGACGGCGGCTGCAGCACGCCGGTCTTGTTGGGGCCGGACAGGAAGTCGATGTCGACCCTGCCCACGCGGCCGCCGCCGAACTCGATGTAGCAGGAGCCCTTGCCGTCGTATGCGCCGGGTGCGTCGCCGTGGCGCTCACGGTGGATCAGAGCCCGGGCCACGATTCGCGCGGCGCCCTCGGCGAAAACGCCGGCCTTGGGGACGCCGACCGTTGCCACGTCGCCGACCGCGTACACGCCGGGGAACTTCGACTCCAGCGTGGCCGAGGCGACCGGGATGAAGCCCTCCTCGGCCATGCCCGACTCCAGAACGACATCCGGCGCCCGGTGGCGGGGAACGCCGAGGAACAGGTCGAACGGGAACTCCTCGCCGTCGGTGGCGGTCGCGACGCCGCGTTCATTGTCCACAGAGGCCACGGCATGCCCGGCCGAGAACGTGATGCCGTGCTCGGCGAAGGCCTCGAGCAGCGCGGCCGAGGAGTCGGGCGACGGCGGGATCGGGCGCTCGAAGGGCGAGACGATGGTGATCTCGCAGGCGTCGCGGACACCCCGGTCGGCCAGGTAGTCGTGCAGCAGCAGCGCGCACTCGCTGGGCGCCGGCGGGCACTTGTAGGGAGCCCCGCAGACGCCGATCAACGCGCGGCCCTCGGTGAACGTCGGCAGGACGTCGGCCAGGCGGGCGGCGCCGTTGACCGAGTAGAACTCGTTGGCGTCGAGCAGGCCGGGGGTGGCGTCATAGTCGTAGTCCGCGCCCAGGGCGACCACCAGGGCGTCGGCGTCGTGCGTCCCGGCGTCGGTGGTGACGCGCCCCGCCTGCGGGTCGATCGCCGTGATCGTCTCGTGCAGGACCTCGACGCCCGGCTTGGCGATCGCCGCGTAGGGCAGCCGCACGGCGTCCAGCGTCGTCCGCCCGAACAACACGTCGAGCTTGGAGTAGCCGAAGACGAATGCGTCTCCCCGGTCGATGACGGTGACCTCGAACGCCTCGCCGCCGCCGGCCTCGGACAGGGTCGTGGCCAGCTCCAGCCCGCCGAAACCGGCACCCAGAATCAGGACTCGCATTGTGCGAGCCTACCGGGTGACGAGGAGCCTTGTCACACCAAACAAGCAGTCAAAAAAGGGCGGGCGTCGCACTTGACTCCGCTAAGATAGAAACTATACCGGTGGGGGCAGGCTGGCATTTTGCGCCTCGTGGGAGGCGCCACCGATGAACTCGTTACCTCCGATCAATCTTCGCGCCAACACGGTTGACGCCGTCACAAACCAACTCCGCGGAGAGATTGTGCACGGCTCAATCAAACCGGGTGAGAGGATCTGGCCCAAGGAGCTGGCCAAGCGCTTCTCGGTCAGCCACATCCCCGTGCGCGAGGCGCTGCGCCGGCTGGAGGCCGAGGATCTGGTCTCCGCCACCTCCCACGGCGCGACGTACGCGACCGATGTCCGGCTCGAGGACATCGACGGGATCTTCGATCTGCGTTCAGTGGTGGAGGGCGAGTTCGCATCGCGATCCGCCAGGGTCAGAAGCGACGAGGACGTCCGCGACGTGCGGCAGATCCTGGCCCAGCTGGAGCAGCTCGATCCGTACGGCAAGGAGTTCTACGAGGTCCACCGCGATTTCCACTGGGCCCTTCTCTCACCTGCCGCCGACTACGTGATCCGCCGCGTGCTCGACCGGCTGTGGCGAACCACCGACCGCCACCTGGCCGTCGCCGTTGCCATGGATCCCGAGTTCCCGGCCGAGCGGCATGCCCGGCTGCGGACGAAGGAGCACCGCAAGCTGGTCGCGATGTTCGCACGCGGCGACGGCGACGACCTGCGCCAGGCGATCGAGGCCCACATCGGCAACTCTCGCGCGCGCCTGCGGAAGAGCTATCTGCCCGACACCGACGAGCCCGTCGAGAATGACTGACGCCGGCGGGCGCGGCCCGAACGAGCCCCTGATCGGGCTCTCGGGCTCCCGGTCGGAGCTGTCGACTCCGGCGCTGGTTCTCGACCTCGACCGGGTCGAGGCCAACATCGGGTCACTGGCCGCGCATGCGGCCGCGCACCAGTACGCGCTGCGGCCGGTCGTCAAGATCCACAAGTCGTTGCGCGTCGCCCGCATGCAGATGGCAGCCGGCGCGATCGGCATCGGCTGCTCGACGATCGCCGAGGCCGAGGCGATGGTGGCCGGCGGGATCACCGAGATCTTCCTCTTCACCAGCGTTGTCACAAGAGGCAAGCTGGAGCGGCTGGCGGAGATCAACGCTGCGGCCGGCGGCGTGGTCGTGGCAACCGACCACGCCGAGAACGTCCTCCAGCTGGCCGAGGCCGCGCGCCGGTCGGGCCACCCGATGCAGGTGCTGGTCGACGTCGAGGTCGGCGATCACCGCACCGGTGTCGCAGACCCCGCTATGGCCGTCTCGCTGGCCCGGCTGATCGCCGAATCCGACGGCCTGGAGTACGCCGGCGTACAGGGCTACTGCGGCACTCACCAGGTGACGCCGGACTATGACGAGCGCCGGCGCCTGGGGATGGTCGTCCTCGACCGGTTGGCGCAGTTCATCGACGCCCTGACCGCCGTGGGCCTGCCACCGCGGATCGTCAGCGGAGGCGGCACCGGCACCCACGACTTCGACCACGAGCGCGGCCTCCTGACCGAGCTGCAGGCGGGGTCATACGTCGTGCTCGACGGCAACTACGTCGACGTGCCCCTGCGCCGCGACCTTCCGCATCCGTTCACCCCGGCGCTGACCGTGCGCGGCACGGTGATCTCGAACGCCCAGCCCGGCTACGCGATCACCGACGCCGGCGCCAAGGAGGTCGACGGCATCTTCATGCCCACGCTGCCCCGGGTGCTGAACGGCGCTCCACGAGACTCCAGGTACGTGATCGTCGGCGACGACATGGGCCGGATCGAACTGCCCGAGTCGGAGGCCGCCCCTCGTGTCGGTACGGCCGTGGAGCTGCTGCCGCCGCACTGCTATCAGACGGTGATCATGTACTCCCACTACCACTGCGTCCGCGGCGACACGCTCGTCGACATCTGGCCGATCGATGCCGTCCCAACCTGGTAGCCCCCGTCTTGAGGGGCGGGTCGCGATCGTCACCGGCGCCGCCCGCGGGATCGGAGCGGCCATCGCCGGCCGCTACGCGGCCGAGGGCGCCCGCGTGGTCGTTGCCGACCGCGATCTCGACGCCGCGCGGGCGACCGCAGAGGCGCTGACCGCCGCGGGCGGCGAGGCGACGCCAAGCCACGTCGACGTCAGCGACGCAGAGGCCGTGGCGTCGATGGTCGCCGGCGTCCTTGAGCAGCACGGGGTGGTGGACGTCCTCACCCACAACGCCGGGATCTATCCGACCTCCCCGCTGCAGGACATGAGCGAGGAGCTGTGGGACCAGGTGCTGGACACCAACCTGAAGAGCCTGTTCCTCACCGTCCGCGCCTGCATCCCGCCGATGCGCACCCAGGGCGGCGGGAGGATCACGGTCACCTCGTCGATCACCGGCCCCCGCGTCGGGCTCGCCGGGCTCACGCACTATGCGGCCTCGAAGGCCGGCGTCAACGGCTTCATCCGCAACGCGGCGGTCGAGCTGGCACCGCTCGGCATCACGGTCAACGGCGTCGAGCCCGGCACCGTCCGCAGCGAGGGCGTCCTGCGCATCGTGACGGAGGCCGAGCTCGCTGCGCAGGGCGAGCTGATCCCGCTGGGCCGGATCGCAACGCCCGACGAGATCGCCGCGGCCCATCTCTTCCTCTGCTCCGACGACGCCGCCTACATCACCGGCCAGACGATCGTGGTGGACGGCGGTCAGATCCTGCCCGAGAACCTCCGCGACGGAGGGTGAGGCTGTGACGACGAACCCGTCCGGTGGCACGCTCACACAACAGAGACCGCGGAGAGGTTTTGAGCACTTCGACGGCGGTGGCTCCAGGGAGATACGCGACGAAGTCGCGCAGGAGCTCGCATCGGTCCGCCGCGCGCTTGGGTGCGACGCAGCGTTGCTCCTTCGCTCGTCGTCGGCCGAGGGCGTTCACCTACTGGGTTGCAGCGGAGATTCGGTCAGCGGCGAAGTCATCCCCAACGAGGTCTTGACGGCGGATCCTCGGCTGGAAGGCGTACCGGCCAGGCGATATTCCGACCTGCGTCTGAGGTCGTGCCTGCGGGTCGCGGAGCTCCGCCTCGTCGACGCGATGGTGCTCCTCGTAGAAGGCCCTCCGCACCTCACGTGGCTCGTGGTCAGTGGACCAACGGATCTGCCCGCGCGCGACGTTGAGGACATCACGCGGGCGTGTGTTGCGGAGGTGCGCAACGCGTACCGAATCAGCGGACTCCGCGGCGCCGCCCGTCTGGAACGCGAGCTGGCCTCGGCCACGCGACGACTTGCGGAGGCGGACGATCATTCGGGGGATCTCAGCCGGTTTCTTCGTGAAGTGGTGCTGGTGACACGCGAAGTGCTCGAGACGTCGGCGTGTTACGTCTCGATCTCCGATGAAACCGGCGAAGCGTTCCAGTTCCGCGCGTCTGTGAACATGAGAACGAACGCGTTCGGCGATCTTCGCGTCGTGAGCGGTGAGGGGCTCGGCGGCATCGCGTGCGCCGAAGGCCGAGCGGTTTGGGTTGCGGACTACGCGCACGACAGGCGCCTACTCAATCCGACCCTCCGCGAGGCGGCTAAAGAGGGATTCGAATCCGTGATGTGCGCGCCGATCGTGATCGACGGTTTGGTGGCTGGGGTGCTCTACGTGGCGAACCGTATGCCAACCGCATTCACCCCGACCGACACCGAGCTCCTCGAGGAGCTTGTGGAGGTCCTCGGTACTCGCCTGCGCCGTGTGCGGCAAGATCACCGCCGGCGGATCGCGGAACGCCAGCGAGACCGTGATGACCTCGCATACGCGCTCCATGAAACGGTCGTCCGGTCGCTGGTCGAGATCGGCTACGGCCTGGAGGCCTGTCGGGATATGGCCGACGATCCGGAACTCGCGGCGGTACTCGACGGGATCGCGGATACGACGTCAGCCTGTCTGCGGGACTTCCGAGCGGCTGTTGCCGAGTTCTCAGCTGGGGGCGCGGAGAGCCACATAGTGACCTTGGGGGAGGTGATCGAGGCCTTCAGGACCGCTGGGTCTCGTCAGCGCCTCGTGCGCAAGGTGGAAGTTCACGGTGCGTCGGCTTCGTCTGTCCTGGCTGGGGAGATCGCGTACCCGCTGATGATCATCGGCGAGGAAGCGATCGAGAACGCCGAACGCCACTCGGGTGGCAACCTCGTCGCGATCTCGATCGCCGTCCTACGCGACGGCGTGGTCCTCCGGGTCAGCGATGATGGAATCGGGTTCGGACCGGGCATCCTGGGGCCGGGGTCTGAAATCGGTCCAACCCATCTCGGGCTGTTCCGGATGCGCGCGGCGGCCCACGAGGTCGGCGGCACAGTGACCGTGCGGTCAGACGCCGGCGGCGGGGTGCGGGTCGAAGCTCGTCTGCCGCTCCTGGTCGACAGGACGGGCACCGAGTGATCCAAGTCTTCGCAGCAGACGATCACAGCGTCGTGCTGGACGGCGTGGCCGCGATGGCTGCAAGGACTGACGACATCGTCCTGTGCGGTGCGACGGCGGATCTCAGCTCGGTGAGCTGGTCAGTGTCCGACACCCGGCCCGACGTCTTGCTGCTCGACTTGAGGTTTGGCGACCAGGACAGCCTCGACGTTTGTCGCACTGTGCGGAACGAGCATCCGACGCTGCGGATCATGATCTTCAGCGGCTACGGCGATGCAGGGCTGCTGCACGCCGCGGTCCGGATGGGCGCAGACGGATACGTTCTCAAGGACGCGTCGACGCGCGACCTGCCCAACGCGATCCGGATGTGCGTCGACCGCGGTTCCTTCTACGACCCCCAGCTGGTTGAACAGGCCCTCCTTGGCCGGCCTAGCTCTGGCGCGGGGCCTGGGCACAGTCTCCCTATCACCAGCCGCGAACGGGACGTAGTCGAGCTGGTGGTACGCGGCAGGACCAATGCTGAGATTGCGGCCTCGCTCAACTACAGCGTCCACACGGTCAAGCTCGACATCGCACGGCTACTGCGGCGCTTCGGCCTCCGCCGGAGGGTGGACCTCGCGCTGTACGCCGTCACGACCGACCTCTTTTCTTTGACCCCTGAGGGACGGCACGCCGACCCCGATAGCCGGTTGGCTAAACGGCGACTCGATGGCGCCTCCGGAGCTTCGCCGAGCTCTCCTCATCCATGACGCAGCAGCGCTTCCGGCTCCCTCAAGAGAACTAGCCGATCGGCTATAGAGCGACGTCGGGCGTTGACCTATTTGTAGTCCGCTGTTAGCGTTCGCGCCCCACGACGCCGGACACATCCACGGCGAGCCCCGCGCTACACGGCGCCCCAGAAGAGGTGATGACATGCATGGGTCAAGCTCGGTCAGTCCAGAAACCCCGTCGAATGAGGCTCGGCTGACTCCAGAGAAGGGCGGCAGTGTCCATCTTCTCGGCAGCATGGCCCAGTCGGTCGGCCTCATAGGCCCAAGCGCTGGGGCGGGCATCATCGTGGGGGTGGTCTTCGGCATAGTAGGCCCGCTGGGATGGATCACATGGCTGATCGGCACTGCGGCGCTCTGCTGCGTCGCCTACGCAATCGTGTTGCTGGCCCGCCGCTTCCTGACCACCGGCGGCCTGTACCCAATCGCCGGCAAAGCGGGCGGTTCGGCCGCAGGGTTCTTTACAGCTTACGGCGCGCTTCTGTGGCTGATCGTGGCCGCGCCCGTGGTGGCGTTGGGAGCCGGAATCTTCATCATGAACTTCCTCAACCTCCATGCCTTCGGTGTGTCGCAATCGAACGGACTCATCGTCACATTCGCGATCCTCACGTCCGTGTTCGCGGCATGGGTGGCGTACGCCGGCATCAGAATATCGGTCGAGATACTTCTTGGTATCGAACTCCTCACCGGCGGCGTCATCATTCTCCTCCTCGTGATCACGCTGTTCAAGCACGGCCTCATCGACCACGCGCAGTTCCATTCGGGTGGCATCGGATTTCAGACCCTGATGAGCGGCATCGTGCTGGTGGTCTTCGCGTTCGGAGGGTTCGAGTCCGCCACTGTGCTCGGCCAGGAGGCGGTCGCTGGCCGAAGGAACATTCCACTCGCCGTGATCGGCAGCGTCGTAGTCGCCGGTCTGTTCCTGGCGTTCACACAGTACGTCACCGTCCTCGGCTTCTCGGGATCTAGCCTCGACCTCGCCAGCAGCTCGAACGCCCTGGGAGACCTGGCGCACCTCGATGGCATCGGCTGGTACTCGTACATCGTCAGCGGCGGCCTGGTGCTGGCCGTCGTTGCCAACAACATCGCGCTCTTCAACGCGGGCTCGCGGATGTTGTTCACCTTGCCCCGAGAGGGCGTCCCCGGCAACTGGCTTCTGTGGGTCAGCCGCAAGCACCACACTCCGGTCGCAGGGATCCTCACGTTCCTGTCTGTCAACGTTGGGACGATGGTCGTCATCGCCATCTGGAAGCTCACTCCGCTGAATGCTTACGGGGATCTCGCCGCTCTCTCCGGGTACGGCGTCATCGTCATGTACGTGGTGACCTGCATCGCGGCCATCATATTGTTGTGGAAGCTGAATCCCAAGGGCATCGCCGGCATCGTGTGTAGTCTCGTGGGCGGCGGCATCATGTGTTACGGCATGTATACCTATCTCCATCCGTTTCCCAAGTATCCCATCAACGTCTTCGCGTGGATCTTCCTTGGTTCCGCCGCGCTGTCCGTGGTTGTGTATCTGGTGATGCGCGCGCGTGGGTCGACCGCCTTCGCCGGGATATCCGTGGATGAGGACACAGCTCGCGAACTTCAGGCCGTCGCCGAACCGGCGGGGGAGTTTCCGGTGTGACGACGCCCGGATTCGGCGAGTCGGAGTGGACAGTGACCCGCATTTCGTGGATTGGAGGGTTCAAGTGTTCGAGTTGACCGACAAGATCGCGGTGATCACGGGCGGGGCGTCGGGTATCGGCCTGGCTGCGGCTCGCAGGTTCTCGGCTGCCGGGGCGACGGTCGTACTGGCTGACATCGCTGACGCAACCGAGTCGGCCACCGCCCTGCATGGACATTTCGTGAAGACGGATGTGTCGGTAGAGGCCGATGTCCGCGAGCTGATGGCCACGGCTGCAACGATCGGCGGGAAGATCGACATTTGCTTGAACAATGCTGGGATCGGGACTGCTGCTCTTATCAGCGACGCCGACTCGTCCGAGTTTGACGACGCGTTCCACGTCAACACGATGGGCGCCGTGTTCGGCATGAAGCACGTCGCTAAGTACATGCCACCCGGCAGCGCGATCGTGAATACCGCTTCCATTCTGGGGGTGATGGGTTACCCGACATGCGGCGCATACGGCGCGTCGAAGTTTGCAATCGTTGGGCTGACCAAGATCGCTGCGCTCGAACTGGGGTCGCGGGGAATCCGCGTGAACTGCGTGTGCCCGAGCAGCGTCAACACGCCTCAGCTGGCTGCGCAAGGAAACGGAGCGTCTGAGGTGGCGGTCTTGGGATCGATGGCAGGTGTCAGGAACCTCATCGAGCCTGAGGAAGTGGCAGCGGCGATGCATTTTCTGGTCGCGGACGACTGCCCGGTAATCAGTGGTCAGGCGATTGTCCTCGACGGCGGCGCGACGGCCGGGGTCAGCCCGACCATCGTCGAGCTGGCCGAGGCCGCCTATCTTCTCCAGCCCTAGGGTTCAGCCGCGGGAGGTGAACTCCCGGATGCCGGCCAGACACCGGTCGATGTCGCCGACCGTGTTGAACCCGTGCGGATCGATCCGCCCCAGCCCGAAGTCGTAGCCGCCGACGTCGACACCGACATCGGCCAGGTATGCCGCCAGCTCGTAGGCCTGGGGCAGGTCGAACGCGATGACGCCGGCGCGCTGCGCCGGGTCGGAAGGCGTGCGGACGGGGATACCGAGGTCGGTGAGGCCCTCCATGCAGCGCGTGACGAGCCCGGCGACATGCTTGTCGATCGCCTCCAGCCCGACCTCCAGCAGCAGCCTGATCCCGGCAACCGCCGGCGTCAGCACGGGCAGGCTGGGCATGCCCAGCTCGAACTTGCGGCTGTCGGGCCACAGCGGCGGGAGCGTCGCCTGCGGCCAGGACTCCCCTTCGACCTCCACGGCCATGTAGCCCAGGTCGAGCGCAGGCGTCTCTTCGAGGTACTCGCGGCGGACGCAGAGGAAACCGACGCCCGGCGGGCCGAGCAGCCACTTCATGGTCGTCCCGACGGCCATGTCGACGCCTTCCGCGTCGAGGTCGATCGGCACGACGCCCGCCGTCTGGGCGACGTCGACGATCAGCGCCGCCCCGTGCGTGTGCGCGGCATCCGCGATCGGCCGCAGCTGATGGCGGACGCCGGTCAGCGGCGCGACGTGTGAGACCGAGACGGCGACCGTGTCGTCGTCGATACCCCGGATGACCGCATCGGTGTGGCTCTCGCCGGGCTCGCGAGTGACGACCCGGGGCGTCGCATCGGTCAGGGTCAGCCAGGGATACCGGCTGGACGGGTAGGTGGTCTCGTCGAAGACGACGTTCGCACCGGCGGGGCAGTTGAGCAGCCGGATCGCCGTGTTGGACGCACGAGAGGTGTTGTCTGCGAGCGAAACGCGGGTGTGCTTGATCCCGAACAGATCCGCGATCGCCATCCGCAGCTCGGCAATCTGCCCGAAGCATGCGTCATAGGCGACCAGCGGGCGGGACTCCCACAGCCGCGCCCACTCCTGGAGCGCCGTCTGCGTGCGGTCACACGCCGGCGTCATGGCACCGGAGAACAGGTAGGCGCGCTCCTGGTTGATCGGAAACGCGGCCCGGAACTGGTCGAGATTCATGGCTCTCCCCTCGTTGAACTGGCCGG
>Ga0265327_10001050_pt1 | contig 38618 bp, 31 predicted proteins | sample 41621metaG_FD_202089 | JGI IMG/M metagenome (GOLD analysis project Ga0265327, IMG submission 202089) | Rhizosphere microbial communities from Carex aquatilis grown in University of Washington, Seatle, WA, United States - 4-16-21 metaG | ecosystem: Host-associated > Plants > Roots > Rhizosphere...
GGCAGCTCATCATTGTCAGCGCGGCAATCACCCTGCCGCTCGGCTACACCAGCAGCAAGGAATACGCGGAACTGGAATGGCCCATTGATATTGCCATCGCCGTGGTCTGGGTGGCCTTTGCGGTCAACCTGTTTGGCACCATTATCAAGCGCCGCGAAAAACACATGTACGTGGCCATCTGGTTTTACATCGCCACGGCCATCACCATTGCGGTGCTGCACATCACCAACTCCATGGAAATGCCCTGGAGCTGGATGAAAAGCTATTCGATGTATGCCGGCGTGCAGGACGCCCTCGTGCAATGGTGGTACGGCCACAACGCCGTCGCCTTCTTCCTCACCACGCCGTATCTCGGCCTCATGTATTATTTTCTGCCCAAGGCGGCCAATCGTCCCGTGTTCAGCTACCGCCTTTCCATCATCCATTTCTGGGCGCTGGTGTTCCTCTACATCTGGGCCGGCCCGCATCATCTGCTTTATTCCGCCCTGCCCGACTGGGCGCAATCCCTCGGCATGGTGTTCTCGCTGATGCTCATTGCCCCGAGCTGGGGCGGCATGTTGAACGGCCTGCTCACGTTGCGCGGGGTTTGGGACAAAGTCCGCCAGGACCCGGTGCTCAAATTCATGGTTGCCGCCGTGACCGCTTACGGCATGGCCACCCTCGAAGGCCCGTTGATGTCCATCAAAACGGTCAATTCGCTGTCGCATTATACCGACTGGACCATTGCCCACGCCCATGGCGGTGCGCTGGGCTGGAACGGTTTTCTGACGTTCTCGATGCTCTATTTCTTGATTCCCCGCCTGTACAAGACCGAACTCTGGTCCACCAAGCTGGCGAACTACCATTTCTGGCTCGGTTTGCTGGGCATGATTTTCTACATCGTGCCGATTTATGTCGCGGGCATCACCGAAGGCTTGATGTGGAAGCAATTTAACAAGGATGGTTTCCTGCAATACCCGAACTTTCTGGAAACCATTGTGCAAGTGGTGCCCATGTTCCGCCTGCGCGCGATTGGCGGCACCTTGTATATCGTCGGCGTGCTGATGATGGCCTACAACCTCTATCGCACCGCCAAGGCCGGTCAATTTGAACCGGACACCGAGGCGCAAGCCCCGGCCCTCGAAAAAACCACCGCAGCACCGCACGGCAAATATTCGTTCCATCGCATGCTGGAAGGCAAACCGATGTTCTTCACCGTGCTCGCCATCGTTGCCGTCCTCGTGGGTGGCTTGGTGGAAATCGTTCCCATGTTCATCATCCGGGCGAACGTCCCGACCATTGCGAGCGTGAAGCCTTATACGCCGCTCGAAGTATTGGGCCGCGATATTTACATCCGTGAAGGCTGTCTCGGCTGCCATTCGCAAATGATCCGGCCATTCCGCTCGGAGACGGAACGTTACGGCGAATATTCCAAGGCTGGCGAATTCGTTTACGACCATCCGTTCCTTTGGGGTTCCGAACGCAAGGGCCCGGACCTCGCGCGCGAAGGCGGCAAGTATCCCGACGCCTGGCACTTCAACCACATGGATGATCCGCGCTCCACTTCGCCCGGTTCCATCATGCCGCGCTATTCGTGGTTGCTCACGCAGACGCTGGAAACCGATTCCCTGCCCGCCCGGTTGAATGCGCTGCGCAAAGTCGGCGTGCCCTATCCGGAGGGCTTTGAAAACGGCCCGGCGCAGAAGGATTTAAAGGCACAGGCGGACAAGGTCGTGGCGAACCTGAAGCTCGGTTCCGTCACCACCACGCCAGACAAGGAAATCGTGGCGCTGATCGCCTATCTGCAACGTCTCGGGGCCGACATCAAGTCCGCACCCACAACCACCGCAGCCAAATAACCCATTACGGAGAATATTATGGAAGAGAAAATTATTTGCAGCATCAACGGGGTGGGGATTTATGGAGTCATCTCCATTTGCATCTTCGTCACCTTTTTCACCGGCATGCTTTTTTGGGCATTCACCCAGAAGAAAAACTACCTGGATAAGATGGGCGGCCTGCCGCTCGACGGCGAAGACAAAAAACCCAACCAGAACATTTAACCCTGAACCATTATGAGCAACGATCCAAAAGAGCCCCTGTTGCTGGACCACGATTACGATGGCATCCAGGAACTCGACAACAACCTGCCGCGCTGGTGGGTATGGCTGTTTTACATCACCATCATCTACGCGGCGGCGTATCTCGTTTATTACCATGTCGCCAAGGCCGGCCCATTGCAGGAAGGCGAATACACCAATGAAATGAAGGCTGGCGCCGCCGTCAAGGGCGCGGCCATGAGCCACTTCGAAGCCAGCATTCCCACGCTGACGCCCTCCACCGATACAGCCATCCTGGACACCGGCCATCAGTCCTACACGAAATTCTGCGCGCCGTGTCATCGCGCCGACGGCGGCGGCCTGGTTGGCCCCAACCTGACGGATAGCTATTGGATTCACGGCAGCAATTTCTGTGACAACGTGAAAATCATCTGGGACGGTGTGCCCGCCAAGGGCATGATCACCTGGAAAACCGTTCTCAAGCCGGACGAAATCTACGCCGTGGCCAGCTACATCTACACGCTGCGCGGCGCGAAACTGGCCACACCCGGCAAGCCGCCCGAAAACCAACAACCGGCCAAGGCCAACGTTCCCAACCAGTTTGAATGAGCCATATGCTGCATCGAAAAGATGACTGTATCGGTTCCCTCGCCCCGCAGCAAAGCGCGGGGAGAGGGTTAGGGAGAGGGGGTTCTAACTGCCTCCTCTCCCCCTCCCTCTCCTCCGGCTTTGCCGGAAGGAGAGGGCGACCGCTTGCAGTCATCCCACCTTTTCAAAAAAGCGTGAGCATTATGTTGCGCCAAAATGATAACTGTTTTGGTTCCCTCGCCCTGCGGCGAAGCACGGGGAAAAGGTTAGGGAGAGGGGTTTCTAACTGCCTCCTCTCCCCCTCCCTCTCCTCCGGCTTTGCCGGAAGGAGAGGGCGACCGCTTGTAGTCGTCCCACCTTTTCAAAAAAGCGTGAGCATTATGTTGCACCAAAATAATGACCGTATTTGTTCCCTCGCACCGCAGCGAAGCGCGGGGAGAGGGTTAGGGAGAGGGGGTTCTAACCGCCTCTTCTCCCCCTCCCTCTCCTCCGGCTTTGCCGGGAGGAGAGGGCGACCACTTACAGTCGTCCCACCATTTCAGAAAAGCGTGGCCATTACAGCTTGCAGCAGCCTCATCTCATACCAATCCATGATCCTTGGTAATTTCTCCCAAATAACGTGAACCAGATCAATCCAACGCCCGATAAAAAAACCGCCACCGGTTCACCCGTTAAAAAGGTGAACTGGACGGACTTTCGCGACCACCTCAGCACGGCCGATCAGCAAGGCCGGCGCAAGTGGATTTACCCGCGCAAAGTCCATGGCCGTTTCGAGCGCTGGCGGACTTGGTTCAGTTGGTTGCTGTTGCTCATCATGTTTGCCGGGCCGTTCGTCACCATCAACGGCAATCCCTTGCTGATGATGAACATTGTGGAACGCAAATTTGTCGTGCTCGGCCAGATTTTTTGGCCGCAGGACATGATTATCTTTGCCGTGGCCGTGCTCCTGTTTCTAGTGGGCATCTTTGTCTTCACCACGGCTTTTGGCCGGCTCTGGTGCGGCTGGGCCTGTCCGCAAACGGTCATGATGGAAATGGTCTTTCGTAAAATTGAATATGCCATCGAAGGTGACGCCCCCGCGCAACGTCAATTGAACGCCGCGCCGTGGGACGGGCCGAAAATTTTGAAGAAAGGCTTCAAGCACGCGATTTTTTTCGCCATGTCTTTTATCGTAGGCAATGTGCTGCTGAGTTACATCATCGGCTGGCGCGCGTTGTACCAAATCATTACCGCCCCGCCCGCCCAGCATCTGGCCGGCCTCAGTTTCATGATTGCCTTCTCGCTGCTGTTTTACGGCATCTTTGCACGGTTCCGCGAACAAGCCTGCACCTTTATTTGTCCCTACGGCCGTTTGCAATCCCTGTTGCTCGATGAAAATTCCATCGTCGTGGCCTATGACCATAAACGCGGCGAGAAACGCGGTCCGCTCCGTCGGGCGCAAAAATTTGGCGAACGCCGCTTCGCCGGCCTGGGCGATTGCGTGGCCTGCAACCAATGCGTTTCCGTCTGCCCCACCGGCATCGACATCCGCAACGGCACACAGATGGAATGCGTGCATTGCACCGCCTGCATGGATGCCTGTGATGCCGTGATGGACAAGACCGGCAGCCAGCGCGGTCTCATCCGTTACGCCTCGCTCAACGGCATCGAACACGGCAAGCCGCTCCGTTTCACACCCCGCCTGGGGGCTTATTGCACGGTGCTGAGTGTGCTGGCAATTGTGCTCGGATTAATGTTGTTCCTGCGCTCGGATGCCGAATCCACCATCCTGCGTGCGCCGGGCTCGTTGTTCCAACAAATGCCCGACGGCCATTTCAGCAATCTTTATACGGTGCGCGTCGTGAACAAAACCTCGCGTGAGCTGCCCGTGGAACTGCGGCTGGAAAATCTGCACGGCACGTTAAATGTCATGGGCCAGGGTTCGATTGTGGTCGAACCACAAAAGCTTTGTGAAAGTTCGGTGCTGATCGAACTTGATCCAGCCGACATGAAATCCGGCACCACGCCCCTCGTAATCGGCGTTTATTCCGGCGGTAAAAAATTGCAAACCCTCAAAACGGCCTTTATCGGCCCGCGTAATTGACCTATGAAAAAGACCCGCAACCTCTGGCCTTACGGCATCATCACCACGTTCGTCCTGTTCTTTATCGGCATGGCTTCTGTGGTCATCATTGCCGCCACCCATCGGGACAACCTGGTCAGCGCCGATTATTACGAACAGGAATTGAAATATCAGGACCAAATCAACGCCACTGCGCAGGCGGAAAAAGCCGGTGCCACCATTCAGGTTAACGCGGCCACCAGCACCATGCTGATTTCCGTGCCCGCCGAACAGGCGCAGCAAAACCTGACCGGCAAAATTTCCTTGTACCGCGCCAACGCCCCGGAACTGGACCGCGAATTTGTGTTTGCCCCCGGAAAGGACGGCACCCAAACGCTTGATGCCGCCGGTTTTGCCAGCGGCCTCTGGCATGTGCGCGTTTCCTGGAACGCGGGCGGGAAAAATTATTTTCTCGAACAAAAAATCACGCTGTGACTTGACATGGATTTCGGAATCGCCATCGGCATTGGTTTGCTGGGCAGCCTCCATTGCGCGGCCATGTGCGGACCGTTGATGCTGGCGCTACCCATCACGCCAGGCGGTCCCGGGCAGTTCATCCTGGGCCGGGTAATTTATCAACTCGGCCGCATTACCACTTACAGCCTGCTGGGACTCATGGCTGGGCTGGCCGGAAAATCGGTTTTACTGGCGGGATTCCAACGCTGGCTCTGTATCGCCTTGGGCATCGGCATTTTAATTGGCTTTGCCATTTCCAAGAAAGTTGCGCTCTCGGCACCGGTCACGCGGCTGGTCATCCGCCTTAAAACCGCCATGTCCGCCCAACTCAAACAGCGCAGCCTCCGCTCATTGGTGCTGCTGGGAATGTTAAACGGCCTGCTGCCCTGCGGCTTGGTATATGTCGCCATGGCCGGGGCGATCTCAACGGCCTCCCTGCTGCACAGCACTGTATACATGACCTTGTTTGGGCTGGGCACGCTGCCAACCATGCTGGGCATCGGGCTTTCCGGCAAAATGTTGCCCATGGCCGTGCGACTCAAATTGCGAAGCGCCATTCCGGCAGGCATCTGCCTCGTTGCCAGTTTGTTGATCCTGCGCGGTCTCGCTTTGGGCATTCCCTACGTCAGCCCGGCGCTGGCCTCCGGCATTCCGGCCTGCTGCCTCCAGCATTAAAACGGACCGAAGTCGGACGCCCTCAAGTAGATATTCGCCAAAAAACCTTCGAACAACATGGTCAGGGCGACGTTTTTTGAAGCGCTTGGGCGACCATCTCAGCAATGGCCTCATAGCCGGCCTTATTCGGGTGGACACCGTCTCGCGGGGTAAAGAGTTCCGGCTTGCCGACAAATGGCGTGTGCAAATCAATGAAGCCAGTCCCTTGTTCCTTTGAAACCTGTCGGATAACACCGATCAATTCATCCAGCCGGGGAATGCGTTCCGTCAAATCCGCGCGCCGGCTTCCATCCACGCCCGGCGTTTCGAGCACCATCGGCGTCGGTGCGCAAAGCCAGAGACGGGGCTTGAAAGGCAGCGCCCGCAGCGCTTCAATCAGTTCCCGGTAATCGCCGGGAAAATCCGCCTTGTAATCCCAGCAATGGCGGGTGCCCCCACACGTATCATTGATGCCAAGATCAATCACCACCGCATCCGGCTCCTGTTTATCCGTCTGCAGCCGTTTCAACGTGCTCCAGACATTGGGTTGCCCCTTGTGGATGAGCGTGCAACCGCTCACGCCGTAGTTCGTCACTGAATAGCCACTGCCCAGCAGTGCCTGCAAGCGCGCCGGATAAGAATCTTTCGCCGGCTCCTCAAGCCGCGCGCCCGCCGTAATGCTGTCCCCCAGGCAAACCACCCGGATCGGCTTCACTGCCTTTGGCGTCTCGGCTGGAGGCACCGCTGCCAGCAGGGGCCGGTTCGCAGCCCGGCTGCGCTGCTCTGTCTTGAGTGGCACCATGACCACCTGCCAATGCCCGGGTTCGGCGACGGCCAGACAGAGCACCCGCGGCTCGCCGTTCTCGCGATAAAGGGCGGGCCGCTGCAAGGGCGCAGCGGTCTTAAGCCACGAACCGTCGGTGCGCAGAAGTTCGTTGCCGCATACCCGGTAATGTTCCGCCCGCTGCCAGTTCAGGCCGTTGGTTGATTCAATCAGGCCGATGAAGTTGGCGGCATGAAACAGCGCAAAGTATTTCTCTCGCGCAGCATCCCACCACAAGTCGGCATCCTCGGTGTCAATGTCCTTGATCGCCAGTTCCGGCTGAATCTGGAAAGGGCCGGCGGGATGGTCCGCGATGGCCATGCCCTCCACGCGCTGCCCCATCGGCTCGACGGGCTTCTTCGGTTTCAAATCGCCCTTGAGCATCATCAAAAACCGGCCGTCGGGCATTTGTTCAACCGTGGGATTGACGGTGAGGTTGTACACTGGTGCGGCAGGTTCAACGATGGGCTGATCCAGCGGCACATAAGGGCCGGTGAGGGCGGAACTGATGGCCACGCCGCTGCGCTGGCTGTCGCGGATATTGCCGCGCGCAGGACCGTGCCTGCTGGAAATGTAATAGAGATAATATTTGTCGCCAAAATGTTTGAGCTTGGAATTGCAGGCCATGAGTTCATCCCAATGGCCGGAGCCCTGGCCCTTGAGCAGCACCTTCAAATGGTGATATGGCCCCTCCACATGGTTCGCAACGGCCAGACAGATTTCTGACGTGGTCAGCCAGTCGCCGCCTTTCTTTGCCCAGCGTGAATAAACCAGGTAATATCGGTCGTCCTCGCCCTTGATGATTTGTGGATCCCAGCAGGAATAACCTTCGTCCGCAAAAGCCGAGACGGCGGGGTCGTAGGGCTGCATCAGGGCACCGATGTCCAACGGTGCCGGCGTAGCAGCCATGGTTGTATCCACCGCGTGACCTGATCCCGCCACCATCAACCACGCCAGCCAGCCAATGATGCGGTGCAGTTCGAATTTCATGCGTTCAGGATCATGACTATCGTAGCCCACAGGCCGTTTCGTGCGACATCCCCAATTCGGGGGGCTGCGAAGTTCCCTGGTTTTGGCGTGGGCGCTCTGACGTGTCAGGGTGCAAATAGAAAGCAGCATCCAAGGCGTGAGGGACCGCCTGATCCAACAACGCCCATTTATACTCCGCGCCGGTGCGGGCATATTGCCGCCGCAACCGGTTGACCATTTCTTGCCTCGTTTTTTAAATCATATCGTTGTGCCGCTCGGGTAACACTGACTTTTGGCACAACGACCTGTTCATATAAACCAGTCGGCCCCAATTCCGGCTTATTTTCAAACTTGACCCATTTGGCGGTTTTGTTAAAATAACTGCTCAATGTTGAAAAACGTACAACAAGCTGTCATTCTGGTACTCGTCGTAACCGGCGATGCCGCTGGCGCTTGTTGAACACTGAAATTTAACAAGAAACCCACGGCTGGCAACGGTCGTGGGTTTTTTGTTACCCTTGGCCACGCCGCCATAAATAATAGATAACATGAGCAAGACAACTGAATCCGCAAAAACCAAGTCCAAGCCCGCCGCCAAAAAGCGCGCAGAAGTCGGCCCCGTCATGTACGGCCGGGATATCTTCGTTCAAGCCCTTGAGCGCGAAGGTGTTGAAGTCATTTTTGCCTATCCCGGCGGCGCGAGCATGGAAATTCACCAGTCGCTGACCAAGTCCAAGATTCGCACCATTCTGCCCCGGCACGAGCAAGGCGGTTCCTTTGCCGCCGAAGGTTATGCCCGCGTGACCGGCAAAGCCGGCGTGTGCATGGGCACCAGCGGCCCCGGCGCCACCAACCTCGTCACCGCCATTGCCGATGCCTACATGGATTCCTGCCCGCTCATCGCCATCACCGGCCAGGTGACCCAGGCCATGATCGGCCGCGGCGCGTTTCAGGAGACCGACATGATCGGCGTCACGCTGCCCATCGTGAAGCACAGCTATCTCGTCACGGACATCAACGACATTCCGCGCATCGTGAAAGAGGCGTTCTACATCGCCCAATCCGGCCGGCCCGGTCCCGTGGTGATTGATTTTCCCAAGAACATCCAGCAGGCCAAGACCCAGCCGGTCTGGCCCACGCTCGAAGAAATCAAAAAAGGTCTTCGCGGCTACACCCAGCCTGATTTGAAGGCGGATGACATCGCCTTGAACGAAATCATCGGCTTGATTGAAAAGGCCGAGCGCCCCGTGCTGTATTGCGGCGGCGGCATCATCACCAGTGGCGCGGCGGCTGAACTCAAGAAATTTGCCGAGGCCACCAACATTCCCGTGACCACCACGCTCATGGGCATTGGCGGGTTCCCGGAAACGCACCCGCTCTCGCTCCGCTGGCTGGGCATGCACGGCTCGGCTTTTGCCAATTGGGCAGTCAATGGTGAATACGAACTCCGCAAGGGTTTCAACGACCCCATGGTCAAGATGAAGGACGGTGCCGATTTGTTGCTCGCCTTTGGCGTGCGCTTCGACGACCGCGTTACCGGCAAGTTCGAGGAATTTTGCAAGAACGGCACGATTGTCCACATTGACATTGACGCCTCCGAGATCAACAAGAACCGCAAGGCCAATTTGCCCGTCGTCGGCGACATCAAGGACGCCTTGACCCGTTTGAACAAGCTGGTTGCCGCCCGGCCGTTGGCCAAGAAGCACACCGCCTGGCTCGCGCAGATTGACGAGTGGAAGAAGAAAGCGCCGTTCTCCTATCGTATCACCCCCGAAATCGCCAACAGCGATCACATGGTGGACCACATGCAAGGCAAGGAAAGCGAAGTCATCCTCCAGCAGATGGTCATTGAGTCGCTTTACGAACTCACCAAGGGCGATGCCTACATCACCACCGGCGTCGGCCAGCACCAGATGTGGGCCGGCCAATGGTACAAGTACAAATTCCCGCGCCAGTTCGTGACCAGCGGCGGCCTCGGCTCCATGGGTTACGGCTATCCCGCCGCGCTCGGCGTCAAGGTGGCGCACCCGGACAAGCAGGTCATTGATATTGACGGCGACGGCTCGTTCCTCATGAACATCCAGGAACTCGCCACCGCGCACGTGGAGAAGATCGCCGCCAAGGCCATCATCCTGAACAACCAGCACCTCGGCATGGTCGTGCAATGGGAAGATAATTTCTACGAAGGCAATCGCGGCCACACCTACCTGGGCGACCCCAAGGAACGCGCGGCGATTTATCCCGACTACGTCCGCGTCTGCAATTCGTTTGGCGTGAAATGCGAGCGCGTGATGTATAAAAAGGATTTGCGCGCGGCCATCCAACGCATGCTTGATGCCGACGAACCCTACGTGCTCGACGTGATTGTGCCGTACAGCACGCACGTGATTCCGTTCATCCCCGCCGGCAAGACCGTGGCGGACATGATCTGGAAACCATAAACCATCTCTTAAACACGAACGGCCGGATGCTAAAATATCCGGCCGTTTTTTTATTTTGAGATAATTGCGAATGAATGGGACTTTAATTCATATAAGTAAACATAGTGCGAAAGCTCGATCTACCTGCGATTTAATCTATGCAATGGCTGGTAGGGCGCGTCGCTCCGCGCGCGCCGTCGTGGCGAGCCTGATGATTTGAACTACAAGGAAAGCCTGATCCATCGCGTTTTTGGAAACCGGCCTGTACGGCAAATAAGTTTGCCACAGTGTCAACAGCGGCGCGCGCGGAGCGACGCGCCCTACCAGTCCCAGATAATTCGAAAACCCGTAAATTCGCAAATCACTTCAATTCCGCCGCGATTTGTTCGCCCAGCAATGCAGCTTCCGTAATAGGCCGTTTCGCTTGGCTCTGCTTGGCCGTGCCGTCGCGAAAGGAAATGGCTTTCATCGAAATATTGGCCCCGGAAATTTCCGCGTGGGCACCGACCGGGCTTTGACATCCGCCACCCATGCCCTTCAAAAACGCGCGTTCGGCGGTCACCGCAAGGAAAGTGTTGGCGTGATTCAACCGCGCACAAATCTTGGCGACGCGTTCGTCGTTGGTGCGAGTTTCAATCCCAATCGCGGCCTGCCCCACGCAGGGCAACATTTCGTCCAACTCCAAGATCGTGGCGAGCATGCCGTCCGGCACGGCTTCGCCATTGATGGTGCCATCGGCATTGATGCTGAAGCTGAGCCGTTTCATGCCGGCCAGCGCGAGGATGGTGGCATCCAGTTCGCCGCGTTCGGCCACCTTTTGCATGCGCGTGGCCACATTGCCGCGAATCTCCACCGTGTTCAAATCCGGCCGCACGGCCAGCAGCGACATCTTCCGCCGCGTGCTGCTGGTGGCAATGGTTGCGCCCTGGGGAAAATCCTTAAGTTTCGCGTGCGGCTTGAATCCACGAAAGCCGGCCTGCTTGAAAAACTCTGCGTTGCGATAAATCAAAACGTCGCGCACATCTTCGCGCGGGGGCGTGGCCGCCAAAATAAGTCCGTCGGGCAAATCCGTGGGCAAATCCTTCAAGCTATGCACGGCGATATCCGCCTGGCCGTTGAGCAAGGCCACTTCCAGTTCCTTGGTGAACAAGCCCTTGGGCAGCGACTCCGCCTGGTCGCCTTTTTTGGCCATGGACGCCTTCTGCAGTTTGTCGCCGGTGGTCTTGATGATTTTCAGTTCAAACTGCAGGTCGGGAAACGCAGCGCGGCATTGCGCCGCAATCATGTTCGACTGTGCCAGCGCCAGCGCGCTGCCCCGCGTACAGATGATAATGGGCTTTTCGGCCATAAGTATTCACCAATAGCTGACCACAGATTGCCGCTTATGGAAAGCAAACAATCGCCAGGGCGGAGGCTCGATTTATTCCGCGCCCGGCACGTGGACAATTTCCGCTGACTCAAGTTGCGCCAATGATTCGCTGCTGCCGAAGTCTGGCTTCGCCTTGGGTTCGAGAAAAATCGGTGCGTCCTTGCGCAACGGTAAAATCTCGAGCCGCAGGTCGCCGGTCAAAATCTCCGGCGCATAGCGGTTCAAACCAAGGTCGAACTCGCGTCCGCTGTAGAAATTATCCTCAATGAGCCGGCCATTCAGGGTCAGCCGCGCCACATCGCCAATGTAATGAAGGCGGAGCAGCGGATTGGTTTTCAAATCCAGTTTTGCCGGGAGCTTGATTTTCCAAATGGCGGCGTTGGTGAAATCGGAATCGCCCGGGGCCATGGCTAAATGCGATTTCTCGCCCAAGGGTATCATGCGCGCCGGCCCGGCCGTTTGGATTTGTTTGGTTTCAACGGCTACGGCACGAGGCTGGTGTTCCTGCTCAAAGGCTACGTGACCGGCAGCATTTTTGTTCAGCGCCAGTGAATCAGCCTCGCTCAGGAGCACAACACGAATTTGCCCGCCGGATTTGGTTTTCAATTTGAAGGCAGCATCGCGGCTCGTCTGGACGTTGGCAAAAATGGCTTGTGGCGCCGCCTGCTCCGCCAGGGTATCTCCGGCAAACACAAATTCCGGTTTCACGCCGGGCGTCTCCGCAAAATAAAACGTGTTGCCATCGCGGCAAACCGGCTGCGCGGTGGCGTAGAGCAATTTTGCGCCGCCGAGATCGAGATTGAACGGCCAGAAGAAGAACACATCCGCTGGAACCGTCACGGGGTTTTGGGGGACAAGCTGTTCGCCGCCGGGCAACTCGATTTTAAACTGCACGTCCGGCTTGGGCGGTAGCGGCTGGAGGCGTTGATAATTGTTTACGAAGATATAGCCGCTGTTGCCATCAGAACGGACGTCCCAGCGCACCGTGGTAAAATCAGTTTTATCCTTCGGGCGCAAATCCGGCAGCGTTGGCGGCATCTGCGCGAGCGGCGCGCCGAAACCGTGCAGGAACAAATGCAACCGCCGCAGCCAGTAGTACTGGGGATTAAGCTGGCCGAATTCTCCAATTGGCGCGTTGAAATCGTAGCTTTTCACCGGCAAATCATTCGCGTAGCCGGTGGCGGTGGATTCCTGAAGGGTCGAGAGCCTGCCTTCCGGATTCTGGCCGCCGTGATACATGTAATAGCCCAGCAGACTGCCGCCGCCGCCAAGCTGCGTCAGCACGTTCGCCTCGACGTCGCGCGGATCGTAATTGATACGACGATGATAGGACGCCGGCATGCCGCCGCCGATTTCGCACGTGAGGTGCGGATATTTTTCCGTGCCCGCCGTGTCAGCGCCCGGTTCCATCCGCAACGTGTCGTTGCCAATGCCGGTGTCGGTGCGAACGATCTGGAAGGTGAAGCGTTGCCAGGTCTCGCCTTCCATCGGCTTGAGACTGCGGGTCCAAAAGCCGTCGGGATATGACCCAAACAGCGGGAGCAATTCACCCAGCGGCACGGGCGTTTTCAGCGGTGGCCAGCCGGTCTTGATGTAGTACGGCACATCCACGCCCGCCGCGATGATGAGTTTCTTCAACGCCATGAGATAATCCGGCGAGCCGCCGAATTCATTGTCCACCTGCACCCCAATAACCGGGCCGCCTTCCTGCCACGTTTCGCCCTTGAGCTGCCCCGCGATTTGTTCATAAAGAACCTTGGTGGCGGCGAGAAAATTCGGGTCGGTCGAACGCAATTTCCAATCCTTGTGGGCCTGCACCCAGTCGGGGAAACCACCGTTGCGAACCTCGCCGTGGCACCAGGGGCCGCAGCGAACAATAACTTTCATCCCAACTTCCTGGCAGACTTGGAGAAAATGCTTTAAATCACGCTGGCCGGTCCAGTCCCATTGGCCTTCAACCTCCTCGTGATGAATCCAAAAAACGTAGGTTGCCACAATGTCCACGCCGCCGGCCTTCATCTTGAGCAATTCCGCGCGCCATTCAGCCGCTGGCACGCGTGAATAATGGATTTCGCCCATCACGGGAAAAATCGGCTGGCCGTCCAACAGGAGGCCGCGGCTGTTTACGGAAAGTTCATGACCGGCGGGATTTTTATTCGAGCCCAGTTTGAAATAACCCGTCCCGGCTGGCGGCGGGGTTGGGATGGTTATGGATACCGTCTCCGCCCGCAACGAAAAGGTCAGTGCCAGGGTCAGGCTGCCTGCGGCCAGGAATTGCTTCGCGTACGAAAAATTCATGCTCGAAAGCTAACCGCTCCGGGCAGATTGAAAATGAAAAAACTGGCCAGACCACCAGTTTCATTTCGGCGGCGGCTGACGCTTTTTGCGCGGAGCTGGTTTTTTTACAACTTTTTTAACGGGCTCTGGCGGCAGCTGGCATTCCAAGATGTGATCCTCAATTTCACCATTCGCGTCCTTAACTTTTTTGGTTTTGCTGGAAGTCCCGGCGCTGTCCGGCTTGTTTTGAACCCTGACCAGCAAGGCATTTAATAGTTTTTTAAACCAGTCATCGAACCAGGGATTGATGCGTTGTGCGGCCCGCAACGAGGCCGCAATCATAAAAATTAAAATTGGCGACGTTATTATCACCACCACGATAAGCGCCATAACCGCAACCGTCTTTGACTGGCCAAGCCATAAAAGAATATTTTTCATGGCGCACCCCTTTCACCATTTCGCCCCAGCCGAACCAAAACTTCAGCCGCTCTGGGTAACAGACAACAATACGAGGCGACGCGCAGGGATGCCCTGGCTTGTGCTATTACATGGTGGTCAATGGCGGTCATTTAAAGGCGTTGGGAGGTCTTTCCCAGCCCTAAACGACGAGGCAAGCAGAAGTCCCGCACTGTTAGTAACAGCATGGGGCTTGGCAGCCTGAAACAGTTTGTTCGTCGTCGGGTGAGGAACGCAGCTCCGAATTAGTGTTTCGCAGTTATTTCGATATATTTTTCCCGGTTGGTGTTGTGTTGTTGGAGATAATCTTTTGGATTCGCAATATTTTTGAGATACGGGGGAATTTCGGCGTAGGCATGCCCGCAAGAGGTACACGCGGCATTGGTTTGAGAGAGCGGCTCCTTGCAGCCAGCACCAGGACATTGGTCCAGCATGAGCGTGCCACACGCGCCGCAGAAAAGGGTTTTGCCAGGAGAAGCCAGAATGGAGGCGGGCTTGCCGCGAATTTGCCCGTTCACCAGAAAGAGGTAGCACAAAGGGCAAGTAGGGTTGGGGCAGACGTAAACCGCCTCGAGGGGGCGGGCACTGGCGGGATCAATGTTGAAATACGCGCAGAGGGCCAAAACATATTTCTCGGACAAGGCATCCGTCTGGCCAGCCTCAAAACGTGAAATCGTGCTTTGGTGGACCCCCAAAGTATTCGCCAGATCTATCTGAGATAGACCCTGCAACTGACGATGCTGCTTTACCAAAGCACCAAATGAAATACTCGTATTCATGGAACTCCGCTATCAAGCAATCCGCCACCCCGGAGTGTATACGAGCAAGCCCACCCAAACAACATAAAAAATGCTGTTTAATGCGTTTTATTCTACGAATTTAGACCAGCTAAAATAATGTTATCATCTTATTAATAATAATATATAAACATTTTAAATAAAGCCGGAAACATCCGATTAACCAAATTGACGCCATTTTATATAATATCGCGCATTAACAATGATATTTCGTAGTGTATTATGTTTTAAACGCTGAAAATCGGCCAGTAATAAAAGCCTTTTAGGGAATAGTAAAATATGCGGTGACGGTTCACGTCTGCCTGTAGAATATTACCCTCGCCAGCTCCAAACGGTTAAATCTGGATGCCATTCAATTATGTGCCACGGCCGTTTTAATGACAACTCAGGCCAAAGCTTGGTTCAGCCGCACTACAGTCACCGATCAGCGAGTGGTCCGGCTGGCTGGTGGCAATGGTCGTCCAAGCCCGTGAACTTTCGGTTCCATACTGGATGATAATATCAGACCTCACCTCTTCCGCCGTCGCCCGCCCTATGTTTTTAAATGCACTCATTATCCCCGAAAAGATTCGGGTTATTTTCCAGTTTCCAGCAGTCCCCGGCGCTGGCTTGTCTATTTTGTAAAGCAGGGGCGCATGCTCCATTTTAATCTCCCGCTCCCTGCTGGCTGAAAGATCTGAAGTGCCCGCCGAATCGGAAGCCATCGCCGCCAGGGCGCTGAATAACCAGACTACCAACAATGACCGGATAATTTTCATTCAGGATTTGGCATTCACACCAGGTCTTTTGGACTACTAGCCCCCACTTTGCGTTCATTGCAAACCTGGAGCATTTAAATAACTGTCGAATTGTTTGACTCTATTTACGGCCTTCGCCACCGGCCAGGCGGTTGGCCTCCAGCAACGCCGCGACTTTTTCCGCAATTATTTTCTCGCAGCGTGCCACTTCCACCTGGCGCAGTTTTAAGTAGTCGGCGGCGATGCTCTGTAAATCGTCCACGTTATACAAATAGACGTTCTCCAGCGCGTTCACGGCGGGGTCAATATCGCGCGGCACGGCAATATCAATGAGCAGCAGCGGACGATGCTTGCGCCGTTTCATGAGCGGCTCCAGGCGCGCGCGATCCAGGATGTGCTGCGGCGCGGCAGTACTGCTGATGGCAATGTCAATCTTTTCAAATTCCTCCGGCCATTGTTCAAACGGCACGGTGCGTCCGCCAAGCTCTGCCGCGAGGGCCGCGGCCCGCTCGGGCGAACGGTTGGTGACGGTGATTTTTTTCACGCCGCGCGATTGCAAGGCGCGCGCGGTTTTCTCGCTGGTTTCGCCCGCGCCAATCACCAGCACTTCGTGCTCGGCGAGCGAGGAAAAGATTTTTTCCGCCAGTTCCACCGCTGCCGACATCACCGACACGCTGCCGCGCTGGATGTTCGTCTCCGTGCGGATGTGCTTGGCCACGTTGAAGGCGCGCTGAAATGATTTGTTCAGCAACGAGCCGGTGTGCTTGTGCGCGAAGGCGAGTTCGTAGGCTTTCTTGAGCTGGCCGAAAATTTCCGTTTCGCCGATCACCATGGAATCCAGCCCGGAAGCCACCTTGAACAGATGATGCAGGCTGACGGGTTCGGCCAGCGTGTAAAGTTCATCGCCCAGCGCGCCGTCGTAGGCGTGATGAGTCACGAGAAATTGTTTCATCTGCGCAAATGCTGCGTCTGGGGCGAGCGTCGTGGCAGCGTAAATCTCCACGCGATTGCAGGTGGAGAGCACCACGCCCTCGGTGACGATGCCCGCTTCGCGCAATTGCTGGAGCGCCCCGGGCACGCGCGCCTCGTCAAACGCGAAGCGTTCCCGTAATTCTACGGGCGCCGAACGGTGACTGAGGCCGACGACAACGATGCTCATTCGCGGGTGACGAGTTATGAGTAGCGGTTGAGGGTTTCAGTTGCCGAAGTTCCACCCGCATTCCCGGTGGCCGGACGCGTCTCCTGATGCATCGGAGAAAAATGGTTTGTTAACCCGAAAGTCAACAGGAGGAACACGAACGCGATGATAACGCCGACCGCAAAACGCCGCGCGGACCGGCCAAAGAATTTGTGCGCCACGAGTGCTTCCAGATAGACGAGCCACATCAGCGCGGACCAAAGCACCTTGGTATCGGCAAAGAATGAGACGCCATCTTTGTGGGGCAACTGGCTGCCTACCACCAGTCCAATGGTAAGCAACGCAAAACCCACCATGACGAGCCGCGTGGTGACGAGTTCCAGCCGTTGGATCGACGGCAACAACGAGAGCAGCGCGCGCAGCTTGTGCATCTTCAAATCATGTTGTTGCATCAGAAACATCGCGGCTGCAACCGCTGCCAGACCAAATGCGCCGTAAGATTGCAGGATGGTGGCAGCGTGCAGGCTGCGGAGCGCGCCGGAAAATTCAGGTTTGGGCCCGTGCGGCGGGTCCAGTGCCGGCATGAGGGCAAACACCCCCACGGTAAACAGCACGGGCGAGGTAAAGGCGCACAGAAATTTTAACCGCGGCAGGAGCGAATAAACGAGGCTGGCCAGGCCGAGGGTCCACAGCAAAAACGTGGTGGCTTCGTAGAGGTTGTTGACGGGACAACTGTGAAACGTCAAACCGCGCTTGGTCATGGCCAGCGTGTGAAGCGCCACCCCGGCGGCGAGCAGGAAATAATTGACCCAGTCATCGCGGCGAAAGCCTTTGCGCCAGAGAAAGACCGAGTAAACCGTACTCAGTCCGTAAAACGTCACAGCGAGCAAAAAGCAATGTCGGTCAGTAAACCAGGCCATGCAGACAGGTTAAGGCCGGAAGCCAAGGGGTGACAAGCGACGAGTGAAGCACGGCCAGAAGCCGTTAAGAGCGAAATTGGCTAAATTTGACCTAAAATCAATGCGACTGGCAGCCGTATTTGATAAAGGTGCCCATGAACACCAGCATGGCGGACAGCAACATCCACGGCTCGCCCTTGAGCATTTCCACAATGCCCCAACTGATAAAGAAGGCAAACAGGACAAAAACCAAAATGGCCGCGAAAAATTTCATCGGCCCAGATTCTAGCGCAATCAACGGCCTGCGCAAGCAATTCGAAATGGGCTTGCAGCCTGCGATCTGCCTCAAGAAAAACTCGCCCAGTGAGAGCACCGGGCCTGCCAAGTCCGTGTTTTTCCAGCCAATCATGCAGGCCGCGTGCCCCCACGCGGCGTTCCTTGGATATTTCAACCGGCTGATAAGGACTGAGTTAAACCATTAGGCTGGGCTTGGCCACCGATGAACTCAGCCGGATACGGATTAAGACCGGGTGGAAGCAAGTATGATTGCGTGCGCGCCGCCATCAGCCTGATTGGTGCCAGCCGTCCGTCCGCGCACGGGAGTGTGAAATACATTTGCCCCTGCCCGGCTCCGCCATTAATTTAACTTGGTGCCAGTCAAGTTTACCATCCTCGGCAGCGGTTCTGCCGGCAATTGCGCGTACCTGGAAACAGGTGAGGCGCGCATTCTCGTGGACGCAGGCTTTTCCACGCGCCAGATTCGCCAGCGGCTGGCCAGCATCGGTCGCACGCCGGAAAATCTCTCGGCCATCCTGCTCACCCACGAGCATTCCGACCACATCTCCGGGCTGCTGGGTCTGGCCGACAAATATCATATCCCTGTCTTTTGCAACCGCGGCACGCAGGACGGCACGATTTGGGCCTTCAAGGATAAGTGGAGCAAGAAAACCAACCTTGCGCTGGAAAACGCCGGCACGTTCAAGTCCAAGATCGACTGGCGGCTGTTTGAGACGGGCGCGTCATTTGAAATCGGCGACGTGGGCATCGAGACTTTTTCGATTCCACATGATGCCCAGGACCCGGTGGGTTTCATCCTGCGCACCGCCAGCGGCAATGTGGGTTTTGCCACGGACCTAGGGCACGTTACCAAGCTGGTGCTGGAACGGATCCGCGTGGCGAACGTGCTGGTGCTGGAATCCAATCACGACGTCAAGCTGTTGCAGGAGTGCAAACGCCGCTCGTGGGCGCTCAAGCAACGAATCCTGGGCCGGCACGGCCACTTATCCAACGTCACGGCGGCGGAAGCCACCGCGCAAATCATGTGGGCCGGCTTGCAGCAGCTTTTTCTGGCGCACCTCAGCCGGGAATGTAATACGCCGGAAATTGCGCAGAACATCATGGCGGAGCAGTTGCATCACATCGGCGCGAAACACGTGCATCTGCATGTTGCCGCTCAAGACACGCCCTGCCCCACTGTGGAATTGTGATTTTCCCAGCGGCACACAAAACCGTTGGCTCACGCGACGCGGTTTAACTTGCGCATCTCCCACCCATAAAACAACGCGCCCACCAGCATTCCGCAGGCGTGACCCACTACGGCAACTGCCGGTTCACCGTCCGCCGCGGGCACAAACAACATTTTCCCGGTAACCACTTCAAACATGATTTTTGCCACCAGGCCAAGGAGTGTTGCCGCGCAAATCCAGCGCCAGCCACCGGCCTGATGCAGACCGCCCAGCACGAGATACGCCACCGCCGCCACGGCCAGCGCGGAGAGTCCGCCGTATCCTTGCATTTGCGGCGCGGCCAGCAACATGCCGCTGCTGATAAGCCACGGAGCAAAGACGCAGAACCACCCAAAATACCGGAGCCTTTGCGTCTCAATCATCCAGCCGGCCATGCCCAGGGTGAGCGCATCGTAAACTAAATGGCTGCTGGAAAAATGAACCCAATGGCCGGTGTACAAGCGCCAGATTTGGCCGCTAAGAATGGCAGAACGGTCGTACACCAGCCAGTTTGACAAGCCGGGAAAATAGGCCGCCACAACGGCCACCAACACAGCCGCTGATACCATGCCCAGTGTAATGACCGGCAGCCGCAGGCTTAGGCCTGGCGTTTCGCTGATTTTCTCAGTGTCCATACGAAGCAAGCGCCGATGCCAGCGAGCCACAAGGTTTCAGTCCCGTTGATCGCGCCCTGTTGGTAACCCGGCTTATAGGTGATTTTGTAGTCAGCCGGCGAATTGGTGACTCGTTCTTTGAAATCTACCAGCGCCACCTGCAAATTGGCGGTCAAATTGGTCGCCGCCATGTTAAAGCCAGCCTGGCTGTTTTCGCGCAGGCCTTCGGTTTGATTGACGAACGTGGCGGAGGATTTAACGTCGCCGATTCCGGGCGCGCGAAAGAGCATCTTGCGGCTGGCGATGTCGTAAACCGCCGCGTCGAGCATGGTGCGGGATTCGTTGCGTTCGCCTTGCACCACGTATGCGCCAACAATGGTCCAGTAGGTGACCGACCAAAACCCTTGGCCGCTGAATTGGGCCTGGTCATAGAAAAGCAACACCATTACATCCACATTGTACATCGTGCGAATCTGGTCGAGGTTCGCAAATCCGCCGTGCGGCGTGAGATACGCCGAGGGAATCAGTTCGATGGATTTCACGAAAGGATATTGTTTGAATTGCGCGCTGATAGTTTTCATCAGGGCAAATTTTTCGCTCTCGGGAATCACCGTGTCCTCCGCACAAAAACCGCTATCCGCCCGCTGTCTGGCGAGGTTGGCCGGCACAAATGCCACGCCCACCCGCAGGGGTAATGACAATTCCGGAACTGTCGGCGTATCGATGTGGCCGTTTTGATCCGAATAGAGATAGGCGTAGAGGTTGGAGGCGCGGTGCTGGGTTTGGCCATCGAAGGTGTCGCAGCCAGCCACTACCAGAGCCGCGGTGGCGGCCAGCGTTAACGTCAGCCAGGCAAATTTGTTCTTTTTCATAAGGTGATTTGGTTCCGGCACGGTGGCCGTTCGTCTTGAGTTAACCACCGGTGAATCCAAAAGCGTTAATTGAAAAAAGAAAACCACCATTGATTATAACAATGCCGGACAACGCGCCGCTGCCATCGCGTGAAGAACGGCAATATCTTGGATTGCACATCGCGCCCAAACAAATAAAGTCTCCGTCACGTTCATGTTTCGCCTCCAACCAATTGATTCGCTCGATCTGCCGGAACTGGCACCGTATCGCACATTGCGCCGCGCGGCCGAGCACGCGGCCCAGGGCATTTTTGTGGCCGAAGGCGACAAGGTGGTGCGACGGCTGTTGGCGGGCGATTTCGGCGTCATCTCGGTGTTGTTGCCGGAGAATCGCGTGGCGGAATTTGAACCGTTGCTCCGTGCCCGGCCGGAAGCGGAAATTCCCGTTTTTGCCGTCACCAAAAAATCCGTGCTGGAGGAACTGGTGGGCTTTGAAATGTTTCAAGGCGTGCTGGCCATCGGCAAAATTCCCGAGCAAGCCACGCTGGAAAACGTGCTCGCCCGCAGCCCGCAGCCGCAACTTTTCGCCGCCGTGGATGGCTTGACCAGCGCGGAAAATATCGGGTTGCTGGTGCGCAACTGCGCGGCGTTTGGCGTCCAGGCGCTCGTCGTGGGCGAGACGAGCACCAGCCCGTTTCTACGACGGGCCGTGCGTAATTCCATGGGCACGATTTTTCAGATGCCCGTGGTGGAGTTGAAGCCCGAATCGAATCCGCCCAGCCTGGTGGCGGCGTTGAAGCTGTTGCGTGCGCGTGGCGTGCGTTGTCTGGCGGCTCATCCGCACACGGAAAAGCAGTTCCTCTCGCAGGCAAATTTTACGGGCAACTGTTGCATCGTTTTTGGCAGCGAAGGCAACGGTTTATCGCCGGATGTGCTGGCGGCGTGCGACGAGGCCGTCGCGATTCCAATGGCCAATGGCGTGGATTCGCTCAACGTGGGTGCATCGGCAGCGGTGTTTCTGTATGAAGCAGCCCGGCAACGTGGCCGCGCATAAAACTGAGTCAGACGCTGCGTGACGGATAGCTGGCGCGGATTTTTTCGGCGAAATCCACGGCTTTGCGGCAGAGCGGCCGCCAATCGAGTTCCGCCTGCACGCGCGCCGAAGATTTTTCCGCATACGGCTGCCAGCTTGAAACTGGCGCGGCGAGCCATTCCAAAATCTTGCCACCGAAATCACGGCCATCGAAATTGGCGAACTTCACCAGCGGATCGTTTTTGAAATAACCCTGAACACTTTTAAGCGGCGTGCAAACCGTGGGCAAGCCGGTGGCAACGTATTCCACGATTTTGGCCACGAAAGCGCAGTGTGTGCCCGCCGATTCTTCGTACGGCACAATACCCACGGTGGCGCTGGCGAGTTGCTTTGAGACTTCGGCGTAGGGCGTGAACCCCGTGGCCTCGAATTTGAAACCGGCGATGGTTTGCGCGCGTTGCAAAAACTTCTCCAAGCCAGCCGTGCGGCGGCCCACAAAACGAAAGATGGTTTCGGGCTTTTGGGCGACAACCGTCTTTACCGCTTCAAACGCAACTGCGCCCAAATGATGCGCGTCGAACGAGCCGTGCATGACGACCACCGGCGGCTGGCCGGCTGGCGGCAGTTGCTGGCGCAGCGGAAATGCCTGCGCATCGTACCCGTAATAAATCGGGCAGATTTTCTCGCGGGGATAACCGCGCGCAGCCAGGCGGTTGGCAAATTCATCCGAGATGGCGCAGACGCCGTCCACGGAATAACGCACCGGCAGCGAAATTTCGTAACGCATGAGCGCATGCACCACGGGCTTGGGCGCGACATAGCTCGGCCAGGTTTCCATAAAACCCGTAAGCAAATCGGGAAAGTTCATGACCACCGGCAGATTAAGCTGTTTGCGCAGTTTGCCGGCAGCGACGGCGGAAATGGCGTGTTGCGAAAAAATGAGATCGTATTTGTCCCGGCCCGCTGCCGCCACCATGCGTTCGAGGAAAAACGGATAGGCCAGGTATTTGAAATTGCGGAGCTTGGCGTACCGGCCCATTTCCCATTTCTCGAATGGGTGCAGCCGCACGCCGAATTTTTTGGCGACGGCATCCGCATCGGGAATTTTCGGGCCAAAGACGTGTACCTCGTGGCCACGCCGGGTCATTTCTTCAACGAGGTAAACCGCTTCCGCCGACCCGCCGCCGGAGGGCGGATAAAACGGTTCGTGCGTCAGAAAGGCAATCCGAAGCAGCGCTGGCACGCGAAGACGCTAGGGATTTTGCGGCAACGGTTCAATCCTATTTCCTTTGGAAAAGAGATTGACTTGTGGCATAAAAAAATTAGATTACCAGTCCGTTTCGTGGATGGGGTCATAGCTCAGTTGGTAGAGCGTCTGAATGGCATTCAGAAGGTCAGGAGTTCGAGCCTCCTTGGCTCCACCATCTCAAACGTGAAAAAAGCCCTTGGTTCCCAGTGAATCAAGGGCTTTTTCATTTTTACGATTGCGCGCTTCCCGCCAAATAAAAGGAGGAAAGCGGAGATAAATCACCCACTTTCCTTTGAACCAAAATCGGATTGGCAACCCCACGATGACCAGCCGGCCAGCCGGTGCCCTTGTTGTCCGGCTGCATTAATGCGACCGGCCGTTTTGGGCAACCTCATTGGCCTCGGACTCGGCGATCTCCGTCAGTTTGTCATCGGCCGCGCTTTCCTCATCCAAGGTTTCCTTGAGGAGATCCGCAGCTTCGGAATGGCCCAGCCGTTCGGCCCAGGCACGCACAGTGCCGTAGGAACCAATCTCGTAATGCTCCACCTTTTGCGCGGCGGCAATAATGGCGGCATCCAGGGAATCCTTGCCCTGCTGCTCGTCGATGAGTTCCGAGGCCTCTTTGATGAGCCCTTGCATGGCCGCGCAGGTTTTCTTTGGCAGTTTTTGGCCCAGCGACTGGGCAATTTGCTCGAGCCGTTCGGCTTGTCCCTTGGTTTCTTCGAGGTGCGCCTCGATGGCCGACTTCAGTTCCTGCAACTTGGCGGCTTTAATCATCTTGGGCAGGGCCACGATGAGTTGTTGTTCCGCACTTTGCAAGTCCGCCAGTTCGTCCAGGAATAATTCATGGAGAGCGTTCTCCACGTTGTTCTCGTCCGGTTGGTCTGTCTCATGTTTGGATATAGTTTTCATAATAATAAAGGTACGACTACTTCGCAGACGATTTAGCTGATAGTGTGCCATGAATATTTGGGAGTGAATTCCCCTGCAACCAGTTGGGTTGTTGCGATTCGCAATGCGAGGTTTAACAAGTTTGAATTGCAACCTGCCATTCCACCCTGCAATCCGCCGACACGCGAATCCAGAATTGGCATTGGCCAGAGTACCTATTGACGACTTGTATAGTTTTGGTGCCATGAAGCATACATTGCAAAATCGCCATAAACATCCCCGGGCGTTGGGCCGTAGCGCATGCTCAGGTCTCTTTTTTAAGAATCACCACTGATTCCGGCGGCAGGCTGACCGTGTCTCTGGAGATTTCAACCCCGGTTTGCGAAGCCAATAAGACTTTGGCCATCTTGATTTCAACCGGCACGGCTTGCTTTTCGCCGCCAAAATTGCAGATCACAATGATGGAACCGCGTTCCATGACCAACCAGCGGCGGCCTTCATCAAACCGGACTCGGACTGATTTCATTTCGCCATCGGCCAGCGATGGTTCGCTGCGGCGTAATTGGATGAGCCGCTGGTGCCACTCCAAGATTGTATCATGCGGCGCGCGTGATGGTTCGCGCCAGTTTAGGACGGAACCGACAAACGTGTCGCGCGCCTGGGGATCAGCCGTGTCCTCCGGTTTCCAGCCAAATGCTGCAAATTCCCGGCAACGGCCTTCCCGCACGGCGTTGGCCAGTTTCGGTTCCTGATAATCCGTAAAATATAAGAATGGCGTGGACGCCCCCCATTCCTCGCCTTGAAATAACATCGGAATAAACGGCGAGGTAAGCACCACTGCGGCTCCAATCTTTAGTTTGCCGGGGCTCATCAACTGGCTGCTGCGGTCGCCAAGCGCGCGGTTGCCGATTTGGTCATGGTTCTGCAAATAACCCAGAAATTGGTGGCCGCTTACGCCCTCGGAACTTCTGCCATGAACCCGGCGGCGGTGCTGCGAATAGTTGCCGTCATAAACAAATGCACCTTGAAGCGCTTTGGCCAGATGCTCCAACTTTCCATAATCAGAATAATAGCCCGTTGTTTCACCGGTCAAAACTGTATGCAACGCGTGATGAAAATCGTCGCTCCACTGGGCATCCAATTGATAACCGCCACGCGCACGCGGCCAAAGCAGCCGGGGATCATTCAAGTCGCTCTCGGGAATTAATATTCGCTGGCGGCCGGTCTGGCTTGAAAGCTCTTCCACTTCCATTTTGAGCTGTTCCAAAAAATGTGTCGCCGAGGTATCCAAAATGCCGTGTACGGCATCGAGCCGCAAACCGTCGAAATGAAAATCCCGCAACCACATCAGCGCATTGTCACAAAAGAAGCGGCGCACTTCACCGCTATCGGGGCCGTCGAAATTGATGCCTTCACCCCAAAAAGTTGCGAATTTCTTGGTAAAATACGGCGCGTATTTGCCGAGATAATTTCCTGAAGGCCCGAGATGATTGTAAACCACGTCCAAGATCACCGCCAACCCGCGCGCGTGACAGGCGTCCACCAGCTTTTTTAAATCATCCGGCTCGCCGTATGCATGGTGGGGAGCATACAAATCCACACCGTCGTAACCCCAGCCGTGGTTCCCGTCAAATTCCACCACCGGCATCAGTTCAACGTGCGTTACGCCGAGCGAACAGAGATGATCCAGCTTCGCCATGGCCGACAGAAAAGTTCCCTCCGCCGTGAAAGTGCCCACGTGCAATTCGTATATCAGTGCGGCGGAAAACGGGGACGGTTGAAAATTTTGGTCGGTCCACTCAAAACTTTGCTGGTCAATCAATCTGGACAAGCCATGGACTCCATTTGGCTGGCAGGCCGAACGCGGGTCCGGGAAAGGGCCTGCGCCATCCACGACAAAACCGTAATCATCACCGGGCTTGGCCGAATCGATTTGCGCCATCCACCAACCATCAGCATTGCGAACCATTGGCAGGCGCTGTTCGCCTAGTTGAAGTTCGACGTTTTTGGGCAACAGTGCCCAGACACGAAATAGATTCATTAGACATCCTCCTTCCGAACCAGCAAGGCAACGGGAAACTTTTGGAATAGATTTTCCATGCGAATCTCATCCGCATAGCTTTCGCCGGTAAATTCGTTGCGCCAGTGCCCCGGCAATTGCAAGGCGGTGTCCTGCCAGTCATTATTTAATTTCAGCGGCAATCGCGGAACAATCGTAACAATTCGCCCGCCTCTTGAAAATGCGACCACATGCGTAGATTTTGCCCCTTGCGCAGCTATTGGTTCATAGTCCAAGTCCGGGAAATTATCGATCCGGGCCCGCCGCTTTAAAGCTTTTCGGATGAGCCAGAGTTTTGGCAGGCCTTCAGCACGGCGTTCCCAAGCTTGTTCGGCGGAAATCGAGTCCGCCTCCTCCAACAATTTTTTGCGCAGACCGAAATTTACCGGCCGGCGATTATCCGGGTCAACCAGGCTTAAATCCCAAAGCTCGCACCCCTGGTAGATGTCCGGCACGCCGGGAACGGTAAGTTTAATCAAGGTTTGCGCGAGCGAATTAATGGCGGCCGCCTCGGAAATTTTAGCGAGAAATTGTTCCAAGTCCGCCACGAAGGCAGCATCACTTAAGGTCTCCGCGATAAATTTTCTCAGCGCCATTTCATATGGCATGTTTCGCGTAGTCCAGTCTGTATGTTGCTTGGCTTCGTGAGTGGCCTTCTCCATGTAGGCTTGCATGCGTTCCTCGGATACCGGCCAGGCCCCGGCGAGCGTCTGGTAAAAGAAATACTCGGCATTGCGATCTGGAAACTCGTTTTCCCGATGACCGGCATTCATGGCCGACCAGCGGCGCACGGTTTCCGCCCATACCTCAGGGATTTCCGACAGCACATTTAAGCGCGCCCGCACGTCTTCGGCCCTTTTAGTGTCGTGCGTGGAAGTGGTTAACTGCGTATATGGCCAGGCTTTCTGCTGTTGTTGAAGATGCTGGTGAAAATCGCCCGGATGGATGCCGAATTTTTTGGGGTTGCCACCGACTTCATTGAGCGACACAAACCGGTTGAAACAATAAAACGCCGTATCTTCCGTGCCCTTGGCCATGACCGCCCCGGTCAATTGCTGAAACCGGGCGACAAAATTTTTAGCGGCGACACCGCGTTGCGGTTGCACCAGCAAAGCGTGGATAAAGGCAAAAAGCTCCGCTGGCAAGTCCAGCCGGTTTTCGCAGGCGAGATGAACTGCGGCCTTGATCGCGGCAATATCCGCGGCATCGGCACTATCGGTACCGGTGACATAAGAACGGTAGACCGGAAAACAGGCGATGACTTCGGACAATGATTCTTGCAGTTCTTTACGCGAGAAAACTTTTCCGGCAGCGTGCCGCGCTGCAATTGTGACCAGCAAGCCGGTCAGGCGGTTTAGTTCAGCCAGTAGCAACGTTTTTAGAACGGCTCGTTTCTTTTCAGTTAGCAATGGCGTGTAATCCGCCCGTTCACCAGTAAAGGAAACATATAGTTCGGTAAGCGCTCCTTCCGCATCAGCATCAATAAAAAGTCCGTTCACCTGGTTCAAGAAATCGTAGCCGGTGGTGCCTTGGACGGGCCAGGAATCAGGCAACCATTCGTCCGGTTCAAGAATTTTTTCGACCACAATCCAGGCCTCGGGTGCCATGGCGCGCAGGCGTTGCAAATATTGGGCGGGATCGCGCAAGCCATCCGGATGGTCCACGCGCAAACCGTCAAGCACGCCTTGCTTCAACCATTTCCACAGCAAGGCATGCGTGGCTTCAAAAGTCTTTTCCTGTTCCACCCGAACCGCGGCCAGGGTACTAACCGCGAAAAACCTGCGGTAGTTTAGCTTCGCATCGCCCAGCTCATGAAATGCCAGTTGATAGTGCTGTTTGCGAATGAGTTTGTCCAAAGCAGCCGGATTGGCATTTAATGTTTTCAAGCCCGTAACCCCAGCCGGCAATTCAGCGGCTGTCTCCGGGGCGATGGGAAACCGGTGTTCGTGGTAGCCCAGCATTAATTCTTTTTTTTCGCGCAGCAATTTGAGTTCGCCGTTGTGCAAAATGGTTTCGTACTCCGCCCCCAAAATCGGAATCAGGACCTTGCCATGCAATTCTTTATACGCAGGTTTCCAATCAATGTCGAAGTGCGCGGCGAACCGGCTATTTTGTCCATGGGTTAAAACATCCCACCACCACGTATTTTCCGGCGAGGTGATCCCCATGTGATTGGGAACCAGGTCCAGGACGAGGCCCATATTTTTTTCATGCAGGGCCCTGGCAAGTTTTTCCAAGTCCGCTTCGGTTCCCAACTCGGGATTCAACTGGTTGTAATCACAGACATCGTAACCGTGCGTACTGGAAGGCGACGCCTTAAATAGCGGCGAGGCATAAATGTGTGAAATACCCAGGTCATGGAGATACGGCACCAGCGCCAATGCGTCGGCCAGCCTGAAATCCCTGTTGAATTGAAACCGGTAAGTCGCCCGCGGTACGTGCATAGCTCAGGTACGTTGTACGTGGAAGCCCAACTTTTCACCGAGCAACAGGAATTTTTCCGCCCAGGCCTTGGATTTCTCATCCTCATGACTTTTTATTTCGGGCAGAATCTTCGCCGAAAGCTGCGCGTAATCATTTTGGGGTTTCCACAAGTTCACCCCAAAGGGCAGGACCGGCAACAATGCGGTGGATTCCGTATATCGTTGCAAAACTTCCAAATTATCCGGGGCCTTGACCAATTCCTCGCTTAAACGCTCGAAATGTTTTTTCACCGTGAAGGCCAGGTCGTCTTTTTCGAGCACGGCATTGGTGTTGCGGGCCTCGTTGACGAGATTTTTCACCCGCTCGGCATCCAAATGGCCGTTTGAAAATTGCCGGCGCAATTCTGCGTTCAGCACAAACTCGGCTGCGGGTGCGAGCGGACCAAGCGGCGGCACGTGAATGTCGTTGAGAAATTTTATCAACGGCGCGTAGCGGTCGGTGAGCATCCGGTAGGTATTGTAAATGTCCTCCCGCGTGTGGTCCAGAATCTGGTTGAGCACCTTGAACTGCTCGTCCCGGAAAAGATTCTTGAGCGAATAATGTACTTCGCCAAAATGCCGGTCCAACACCCGGATCACCTCGGAAAAATCCGCCCGCTCGAACATCTCTTTCGCTTCCCGCGCAAGCGCTTCATACTGCTCCTGGCCCTGATAAAACCGCACACCACAATTCAGGTTATGTTCCCCCGTATGCAGCACACCGTAAACGATTTCGTCTGAATTGCCCGTGATGGCAAAGGTGACCTTGATGCGTCCAATGGCCAGATGCGCGCTGCCGGCGGTCCAAAGCTGGCGATCCAGTTGTTTGATGTTGAACGAGAAAATCCGGGCTTCTTCCGAATATGACTCGAACAATGAACTGATGGCATAGTGGGCGGCCACTTTTTCGCGGGTCATCACGGCAGGCAGGACAAATTTCTCATAAATGACCCGGCCGTTTTGATTTTCGGGAATATTGCTCCTGGCCTTTTCCAAAATTTCAAGAAAGCCGGGCTCAATGTTTTCCGCGCCGAGTTCGCCGGCTAATTGCAAGGCGCGCGCGGCATATTGAATGACTTGGACGGTCTCGATGCCGGAAATCTCGTCAAAAAACCAGCCGCAGCTCGTGAACATCAGCAGCGCGTGCCGCTGCATTTCCAGCAGGCGTATGGCCATCACCTGCTCCGCCTCATTCAACGCATGAGCGGCCTGCACGGCAAAAAAGCTGGCAATGCTTTCCGGCGAGCGATCCAGGATGACCGAAATATAAGCGTTGCGGGCAGCCCATGGGTCTTTCAGAAAGTCCCTGCCCTTATCCTCATAAAACGCCGCCAGCTTGTCCCGCAGAAAATCCATCGCCTCGCGCAACGGTGCCCGCCACTGTTGCGTCCAACCGCCATGACCGCCCGAGCAGCAACCGCAATCACTTTTCCAGCGTTCCACGCCGTGCGAACAACTCCACGCGCTGCCTTGATGAATTTCCGCCTCATGGGTCGGCGGGTGCGATTCAAGGTATTCAGCATAGATCGTCAGCTTGGTATCCTTGCTGGTTTCAATTTGATGCAGGGCGAAAGCCAGGGCCATGTCGCCAAATTGAAAATGATGGCCGTAAGATTCACCATCCGTCGCGATATGCACCAACTGGTCGCGGCCGCGCGAATCATCAAAAGCACCAAGTAACCGGGAAGAAAATTTTTCGCCGTTGACGAGCAATTTTTCAAACGCCACCGCCTGTGACACCGGTGCGTCATAGAAAAAAACAACGATGGACCGCCCTTCCGGCAATTTTACAAGATAAGGCATGGTCGGATCAACGGCCGCGCCATTGACATCTTTCCATTCCGCTTCACCTTCCAATGCTTTGACCCGGCTGGCTTGGTACGGCGATAAAATTGTAAACTTGATTCCATTACGAGCGAGGACGTCGAGACTTTCATTATCCGCCGCCGTTTCTGCCAGCCACATTCCTTCAGGCTTCCGGCCAAAGCGCGATTCGAAGTCGCGAATGCCCCAAACCACCTGAGTTTCCTTGTCCCGCGAATTCGCCAGCGGCAGGATCATGTGATTATACACCTGCGCCAGCGCGGAGCCGTGGCCGCCAAAATGTTCCTGGCTGAGTTTGTCCGCTTCCACAATCGCGCTGTGAATATCGGGTTGCTTGTCCTTGATCCAGGACAGCAGCGTGGGCCCAAAATTAAAACTCATCCGCGCGTAATTGCTGACAATATCCTGAATACGGCCATCGCCATCCATTAGCCGGGCCCGGGCGTTGGGCGCGTAACACTCCGCCGAAATGCGCTCGTTCCAATCGTGATAGGGAAACGCCGAGTCCTGCAACTCGACTGCTTCGAGCCACGGATTCTCACGCGGCGGCTGGTAAAAATGCCCGTGAACGCAAATAAATTTATTACTCATGATTCATTATTCCTGACTGGTCTGGCTGAACTATCACAACCCAATTTAGCTATTGAATTAGCTATTGAAGTGCCAACCCAAAAAACGCAAATAGAACGAGTTTCTTGTCATGACTTATTGGGAAATCTGCAATCTGCACAATAAAGATTCCACACATTGCAAATTGCACGATAAAACGTAATGGCCGCGCTGTATTCTCAATTCTTTGACGGCACCAAGTTTGCTTAACGATTGAAAACGAATGTCAACCAACCAGCTCAACAGCATTTTGGAGAATGCGTCGGTCACACGGTTCTGGCACGACACGCCACCAGAAACTCATATTTTAGTCATTGCCGGACTAGTGTTTCTGGCGCATGTCACCGTAAAAATCATTCGGCACGTCAGTGAATGGTTCATTCTCAAGAGCAGTGTTAAAAAGAATCCCTTCGTATTTGTCACGCAACAGCCAAAGTTCATCACCCTGACACGGCTCATTGTCAGCGGCGTAACCTTTACCATCTACTTTGTCGCCATCGGCTTCATTTTGGTCGATGGGCTGCATTTCCAACTAACAACGTATCTGGCCAGCGCTTCAGTCATCGGGCTGGCCATCAGTTTCGGCTCCCAAAGCCTGGTGCAGGATTTGGTGACGGGCATTACGCTGATTTTCTCAAATGCCATTGATGTTGGCGACTTGGTGGACCTGGGCGGCATCATCGGGCGCGTTGAACGAATCGGTTTGCGGTTCACGAAACTCATCAATTTCTACAACCAGGAGATTTTTGTGCCCAACCGCAATATCGGCAATGTCAGCCGGTTTCCACGCGGCGGCATGCTGGCCTATGCGGACATTCAAATTTCGCGAACCGTGGACCAGAGCCGTGTTGCCGGGCTGGTTGAAGAAATTGCGCGCGGCACGTGGACGCAATTTCAAGCGATTGTGCTGGCTGAGCCGGAAATCGGCGGGATCGAAGTAGCCAACCCCGCCGGCTGGAATTTTCTGCGCGTCAAATTCACGATTTGGCCCGGCCAGGGAAGCCTGGTCGAAACCAACTTCCGGCAGCAAATGGCGAATGCCTTGAAAGTAATTGACCCGGCTTATGCCGACTGGATGGTGACCATCACCTACCGCGCCATGAATACACCCCACACCGGCACCACTATTCCCCAACCACCTCATGCCACGAAATAATGCCATACCTGCGGCAAGTTTAAGCGCTCATGCGCGTGGAGTTCGTTACGCCAATCATAAAAATTGGAATGTTGAAATGCCTGTCGAAAACGTGCCCGCTTCAAGCTATACTGCGGAAATGCAATGGCTCTGCGGCGGATGCGAAATGTTCCCGGCAATGTTGAAGGCGATTGCTTCGGCGCAGACTTCCATCCAGCTCGAGACGTATATTTTCGCTGATGACAAGGTCGGACAAAGCTTCCGGGAGGCATTGCTGGCAGCGGCAAATCGCGGAGTGAAGGTGCAGGTGCTGGTTGATGCCATCGGTTCCTGGTTGTTGCCAGATGATTTTTTCAAACTCCTGATCGACAGCGGCGGCAAAGTCCGTCGATTTAATCCCATTCATCCGTTACGGTTTGGCGTACGCGACCATCGCAAACTGCTGATTTGTGACGAAGCGGTGGTTTTTATCGGCGGGTTTAACCTGGCTGCCGAATATGACGGCGATGGCATCACGTGTGGCTGGTATGATTTGGGACTCAAAATCGAAAGTCCGGAGCTGGCCGCCGGACTGGGTGGGTCCTTCGATGAATTATTTGCGCTGTCAGGCTTTCACCAAAAATCATGGCGCAAATTCCGCGCGTTTAGACGCCGTCGTAAAATCAAAGCGTCCGCCAAACAGGAATTGTTGCTGGCCCAACCAGGCCGTGGGGCCAGCCCGTTTCAAGCCGCCCTATATCGCGATTTACGAGGGGCAAAGACGGTACAAATCGTCAGCCCGTATTTCCTCCCCACGCACCGGTTGCGGCGCGATTTGATGCGCGTGGCGCGCCGGGGCGGCCGGGTGCAACTGGTCCTCGCGGCCAAAACCGATGTGTTGGTTTCCCAACTGGCCGCTCGAAGCTTGTATCGTCGATTGTTGAAAGCAGGCGTGGAGATTTATGAGTACCAGCCCCAAATCCTGCACGCCAAACTGGTCTGCATTGATGGGGTGGTTTATGCCGGCTCCTCCAATTTGGACATCCGCAGCCTGAACTTGAATTACGAACTGATGTTGCGTTTGGAACAAGCGCCCACGGTGTCCCAAGCGCACGAAATATTTGACCGGTTACTCGAACAATCCTCTCAAATCAACCTTGTGGCCTGGCAGAAAAGCCGCAGCTTATGGCAACGCTGGAAAGATCGTTGGGCGCATTTTCTACTGACCCGCATCGACCCGCTGGTGGCCCTCCAGCAATTCCGCAGTCTCAAACGATCCATTCGTCGTAAAAAATGAGGTGGTGCTGCGAGCCAGGCTGTACCAGCTTTCCCTATTTGACTACTTGCTTACCGCTTCAATTTTTACCGGCTCGTCCACTTTAGGCACGAGGGATTTGATAAAAGCATTTCGCAGCAGCGTGGCAATCGTCGACCAGACATGCACATCAGTGGTGCCAAATGACCCGCTGATGGGGATTTTGGTTGCCAACTGGTCATGCGGCTGATTTTTGAAAGCTGTGGTAAGGGTGCCGACAATTGCTTTCCAAAAAATTTCCAAGGCATCCTTCTTTTTATCCTTGTCCCAGCTAAAGACCTTCAAGTCGTTGAAGAAAACTTTGCAGTACCCATCATATTTCCCGTCCTTGGCGGCGAATGAAGTAAACAACGCAAAATCGCCGCGCGCCACGTCAAATTTTCCGTAAGCCTTTAAAAAATTATTCAGGGAAACCAAGTCCACGTTTGTCAGTTGCCCGACCAGCTCAAAGGCAGGCGTTGCAGCCATGGGGTTAACATGGATTTGAAGGTCCAGCCCGCCTCTGCCCAAGGCTTTGCCGTGCGCCTGAATGCCAGCTGGCAATTCCTGCGCTAACCCGCGTGAGTTCGTAAAATTGGTGGCCAGGACGGAAATGTCATTAAGATAGATGTCAACGGGCGGTGTTGAGTAAAGATTTTGAAAGTGAACCTGTCCATTGGTAATATCGAGCTGGTTGATTTTGAATGGCACCAGGCTTTCCAGCATCTGCCCCCAATTATTTTCCTCTCCACTTTGGGTCTGGTCCTTGGTGGGGCCGGAAATAAAATTGAGACTCGGCTGTTGCATGGAGATTTTGGTGACCAGCGCGCCGTGGATTAATTCACTCCATTCCAGTGACAGGTCTAAAACCTGGGTTGAATAGAACGGTACGGGAATCTTGCCGCCATTCTTGAAGATATGAATATCGTGTACCTGATAAGCCCCGCGCCAGAGGTGCACCGTCACATCGCCAATGTGTCCGCTATAATCGCCCGCGGAATTCAGTTTATGGTTAACGAAGGTTTTAAGTCCGAATGGCAGGACCAAACGAATCACCACGAGCAACAGGATTAATCCCGCCAGCGAGTAATGCAAACGGGGTGACCGGTACCAACGACGACGGGAAGCAGCCATACTGAAGTTTATCGTTTCTTTTTAATCTTTTCGTCCTGGAAGAAAATGGTGAACAAGAGCCAGAGGCCGCCGGTTGCCGCGCCAAGAAAACAGAGGATTGCCAGCCCAGGATAACCCAACAGTTGAAAGCTGGTTTGTATCCGCATCAGCAAGGCCGCACCAAGTATTAATGAAGCCAGGATGATTCCCGCCGTAATGCGGTTGGCCACCTTTTGAAAACCTTCGACCACCGTTTTGGCGTCCATGGACCTGACCTTGATTTCAAAGTCCGAATTGGTGATACCATCCATCATCCGGTTCAAGCGGGTCGGCAGGCCGGTGACAAACTCCTTCATCTCCAACAACGAGGTGAAGACGCTTCCCTGGGAAAAATTCATTTTTACCCGGCGCGCCATGATTTCAGCGGCGTTGCGGCGAATGGCGGCGTAAGGATCGAAATTCGGCGCCAGAATTTTGCCCACCTCATCCATCTGCAATAGTGTTTTCCCCAACAGCGTCAACTGGCTCGGCACCCACAAGCCGCTTTCAATGGCACTACGGCTGACGGCCATCAGGGCCTTGCCAGTGTTCAATTTTTCAAGGCTTTGATTTTGTTGCAGCGTCATAATTTGCGCAATGTGCCGGTGAAACTCGTCCGATTTAAAATTCTCCGTTGTTTCACTGATTCGGATCACAATGTCCGCTGCGATTTCATAGTTCCCCTCGCCCACGGCTAGCAACAGTTTCAACAAATTTTCCTGCAACGCAGGCGCAACGCGTCCAACCATCCCCAAATCCAACAACGCAATGCGGCCATCCGTCGTCAGGAACACATTCCCCGGATGCGGATCGGCGTGAAACAATCCGTCCAGTAGGATTTGTTTCAAATACGCCTTGAACAATTCGTCGGCCAGCTCCTCGCCGTTCAAGCCCAGCCGCGCCGCCGGACTTAGAGAAGTGATTTTCTGGCCCTGCACATAATCCATGGTCAGCACACAGCGCGTGCTGTAGTCACGAACCGGCTGGGGAACCTGAATGCGGGTAAATTCCTTAAGGTTTTCTCCGAGCATGACGAGGTTCTGGGCCTCGCGCTCGTAATTGAGTTCCTGTTGAATCGTGAGCTTCAATTCTTCGAGCACAATCTTAAAGCGATAACGCTGCCCGATTTCCGTATGGGCATCGAGAAATTCGGCTATTTGCTCGAGTACTTCAAAATCTTCCGCAATCTGTTTACGAATGTTGGGGCGCTGCACCTTGACGATGACTTCGCGGCCATCCCGCAAGGCGGCCGAATGAACCTGGCCGAGCGAGGCGGCGGCAACCGGCTTGGGATCGAATCGCGAAAAGGCCTTGGAAATTCTGACGCCCAATTCATCCAGGACGATTTGCTCCACCTCCATATAAGAGAATGGTTTGACCTTGTCCTGCAAACGCGTGAGCGCTTTCAAGTATGGCGCCGGCAGCAGGTCAGACCGGCTCGACAACAACTGGCCGAGCTTGACGAAAGTTGGTCCCATCGCCTCCAGATCGTCAGCCAACTGCGCCGGATCCACTTTGCCGTTAACAGCTTGTTTCTCGAAGGTTTCACTGCCCTCGTCTTTTAGAAAGTCCATCTGCCGCACCCAGTCGGCACGCCCGTATTTCCAAAGCAACGCCGCAATTTCCTGGTAACGTTTAAGATTTGTGATTGAGACCTTCATATTTTTCTCGCCGCAAAAGCGATTGCGACAATTAATTGAACCTGAGCAATAGAAGTGCCAGCACCATGCTCTGAAATGAAAAGCGCCTAAACAGGGCTGCAAAACCAATGTGCGATTGCATTCGAAACGAAACTGGCAATTTGCGACGGTCGAAAAACCATGCGTATTGCAACAACCACCTGCCAACCATGCAATGCGCCATGTTAGCGAACCAAGTTATACGCGATATAAAGGACTTAAGCAGTTTCGGTCGTGGCATTTTATATGCAAGCAAGGAAACACATGAATGATACGAATGCATTGATCGCCTGCAAAACTTGCGGGCTGATTCAGCACTTGGAGCATTTGCCTCGCGGGTACCAGGCGGAATGCGCCCGCTGCGGCGACGTCATCGTGTGCACCCATCCCTATAGCCGTGCATTGACGGCGGCCTTGTCTCTGGCGGCGCTGTGTCTGTATGTGCCCGCCAATATTTATCCGGTCATGATGATGCATTATCTTGGGCGTGAAACGGAAAACACCGTTTGGGGCGGCACCCGCGCGCTGTGGAACGACGGCATGTGGGGCGTGGCGATCATTGTCTTTTTGGCGAGCATGCTGATTCCACTGTTGAAGTTGGTGGGCCTCTTTTTCCTCGTCGCGGTCCGCACCCCGCGCTGGCAAAAGCTCCGCACGCGAATTTATAAAATCATCGACAAGCTTGGGCCTTGGGCAATGCTCGACGTCTTTCTGCTGGCCATCATGGTGGCGGTGATCCGGTTTGGCAAATTCGCGACGGTCATACCCGGCCCGGGCATTATCGCGTTTACAGCGGTGGTGGTGCTCACCCTGCTGGCTTCCAGCAGCTTCGAACCGCAACTCATTTGGAAAGGAGAAGATTTTGAACGCTACTCGCCAGGCAACCGCTAGTTTTACCCACGTCAAATACCCGCACGCAAAAATCAGCAAGCGGGCGGCCTTCTCCTTTATCTGGGCGGTGCCGGTCATTGCGGCAGTGGTGGCGGCGATATTGGTAGTTCAAAATCTAAAAAAGTTTGGACCGCGGATTTCGATTCAATTTCAAAATGGCAGCGGTTTGGAAGCCAACCAAACGGTCATTCGCTATCGCGGTGTGCGGGTGGGAAACGTGAATTCCGTGGAGCTTTCCCCCGACCTCCAGCATGTGCAAGTTCAAGCGCGGCTGTATCGCTCCGCTGCCGGCCTCGCGAAGGAAGGTTCGACTTTCTGGATTGTGCGGCCCGAAGTCGGGGCGAGCGGCGTACATGCACTGGAAACCATTGTTTCGGGCCCGTACATCGAGGCGCTCCCGGGGCCTGATAAAACCAGGGCACAAACTCATTTTATCGGGGCCACCGAAGCACCGGTAATTACGCAGCCGGACGACGGCGTGGAATTTGTCCTGCGGGCCGCGCAAATAAGATCACTCGGCGCGGGCTCGCCGGTCTATTTTCGCGGACTGCAAGCCGGCCGGGTTCATTATCTCGATCTGAGCAAGGATTCTAAAACGGTCAATGTTCACGTTTTGTTGACGCCCAATTTTGCGTCGCTGGTGCGCGCCAATACCGTGTGGTGGAACGCCGGCGGCATTGACATAAACTGGCACCTGCTGTCTGGACTTAATATGTCGGCGGAAAATCTGAAAGCCGTTGTAACCGGCGGCATTTCTTTCGCCACGCCAAACGACCCCGCTGAAACGGCAACCTCAGGAGCAACATTCGTGTTGCATGAAAGGCCGGAGGTAAAATGGCTGGAATGGGCGCCTTACGTGGAGATTACCAATGCAGCGGTTTCCACCCGTGGCTATCCGAGCGGCCTTGATCTGGAAAACGTTAATCAGACACAAAAGCAGCAGTGAATCCGGCTTCGAATATAATTATTGAAGTTAGGGAGCATTCCAATAAGTGGATTTCGGCGTTCACGCGATTTTAAAGAAGCAAACATCGACCTTACTAAACTTAAACACAATATCTATGAAATGTTTCCACTGTGCCAAATGCGGCAGCCAAATCTTTTTTGAAAACGACCGTTGCCTGGGTTGCGGCTCCTCATTGGGCATGGTTCCGGAAACACTTGAATTATGCGCGTTGGAAAAAGTGGCGGAAGACCAGTGGCGTCCATTGGGAACAAAGAGCGATGGAAAAATTTATCGACCCTGTGCCAATTCCAAGCAAAGTGGCGTGTGCAACTGGTTGGTGCCGATGGAAGATGCGAATGTCTGGTGTCTGGCCTGCCGGCTGAACGAAGTTATTCCCGATCTGGTCCAGCCCAAAAACTTGGCCCGTTGGAAGAAATTGGAACTGGCCAAACGGCGGTGCATTTACACCTTTAACAGGCTCGGATTACCGGTTCAAAATGAACCGGGCGGCCAGCGGGCCGCATTGCGATTTAAATTTCTGGAAGACAAAGACGGTGTCGTGGTCAAGACCGGTCATGAAAATGGGGTTATCACAATCAATATAGCGGAAGCGGACGATGACGAACGGGAACGCCGTCGAGTCAACCTGCATGAACCCTATCGGACGTTGGTGGGACATATCCGGCATGAGTCGGGTCATTATTTTTGGGATCTGCTTTTGG
>Ga0265327_10001051_pt1 | contig 38616 bp, 39 predicted proteins | sample 41621metaG_FD_202089 | JGI IMG/M metagenome (GOLD analysis project Ga0265327, IMG submission 202089) | Rhizosphere microbial communities from Carex aquatilis grown in University of Washington, Seatle, WA, United States - 4-16-21 metaG | ecosystem: Host-associated > Plants > Roots > Rhizosphere...
GGTCACCGCTCCGAGGGAACCGCCGGACACGCCGCTGATGGCAAACAGCCGATCGTCGAAGTCCGGCACCCGCTCACGCAGCTTGGCCAGAACGATAGTAGTCCAATAGGCAGCGCGGAGGCCGCCGCCTGCCGTCGCCACCACGATCGGGTGCGCGGGCATGTCGGGGTGGTTCGCGTCCCAGTAATTTTTCCATGTCTGCACGGCCTCTTTAACGCTCATGCGTGAGGCATAATTTTCACCGGCGATCTCGCGGATCTGGTGGTTGTCGTTGTAGGAGCTAAAACAAAAGGCAAGCAAAACGACCAGGGTTACCATCGGCAGGCCGTAAAGCTCGGCCGGCACCACCAGGACAAGGGTTCCAGCTGGAATCCACGTAGCGGCGGCGATGATGAAGATAGCCGATGCCCCGAAGGTGTGCCCGGCCCCAACTGGGTCGAAAGTAGCCCAAAAGAACAACGCCACAGTCCCCGCGACCATCGCCCCATATAGCCACCGGGTAGTCGCCGGCAGCTTCGGAAACCTCACTTGCCGTTTACCAGCTTTGGGGCCAGCATTAATCCAGGAGAAATGGCGGTAGCGCCTCGCCGTCGCGCTCCAATCGCGTCGTTTGGTGACGAAGAGAATATAGATGCCTGCCAGCAGCACCGTCAGGCCGTGAACGGCCAGGACCACCGCCATCGGAGACCAGACGATGCTGTTCTGGATCCACCGGTCAGCGGCAGTGGACTCGATAGTGATCCCGGCCTCCAGGAAGGCGATTTCCGCACAGACGAACACGGCGAGCCCGAGGATACGCGGCATCCATTTCAGCCAAGCTTCGCGTCGTCTGGGATTTCCGACGCGCGGTTCTGGCCGGAACTTGATCTCGCCGACCACCCGGCACACGTACCAAGTCTGCACCGACAAGTAGGCTAGCGCGAGAAACAGCCAGAACCACTGCCCCTTCACCCCGGGCAGGTTGAACACTAAATCATTGTACATGCCAAGAAGGATGTCTTCGCTCTGCGGAGCCCCCAGCAACGCAGCGGCCCAAAGCCCGACGACGAAAAATGCCCAACGCATCGGGCGAACCACCCAGAAAAAATCCACGGTAACCGATAGCGCGGGCCGGATTGCGGCCCGGGCCGCAATGATCAGGATTTGCCGGTACGATACCCTGACAGCTGGATTGGGATTGATGAACATGTTTCACCATTTGCGCATGCTACATTTATATGACGCTACCACCAATTGACGCACGTTGGAAGAGACCATGAGGAAGTGGGCAGGGTAATCGGGTGAAGGAAGAGATTGCTGCTCAAGGGTGGCTCGCTGCAACAATCAAGGCGCATTGAGCGCCCGCGAAGCGTCAGCGGAGCGAGCCCACGCGCGCGGATGCGCGCGCCCGGCGATTGAGGGGCGATTGAGGGGCTATGAAAAACAGGGTAATCGGGTTCACCCGATTACCCTGAGGAAGTGGGGAACAACATCCCCGCCGAGGCAGCCTGGGCAATATTCTGGCTGAAGGATCACCGGGGCTTTCCTGTTCCGGTGGGCGGCGGCCACGGCAGCTTGCGCCGGGAACTCGACGGTTCGGAAGATTTCCGCCAGATGTAGAGCCATGGCGGCGGTGTTGCAGAAGGGGAGAACGAGCCCAGCGGCAGCTCCCCGCGCGGGGCAGATCGCACCAAAGATATAGGTGGGACGCGTCCGCTGATCCTGGGGCGCCAAAGGCCGTGTTCCGCGCCGCGCCCATCGCCGGGTGATCTTGTTTTTCTGTCCGATCCGCGCCTCGTCTGGAACCAGCTCTCTATGGGCTTGCCCGCCGCGTCGTGCTTGGAGATGACGTTCACTTTCAGGGCTTCCTTGGCTGCCGCCGGTTTTGTGGACACCGAGAAAAGGTGTTTGATGAAACCGGCGGCAGTCCAAATACCGCCCCTTACGGCAACGCTTGCAACGTCGCTTTCGCCTTCGCGAGAGCGACCTCCGCGTTGATCTCGGCGGCCTGGGCGTTCAGCACCGCAGTCTGGGTCGTCGCCACGTCGATCTGTTTCTGGACACCGGGAGCGGCGTGAGCCGCGTCGGCGGCGGCCTGTGCGACAGCCAAGTTGTTCTGGGCGGTCACCAGGGAGAGCTGACCGGCCGGTCCGGCGCTTTGGGCGGTCGCTTGGGCCGTGGCCAGATTGGCCTGGGCGGTGGCGAGCGCCGCCTGAGCCGTGGTCTGGGAGGTAGCCCCGGCGGTCTGGGCGTTGGCCTGGGCCTGGGTCAGAGCATTCTGGGCGTTGATCTGCGACGTCTCGGCCTGGGTTCTGGCGAGCCGGGCCGCGGCCACTTGGCCGGGGATGGCGGCGATCTGGGTGACGCCCTGAGACACCGAGCCGGTCGCGGCGGCGGCCACTGCGACCTTTTCGCTGATCTCGATCGAGGTCGGATTGCCGTTGGTGTCGAGAGCGATGGCGGCGGCCTCCGATTTGAAAGTGCCGCCGGTTATGGGCACAACATACATCTGGCCGAGTTGCAGAGCGGTCTGGTCCGGCTGGATCGGCAGGCTCTGGTTCTTCTCGGGCCTCCAGCCGCTGGCCAGCGTGTCCGGGCAGGGGCCGTGGTCGGTGCCATTGTCATCCTTGCCACCCGTGCAGACCAGCAGCCGCGCGATCCCCGCGACCCTGACCGGCACGCCCACCTCGATGTCGGGGGAATTGGTCGACCGGGGTTCGGTCGTCCAGCCGTTGAGGTCGTCGGGACGGTAGAGCGCGAGCGATACGTCGAATTGATCGACGACAATGGCCCGCGGCTGTTCGTCGGGACCGAGCGACTTCCAGCTCCCGTCTTCCTGCCTCCATTCGACCCATTTCGCCGCGTCGGCCTGAGACAGCGAAAAGGCGTGGGGAACCTTGACATCCCCGGCCCTGAGTGGCCAGACCACGGTCTGGACGCTCTGGACGATCTTCTGGTTGGCGTTCAGTTCGGCCTGGTCGCGCGTCAGCTTGGCGTTCTTTTTGACCAGATCCTGGCTGGCCAGGGAGAGCGCCCGCTTGACCGACGAATCGGTCTGCGCAGCCGTGGTCAGCTGAGTCACCCGCGCGGTTGCCGCCGCGACCTCCGCGGTGTCGGCATCGACGATGTCCTTCAGCGACTTGACCTTATTATCCGTCGGGGTGAGCTTAGTGATGGCGTCATTGACGGCCTGTGTGCAGTGGAAGCGTTTGTTTACGTCGGCTGCGGCAAGTAGCTCTGCGGCCTTGGCGGCGGTCGTAATGACGTTGGTGATGACGGTGGCGGTCTGGTCCTCGGAATGGGCATTCAGGCCGGTACTGCTTCCATCCGCCGCCAGGGTCGAGGTAATGTCGCTCGTGGCCCAGATACCGCTGGACGAGAGCACATACCGCCTATCGGGATCGACCGTCTTGCCCTGGGTCACCGCCACCGTCACCTTGCCGTTCAGCCGATTGTTGCAACCGGTCACTTGGCGCGTAATCGTCAGGGTGTACTGGGTCATCGCCAAGTTCCACGGAACACCCTCCGGAGGCGGGCCGCTTGGGTTGAGTGGCGTAACATGGATACTGGAACCGCACCCGCCCAGAACGAGGGTGAGGCCCGCCAAAATCATCCAACTCCGCTTCATGCTATCCCCCTTTTGTCCATTTATGCCGTTGCTTTCGCTGGCGCGGCGCCCGCGCTTGCGGGACGGCTCGCCCGGCGCGCGTTGCGGCGGCCATCTCCCATCAGCGCGCGTGCCTCTTCCCGACCGGGGGGCTGGGCGTCGTCGCCGTAGAACGGTTGAACGTAACCCGCGGCGTCCCGGTACTGAACATAGCCCTTCGGCCGGGCACTGAAGGGCTTAAGGTACAGCTTCATATGGTTTGTCTCCGGTGCGCCGCCCGGCTTGCGGTAGTAGCTTTTGTTGACGAAGTTCGCGACGTTGACGCCATTGATCGGGTAATAGTCACCCTGGACCGGATCACAGACCTCCAGCTCGAATGACACGTCGGGCGCGTTCGGGCCTACAAACGAGGGGTCCGGGCCAACCACCCTGGTATTGATCGCCTGGTCGGCTAGCAGTTCTAGAATCTTATGCGAAAGGGTAACCGACCAGCATTCTTTCGCGATACGGCAGGCATCGAGATAAACGAAGCCATACGGCACGCAATCGTGGTTTTTTGAGTGATAGCCCTTTGCGGAATTCACGCCGGAATCGGCGTCCTGCGAGGATTCGCCCAGATAGATGATCGCGTCCCTCGCCACGTCGAGCTGCACATGAGGTCCCGACAGCGTCATCCGTTGGCTGGTCAGGCTGGCGGAGACGCCCCATTCCCGCTTGAAGTGCTGGGTGACCTGGACCGAAATGGCCGCCAGGACATTATTCAGCTCTGCGTCGTCGATGTTCGACAAATTGGCGATTATCAACCGGGTCGGCGCCGCGTCCAGCTGAATGGTGGCACTGACGGCTCCCTGGCTGGCCTTCGCGAGCCCGACGGCGGCGTTGGCGCTCCAGGGGAAGAGTGTCTTCAACTGGTTGAACGCATAGGGCAGGAACAGGGCTGAGCCAACCAGGAAGAATGGGCTCACCGCGTCCATCATCGGCTTGATCTTGGCCACATCGGAGAGCGCCTGGACCAGCACGATATTGCCTGTCGCCCAGAAGAATGATGTCACCACCACCGCGCCGAGCGCGCCGGTGACCCGGCTGTAGCTGGTGACGTCGCTCGCCGTGCCGTCAGGCGCTTTTTCCTTGAGGGCCTGATTCAGGCGCTCACCGAATGGTACCACAGCCAGGATCAGCAGGATAGGAACATTGAACGTGAGCAATACAAGCCCGGTAAGCCACACTCCCAAGACCGCCCCCTCCTTCAGTGTTCGCTATTGCAACCGGTTACGTCGCAAGCGCACGCCTAGACCTTCGCCATTCTATAGTTGCCAGCTCCTATGCAACCGTAAGATGATAGTGATAGAGGGGACGTCTTGCAATCACCATCGCAACCAAAAGGATAGTGGCAACTGCGTGCCTTCTCCGCTCCCTGTAAAACTCCCCACATGACAATGTCCTCACATGAGGTTTTCAGCGTCAACTGGTCTTTGCTTGGAGGACAGCCCGTCGCCAAGCTTTTCTCTCCTGGAGAGAGGCCCGGGCCACGGGTCGCGGTAGATTCGTGGCTTCAGCGGCGCGCCAAGCCCGTTTCTCGCGTGGGGGGGGCTGCGGTCAAGCTCCGACGCCGAGGAGCGGTCGGCCGGAGGCCGAGAGCTTGAGGTTCCCCGCTCGAGGGATAATTGGAAGCGTCGTATATGGCCTCCGCCCCGATACGTCGGGGCATGACGTGACCTAGAGTCACGGAGGAGCCGATCAACCAAGCCGACGCTTGGCGCATGATCCGCCGGCGTGCAAAAGCGGCGGGAATTTTGGCGCCGATCAGCAATCACTCCTTCCGCGCGACCGGCATCACGGTGTATCTTTCGAATGGTAGGACGCTGGAGCATGCGCAGGCCATGGCCACGCATGAAAGCCCGCGCACCACCAAGCTCTACGACCACACCAAGGAGCAGCTTATGCTCGATGAGGTAAAGAGGATTAGGCTTTAATAGAGCGACCTCCATGGGAGTATCATAATGCCTGACTTTTTCTATGCGGCAGGACAGTGGCTGAGCCAGCGCCCGCCCGTATTGGCAGCCGTTGTAGCAGCTATTACTGTTATAGGATCTGGACTTCTTGGGTGGATATATTATGCTTTTCAAGTTCGTGCAGGCGGTCTTATGGCGAGTGGATCTTTTGATATCGTGACAGAAAGATTTCCAGTTTCAAATAAATATCCTGTCAAGGTTTCTGAATGCATTGCCGACGATATAATAGCAGTGAGTATTACTATAAAAAGGAACGACAAGTGGGCGGTTCGCCTGTTTTATGGCGTAATAAAATTGGTGCGCCTTGCTCCAGATGATAAATTTGACGATACAAAAAAGAAGTATGATGTCATTACGCTCAACCCATTCGTTACGAGAGCGGATATGTTTACAAACAACCATGGCGTTAGGCTCAACACCGAAGAACTTAACTTTCCTTCTGATGCTGACTCGGTCCAGATCTTCAAGCGGCGAGTCGGAATTATTAATGGTGGTTTGGAAGACGGACGTATCAGCCTTGGACCGGGGGATGAAATACACTTTGGCGGTTACTTGATCGTTCCTGCCGGAACTACATGCGTCATTGATGTATCCATTGGATATGAGCAGTGGGCGATGCCTGGCAAGCGCAAAGGGGGCGCTTTTTATGGTTCTACAGTGGTCAGTCCCATCTATCTTCCGGGTAGCATATCGGCAACATAACGTCCTTTGTACTGCATTAAATATCATCAGTGCAGTGGCTCGCAAGCCAAGAGAGGCGTTTGCACTACGATAGCCAGTCGACGACAGCTCACGACGATCATCGTGGGTCTTATCCGACGAGCTCCTCAACCATGCTGGCGTCTTTCCACCAGAGCAGCGTCAGCACACCGTCGCCATAGGGGACTGAGTGCTCGCGAATCTCGTAATCCCGTGCGCGGGGGTGGTTAATCCAATCATCGGCGTCGACTGTGATCGGATGGGGACTGCCTTGGCCCCCTCGAAGAATATCGTACGCATCACTGTCCTTCGAAAGGCTCTGACCGGGCCATAGGTTCCCATCGACGCGCCGGCTGCCGCGAAACCACTCCCGACGGCCATCCTTGTCATGGCAGAGCACCATCGCGTCATAGCTGCCGAACTGGACAAGCCGGAGAGCCGCGGCGGAGCGGCTGACCCGGAAACTCTCTTCTGCCTCTGCAACGGTCTTGAATGAAATCGGCCGGCCCTCAACACGCGGCTGGAAGAGGTATTTGGGTAAAAGCAGGTCCGCCGCGAATTCGTTGGCGACCGCTTCCGGATCCAGAAGCGACCAAGGCTTCCGTAAATCCCGTGTTGCGCAAGCCATGGTCTTGCCACGATGCCTCATCCAGTGACCGAGTTCATGAGCGGCTGAGAATCTCTTCCTGCCTGGTGGCGAGTTCACGTCTACCGTGATCACGGCGGCGGCCTCTTTGCCGATGATGTGCGCGGCGCACCCCTTGAGAGGAGCCTCTTGGATCTCGGCACCGCAATCGAACGCGATCACCTCCAGATCGATCTCGCTGGGTTCGGTGATGTAGAACTTGCGCAGCAGCTCTTCAGGGCTCTGCCAGTACTTCATTTATGATCTCCGGAGCCTTTCAGCAAGCCAAGCTTGTCTAAGGCAGCCAAGATACTCTCAACCTCGGCATCCGTCAGTTCCTTGCCGTCGCGGAATGCAACCGTCAATCGCTCCGGTAATTTGCCGTTATCGTTCGCGATTATCGCCTCGAGCAGTCGGCGTCGAGTGATGGGGTCGCCTAGCAGCTTTCCGGTGGGGGCACGGCCGGCGCGTGCTGCTTCCATCGCCCGCCGCGTCGCTTCCATTCGCCGCTGCCCGTCCTTCCTGAGTGCCGCCTGGATGATATCCGCGCCGATCTTGGCGTCCTGAGCCGCTTCTGCGGGGGCGATCGGTAGTTCCGCATCAGGTAAACGCAGCCACATCTCCTCGAGTGCATCGAGGATCGATTGAAGCCTGTGGATGTCGTCCCGAGGGTCGGTCATTGGTTTCCACCCGTTCCCCGTGCCTTTTTACGCGCGCGGACGATCCGCTTGAGTGCCGATTCGTATTGGGTCTGCGTCAGTCCATAGGCATCGCGGACCTCGGCGGGGGCCTCGCCTTCCGCCAGGAGCATCGCGACCTCAAGCGTATTCTTGTCATCCTTCAGCAATCCTTTAATTTCCTCAAGCTCCTGGCGCGCGATGATGATGCGGTCGGCACAGGGGGTATCGTCTTTTGCAACATTCATTGCGTGTGTATCGGCTTCGCCAAGCTTGAATTCCGCTCTTATCGAAACACGCTCCTGCCGTCTCCACCAATCTTTCACCAAGCTAGTCATTGTCCGCCTGAAACACTGAACGAGATCCTCGTCCTTGCGCCAGTGGCGCCGCCCCTCGAGAAGGCGCTCGACTGCAGTCTGGAAGAGCTCTTCCCCTGTCAGTTCCGATCCGATAGCGCGAATACGGCCCAACCCGACGAGACGTACGATTTCGCGCGGGCTGAGGTTAGCCAACGCGGCCCGCAGCTCGTCATCCGACCGATACTTGTCCTCGGCCCCGCTACAGGGGCCGAGTTTCCCGTCATCGGGCTCATCAAAACCCTCCGAGCTTTCGGGTGTGCTCATGACGCCTTCCTATCCACCATATCGCGCGGTGCTGACGAACGCGGACATCAGTCGGGCTCCTTTTTATACGAATTGTTAGTTTAACCCGATTCGGGGTGCTCCTGGCAGTCTGAAAAATTTCATAGGTGTTGTCCGCGATGCGCCGTCCCGCGCGATCTCCGTTGTAGAGGCGACTAGTGCCTCCGAAGTGGAGACCGGAAAATGCACCACCGTCACGACGAGCATCACAAACGCGACGACCACGAGCCCGGCCACGACGAGGCCGGGGGGAATGAAAAGAAGACTTATAAGCTGCGGATCGACAAGACCGAGTTCGAGGTGTCAACCCCGGTCCTGACCGGGCGCGAGCTTCTGATGCTCGCGGGCAAGAAGCCGCCCGAGCAGTTCCAGATCTTCCATAAAGTGTCAGGCAACCTCGTCGAAATCCCGCTCATTGATACGGTCGACCTGCGTAAGCACGGCGTCGAGCGCTTCGTGACTCTCCCGCTCGACCAGACCGAAGGCGAGGTCATGCTGGCCGGGGACGAGGGGCACTCGTCTCCGGCGCAGTGCCGGCAGTTGCGGCGCCACTTCCGCTTGCCGGAGCAAGACGAGGAGTTTCTCCATTCGCTCGGACTCGACTGGGAGACCGTTCGCGAGGAGCTGGACCAGAGCCAGATACTGCGCCTCGTCATCTACGACTACCCGGTGCCGGGTGGCTACTCGGTCGAGAAGGTGACACTCTATCTCCGGATCGAGCCGACTTACCCGGACACGCAGATCGACATGGTCTATTTCCTGCCGCATCTGGAGCGAAGGGACGGTCGCTCGATCGGTGCTCTCGCGACCGAGCTTTTCGACGGTGAGAGCTGGCAGCGCTGGTCCCGGCACCGCACGGACGAGAATGCCTGGCGCCCTGGCGTCGACGATGTCTCGACCCACCTTGCGGCGGTCGATCATTGGCTCGTCCGCGAGTTGGTTAAGGCGGCGTGACGAAAATGCGCATCACGCTCGCCCTGACTGCGGCCCAGCACCATTGCCTGATGAACCATCTTCTGCCCGGTGATGGACTGGAGTCCGTTGCCCTCGCGCTTTGCGGTCGTCATTCTGCGGTCGACCTGCAGCGGCTTCTTGTCCACGAGATACATCCGATTCCTTTCGATGCCTGCATTCGAGCCCCAGACAGGATCACTTGGCCGACCTCGTTCTTGCGGCCGCTCCTTGAGAAGGCCATGCAGAAGGGCTTTGCGATCCTCAAGATCCACTCTCACCCGGGCGGCTATCCGCGCTTCAGCTCAGTCGATGATGCCGCCGACGCTGCACTTTTTCCCTCGGTTCACGGATGGGTCGACGGTGCAGAGCCGCATGCGAGTGCGGTGCTTCTGTCCGACGGCCGGATCTTCGGGCGGGCACACCATGCCGACGGCATGGTGACACCACTCGACGCCGTCACCGTCATCGGCGATGACCTCCGGATTTTCCGGGCCGGCGAGGCCGCCCCGGCTGCGATCGACCTGTCGGGACTGCCGGGCTTCGCCCTGCGGCATGCCCAGGCATTCGGTTGCGGTACCTTTGAGGCACTTCGCGCCCTCACCATCGTGGTAGTTGGCTGTTCCGGAACCGGCAGTGCCGTAATCGACATTCTCGCCCGCCTCGGCGTGGGGAGGCTTATCTTGATCGACCCGGACCGCGTCGAGGAGAAAAACCTCAACCGCGTCGTCAACGCTTTTCCCACCGATCTCGACCGCCCGAAGGTCGATGTGCAGCGCGATTTCGTGGACCGCCTCGGGTTCGGCACACGCGTCGAGGCTTTCGCGACGGATCTTGCTAATCCGAAGGCTCTGGAAGCAGCGGCCGGCGCCGACGTGATCTTCGGCTGTATGGATGGAATCGACGGGCGACACCTGCTCAATCGGCTCGCAACGTTCTACCTCATCCCCTACGTCGATGTCGGCGTCAGGCTCGATGCCGATGGCGCTGGTGGTGTCGATCAGATCTGCGGGAGCGTCCATTATCTCCAGCCCGCGCGCTCGAGCCTCATGACCCGGCGCGTTTACACCGCCGAGCAGCTCAGGGCTGCGGCAATGAAACGGCATGATCGGGCTGAGTACGATCGTCAGGTAGCCGAGAAATACATCAAGGGCGTCGCTGAAGATCGGCCAGCGGTCAACGCCGTGAACATGTTTTTCTCGGCTATGGCCGTGCTTGATTTCCTCGCCCGGCTGCATCCCTACCGGATCGATGGAAACGGCAGCTTCGCCACGCAGACCGTCAGCCTGACGGGCGGTTTCGGGCGCCAGCTCGAGGAAGGACCGATCGATGAAGCCCTCGCTCGCCATGTCGGACGGGGCGACATGACGCCCCCACTCGGCATCCCATTCCTCGATTGCCGTGCTGGTGATGAATGATGATTCCTGTCCCTCTTTGCCGTCTGCTGGCGAGTTGCCGCCGCGCGGTTGGAACGTTGTACCTCAGGGCACGTGGTCTCTACGGCGCGGTCGACGTTGAGGAGGTGCCAAATCGGATTGCGCCGCGCCGGCTCTACGTTGTCGGTGAAGATGGGCAAAGCTGGTTCGCGGTTTTTACCTGTCCATGCGGTTGCGGAGCGGTCATCCATGCCTCACTGCTTGAGACGGGCAGACCACGGTGGCAGCTCACCCGCCATTTCGGAGGCGCCGTCAGCCTCCACCCGTCGATGTGGCGCACAAAAGGATGCCGGAGCCACTTTTGGCTTCGGCGCGGGCGCATCGAATGGTGTCCGTAGTTGTAGGAACCTGCAAGCATCAAGGTAAGGGATCTGCGGGGACCGCAAGGGCTTCCTGTTCCGGACCTGCCCCTGCCATCTGGCTCCGTACCATAAGCTCGCAAAAGGCACGCTCATCCCACTGAATGAATCGCACCGCCGCGTCCATTATCTCCTCTTCGCTCGGCCGCCCCGGCCCGCGCAACGCGCATTCCCAGATCACCAGAACCCTCCAGCCGCTTTCGTTTAAGGCTGCAATCGTCTTCTGATCACGGGCGACATTCCTGGCGATCTTCTTCCGCCAGAATTCCGGCCGCGTTGCCGGCATCTTCGACAGATGGCAGCCGTGCCCGTGCCAGAAGCAGCCGTGGACGAACACCGCGGTCCGATAGCGTGGAAATACCAGATCAGGCTTTCCGGGCAGTTCCTTCGGATGTAACCGGAACCGCAGCCCTCTCGCATGGAGGCCCCGCCGGATGCACAGCTCCGGTTTTGTATCCCTGCCACGGATACGGCTCATGTTGAGCCATCGCTGTTCCGGGGTCAGGACATCGGCCATGCCGCCCTCACCCCGTCGCGTCGGCAACGATTATCCGCAGCGCCGTGCCCAGTTCCGCCATCGCCATCCCCGGACGCAAAGTCACGGCGCCAAACCGGAATTTGCTCCGGTATTCCGGATGAAACAGCCGCCCCGGGAGCGGCGTATCCCGATACGCCGACCCAAGTTCCGGGACATAGGGGGTCAGCAGATAAGCGGCTGTCACGATCCCTTCGACCTCACCGTTTTCCGCCTCCCGTACCAGCGCGTCGCGATAGGTATGGATCGAGTTGAGCGCCGCGTTCAGCCCCTCATCAATCCGATATTTGGCGTCGAGAATGATCAGCCGGCTGGATTCCCCTGGCGCGGACGGCTCCCGTGTCACCGCCACATCAGGCGTCATGATGCGGCTGAAGGAGCCCCGCCGGTCGGGTTCAATCCAGAATTCGCGATACTGCTTCTGGAAACAGAGCTTCCATCCCTCCCCTACCGCCACGGTGACGGCCCCCGCCGCAACCGTAAGCCCGCCCGTTGCGTCGCTGATGAACAGATCATTGACCTTCAGTCCGTCCGGACCGAATTCCTCGGCGCCGGCCCGTACCAGACGCAGGAAGCACCACAACTCATAAAGTTCGAAGGTGCGGGCCAGCGGCATGTTCAGGAAGTCCCCGAAAACCGCCGCAATCCCCAGATTCATATCCTGCCAGAGCCGGAAGAATCGCCGATAGGCCGGATCATTGCGGAACAGCGAGGACAGCATCAGCCGGGGCGGCGCATCCTCTGCCTCGGCAAAGGGGGCCGCGGTTGCCAGCCGGGCAACGCGACGGGCAAGCCGGCGACACCGCACGGCCCAACCGGATAATTCACGGCGTATTTCTGTATCGCTTCCCGCACTGTCGCGCGCCAGCAGTTCCGCAACGGCGCCCAGCCATACGGTCCAGGAGCGCAGGCATGCGCCCATCTGCCGATGCTCCGGCAGATCGAGCGAACTGCGCCGCTGTCGGATGCGAATGTGTTCCGGGAGGAAGCCCTTGAGAGCGGTCGGCAGGCGTGAGGGGCGCCCCTGCTCGGCAAGCACCCGTCCGCTCCGGAACGAGCGGAGGATTTCCGGACCGGTGGCCCGGGTGGCCCGGTGATAGGGAAGCACCGTCTCTTCTGCCGCCAGCCGCCGGCGCGGATTACGGACGATCCCGGCGACGACGGTCTCAAGTTCATCGATCCGCGATCGCAAAAACTCCAGCCGGGCAATGGCTGGCGCGCGACCGCCGGCGCCCCGGGCGATGCTTTTGCGGAAGCTGCTCAGGGAAAACAGCGCGAAAGTATCGTCGAGGATTTCCCGCACCATGCAGTCGAAATCCTCCCGCGTCAGCTTTCGCAGGTCGGGATCGGTTATAACCTCAAAGCGCCGGGGATTGCAGCTTGGCAGCCGCAGCTCCGCCTCGACCGTTCCGGCGTGAAAACCCGGAGACCAGCGCCAGCGGGCTGTATCCGATGCCGCCGCTCGCAGGGCCTCAAGCGGCCGGTCGTCGATCAGCAGCTCGGCGGCGCCTGCATCCGGCGCATCCCGCAGTTCGAACAGATAACTTCCCGTTTCCTGGACCGAGCCGGAACCCATGGCTTCCGGCTCCGGCCAGACCTGCCAGGTCGCGCCGGTTCTCTCGCTGCGGATCAGGAGCGCTGGCATCCGCGGACCTTCAACGGCTGGCCTGAAACGATCCGAACTCATCGAGATCGGCAAGCAGCCGGGTGACAAAGGCCTGCGATCTCGGCAGGCCGGCCAGAGTTTTGTTCAGGCCGGTCAGCAACGACCGCTGCCTTTCGACGCCGCGAAGCTTTATCAGGACTTTCTGAACCATGAGATCGTCCGTCGTATCGGCTGCCGCAGCCTTCAGATGCTCTGCGGCAAACGCGTGATAGCGCACGACTTCTTCGGCCACCCGATAACCAAAACCGAGGCCATGCGGAGTCATGAGACCGTGAACTGCGAGGAGGTGGCCTTCGCAGGCGGCCCGGGCATCCTTCAGCGCCGCGTCCTGCGTCTCAAGCATCGCGAGGAAGCCCGCCAGATCGACCGCCGACATGTCGATCACCACGGCCCGGTCCAGCACCTTATCGCTGACCGGATTGGTCGTCTCATCCACATTGATCGTGCCGACAATGTAGAGATTCGGCGGCAGCGGCAGTTCCGCCCGGATGCTGGTGCCCGTTGTGCCTTCCAGTGGCACGCTGCTTGAGTGAAGCTGGAGCGCTTCGCCCGTCTCGATGGCCGACAGCACGTCAGAGAAATAATATTCGACCCGAGCGAGGTTCATTTCGTCGAGCACAACGAAGACCGGCGAGCCGGGATGCGCGGTTGCCAGCAGCACCGCCTCGAGAAACGGCGGTACGACATACCGGTTCGACAGCACGTCGTAATAGCCGGTCAGTCCGGTCGGATCAGTCCATTCAGGACGCACCGCACAGACGACCAGGAACGGGTCCGGTGCCTTGGCTTCGGTCAAGCCGTGGACCGCCCTGGCATAGCGCAGCGCGAGCTGTGTCTTGCCGGTTCCCGAAAGGCCCGAAAGGATCACGAAATGCTTATGCTGCAGGAAGTTCAGCGCGGCATGGAAGCGCCGGACCTCGCCGCCCGGATAGTGCCCACCTGCCGCACGGATTACGCCCTCGATCTCATCGATCGGGATGGTGTGCGGGATCCGCCGCATTTCCGGGCTGACGCTGGCGCCATCAGCCCAGACCCGCAGCTCGTGAATTTTCTCGCGGCCGATCAGGCTGCCGAGATAGCCGACAAAGTCCCGTGCCAGCAGACTGCGCCGGGCCGATGCAGCCGGCGGCCAGATCGAGAAAAGGATGGAATCGACTTTGGCGCGGCAGTCCGGGTCAAGCGGCGCTCCCTCCGGCCCGGGTCGCACGGATTCCAGGAAATCATAATTATGGAAGAAGAGATTCCCAGAATCCGTAATATAAAACTTTACGTTGTTACTGATGCTTCCTGGCTTCTTCCCGGCAGCAACAAGCTGTTTGTTACGCTCTTCACCCTCATGGAACAGCTTCAACAGGCCCTTATTCACCCTGTCCGCTTCGGCTGTGACCATGATGGCGAAATAAACCTCATCCTGAGGCGGAAACGTCAGGACGCACAGGAAGATGAACTGGTCAAGCGGGACGGTCTTTCCGGCAGCCAGACCCGCCGAGTAGGCTTCAAGATTATTGGTGCATGAAAACAGACCGCCCTCGATAATGCGGGCGCTGTTCGAGAACCCAAAGTTCTTTGCAATGCGGGTGCCCGGCCGTCTTTCCGGCCGGGCGATAATCGCCTGCTCAAACTGCTGCTGCCGATCCGCAGACGACATTTTCCCCTCGCCACTCTGATGCTTTAAGAATTGCCATAATCTGCTGCGCCAGTGCCCGCGCCATGAGGGGTGGCACCGCATTACCAATCTGACGGAACGCGGGATTCATCGTTCCGCAGAACATGAACCCATCCGGGAAGGACTGAAGCCGCGCGGCCTCGCGGACAGAAATCGTTCGGGCCTGCCGACTGTCGTAATGAATGTGGCTGTAACTGTCTTTTCCCAGATGGGCCATCAGGGTACGGGCAGGCTGATCCTGCCACATCTTGCGCCATTTGTTCGGAAATTTACCGGGGTCATAGGGCGGCACAATCGAACTCTTTAGACGCTCATGCTCGCTGGTACCCGGGCGGATATTCATACCCCGGCGCTTCAGATTCGTCAGGTGTTCATCGAACATGGTCAGCGCGTGTTGATAGGCTTCCGGGTACTGATCGCCGGGATTCAGGCGGGCGAACAGATCGTAATCACGCGGCAGGTATCGGATCACATGATCGACAAGGGCTGGAGGCGCTTCAAAACCGGGCCACTCCCGCATCAGCCGCGCGTAGTGGGTGAGCCTGGCAGAACGGCCATATGGAACCGGCTGATCAAAACGGCGGGCACCACGCCGCAGCTCCCCGGATTTCAACAACGCCCGCGCGTCGATCGCGGGCAGATCGCCGATCGCCGTTTCAGCCGTAACTGCCGGCGGAAGTTTCGGCTGCGCTTCCGGAGGCTCGATGTAGGAGTGGGCATCGCTGGTAAGGCGGCTGTCATTCAGAAGCTTAAGCGCCACGGATCGGGAACCTTCATAGCCAGGCGGCAGATCAACCCAGTGTGTTGGCTCTGGGAAGCGGACGGAATTCGCGATTTCCTGCCGGTATGCGATGAGGAACATCCGCGCACGCATCTGCGGCACGCCATAAAAAGCCGCATTCAAGAGCGTGTAGCCGCACACATAGCCCTTGTCTTCAAGGACCTCGCAGATTTCCTCGGCGATGTTCTGACCGCCATGGTTCAGCACGTCGGGGACATTCTCCACCATTACGGCCAGCGGCGCGCAGGCCTGCACATAATGGAGATAGTCAAGGTAGAGCCGGGCGCGGGGATCATGTTTGAAGGCTTCCGGGTGCGCATCGATTTCCCGGAGCTTTGACCGCCCCACGCGCGCGAAGGCTTGGCAGGGCGGGCCGCCGACAATTACATCGAACGCATGGGCGGTCCTGCCGAGGCCGAGGTCTTTGACGAGCTGGTCCGGGCTGGTCTGCGTGATATCGCGGGCGGTTGAATGAGCCGGGTCCCCGCCATGAAAGTTCCGGCCGTGCGAAGCCGCCGCATCCGGATCATTCTCAATCGCGGCAGCGATCTCAAATCCGCCGGCGAGAAACCCGAGCGACAGGCCGCCACAGCCGGAAAAAAGATCAAGGACACGCGGTCTTCCTCCCGCCTCGATACGGGCGATCTTCTGGCGGATCGCTCGTATGTTCATGCCCGTTTCCTCGTATTCTCGCCCGGTATGCGGAGCGGCAGTTCCGTCTGCCCGCTGTGCGTCTCAAGAAATTGCAGAATGGCATGCCGGATTACCCAGGCTGCCGAGACGTCATTCGCCATCGCCAGGGCCTGCACCTGCGCATAAGCGCTCTCCGGCAGCATTACCGAAGTTCGAATGGTTTTCCGTCCCCCCTCAGCCATGGCCATTGTTTCCCGGATAGCGCCACGTTGCACCACTAACACACCAGACTTATGCACGCTAAATTCGACGGGCACAATATGTTCGGCCGGCGCCCTTGACACAAGGCATTGCCTTACGGTCGCATAGACTGAACCCATTTCAGACGCCTTTCTCCCCTGCGCTGCTTCGATCTGGCGCGCCGGACGGTGAATAGCCGGCCAGCTGCGCCGGAAGCCTTGCAACGGCTCATCGGGCCGTTTTTCGGAATTTTTTCCGATAGCAACGAAGAACTCGCCCGCCACTTCGACGGGTCAAACCTGTAGTCACGAAACCGTGATCAAGGTTGGCCATACACGATGCGTCGTTCGCATCCATGTACGCCTTGCCTGATGCCGCCAAACCGGCTTTCAGACTCCTTCCGGACTTCGCGCGGGCAACCGCATTACCCCCACCGTCGCCGGGGAGGAGACGGTTTGTACCTGAAAGACATTTTCGGCGCCCTGCTTGCCCCTCGCGGCAAAACCCCGATCCGAGCGGATGAACGCGTCCAGCATATGCGGAACAAGCTTCCGGAGTTCCATCCTGCGCCCGCTCTCGACCGCGTGGGCCTCGGCATAGGCCTCCAGAGTCCGCAGGAGTTCCGCCGGCAGCACGATGGTGAGCCGCACCGGCTTGTCGTCGGGAATTGGGCCGAGTTTCAGCTTGGGCATATTTTTCCTCCTCAGCTCCGGTAGGGCCGGAGCGCGATGTCGCGGTTGACGATGATTCGGAGCGGGAAGCCCGGCCTCACGGTCAGGCTGGGCTGGATGGCGAGATCTTTCGACACGATCCGCTGGCCGACTTGGTTCGCCGTATTGTCGGCGCTCTGCCGCAGAGCCAGGGTGATGTTGCCGCTACCGGCTGTCTGGGAATTGCCATTGGCCGCCAACTCGCTGGAGACCCCGAGAAGGGTCGAAAGGGCGACGCCCTTGATCAGGCGCCAGGTGTGGTAATCGACGCCGTCCTCGAGCCCGGCATAGCCTTCCGCATCGGTGCCCGGCAGATTGTCGAGCCCGATCGAGCTTCCATCGGGCATGATCGCGCGGGTCCAGACCAGCAGCACCCGCTCCTGGCCATAGGCGACGACGCTGTCGTATTTGCCGATCAGCCTCGTCCCTTGCGGCATCAGTAGGAAGCGACCGGTGAAGCTGTCATAGACGTTCTCGGTTACCTGACCGACAATCTGGCCCGGCAGGTCGGAATCGATCCCGGTGACCAGTGCCGCGGCGACGACGGTGCCGGCCATCAGCTGGTAGGGCGACCGAGGCGTCTGCAGGCGCTGCGGCGAAGTGATTTCCGCCGAAACACGCCGGTCGAGGAAGGCCTGCTTGCGGTCCTGCAAATTCTGGGCGCTGTCGGCGTCGAGCGGCGGCGCCGACGCCTCGGCTTCGGGCGGTGTCACCGCCGGATTGCTCGGCGCTGACGCTCCTTTTCCGGCAGGATGCGCGCTGACCTGGAAGAACACCTTGGCGGTCGCGGCCTGCTCGGCCTCGGTGATCCGCCGGCGGTGGGCCGCGTCGGCGTCGACGTCGCGGCCGGCGAGGCCCGGCGCAGCCTGCAGCATCGGCCGGCCGAGATCGCCCGGCAGCGGCGGTCCCAGCTGCGGCACCGGTTTCGGCTTCGGCAGATCGGCATAGCTCTTCGGCAGGGAAGAGAGCCCGTCCGCCTGGGGCTTGTTCTCGGTGTTGAACAGCTCCGGGGCGGTGTCGCCGCGGCGGAACAGGCTGCCGGGGCCGAGCGCGTACCAGGACGCCGCCGCGACACCGAGGCAGGCCAGAACCGAGACCGTGACCAGCGCCTGGCGGCTGAGCCTTGTCACCGGACGCGGCCGGGCGCGCAGCGCCAGACGCGCGGGATCCTCCTTCTCCGGGATCATGAGCGCCTCCCGTCGTTGCGGGAGATGCGGACGATCTGCTGCGGATCTTGGCCGAGACGCAGCTCGGCTGCCCCGAACAGCCGGTCGACGACATAGTAGCGGCCGCGCACCCGGTAATTGACCAGTTCGCTCTCGCCGGCCGGGCCGACCACGAAGAGCGGCGGCATCTCGCCCTGGGCGATTCCAGCAGGGAACTCGATATAGGCCTTCTCGCCGTCGTCGAAGGCGCGGACCGGCTTCCAGGGCGGATTGTCGCCGGCGATGTCGTAGCGGAAGCGGAGACGGTCGAGATCCAGGCCCTGCGCGACGGGTGCCGCCGCCTCGGCCTGAAGGCTCTGCCGGCGCAGCGCCAGAAGCTGGTCCTGGGGGTAGTTCCAGCTCACGGCCGCCATATAGGGACGGTCGCTCGAATGCAGTTCGAGATGATAGGTGCGCCGGTCGGTGTTGACGACGAGATCGTTGTCGAGGCCGGGCCTGGTCGGCTTGACCAGGATATGGACGCGCCTTGTCGCTCCCTGCCCGCTCTCGGTATCGCCGATGGTCCAGCGCGCGGTATCGCCGGCGGCGACCGAGACGAGCTGCTCGCCCTCCTGCAAGGCCACGTCCGAAACCTTCAGCGTCGCAGTGTAGAGCTGATAGAGGGCACCGTCGGCATAGGGATAGATCTGGATTGCGTTGAGATAGCCGTCGCGCACCGGCTCGATCTTCGCCGCGTCATTGGCGTGGCGGATCCGCTTGATCGGCGTCTCCTTCTCCGCCGGCTTCGGCGCCGGATCCACCGGCTTGAGCTGGCCGGGCAAGGGCAGCGGTTCCGGCATTGCCACCACCTCGACCGGCTTTGCCGGCTCAGGCGCCGGTTCCGCCTTGGTCAGCGGCGCGTCATAGCTGATTTGCGGCGGCGGCAGGCGCCCCGAGCAAGCGGCGAGCGCCAGCAGCGAGGCGCCCGACAGGAACAATTTGCGCAGAATCACAGGGAACATCGCATTCTCCTCAGCCGAGTTCTCGGCTCCAGTTGATGCCGTTGACATAGATGCCGAGCGGGTTCTTCTCGAACCCGTGCTGGTCGCGCGGCGCGCGGTGCAGGATGGTCAAGATGCCGGTGTAGCGGTCGGTCGCAGCGAGCGCGCCGTTCTCGTAGACCCGCTCGATCCATTTGACCTGGAAGGAAGTGTCGGAAGCGCGCACCACGCTGGTCACCTCGACCGCGACGGCGCGCTGGCCGATTTTGGCGAAGGGATCGTTGCCACGCGCCCAGTCGTTGAGCGCGGCCGCCCCCCGGTCGGTGACGAAGTCGTAGGCGTCGAGCCAGTTCTGGCGGACCACGACCGGATCGATCGAGACCGAGCGCCAATCATTGGTGAAGCGGGCGAGCGCATTGGCGATCTGCTGGTCCGTCGGCACATAGTCCGGATTGGCGGGGCCGCCGGCATGGGCGTTGCCGAGCCGGTCGATCTCGACCACCCAGGGCACGATCTGGGCATGGGAGCGGACACGGATGTCGTCGGCGGTGACGCCGGCGCCGAGCACGAGCAGGCCGAAGGCCATGAGGCGCCAGTTGCGGGCCTGGATGCGGGCGCCGCCGATCCGCTCGTCCCACACCTGCGCCGCGCGCTGATAGGGCGTTTCGGGCAGCTCGGGACCGGTATAGCGATGGGTGGGGCGGCGGAACGGATTCATGCTCTATTCTCCTTCCGGATCGAGATCGGGTTTGGCGCCGGGACCGGTACCATGGCCGCTGTTACGCAGGGTGCCGGCAGCCGCCTGGGCGGTATGGCGGATTTGCTCCTCGCGCAGCCGTTGCGCCCAGCCCGGCCCGCCAGCGGCTTCGGCTCCGGCCGCATAGTTCGCCTTCAAACTTTCGGCCATCGCGCGCGGACCGCTGGCCGCCGCCGACAGACCGGCCTTTGCCACCCCGCCGATTCCGCCGGTGGCATAGGCGGCGCGGGCGCCGCCCGCCGCCGTCGCGGCCGCGCGCACGCCGGCTAGCGCCACCCTGCCGCCGCCGATGGCGGCCATGCCGGCCAGCGCGGTGACGCCGGCCCCGGCCACGGCCGTACCGACGGCGTCGCCGGCGGAAAGCTGCGGCGCACCGGAAACCAGGGCGTTGGCGAGCCGGCCGAAGAAGATGCCGAGGCCGAGCAGGACCAGCGAGCCGAGCGCGATGCCGAGCGCGTCCTCGATTCCCGGCAGCTGACCGGCGGGGAGCGCGTTGATGAACTGGCCGAAGAGGGTGCTGCCGATGCCGATGACCACGGCCAGGATCAGCACCTTGACCCCGGTGGTGACGACGTTGCCGAGCACCCGCTCGGCCAGGAAGGCGCTCTTGCCCCAGAGGCCGAAGGGCACCAGGACAAAGCCGGCCAGCGTCGTCAGCTTGAACTCGACGATGGTGACGAAGAGCTGGACCGCGAGGATGAAGAAGGCGGCGACGACCAGGAACCAGGCGAGCAGCAGGATGGCGATCTGGACAAAGTTCTGGACCAGCCCGGCAAAACCGGTGAGCTGGCCGATGGCCTGGAGAAGCGGCCGTCCGGCATCGAGTCCGACATGGGCGATGCGGCCGGGCTGCAGGAAATCCCCATAGCTGACCGCCGAGCCCGTGGCCAGCAGGCCAAGACCGGCGAAGGAGTCGAAGACGATCCGGGCAAGGCCCTGGAAATTGTTCAGGAGGAAGGCGAAGAAGCCGACATAGAGGGTCTTCTTCACCAGCCGCTCGACCAGATCGGCGTCGCCGCCCATGGCCCAGAACAGCGCGGCCAAAACCATGTCGATGACGGTCAGCGTCGCGGTCAGGAAGGCGACCTCGGGCCGGATCAGTCCGAAGCCGCTGTCGATCGCGGTGGTGAAGACGTTGAGGAACTGGTCGATGATGCCGACGCCGTGCATGCTTTCATCTCCTCAATGGAAGGCCTGCACCGGCGTCGGGGTGTAGGGAATCGGCGTCCCGAGGAACCGCTGGAACTGTTCGTGGGCCTGCTCTTCCGCGGCGGCCTGCCGGGCTTGTTCCAGCGCCTGCGCCCGCGCCCCCGACGCCAGCAGCGCCTGGGTCGCGGCGAGTTGCTTCGATTGCAGCGCCAGGATCTGGTTGCCGGCCTGGGTGGCCTGCAGGATGCCCTGCGCGTCCTGGCTCTGGCCGACCAGATCGTTCATCTGCTGCTGGTCGGAGGACAGGTCCTGGACGATTTGGCTCTGCACCTCCATCGCCTGCCGGAAGGAGGCGAGCGAATAGTCCCAGCGGGTGCGCGCATCCTGAACGAGCTGCGCGTCCGAGGTCTGGAGCGTGTAGTTCGCCGGGTAATATTGCTGGAATTGCTGATCGACCTGCTGGGTGTCGTAGATGATGCCCTGGGCCTGGTTCATCAGCCCGGTGATCCGGCCGATCGCCTGATTGAGCTGCGGCAGCGACGAGAAGGACAGCGCGGCGACGTTCCTGGCGTCGTATTCGAGCATGCTGACGAATTGCTGGATCTGAGTGACCTGATTGCTGATCTCCTCCAGCATCCGCGCCGCCTCGATGACGTTCTGGCCGAACACGGCAACATCGAAGACGGGAAGCGCTGCCCGCCCCGGCGAAGCCAGAAGGAGAGATGCGGTAGCCACGCCGGCCAATACGAGAAGGCGAAACCTTTTCATGGGCAAATCCTCCCTTGCTGCGTGCCCTTCCAATCCGCGACCAGATCGGCGGCCCAGGCGAGGCCGCGCTCGCGCAGCCACGCCGCCGCAAACTCGTCCGGCCCCACCTCGTCGAGCAGCGCCGTGATCCGGGCCAGATCGGGCTTGGCCGAGGCGCCGGTGAAGGCGAGCGCGGCCGGCCCCAGCCCCAATTCGAACAGCCGGTTGCCCTGGCGGCTCTGGGCGTAGTAGTCGCGCTTCGGCGTGGCGCGGGCGATGATCTCGATCTGCCGCTCATTGAGCCCGAAGCGCTCGTAGATGCCGCGGATCTGCGGCTCCAGCGCGCGGTCGTTCGGCAGGAAGATGCGGCTCGGCGAGCTCTCGATGAGGGCGGGAGCGATGGTGGAGCGCTCGATGTCGGAGAGCGATTGGGTGGCGAAGAGGATGGCGACGTTCTTCTTGCGCGCCGTCTTCTCCCATTCGCGGAGCTGCGGGGCGAAGACCGGATCGTCGAGCACGAGCCAGCCTTCGTCGATGACCAGCAGGGTCGGCCTGCCGTCGAAGCGCTCCTCGAGCCGGTGGAACAGATAGGCCAACACCGGCAGCGCGGCGCCGCTCTCGATCAGCGTGTCCAGCTCGAAGCCCTGCACGTCGGCGCCGCCCAGCCGGTCGGAATCGGCGTCGAGCAGCTTGCCGAAGGGGCCGCTCAGCGTATAGGGCTGGAGCGCCTGACGCAGCGCGTTCGACTGCAGCAGCACCGAGAGCCCGGTCAGGGTCCGCTGCTCCTCCGGCGCCGAGGCGAGCGAGCCCAGCGCCGACCAGACATGCTCCTTGACCTCCGGCGTCACCGCCAGTTTCTCGGCGGCAAGGATCAGACCGATCCATTCGGCCGCCCAGGCGCGCTCGGACTCCCGGTCGATCCGGCGCAGGGGCTGGAAGGCGATCCCCTCTCCGCTGCCGATCCCGGAACCGAGCCCGGAGCCGAGATCGTACCAGTCGCCGCCCATGCCGGCGATCGCGGCCCGGGCCGAGCCGCCCATGTCGAAGACGAAGAGCCTGCCCCCGGGATAGCGCCGGAACTGCAGCGCCATCAGCGCCAGCAGGGTCGATTTGCCGGCGCCGGTCGGGCCGACCACCATCATATGGCCGACATCGCCGACATGGGTGGTGAGGCGGAAAGGCGTCGAACCGTCGGTCTTGGCGATCAGCAGCGGCGGCCCGCCGAGATGGTCGTTCCGCTCCGGCCCGGCCCAGACCGCCGACAGCGGCAGCATATGGACGAGGTTGAGCGAGGACACCGGCGGCTGCCGGACATTGGCATAGCCATGGCCGGGCAGCGAGCCGAGCCAGGCATCGACCGCGTTCACACTCTCGGTGATGGTGGTGAAGTCGCGGCCGTTGATGATCCGCTCCACCAGCCGGCGCTTCTCATCGGCCCGCGCCGGATCCGGATCCCACACGGTCACCGTCGCGGTGAAATACCCTTCCGACACCAGATCGGATCCCAGCGCCTGCAGCGCCTCGTCGGCATCGAGCGCCATATTGTGGGCGTCGCTGTCGATCAGCGGCGATTCCTGCTGGAACAAGATCTCGCGCAACAGCACCGCGATCGACTTCCGCTTGGCGAACCAGTGCCGGCGGATACGGGTCAGCGCCTTCTGCCCCGCTTCCTTGTCGAGGGCAATCCAGCGCGTCGCCCAACGATAGGCAAAGCCGAGCGCGTTGAGCTCGTCGAGCATGCCGGGCCAGGTCGCGCTCGGGAACTTCAGCACCGAGACCGTGCGCAGGTGGTTTTCGCCGAGCATCGGCTCCAGCCCGCCGGTCAGGGGCTGGTCGGCGATGAAGGCATCGAGATGCATCGGCACCTCCGGCACGGCCACGCGCTGCCGCTTGGTCGAGACGGTCGAATGCAGATAGGTCAGGGTCTCGCCGTCGGAGAGCCATGCCACCTCCGGCATGATTCCTTCCAGGAGATCGAGGGCGCGGCCGGTACGGTCGGTGAAGCCGGCAAGCACCTCGTCCCAATCGAGACCACGCCGCTCCGCCGGCTTGTCGAGGAAGAGGTCGCCGAAACGGGCCTTCGCCTCCTCCGGCGGCAGATAGAGGAAGGTCAGATAATAGCGGCTTTCGTAATGCGCCCCTTCCGCCTCGAACATGGCGCGGCGCTCCGCGTCGACGAGCCAGGACACGGCATCGGGAAAGGCGCTGTCGGGATAGTCGCCGGTGGCGAGCCGTTGCGCCTCGGCGAACAGCGCCCAGCCCGAGCCGAAGCGGCGGAGCGCGTTGTTGAGCCTTGCCGCTACCCCGACCAGCGCCGAGGCGGTGGCGCTTTCAAGATCGGGGCCGCGGAAGCGGGCGGTCCGTTGCAGACTGCCGTCCTTGTTGAGGATGATGCCGGGCGCGATCAGAGCCGCCCACGGGAGATAGTCGGTGAGGCGGTCGGGACGGCGCCGGTATTCGGCGAGGTTGAGCATCTCAGGCCTCCAGATAGGGTCGGTGGCGGATGTGGCGGGCAAAGACTTCGAGGAATTGCGGATCGAGCCTTGCCGCCCAGACCGCGGCGGCGTGGCCACCGAGCCAGATGGCGATGCCGGCGAACCAGATCTGCAGCCCGAGGCCGACGACCGCCGCGAGCGTGCCGACAAGGATGGCGACGCTGCGCGGCGCGCCGCCGAGCAGGATCGGCTCGGTCAGCGCCCGGTGCAGCTTCACCTCGAAGCCCGGCACGGCATTGGCGTTGGGATCGAAGCTCACGAGACCAGCGCTCCGCCGGTGTAGCCGAAGAAGGTCAGGAAGAAGCTCGAGGCGGCGAAGGCGATCGAGATGAAGAAGACCAGTTGGATCAGCCGGCGGAACCCGCCGGAGCTCTCGCCGAAAGCCAGGGTCAGCCCGGTCGAGATGATGATCAGCACGGCGATGATCTTCGCGACCGGCCCCTGCACGGAATCGAGGATCTGCTGCAGCGGCTGCTCCCAGGGCATGTTGGAGCCGGCGGCATGGGCCGAAGCCGGCAGCAGTAGGATCGCCAAGGACAGGATGGCGAGCGAAGCCGCCGGAGAGAAAGCTGAGAAAGAGAGAACACGCGTCTTCATGATTCATTCTCCTCGGGTTGGATGGTGGGAAGATCGGCAGGATCGGCGATGGGCCGGAGCCCCCAGCGCGTACCGTCCCAATTATCGACGGACGCGATCGTGCGCAGGCGCCGCCGGCCGCCGCGCAATTCGATGAAAAGGACGAGATCGACCGCCTCGGCGATCAGTTCGCGCGGCACGGTGACGACGGCTTCCTGGACGAACTGCACCAGCTTGGTGAGTGCCCCGGCGGCGCTGTTGGCGTGGCAGGTCGCGATTCCGCCGGGATGGCCGGTGTTCCAGGCCTTCAGCAGGTCGAGCGCCTCGCCGCCGAGGATCTCGCCGACGACGATCCGCTGCGGGAAAAGATGCATCGCCGCCCGCACCAGATCGCGCACGGGACGGACGCCGGGAACGGTGCGCAGGGTGACGACATTCGCCGCCGCGCAGCGCAGTTCGGGCGTGTCCTCGATGATCAGCACCCGGTCGGACTCGTCGGCGAGCACCGCCAGCAGCGCGTTGGCGAGGGTGGTCTTGCCGCTGCCGGTCCCGCCGGCGACCAGGATGTTGAGCCGGCGCCGGACCGCCGCCTCCAGGACCAATTCCTGGGATTCAGAAAGAATGCCGTCGCGGACGTAATCGGTGAGGGTGAACAAGGCGGTCGCGGGCTTGCGGATTGCGAAGGCCGGCGCCGTCACGGCCGGCGGCAGCAAGCCCGCGAACCGCGCCTTGCCGCCGGCAAGCTGGGCGGTGAAGCTCGGATTGAGGTGATGGATCTCGAGCCCGTTCTGGGAGGCGACCAGCCGGATGATCCGTTCGCCGTCGCTTGCCGACAGCATGATGCCGGTCGCGCGGCAGCCCTCGCCGTGACGCGAGGCCCAGAGCGCGCCGTCAGGGTTGAGCAGGATGTCGGTCACCAGCGGATCGTCCAGGAGTGCTACGATCGCCGGCCCCAGGGCCGAGCGCAGCATCGCGCCATGGCGGTCGCGCACCGGATCGGCGGCAGCGTCAGATCTCGGCATCGCCGCCCTCCTCGTTCCGCCGCCACTCGGGATAAATCTCCTCGGACACTTCACGGACAAGGCTCTTGCCCTGCTGCAGCCGCCTTCCCAGCGCTTCGATGAAGTCCTCATAGCGCTTGGTGCCCTGCGCCCTTGCCGCGGCCTGGGCGGAGTCCGGCAGCGGCGGGGTGATGCTCAGCCAGAACCGGACGAAGAGGGCGAGGGTCTCGACGGCGATGGTGCTGTCGCGCTCCAGCCGCTCGACCTGGCGCACCAGCATGTCCAGCCGGCGGACATAGGCCGCCTCCCGGCGGTCGAGCGCGTCCGGCGACAGGTAGGATTCCAACGCCGCCTGCACGATCTCGGATTTATGGAGACGGCGCTGGACGGAAATCTGCTCGAGCGCGTCGAACAGCTCCGGCTTGAAGTAGCAATTGAGGCGCATCCGCATGGTCGGACCTCAGAGCGGGGGGAGCATGTGGTCGCCGGAATCGAGCGCGGCGGCGCGGGTGAAGGCACCGAGGCGCTCCATCGCCTTGGCGCGCGCCGCGTCGTCATCCGGTTCGTCCTCGGCAAAATCGAACTCGCGCTGATCCTTCGGCTCTGGCGCGATGTCCTCGTGCTCCGGCAGTTCCGGCTCGCGGCGGACGCCGCCTTCCGGATCACCGCTCGCCGTGCCGGCGGGAGTCTCTGTCCCAGCCGGGGGGAGTACGCAGCCGGTCCAGTCATCGGCCCGGCGTTCCGGCCGATCGGCGTAGCCGTCGAGACCGAGGCGCGGCGGCGCTTCCACGCGGGACGCGAGCTCGGCTTCCGCGTAGTAACGGAGCTTGCGCGCCCGGATCGGCGGGAGTCCGGAGATCATCACCAATTCCTCGGCGGCCGGCAGCTGCATAACCTCGCCCGGCGTCAGCAGCGGCCGCGCCGTCTCCTGGCGTGAGACCATGAGATGCGAGAGCCAGGGCGCCAGCCGGTGCCCGGCATAGTTCGCCATGGCCCGCATCTCGGTCGCGGTGCCGAGGCTGTCGCTGATCCGCCTTGCCGTGCGCTCGTCATTCGAGGCGAAGGCGATGCGGACATGGCAATTGTCGAGGATGGAATTGTTCGGCCCGTAGGCCTTCTCAATCTGGTTGAGGCTCTGCGCCACAAGATAGGACCGGAGGCCATAGCCGGCCATGAAGGCGAGTGCCGATTCGAAGAAGTCGAGCCGCCCCAGCGCCGGGAACTCGTCGAGCATCAGCAGCACCCGGTGCCGGTGGGCGACGCCGTCGAGGCTTTCGGTCAGGCGCCTGCCGATCTGGTTGAGCACCAGCCGGATCAGCGGCTTGGTCCGGCTGATGTCGGAGGGCGGCACGACGAGATACAGCGACACCGGATGCGCCGCCTCGATCAGATCGGCGATCCGCCAGTCGCAGCGCGCGGTGACCCTGGCCACCACCGGATCCCGGTACAGGCCGAGGAAGGACATCGCCGTCGACAGCACGCCGGAACGCTCGTTCTCGCTCTTGTTCAGGAGCTCGCGCGCGGTCGAGGCCACCACCGGATGGACCTTCCCCGGACCCAGATGCTCGGTCCGCATCATGATCCGCAGCGTCCGGTCGATCGGCCGCGCCGGGTCGGAGAGGAAATTGGCGACGCCGGCCAGGGTCTTGTCCGGCTCGGCATAGAGGACATGCAGGATGGCGCCGACCAGCAGCGCGTGGCTGGTCTTCTCCCAGTGGTTGCGCTTCTCGATCGAGCCTTCCGGATCGACCAGCACATCGGCGATGTTCTGGACGTCCCGGACCTCGCTGTCGCCGCGGCGGACCTCAAGCAGCGGATTGTAGGCGGCCGAACGCGGATCGGTCGGATCGAACCGCAGCACATGGCTGAAGCGCCGCCGCCAGCCAGCGGTGAGCTGCCAGTTCTCGCCCTTGATGTCGTGGATGATGGCGCTCGCCGGCCAGGTCAGCAGCGTCGGCACCACCAGCCCGATGCCCTTGCCGCTCCGGGTCGGGGCGAAGGCCATGACATGCTCCGGACCGTCATGCCGCAGGAAACCGCGAAGGCACCGCCCGAGGAAGACGCCTTCCCCGCCGAGCAGCCCGGCCCCCTCGACCTCGTCGAGCGTCGCCCAGCGCGCCGAACCATAGGTCGTGACCCGCTTCGCCTCCCGCGCCCGCCACACCGAGAGCCCGATCGAGGCCGCCACGGCGGCCAGACCGCCGCCCGCCGCCATCGCCCCGCCTTCGAGGAAGATCGTCGGGGCGTAGGCATCGAATTCGTACCACCACAGGAACAGATCGGAAGGTTGATAGACCGGCCAGCCGAGCACGGCGAACCACGGCGTCCCGAGTTGCGGCTGGAAGCCGAGCCGCCATGCCGTCCATTCGGTCCCGGCCCAGAGTCCGGTGCCGGCCAGCAGCACCGCCAGAATCATCTGGCCCCAGAGAATACGGGTCGCGCTCACGGTGTGTCTTCCCTCCTGTGGGCCACTCCGGAGAGCAGCGGGAAGACTCCTATAAGCCTCACCAAAAGCCAAACGCCAGCAAGGGTTTAGCCGGTCGAAGGAAGACCAGCGGCGGCGTAGCTTGGGGTAGCGAAGCTCAGATTCCGAGCCCGCGATCCCGGCTCAGATCCCACGAGACCTGGCCGCTACGGACGATTCCGGTGACCTCCTTGCCGAGTTCGCTCTCGACGATTGGGCGCCACGGCACCAGGACGAACTGCTTACCGTCATCGATCAGGGCGAAACGGCCCGAGACGAGATCGACCCGGCGGCGATAGGTCCCGCGCAGCCGATCGCCGTCGCCAAGCCTGCGATGTTCGAGCCCCGTCTCGCCGGCAATCCGCTGCGCCGCATCGGCGAGCTCGCGCTCGGTGAGTGTGTCGAGGAGATCGCGCGCGAAGAGGAGGCGCGGACCTTGCCGGCGCGCCAGCCCCTGTTCGGCAAGATGCGTGGCGCGGCGGTCGAGGGCGTCGCGGACCGTCTGACCAAACCCGGATCTTGTTAGCTCGGTCTTCTCCGGGGCCAGCAGTTCGCGGTCGAGCCAAGTGGCGCCGTGCGCCGTTACCTGCCGCTCGACCGGCAGATCCGCAAGGACACGGATCTCCTGCTCGTTCACTGTGCCCCTCTTGAGATCCTGCGTCCGGGCGCGATCCAGATAATCCGCCGGCACCTCCCAGCGCCCGTCGGGGAGCCGGGCGACGATGCCGGCACGGCGCATGGCTTCCAGCCGCCGGACATGCGCCTCGACGATGGCGTCCGGATCGGCGACGCCGCCGGCCTCCCGCAGCAGGCGGCGGTGATGGTCCGGCGCGTAGATGCCGTCATTGTCCCGGGCCAAATCGGCGATCATGCGATCGGAGGGGCGGGCGCGGGCCGGTCCCGTGGCGACGACGCTGCCGGTCGCGATCTCCTCCAACTCGACGAGGCTGGCGACGCGGAGGTAATGCGCCCTGCCGTCGATTCCGTCGAGAATCAGGTACCCGGTTCCCGCGAGTTCGTCATGCAGCCCCCTCTCGACCACGCGGCCGGTGAGCGTCGGCGCCCCCGATCCCGGATCATGGATCGCGAATTCGGCCGGGCTGCGAGCGTGGCCGGCGCCGGTCAGGGCGCGGTGCATGGTCTTGACGATGTCGCCACGGATTCCGAGATCGCGCAGGGTCGGTTCGGCCGCTTCGGCCAGAATCCATTGCGCCGACCCGATGGCGCCAGCGAGGCCCATGCGCTCCAATCGCTGCAGCCTTCCAACCAGGAGGCCGCGAAGGGGATTGCCGCCGGCGCCATCCGGTGCGGGGCGCAGATCGACGATTCCGGCCTCATTCGCCTGGGCCAGGCGCTGGATCGCGCCGTCGAGCCGGGTCCAGCGTTCGGCCTCGATTTCGGCGGCGAGCTTGCGATGGATTTCGATTTCGCTCTGCGGGCCGAGCTCGATGGTGACGAAGTCGGCGGCCCGTGCACGCAGGCCGCGGCTGATGTAGTCGCGGCTGATCACGAGATCGGCGCCATCCTCGGCCTTGCCACGCAGCACGACATGGATATGGGGATTGTCGGTATTCCAGTGATCGATTGCGACCCAGTCGAGCTTCGTGCCGAGATCGTCCTGCATCTGCGCCATGAGATCGCGGGTGAAGGCGCGAAGGTCGGTCATCCGCTCGGCATCCTCGGGCGACACGGTGAAGCGGAAATGATGCCGGTCGCCCTCGGTCCGTTGCGCGAAACCAACCGTGTCGGCCTCCTCCGTTGTCGCGTCGAACATCTGGGCCTTGCTGCCGTCCCGGGTGACGCCGTCGCGTTTCAGATAGGAGAGATGCGCGCGCATCGGGGCGATCCTCGGACCCTGGCGCACGACGCGCGCCTTCACGACGACGCGGCGTGAGCGGTCCGACAGCATCCGTTCGGCGCGCCAGCTGGCGACACGGCCGCGGCCGAAACTCGACTTCGCCGATTGCGATCGGGCGCCCCCCAGACCGGCGCCGCTCCGTTCCGCGGCGGCGAGCACCTGGGCGACGAAACCCTTGCCGCGCTTGGCCCCGATCGCACGCGTCCTGACGCGGCCGAGCCGGGGCCGGAATTCGCGGTCGCCTTGCTTCATCGGCGGACGCTCCGCATCCGGTACCGTGCCAGAGAAGGCGAGGAAATCCGCGCCTCTCCGGGAATGGACGGCACGTGGCCTCCCGTCCGGCACTGTCCGGCCGAGGCCGCAACCCCATGTGCAGACTGGATTCCGCCCCCCGGTGCCGCATCCGCGTGGCACGGGCTTTTATCTTGCCCTGCACCCACCCCCTGGACATGCGGGTGCCCTGCCGCTTCCCGAACCACCACAAAGCCGGACAAATTACGCTGGCGGAAAAGCGGCATCATCGACGCCGCCTCGCTCCGGTCAGGGGCACGAACAATGTGTCGTCGGAGCGATCGCGAGGCGGGACCGAGGACTGCCGGCGCTCCGCATCCAAGCGGCGAATCTCGCGCAGGAGCGGCGGCAAATCCGCCTTTTCCGGCGCATCGGAGACCGCCTCGGCGATCGTGGAAACGTAGCGGCGGGTCTCCTCGGGAAGCGGCTTGCCCTGCGTCCGATAGGCGTCGAAACGCGACGGACCGGCATTGTACGCGGCGGCAAAACCGGGCGCGCCGTAGCGCTCGGCGAGCTCACGAATATAGGCCGTGCCCGCCAGAATGTTGTCGCGGGGGCTGTAGGGATCGGCGCCGAGACCGTAGCGTGCCCGCAATTCGGCATAGGTTTCCGGCATGATCTGCATCAGCCCGATCGCCCCTTTCGGCGATCTGGCCGATGCGATGCCCGCGCTTTCGGCTTGCATCACGGAGCGAACCCAGCGCTCGGGAACGGCGAAGCGCCGGGCCGCTTCGCGGACCATCGGCGCCCAGGGATCGGCCTCGGCGAGGCCGTGATTTTCCGTGAGGGCGGGAGGCGTAGCGCAACTTGGCGGCACCAGGAACAGCGGCGAGCGGAGGCCAATCGCGCAGGCGGCGGCGAGGGTCAGGGGATCCATGAGAGGTCACTCCGACGATGGGGAAGATGCCGTCCCGACCGCGGGAACGGGTGCCGCCGTGCTCGCCGAGGTCAAGGCCAAGCCGCGCTGGACGCGCGGCGGCCCAAGGGCCGGCCTTGACCTCCGCTGCGCGCGACGGCCTGCGAACAGGCGATCGGGACGGAGGAACGATCCGCATCCGATCAAACAGAGGAACAGGATTTGGAGGCGCGGGGATTGCAGGGTCATGGCGCGTCTCCGGTCCAGAGCGGCGTGGCGCGGCCGAGAATGGCCGTGCGCTTCGTCGGCCCGAAATACCGCCCGTCGAGCGAGGCCGGAACGCTGGTCATCAGCACGAAGACCTCGTCTGGAGTGAGCGTCCGGCAGCCGCTCCAGACCGGCAAGCCCCGCTGCCGGCTGTCGCTCGTCAAGGCTTCGGCCATAGGTTTGCCATCGACGGTGACCTGCGTACCGATGCGGCAAATGGTGGCGCCCTCGGTCGCGACGATGCGTTTCAGCAGTGGCACCCCCGCCGGCAGATAGGAGCGATCGGCGAAGAGACGCGCCAAATCGGAAGGCGGGTTCACGACGACCAGATCGCCGACACGGAGTTCGTCCGCCGCGGTCACAAGATAGAGCCCGATTGGCGCGCTGGCGGTCGCGTTCCAGACCAGCAGCTTGTGTCCGGAAACGCCAAGCGAGAGCCCGATCAGGCCCAGCCCGCCCACCGTCAGGCCGAGAATCCGGCGGCGCCCGCTCATAATCCCAAACTCCGCCGGCGCAGCCAGGCCCGGTGCTGGCGGATTTCATAGGGGCGCGGCCTCGTGCCGATGGACAGGCGGTTATGGACGTGCCGCCAGTAATCGGGCGAGGCCTCGGCCGCATCGATACCGAGTTCCTCGACGGCGTCGATGACCGTGAGCGCGCGTTGCACGCGTTTCCAGCCTTCGAGCCGCAGCAGCAGCTCACCGCCCGGCCGCACACCGGGCACGGTCGAGCGCGGTTCATCGTCGCGGCAGGCGCGCAGGATCGTGAGCCGCGCTACGACGGTCCCGTATTCGTTGCCCTCCCAACGCAGATAGGCGAAGACGATGCCCGGATCGAAGGCGACCACCCGCTTCCGCCTTCCCTCAACGCGCTCGGAGCGCCAGCGGCCGAAGCGGATCCAGTGATTGATCCGGTCCTCGACCCAGACCAGATCGACCTCGGTCGCGCCGTAGAGCGGAGCCTCGCTCATGACGCGCCGCCCGCGCCGGTTCCGGCCTCCGGGAAGCGTTCTTTGAGCAGATCCCGCAGCATCTCCGCGACGGTCAGGCCTTGGGCGAAGGCGGCAAGCTTGATGCGCGACCGCAGCGCCGGGGTCACGTCGATGGTGAGCCGCGCGGTGTAGAGTTCGGCCTTGGGCGCCGCATTGCGCTCGCGGCGGACCCAGTCCTCGACCGAGACGGCGCGGCCGGTCGGGCGCGCGGCGAAGGGCGGGCGGTCGGCACTCATCGCGCCTTCTCCCGGAGCTCGCGGGCCAGGGCGGCGATCTCCCTTGCCGCCGCCGAACCGGGTGCCGTCTCGGAGACGAGGCGGCCGGTCTGCACACTGTCGGCGAAGGCGATGCGCTGGCCGATCGACGCGCGAAGGGCCGGCGGATCGAAATCGGCGAGGGCCGAAGCGGTCTCGCGGGCGAGCACGCTGCCGATGATGCAGCGGTTGACGACGAAGCCGGCGTGGAGTCCGGGCTTGTAGATCCGGGCTTCGGCGATGAGCTTCAACAGCTCGGCCGAGGCCCAGCCGTCATAGGGGCTCGGCTGCACCGGGATCAGCACGAATTCGCTGGCGAGCAGGGCCGAGCGCAGCAGCCCGGTGATCCGGGGCGGCCCGTCGATGACGATGTGGTCGAATTCACGGGCGAGCTCGGGCACCTCGCGATGCAGGGTCTCGCGGGCAAGGCCGATGACGCCGAAACGGCGCGGATGGCCGGAACGAGCGCGCTCCTCGGCCCAGTCGAGCGCCGAGCCCTGGGGATCGGCATCGACGAGCAGAACCTGACCACGGCGTGCAAGCTCGCCGGCGATGTGGGTAGCGAGCGTCGTCTTGCCGACGCCGCCCTTCTGATTGAGCAGCGCCACGATCATCGCCGGCCTCCCCGGCGAGGGTGATTGCCGACGGGAAGTACGGCACCGCCGGAGGTTTTGCCCGTTTTGCAGGCGCCACCATCATAAAAGTTAGAGTCTTGTAGGTTAGACTCGTTAGGAGCGCCGATCGGCGTTTCCGGCCAGAGACTTAACTGCGATGGTTGCGCCTGATATGCGGATAGGTTTGCGCCCGATCTGCGGATAGCGGATGCGCCTGATACGCGGATAGAATTCATACGGGTATCCACAGTGCCTGGGGACAAGTCCGCGCCGGGTCGCGGCGTGATCCGCAGCAAATGGCGTCCGCGCTGAATTTCGAGGGTGAGCCGGTAGCCCGGCAGGGTCTGGCGCGCCACGAGGCGCCGCAAATCGAGCGTGAAATCCGAGAAGCGCGCGAGGCTGCCGGATTTGGCGTGAAGGTGCCGGAGCTCGAAGGCCCACCCGTCTTCCTGCCGGCCGGCATGACGGCGGGCGAGGCGATAGAGCCAGCGCTCGATACCGCCCGACAGGTCGAAATAGGCCGGATCGATGGTGAGCACGAGCGAGCGGTCGAGGACGCTGCGGTAGAACCATTCCGGCAGGACAAATTCCATGCCGTGGATGCGGCCGCGCCCGTCGACCAGCTCCTCCCATTCGTTGATCCAGGAGAACTGCATCCGCCGCCAGTTGACGCCCTGGCGGATGGTGGTCAGCACCACGGTGGATTGCAGGCGCTGCAGCGAGCGCTTCAGCAGGACATACTGGCTCTGCCCCGGCCCGCGCCGGATCGCGGTCAGCAGCTGGTAGGGGGTGAAGCGGAAGAAACGCGAGGTCCTGAGGCCCTGATCGGCCGCCTCGACGATCTGGCTGGCCGCCCAGATCAGGATGTCGGCGTCCCAGATGGTGGCCATGCCGTGCTCGGGCAGGCCGTGAACCTCGACCCGCACATCGCCCGCCGCATAGCGGATGGGCGTGATGCGCCGGCTCTTGGCGAGGCTGAAGAAGGGCTGGCTCATCAAATCGCGCTGATCGCGCGGCGCCATGCCGTCATCGGGAAGGGCGATGAAGGGTTCGAGGCCCAGGCGTTCGCCACCGGCCTCGCGCGCGGTGCTGTCCCGCTCCATGGCGCGGCTCAACGCGCGAGGCCATGGCGATAGGGGCGCGGCGCGTCCGGCCGTCCCGGATCCGAGGTCGAGGCCCGGCTGCCACGAGAGGACCATTCGTCAAGATCGCCGAGCCGGTAGACGACCTTGCCGCCATGCTTGCGATAGCGCGGCCCGGTACCGGCGACTCGGTGCTTTTCGAGGGTGCGGGGGCTGAGACTCAGATGGCGCGCCGCCACCTTGGTCGAGAGAAAGGGACCGTCGCCGAATTCTTCGACACGATCGGTGCCCGCCGTTTCCACTGCCATTCCCGCCTCCTGAACCAAGGGGCGATCGCCGGGGTCGGCGGTCGCGTCTTGGGACAGGTTGGCGAAGAACGGGACAGGGAGAGGATGACGAAGTTATCCGCCCCTGACGGTGTCCACCCCCTCGGCGGTGCCGCGCGGCCGGCGTTTGGGCGGCAGCAGAAGCTGCCGGTAATCGCCCTCCATCAGCCGCCTGCCGGCCGCCACCAGGCGGATGGCGACGGCGCGGGTGCTGCTCGACTTCCACTCGCAGGCCGACATCGGCTCGGCCCGACCGAGCACGGTGGCGGCGATTTGGCGATAGCTGGCGCCGGCAAGGTCGCCGTCGAGCGCCCGCAGAATCAGCCGTCGTCTGGCGGCGACCTTGCGGGGAACGGCAGGGCAGCGCAGCGGGTGTGACGACACCGGCGGATCGGCGGCGCTGCGCCAGAACGACAGCGCCGCCTCCGCCCGCTCGGCGAAGAAGCGATCGAGCGGCAGCCAGACGCCGAGTTCGGCCTTGTCCGGCCCGTCGGCATCGGCCGGCAGATACAGCCTGTGCCGGCCTGCCCCGCTGTCCAGCGCCGCATGGAGTCCGCCTCCTGCGGCGCGTGTTTCCACGCTACCGCGCCAGCGTTCGGGCGCGGCGCAGACACGCCTGTCGCCGGTCCGATATGGCCCCGGCATCAGGCAGAGAACATCGGGATCGAGCTCCGGACGCCAGATGATAACGGTCTCGATCGCGGTCAGATCGGGATCGACCACAAAATCGCAACCCCCAATGCCGCGCCACGTCTTCGGCAATATCGGCGGCCTTCGGGTCGCCCGCTGCCACGGCCTGGACAACCCGTTCGAAATCAGCGCGGTAGCGGGGATTGCCGCGCAGGAACTCCCAGGCCCAGTCCTGGTCGTCGAGAGGATCGGTAAAATCGTAGGTGGGAAAATGCTGCCAATCACGGGTCGCCGACATGAAGAGCTCCTTGCGTTCGATGAATGCTCCATAGCGTCAATAGGCTTGACGATAGAAAACGCAGCGGTTGAATAATGAGTTCAAAATCGGCATCATCGTTTTAGCAAATTCACCAAAATGTAACATCGCTTTTCCGGATCGGCGTAAAGGCGGCGTTCCGCTTTTACGGCTTTACGGGCTTCCGGGGCGAGGCGGCGAGCTGGCGATAGCCGTGCTCGCTCATCCAGCGGGCGCGGGTGAGGTGGCTTTCGAGCACGCGGCGGGCGCGCTCCGGCTCGGCCACCGGGTTGATGCCCAGAACCACACGGGCAATCTCGTCCACCGGCGCGCCGGCCCGCTCGGCATCGAGCAGCCTGAGATAGGTCTGGAAATGCTTCCGGTCGTAATCGGTGATCGTGTCGCCGGTCGGCGCGGTATCCGCAATCGGCACATCGGGCGCTGGCATGGTCGATGTCCTCCCCGGTTCTTCTGTCGCGAGGCTTCCCGCCCTCTCGTGAAAGCATGGCGAAGAATCATGACAAATAAAACACAACAACGGATCAATCCCCACCGGAGGTTGGGTACCCCGTTCGGCGGTTTGGATTCCGATCAGGGGGGCGGGGCGCTGACGCTTGAGCATCACCCCGTCCCCTCCCGGTCGGAGGACACGAAGACGATGCCATTCGCTTCGAGTGTCCGGCGGACCACCTCATTTACATACTATAGTTCATAAACTCAAAGTGTGTAAACGCGCGACCCGTAGCGCATGGATATGCGCAAGCTGGTTGGCCGAAACTTCGCCCGCTTGCGTCGGGCGAAGGGCCTGACGCAGGAGGAGGTAGAAGCGCGTTCGGGGTTCAGCCAGCAATACCTGAGCAACCTGGAACGTGGTCACCGCAATCCCACGGTCATCACATTGTTCGAACTGGCACAGGCGCTGGAGGTCAGCCACGTCGAGCTGGTCCAGCCAGATGATGAAAGCGACGGTTGAACGGTAGATCCCGTGAGGATCATGCTTCTGAAATAGTCGCTTTCTTGCCGCCACGGGCAGTCGTCCGGTGGTCATGGAATTCCTTCCTGTGACAAATCGTCGGACGGTGTTGCGCCGCGCCCCCGGCGCGGCGCGCGATTTTCATGCCAGAAGGGAACCGCGCCGGCCGAAGCCGGCGCGGTCGTCCAGGTTATGCGGCCTTGTCGAGGAGGCGCTTGGCGCGCTGTTCCAGGTCAAGCCGGGCGTCCTGATGCTCCTTGGTGCGGGCAACCGCCGTAATCCCCTGCACGAAATCGAATACGCTTTCCGGGGCGCTCCCCTCCTCGCGCAACACGGCATCGATGATCTTCGCCGCGTCCGTCCGGCCAAAACCGGCGCGCTTGGTGAGGAATTCCGTACGCTCCTCGTCCGTGCGGGCGACGATCCGCGCACGGGCGCCCTTGATGCCGGCAATGAAGGGCGCGGGGCTGCTGCCGGCGAAGCTTTCGAGGGCGGGGGCAGCCTCGTGGGCAAAGCGGCTCGCCGCGTATTTGGAATGGCGGATGGTGATTTCCTCGAAGCCTTCGACGCCCCACAAATTCCGGTTCTGGCAAACGGCGCGCAGATAAAAGGAGGCAATGCCGAGGGTCTTGCTGCCCACTTCCGAGTTCCAGCAATAGAAGCCCCGGAAATAAAGATCGGGTTCGCCGTTCGGCAGAATTCCGGCCTCGATCGGGTGGGTGTCGTCGACCAGGAACAGGAACACGTCGCGGTCGGAGGCGTAGAGCGTCGTCGTCTCGGCGGTGACATCGACATGCGGGTTGTAGGTCATGGATCGCCAATCCAGGGTTCCCGGCACCTTCCACCTTGTATCACCGGTGCCGTTTCCGGCGATACGCTGCACGGCGGAAACCAGTTCGTGGTCGTAGATGCGGCCATAATCCGGTCCCGTGACGGCGCGGAGTTCGACCCGCCCGTCATCGGTTTCGAGCGTCTTCACCTGCTCCGCCCGATGATGGTTGAGTCCGTATTGCAGATTGATCCCGGCCAGCGGTGCCGGAAGCTGCCGCAGGTAGCCCGAAGGAGCGCCGACCAGACTGCAAAGCTGCCCGAAGCTCCAATGTGTCGCCGCAACCGGCTCGTCTCCTCCGGGCAGCATCAGCGCCAGCCGCTCGGCGTCATCCCGGCTCGCCTCGACCCGCACGGCGCGGCTTTCGACGGTGCGCGTCCGCGACCGATCCGCCCGCCCCTTCACGGAGCCAAACAGATCGGTGAGGCTCAAATACCGCTCATCCGCTGGGCGCGAGAACCATTCCGACGACACCCGCCCGATCCGCTCGCCGCGCGTCACATCGACCTTGAACGCCCCCGAAACCCCGTTCCCCGTTTCCGCAATCATGGTGTTCATTGTCCGATCTCCTCTTCGGTACCGCGCGGAAGCAGCACCGCGCTGCTTCCCGGGGCCGCGTGAGCGGTGGGTGAGAGGGGGGCGAGGACCGGCGCGCGGGGCCGGGTTGCGCGCCAGCGGGGTTTGTCGTGATTATGATTGCGGAGAGTATTATCGAGCCCTGCGCCCGCGCGCGGCCCTGCCCCGCGGAGAGGCGGTCCTCGCGGGGGAGAGAGGCGCGAAGACCCTCTCGCCCCTCTT